>JGI12627J18819_10000458_pt1 | contig 13421 bp, 12 predicted proteins | sample TexAe_OM1H0_M2_FD_18819 | JGI IMG/M metagenome (IMG submission 18819)
GAAAAAGGTTGTGCACGAGGCGGATCGGACCGCGGCGACCGTGCTGTCTGACCACGACTGGCTGGAAAAGTACCTCGACAACTGGCCCGACGCGTTCAAGATACTGAACAGGCAAGGCTTATATGGAGATTTCTTCAGCTTCTACCTGTGTGACATCGTGCTGAAGGTCAACGGCAAGGGCGGGCAGCCGGTGTATGTCAAGGTGGCCGGTCAGGCCAGCGGCAGGTGCACGCCGCGATGAAAACGTTCTCCGAACGCAATCCGTTCCTCATCGGCGCCATCGGGCTGGGCGTGGTTTTCACCCTTGTGTTGCTCTCCCTGAACTACGACAAGCTTCCGTTCTTCCGTAGCGACAGAACGTATTCGGCATACTTCGCCGAAGCGGGCGGCCTGGGGAGCGGCAACCACGTGCAGATATCGGGTTTTCGGGTCGGGCAGGTCGACAGCGTCGAGTTGGACGGACCGCGCGTGCTGGTCAAGTTCACCGTCGCCGGCAATGTCCGACTCGGTGAGCGCACGGAGGCAGCGATCAAATTGCGGACAGTGCTGGGTAGCAAAGTCCTCGAGGTCAGCCCTCGTGGTGAGGGTCAGCTGAGCGGTCCGATCCCGCTGGAGCGGACCACATCGGCCTATCAGCTGCCTGACGCGCTCGGTGACCTCACCGCGACGATCAGCGGTCTCAACACCGACCAGCTGTCGAAATCGCTTGCGGTACTGGCCAACACCTTCGCTGACACCCCGCCCGACCTGAAGGCCGCGGTGCAGGGGGTGGCGCGCTTCTCGCGCACCCTGGATGAACGCGACGGCCAGTTGCGGACCCTGCTGAGGAACGCCAATAAGGCGACCACCGTCCTGGCCGAGCGCAGCGACGAAGTGGCCAAGCTCGTCCGCGACACCAACTCACTGTTGACGCAACTGAGAAGCCAAAGCAGCGCGCTGGACCAGATTTCCAACAACCTTGCTGCGCTGGCCCGCCAACTCAAAGGTTTCATCGCCGAGAACCGCGACACGCTGAAACCGGCCCTCGACAAGCTCAACGGTGTGCTGGAGATCGTCGACAAACGCAAGGAGAACGTACAGAAGGCGCTCGTCGGGCTCAATAAGTACGCTCTGGGTCTGGGTGAATCGGTCTCTTCCGGGCCTTTTTTCAAGGCCTACGTCGTTAATCTTTTCCCTGGACAGTTTGTGCAGCCGTTCATCGATGCGGCGTTCTCCGACCTCGGCCTGGACCCGAATGTGTTGCTGCCTAGTCAACGCGCAGACCCTCAGGTTGGCCAGCCCGCGACACCGCCGCTGCCGATGCCGTTCCCACGGACCGGCCAGGGCGGACCACCGCGGATGACCCTGCCCGACGCCATCACCGGCAATCCGGGTGACCATCCTTGTGGCCCGGGCGCAGCGTCGTCGGGCCCCGGCTGTTATCCCTACCGGGAGCCGCTGCCCGCGCCGCCCCCCGGTGGGCCGCCGCCGGGGCCGCCGGCGCTGCCGGGCCAGGGCGCGGGACAGTCAGCACCCTTGCCGGGGCCGGCGCAGCCAGGCGAAGGGGGTGGCTTACGTTGAATACCCGCAGCGCGAGGATCGGTGTGGCCATCGCTCTGATAGCGGTGCTGCTCGGCGGAATTGTCGCCGTGGTACGGTCGGCCGCGGGGGTCGGTCGCACCACTGTCATCGGATACTTCGCCAACAGCACTGGCCTCTACAACGGTGACGACGTCGTTGTTCTCGGCGTGCCGGTCGGCAAGATCGAAAAAATCGAACCCCAACCCGATCATGTGCGAATCACCTTCTGGTTCAACGACAAATATAAGGTTCCCGCGGACGTCAAAGCGGCCATCCTGTCGCCCTCGCTGGTGACGCCCCGGTCCATTCAGTTGACCCCCGCCTATACGGGCGGCCCGGTGCTGGCCGACCATGCAGTGATCCCGCAGCAACGTACCGCGGTGCCGGTGGAATACGACGACTTCCGCCAGCAGCTGGAGAAGCTGACGCAGGTGCTGCAGCCGACTGCACCAGGTGGAACCAGCACCTTGGGGGAGTTCATCAACACCGCGGCCGACAACCTGCGGGGCCAGGGTCCAGACATCCGTAACACTGTCATCGAACTCTCGCAGGCGATTTCAGTTCTCGGCGACCATAGCAATGACGTGTTCAGCACCGTGAAAAACCTGTCCGTTCTGGTCTCCGCGTTGCACGACAGCAGCGACCTACTGCAACATCTGAATCAGAACCTTGCGGCGGTCACAGGTCTGCTCGCCAACGACCCCAACGAGGTTGCGAATGCTGTCCGCAACCTCAACGACGTAGTTGGCGACGTCCGAAGCTTTGTCGCCGAGAACCGGGAAGCGCTGGGTACGACGACGGACAAACTGGCGTCAGTGACTCAAGCCGTGAACGACAGCCTCGGCGATGTCAAGCAACTGCTGCATACCGCCCCAACGGCCTTTCAGAACTTCCTCAACATCTATCAACCCGCACAAGGGACGTTGACCGGTGCGCTGGCCTTCAACAACTTCGCCAACACAATCCAATTCCTTTGTGGGGCAGTTGAAGCCGCATCACGTCTCGGTGCCAAAGAATCCGCCAAGTTATGTGTGCAGTATTTGGCGCCGATTATCAAAAACCGCCAAGTGAATTTTCCGCCGTTAGGTGAGAACCTCTTCGTCGGGGCGGCAGCGCGCCCCAACGAAATCACCTATAGCGAGGACTGGTTGCGACCGGATTATGTTCCGCCGCACCCTGACTCCCCGCCAACGCAGGGCGACTCGGCACCGCCGGCCGCTGGGCCGGCCCCGGCAGACACCCCGCCGCCGGCAGCTGACGCACCGCCACCGGCAGCCGACGCACCGCCGCCTGCGCAGGCGGCGCCAACGAACCCGGCCGACGGTTTACGCGGAATGATGGTGCCGTCCGGAGGTGCACAATGAGCCGATCACCACTTTGGCGTCGCGCGATGACGGCGCTACTGGCAGCGGTGACGCTCACAACATTGTCCGGTTGCGGGTTTCGAGGTCTGAACTCAATCAGTTTGCCGGGGACCAAAGGCGGCGGTCCGGGCGCGTATACCATCCGAGCGCAGATGCCCGATGTGCAGAATCTGCAACAGAATTCGCGCGTCCGGGTCAACGATGTGACGGTCGGCAACGTTACCGACATAGAACTTCAGGGTTGGAACGCACTGGTCACCATGACGATCGACCGCGGTGTCGACCTGCCAGCCAATGCGACCGCTACCCTCGGTCAAACCAGCTTGCTCGGTTCGGTGCATGTCGAACTGGCGCCTCCTGTCGGGGTAGCCCCGCAGGGCAAGCTGAGAGACGGTTCGTTGATTCCGCTGTCGTCGGCCGGCGCCTATCCGTCCACCGAGCGGACACTGGCGGCCGTGTCACTGCTACTCAACGGCGGTGGCCTGGGTCAGATTCAAGACATCACCAAGACTCTGAGTACCGCTTTCAGTGGGCGCGAACAAGATCTGCGAAACCTGCTGAATCAACTCGATACGTTTGTCAGCTACCTCAACGACCAAAAAAGCGACATCATCGCCGCAACGGATCACTTCAACAATCTCGTCGGTCAATTCGCCGATCAGAAACCGATTATCGACAAGGCACTGCAGACCATTCCGCAAGCGTTGACGGTGCTCAAGGACCAGCGACAGAACCTCTCTAATGCCCTGGACCAAGTCGGCAAGTTGAGCGCGCTCGCCGCCGACTCGGTTAACAAGACCAAGGAAAACCTGATCAAGGAATTGAAAGACCTTGGGCCCGTGCTGCAATCGCTGGCCGACGCCGGTCCGGCGCTGACCCGCTCGTTGGGCTTCCTCGGAACATTCCCGTTCCCCGCATCGACACTCAGCAACTGGGTGCGCGGCGATTACGCGAACTTGACGGCGGTCATCGACTTGACGCTGAGTCGGCTCGACGCGGGGTTCTTCACGGGCACCCGGTTCGAGTGCAACCTGACCGAGCTTGAGTTGCAGTGGGGCCGCACCATCGGGCAAATGCCCAGCCCCTGCACCGCAGGCAGCCAGTACAACCCCGGTAACCCCTTGGTCGTCCCCTACCATTTCGATCAGGGGCGCTGAGATGCTGCATCTGACCCGGCGCATCAAGATCCAGCTGGCTGTTTTCACGGTGATCAGCCTGAGCGCAGCCTCGCTCATGTTCTTCAACTACATGCAGATTCCGACGGTGTTCTTCGGGGTCGATCGCTATACGGTCACTGTGGAGCTGCCTCAGGCCGGCGGGCTTTACCCAGGCGGCAACGTCACCTACCGAGGCGTCGAGGTGGGTCGCGTGCAAGAGGTACAGCTAACCGCGGCCGGCGCCGAGGCCGTGCTTCAGCTCAATTCTGATGTCCACATTCCTGCCGACCTGAATGCGCAGGTACACAGTGTCTCGGCGGTCGGCGAGCAATACGTCGAGCTGCTGCCTCGTGGTGGGCAGGGCCCGTCGCTGAAGAACGGTGACGTGATCCCGATGGACCGCAGTTATGTTCCACCAGATATCAATTCGCTGCTGGCAGCCACTAACCGCGGCCTTGCCGTGATCCCGCGTGACAACCTCAAGACGGTGGTGGACGAGTCGTATACCGCCGTGGGCGGGCTCGGCCCGGAGCTTTCCCGGCTGATCAGCGGAACGTCGAAGTTGGCGACCGACAGCCGCCAGAACCTCGATGCGCTTGTCAATTTGATCGATGGGTCAAAGCCGTTGCTGGACAGCCAGACCCAGTCAGCAGATGCGGTACAAGGGTGGGCCGCCCATCTGGCGAGGATCACTTCCGAGCTGCGCGATAACGACTCCTCGGTCGCAGGCCTAATACGAGAGGGCGGCCCGGCGGGCGCCGAGGCCCGGCAGTTGTTCGACCGGCTCAACCCCACGCTGCCGATCGTGCTAGCCAACCTGGTCAGTGTCGGGCAGGTAGGCGTCACCTACCGGGACAACCTCGAATCCTTATTGGTCGAGTTGCCCCAGGGGACAGCCGATATCCAAGCGACCGGTGTGGCCAACAAGAACACCAAGCAGGCATATAACGGTGCGTTCCTGAGCTTCAATCTGAACCTCAACTGGCCGCCCCCGTGCACCACCGGATTCCTGCCCATCCAGCAGCAACGCGCTGCCAGCTATGAGGACTATCCGGACTCCCCGAACGGGGACATCTATTGCCGGGTGCCGCAGGACTCGATGCTCAACGTGCGCGGTGCCCATAACTTGCCCTGCGAGACGCGCCCCGGCAAACGCGCGCCGACCGTCAAGTTGTGCGAAAGCGACCAAACCTACGTTCCGCTCAACGACGGTTTCAACTGGAAGGGCGATCCGAACGCTACGTACTCCGGGCAAGGCATACCGCAGTTCAGGCCGGGGGAGGAGCCGCCTGGACAGGTCCCTCCACAATCGCCGCCGGGGCCGCCGCCACTGCCGATAGCGGCCGTTCAATACGATCCCGCCACGGGCATGTATATGGGGCCAGACGGCCGGATGTACACCCAGACCGACCTAGCCGGCGGTACTAAGAAAGGGCAAACATGGCAAAGCATGCTGATGCCACCCAAGAGAAATTGAGCGAGTCGGACCCGGCGGCGACACCGTTCCCATCGACAGGTCCCTCAGACGAGGGTTCACCGAAAGCGGTCACTGCTGATGAGACGATCGCTGAGGCGCCCGCTTCGGACAACCCCGTAGTCGAGGAGCGGGCCGACGAGGATGAGGATTACGACGCCTCGGTTGATGACGCTGCCGAACCGGATGCCGAACTCGCTGCGCCGGCGAAGAAAGCAATCTCGCCTGCGCGATTGGCGACAGCCTTCGGGTTGGTCGCGGTGGTCGGATTGACCGCGCTCGGGGGCTGGTTCGGATATCAGACATATCAGTCACACCAGGCCCAACAACAGCGCGAATTGCTAGTTCGCATCGGCAGGCAAGGTGCGCTGAACCTGACGACGATCGACTGGCAGCACGCCGATGCCGACGTCCAGCGCATCCTGGACTCAGCGACGGGCACTTTCTACGACGACTTCTCTCATCGATCCCAACCCTTCATCGACGTCGTCAAGAAAGCACAGTCGAAATCGGTCGGGACCGTTACCGAGGCGGGTCTGGAGTCGCAAACAGGTAACGAAGCCCAGGTGCTGGTCGCGGTGTCCGTCACGACCTCGAATCTCGGTGCGGCCGAGCAGGGTCCGCGACACTGGCGAATGCGAATCATCGTGCAGAAGGTCGGAGACGAGCTGAAAGTCTCCAACGTCGCGTTCGTACCATGACGGGGCCGCATCCTGGCCGGCGCCGACGACTAAGCCCAAGAACCAGAGAAGGAAACATCGCAGTGCCGGTTACATCCGTAGAGCAGGACCAAGTGCAGGTCGATGAGCGGACCACTCAGCAAATCGATACTGAGACAGACGAAGCCGACGAAGCCGGAGCCGGCACGAACACGGCCGATATCGAGGACGTTGCCGAACCGGAGGACGCATCCGGCGACGATCCTGAAACGGAAGATCCCAAAGACATTGAATCCCAGCCGCGTAAGCGCCGGATCAACTGGTCGCGACTCCTGGTCTTCGGGGTGCTGCCTATATTGGCTTTGCTGATCGCGGCGGCCACCGGCTTCCTCAAGTGGCAAGACGCGTGGAACCGTTCGTCTAGGGCAGCCGAAATCGAGGCAGTCGCTGCCGCCAAGGATTCCAGCGTTGCGATACTTTCCTACCAACCCGACAACGTGGAAAAAAACCTCGGCGCCGCCCGCGATCGGCTGACCGGGAAGTTCAAGGACTCCTACACACAGTTGGTTCAGGACGTGGTGATACCGGGCGCGAAGAAAGACCACATCTCGGCGATCGCCACCGTTCCCGCTGCCGCCTCAGTGTCGGCGACACCAAACCACGCGGTCGCTCTGGTGTATGTCAACCAGACTGTGACCGTTGGCAACGATGCACCTACCGACACCGCATCTACGGTCCGGGTGACTATGGACAAGATCGGAAACCGGTGGCTGATTTCGTCATTCGACCCAGTTTGAGGCCGGTATGGGCACAGGCAGATGTCTCCTGCGGGTCTGACTGGGTCATCCACCGTGACGTGGTCGACGGATGACACTGCACAACAGTCGTTTTGAGCTGCGGGGGATCGACAAGTACGGCGCGGCCGGCGGCGCCGTGCTTAGCTTGCCTACGTGATTTCGACGCTCGAAGACCTGCTGCGTCTGCTGGACCTGCAGCAGACCGATGATGCGACGTTCGTGGGCACTCAACCCGACACTCCCAATCACCACATCATCGGCAGCCAGGTAGCCGCTCAGGCATTGGTGGCAGCAGGCCGAACGACGCCCGGCCGGTTGGCGCACAGCATGCACATGTACTTCCTGCGGCGTGGTGACGCAAGACAGCCGATCCGGTATGAGGTGACCCCGCTACGGGATGGTGGCACGCTCTCGTCGCGTCGGGTGACCGCGAGCCAGTCTGGTGTCGTCCTCTTCGAGGCGCTCACCTCGTTCACAGTCGGTGTCGGCGACGTCGATTGGCAACGGAAAATGCCGGACGTGGCGGCCCCGGAGACTGTCCCTGGACTCGAGGATTTATTGACGCCGTACGCCGAGGAATTCGGTGACTGGTGGCCGCAGCAACGTCCGTTCACCATGCGGTACCTCGACGCGCCGCCGCGGGTGGCCCTTGACCTTTCCGACACGCCTCCGCCGCGGCTGCGGATTTGGCTTCGCGCTAATGGCGAGGTCATCGACGATCCGTTGGTCAACAGTTGTGTGGTGGCCTATCTCAGCGCGCTGACCCTGCTCGAGTGTGCGATGACGACGATGCGCACCACACCGATGGGGCCTCGACTCTCGGCGCTGGTCGACCACACCATCTGGTTTCACCGTGCTGCCGATTTTACTGACTGGCTGTTCTTCGACCAGTTCTCGCCGAGCGTTGTTGGCCGACGCGGTTTGGCGACCGGGACACTGTACAACCGGTCGGGAGAATTGGTGTGCATCGCAACCCAGGAGGGCTACTTCGCTGAGCAGCGACAGTGAACCGGATCAACGGCGTTGGCAGCGCTGCGATTACGTGATCGCGCCGGCAATCTTGAGTTCGATGAGGCGGTCGTCATCGATGCCCAACTCGCGCAGCACACCGTCGGTGTGCTCCGCGAACTGCGGCGCTCTTGCCAGACTTGCCGGATCATCGTCGAACTTCACCGGATTGGCCACCAACCTCTGCGGATGACCTTCGGCATCGACGATTTCGGCGATACGACCGTTGGCGGTCATTGCTTCGTCATTCGCGATTTCCCAGGCGTCCTGTACGGGGGCCCACTGGCCCCTGCCCTTGCGTAGCAAGGCTTGGCACTCGGCGAAGGTCAGGCCGCCAATCACGTCTGCGACGATTTGTTGGGCAGTCTCGCTGTGCTCGGCCATCGCCTCGATCGACGTGAACCGGGGATCTTCGGCCAGATTGTGCAGACCCATCAGTCGGCAGAACTCGGGCCAGTATCGCGTCGGCTGCAGCATCGACAACTGGACGAACCTTCCGTCCGAAGTCCGATAGGCGCCGGTGAGCGGGTTACCCGGGGCTTGGGTTCGGCGTTCGACCTTTGGCAGGGGGCCGCCCATCAACATCGCCATATTCACACTGAATTGCGTTGCCCAGGCGCCGACCGCGAGGAGCGAGACGTCCAGCACCGACGGTTCCCCCGTGGTTTGTCTGCCGTAAAGTGCCGCCGCCACACCTCCGGCAATCGTGATCCCGCCGATGTTGTCTCCGTACGCTCCGGCGGGCATGAAAGGAGTTTGCGGCGCGTCGGGTGATGTGAGGCCGTCCGCGCTGCCGCCGCGGGCCCAGAAGGCCGTCGCGTCGTAGGCGCCGGCGTCGCGGTCAGGCCCATCGGAACCGAAGCCGTTACCGACGACATAGATGATGTCGGGGTTCACCCGGCGGACGGCGTCCACGTCGATCGAGAGCTTTTTGCGTGACGACGGCAGGTAGTTCGTGAGGAATACGTCGCTTCGCCGAATCAGTTCGTCGAGGAGGGGACGCGCCTCCGAATTGTCCAGGGCCAGACCGACACTGCGCTTTCCGCGGTTGGGCGCCTCCATGATGGGCGCGAAGGACGATCCCGGTACCGTCGCCGCGGCGCCCAACACCTTGACCAAGCCGCGCTGGGCATCGCCGGTGACAGGATGCTCGATCTTCACCACGTCTGCGCCCCAGTCGGCGAGCACCGCGCCTGCGGATGGAACGAAGGTGAACTGGGCGACCTCCAGCACGCGAACTCCGTCGAGCGGTTTACGCATCAGATGTCCTTAAAAGTGAGGGTGGGCGGGGTGCCCACTCAGTGCATGATGTCTCGGACCTTCGTCTTCTCGTAGCCCTTGAGCAGCTCTGCGCCGGCGTTCGACATGTGTCGCCGCCAATGCGCCTCGGCCTCAGCGCCGTCCCGAGCGGCCACCAAGTCGGCGAGTCGCGTATATGACCGCATGAGCTTGGTGTACTGAGCCTTGGGCACGACGTTCTGCACGCTGAGAAATGCTGCGGTCATGTGCTTTTCGAAGATTTCGTGCAGCATGCCGACGATCACGGTCAGCGTCGCGTTGCCCGACAGTTCCACCAGCCGGCGATGCAATGCGGTGGAAGCGGCGCCCAGCTTGCCCGTCTCCCACGCATGGGGCACCTCCTCGATGAGTTCGCGTAACTCGCGGTGCGCCGTCGCGGTGCCATTTTCTGCGAGCAGTCGGGCCGCATACGGTTCGATCCCCATCCGTGCCGTCATCACGTCCGCGAGCGTCGTTCCCGCCATCTCGAGCAGGAAGCCCGCGGGCCGCGCGACGATCTCAGGGCCCGGGACGCGAACCCGCGCGCCGGTGCGTGAGCCGCGCCGCACCTCAACGAGGCGGTCGGACTCCAAGACTCGCACCGCTTCTCGCAGCGATGGCCGGCTGACCTGGAAGTGATCCATGAGTTCGGCTTCGTAGGGAAGGAAGTCGCCGTCTTTGAGCTGTCCCTCGACGATCATCCGCCTCAACGTGTCCGCCACGATCTCGGCCGTCTTCGGCGATCGCACCGCACCGTTTTTCTCTGAAACGGTGATCGGTGCGAGAGGCTCCCGTTTGGGCATCGCGACCTCCTGTCACTTGACATGTACTACTCAGTACACCATGTAACGGACGTATCCGGGGTCGCCACCGATCGCGTCAGGGCAGCTGCGACAAAATGCGCGTCGCGGCCGCACCATAGCCGGCGCGTCGCCGACGTCCGACCAAGAAGCTTGGCGGTGACGCAAACGCCATGTCGGGCAGTCGTTTGCGAGTCGCAAGCATTTCGCGCGCCTGTGTGTCGTCGCCGCAGATCGCGATCGACCACAGCATATCGTCCGTGACGTGGTCGGCGATCGTTTCTGGCCGGCCGCTTCGGAAGGCCGACCGGATCTGGGCGACCTCGTCGGTCCAGCCGTGCAGTTCGACCAGTGAATCGTAGGTTTTCACGGTGAAGTAGAAGGCGATCTGAAGCTTTGCGTCCCGAACTGCCCGGGCCGGGTCGTCGTTGTCGATCGCGGTGATCAGCCAACCCCAGCGGCGTAGCTCGGCCGCGTCACGTCCGCTTGATTCGGCGCCGCGGGCCAATTCGGGCTCGACGAGCTCGGTCCACCACCTATCGGTGAACAAGCCGTGCCCCAGCACGCCGTCGGCAGACCGACCCACCGTCCGCAACATGATCTTGTTGAAGGCGCCGATCAAAATAGGCACATCCAGCCGGCCGAGCACTGGTGCACGGATGTCGGCGTCAACCGTGTAGAACCGGCCCTCGTAGCGGACGCGTTCGCCGTTCTCGGCGTTCAGGAACGCCCTGATCACCTGGATCAGTTCGGCCATCCGGGGGGCGGGGTGCGTGGCGTCGACACCGAACCAGTCCCTGTTCATCCTTGAGGTCCCCGACCCAAGTCCTAGAAAGACCCTGCCCGGGGCGAGTGTGGACAGATGTCGGACCGCAGCGGCGTGCACGAACGGGGACCGGGCGAATGCATATGCGATCCCCGGGCCGATCTTCGCCTGTGAGGTACCCAGGGCCATCTCAGTCGCGGTTATATAAGCGTTCAGGTCGGCGAACTCACCGGCGCAAAACGCCTGTGCCCCGGCGGTCTCGGCCTGGGTCGCTAACGCGGATCCTGGCCATGGCAGACCCCAGTCCATCTGTCCTCACATCCGTCGCTTGGCACATCACTAACTTAGTAAGACATGTGATTGTACGTCCTGGTGCGTGTACATGCCACGCCTCGTTCGTGAGCCGATTTTAGACAAAAGTGTCAAAAATCGGATATCCTCGAGATACTGCTGCCGCCAGGAGTCGTGGAAGGGGCGTTCCGATCATGCAGACCTTGCCGAGCATGCTGCCCACCGGTTGGTTTCAGGTCGCTTGGGGTGCCGACATCGCCATCGCCGACGTGGTCCCGATGCATTACTTCGGCCGGGATCTGGTCGCATTCCGGCAACTGGACGGGGTGGTGAAGGTGCTGGACGCGCACTGCCAGCACCTTGGCGCGAGCCTGGCCCACGGTGGCTGTGTGGTCGAAGATGGCATCCAGTGTCCTTTTCACGGCTGGGTGTGGAACGGCGCCGGACGCAACGTCCACATTCCGTATCAGAATCGGCCCAATAAGGCCAGACGAGTACGTTCCTATCCGGTCGCAGAGCTCAACGACTCGATCTTGATCTGGCATGACAGCATGGGCAGGGAACCATTGTGGGAGGCGCCCGACGCCTTCGCCGTGCTCGGCGATCACGTCCGGACCCGGCGGTTCCACCCGTTGGGTGCCGATTGCCGGACGCGGCACGAGCGGGTGAAGGTGCATCCCCAGGTGATCGCCGAGAACGCTGTCGATCCCCACCACTTCCAATTCGTCCATCGCACCCCGATCAGTCCCGTGGTGTTGCGCGAACGAACCGACCGCTCGACCTGGTCGGCCAAGGTCGGCTTCGGCCGGAGGTGGAGCGACGGCCTGGATCGGGACGGCGACACGATGAACACGATCGAGATCTATTGGTCAGGTGTCGGTCTGAGCTACAACGGCGAACACGTCCGCGACGGAGTCCGGGTCATCTCCATCTGCGCGACACCGGTGGACGACACCAGATCCGACATCTTCGCCGGGTACTGGATCAGCGAAGAAAAGTCACAAGGCCCGGGTGATTTCGAGGTGCGTTTGGCCGCGGCAAAACTCGCCCTGCCCGACGACATCCGAATCTGGGAGCACCAAAAATACCTCGAACCACCGGGTCTGGCGACATCGGAGGCGGCGGGCTTTCGCGCGCTGCGTCGGTGGGCGAGCGGGTTCTATCCCAGACCGCAGGCCGCAGCGGAACCGGTCACGCATGTCTGAGAGCTCGCCCCGCCGGGTAACACCGAAGTCCGACCGCACACGAGAGTCGATTCTCGACGCCGCGCGGACGGCATTCGCGCGCAAGGGCTTCTCGGGCGTCACCATCAGGGACATCACCGACCTCGCGCCGGTCACCCGCGCTAACTTCTACTATTACTTCGCCGACAAGACCGAGCTCTTCATCGAACTCGGCACCGATACTTACCGCCAGGCGCTTGCGGTCGTCGAAGGTTTCATGGAGCAGGGGAGTCCCCCCCACAGGGAGGACATCGAGGCCTGGGTTGCCGAGTACTTCAGCTACCTGGACCGCAACGGTGCCTTCGTGATCCGCTCCGCGGAGGACATGCCTCCCGATCGCAAGTTCCGCGCCGCGGTCACCCGCTCGCACCGTCGAACCGCCGCGGCACTCGGTGAGGGCGTCGCGAAGATCGCGCCGACTCCGCCCGACCTCGATCCCGTGGCTACCGGGCTGGTGGTTATGGCGATGCTCGAGCGCTCGTGGCAGATGGTTCGTCACAACGAAATTCCTTCGGCGACGCGCCAAGCGGTGATAATGGCGGCCACCGAGATGCTGTGGCGAACGGTCAACGGTCAGACCTGACCGACGTCCATTCGGCGATCAGCTGGTCGACCGTGGTCAGCCGACCCAGCACGGCAATGGTGTTGTCCAGCACCTGTTCTGCATAATCCCTTGGGGTTCCACCGACCGCGTCGCGGGGGACGACGAGGTCGAAACCGGCCTGTGTGACATGCCCGGCAGTGTGGGTGATCGCCAGGTTCAGCGAAACGCCGGCGAGAACGATGGTGCTCACGCCCAAGCCCTTGAGCACGGGGAGTAATTCGGAGTCGAGCGTGGGGAATAGGCCATGATGGCGCGGTAGCACCAGATCGGTCGGCGCGAGCAGCTCGGGAAGCACTGCGGTGGAAGCGGTTCCGGGAGCCCACTGTGCGGTTGCCGGTCCCAGTGCCCGCCAGATGCGCGCTGTCCCGGTCGGCCGCCCGCCGAGGTTGCCCTCGTAGGTCGCATGCACCACTTGCGCGCCGAACCGGCGGGCGGAATCG
>JGI12627J18819_10000460_pt1 | contig 13408 bp, 12 predicted proteins | sample TexAe_OM1H0_M2_FD_18819 | JGI IMG/M metagenome (IMG submission 18819)
TTGAAAACGGACGCGATTTTGTTCGCACCAACAAGTGGGTGGTCTTCGGGCACCACTTCGCCGCTATCGCCGGGCCCGGGCCGCTGGTCGGTCCGGTATTGGCTGCCCAGTTCGGATATCTTCCCGGCACGCTCTGGATTCTGACCGGTGCCGTGTTTGCGGGCTGCGTCCAGGATTTCGTGATCCTGCTGTTCTCCGTGCGACGCGACGGCAAATCGCTGACCGAAATGGCGAAGGATGAAATCGGCCGCCTCGGCGGCCTGATCTCGTACGTGGCCGTCATCAGCATCATCGTGATCTTGCTGGGAGTGTGCGCGCTGATCGTGGTGAACGCGCTCAAAGCGAGCCCGTGGGGAACGTTCACGATTGCCATGACGATCCCGATCGCGCTTTTGATGGGCGTCTATTTGCGCCGGATTCGTCCAGGCAAAGTGCTGGAGAGCTCGGTGCTGGGTTTTCTGCTCGTGTTGATGGCGATCTGGGGAGGGCAGTGGGCGTCGCACACACCGGCCGTCGGCCGCTATTTCACCCTGACCGCGCCCACGCTGGCGATCCTGATCATCATTTATGGCTTCGCGGCATCCGCCTTGCCGGTGTGGCTTCTGCTCGCGCCCCGCGATTACCTGAGCACCTTCGTCAAGCTGGGCACGATTGCAATGCTGGCCCTGGGAATCGTTGCGCTGCGCCCCAGCCTGCAGATGCCCGCGCTCACCCGCTTCATTGACGGTACGGGCCCGGTGTTTGCCGGAAATCTGTTTCCCTTTGCATTTGTGACCATCGCCTGTGGCGCCATCAGCGGCTTTCATTCGCTGATTGCCAGCGGCACCACGCCCAAGCTGATTTCCCGCGAGACGGAGACGCGCATGGTGGGATACGGCGCGATGGCCTGCGAGTCGATGGTCGCAATCATGGCAGTCATTGCCGCCTGCGTGCTGCAGCCCGGAACGTATTTCGCCATCAACAGCCCGGCGGGAATCGTGGGGCAGGCGCCGGAAACGGCAGCTTCAACCATCTCGGGTTGGGGCTTCCCCGTGACCGCCTCCGACATGCACGCGCTCGCGCAGGATGTCGGCGAGCAGACGCTCTATAACCGCACCGGCGGCGCGCCCGCGTTTGCCGTCGGCATGGCCCAGATTTTTTCGCACAGCATCGGCGGGAAGGCGCTGATGGCGATCTGGTACCACTTCGCGTTGATGTTTGAAGCTCTCTTCATTCTGACCGTGCTCGACGCGGGCACGCGCGTTGGGCGCTTCATGGTGCAGGACGCGCTGGGACACGTGTGGAAGCCGCTTGGCCGCACCAGTTGGTATCCCAGCATTCTCGCCAATAGCGCCCTGATTGTTGCCGCCTGGGGATATTTTCTATGGCAGGGCGTGAAGGATCCACTGGGCGGAATTAATTCGCTTTGGCCGCTGTTCGGGATCTCGAACCAGTTGCTGGCGACGGTGGCATTGTGTGTGGCCACGACCATCATCATCAAGATGGGGCGCCCAAAGTATGCGGCGGTGACGCTGGTGCCGCTCGCCTGGCTGGTGGCGGTGACGTTCTCGGCCTCCTACTACAAGGTTTTCGATCCCAATCCGCGCATCGGATTTCTTGCTCACGCCCGCCTGCTCGCTGCGGGCGCAAACGCAGCCGGGCCGGCCACCGCGCGGCTCATTTTCAATGACCGTTTGGATGCGCTGGTCACGGGCATTCTGATTCTGCTGGTTGCGGCGATCCTGGTGGAGTCGGCTACGCAATGGATTCGGGTGCTGGCCGGACGCAAGCACCCAGTTCTGCGCGAGTCGCCTTTCGTGGCCACCCGCTTCGCCACCGAGGAGCAGGCATGATGCGTCGGATAGCGGCTCTCAAAGTTCTCGTTCGCGGGACAGTCTTACTGACACGCTCGGCGTTGCAGGAGATTTTCGACGAGTCGGCCTACGCGCGGTTTCTGCTTCGGCGCCAACTCCAGACCTCGCCCGAATCGTATGCCGAGTTCCTCCGCGAAAACGAAAGGATGCGCCAGCGACGTCCGAGGTGTTGTTGAAAGAGTTGCGGTCGCAGGAAAAATGTTTTCCCGCGTGAAAATCCCCACCCGGACTCGCGAAGAACGCGAGTCAGGATGGGGCACCCGGCTAGAGCCGAGAGCCTGAAGCCTAAAGCCTTTTTTTCACCCAGACGCGATACACTGGCCGGCATGCGGGTTCTTGGCGTGGACTGCGGCACGGAATACACGGGTTTCGGCATCGTCGAACTGGCTGGGTCCGGAGGCTTGCATTGCTTGACCTGCGGCGCGATCAAACTCTCTCCGCGAGAGCCTCTGCCGGCCCGTCTGCAACGAATCTATCTTCGCCTCGAAGAGCTGATTCACCAGCATCAGCCTGACCAGGTCGCCATCGAGGATGTCTTCTATGCCTTAAACGTGAAGTCCGCGCTCAAGCTCGGACAAGTTCGGGGTGTCGCCATGCTGGCCGCTGCCGCTGCGGGACTCGAGGTGGCGGAATACGCCCCACTTTCGATTAAGTCCGCGGTTGTGGGTTATGGGAAAGCCGAGAAGCAGCAAGTGCAATCGATGGTGACGCGCCTGCTCGCTCTGGCCGAACCGCCCGAACCGGCAGACGCGTCCGACGCGCTCGCCATTGCCATCTGCCACCTGCACACTGCTGCCACGCTGCGGCGTCAGGGCGTCTGCCCTGCGGGGGAACGTGCGGCGCGCTGAGGAAACACGCCGGGTCAATTCATTTAGTCTGGAGCAGAAGTTTCGGTGCGGGTTGGCGACAGCATCTTTCTTATAGGACGTGGAACACCGGCCCAGCGGACCCCGTCGGATTGTGGCGCGGCGCTCGCCAGCGCGAGGATCTCTCCGGCAAACAGGAGCGTGTCGGCAAAGTAGTTGATCCCCTCCACCTTGACTGCGATACCCGGTTCGGATAGCGCCAGGATCAACACGGGTCCATAAATGACGAGGACCATCAGCAAAATCCAACCGCCGACGCAGGTTGTCACGGCCCGCGTTTTCCTGCCTAGCAAAATGCTCCCCGCGGCGACGAGAAGAGCTGCGCCCGTCACATAGTCAATGAGCACGCGCCCCGGAACCCACGTCGGGATCTGTTTTACAAGGGGGACTCCGGGAAGTCCGGTCGGGTGCAGAAAGTGCTCAATGCCAAAAACAATCAGGGCCATCGTGATCAATACGCGGCCCACGTTGATCAGCGCGCTCCGGGCTTGCCCGCCCCATCCGTCCATCGCATTTCCCGCAAGAATCCAGCCGGCGGCGCCGAACGACATCTCGCGGAAGACGATGGTCCAAATAATTCTGTTGTGCCTGTCCTGGAGCGCTCCGGGAAAGTGGATCATGGCGACAAACAGAAACATCATGATGCCGAACAGCAGGCCGGACCAGCGGACCCCAATTTTCGTGGCGATGCTCAAGGAGGCGGCGAGCAACGCGCAGCCGACGAAATATGCCCAAAACAAACGCCATGGCATGTATGTCGGCACGATGTCGATCACGAACTGTGGGGCGGAGAGATGGAGTGCGCCGAAGACTGCCAGCGGGATAGCAACGCACAAGTTAGTCAAGGCCACGATCTTGTCGAGGCCGTGAGCTTGGGCGATCTCGTTTTTCGCTGCCAATACCCCGATCAGGAAAAGCGCGATGCCGGCGGAGCACATTGCGACCGCGACGCGCGAGGTTTCGACGAACGTGGCGAGAATAATCGGGTGCATAGATTTGCCGATTCGGTACAGGGCTTCCGATTCTAATACGAGAGCTGACTTCGAAAGGCCAGCGCGCTCAGATATTCAACCGCGGACGAACTGAGAACCTCCGGCTTGCATTGCCCCTCGGGTGCAAAGGGCGCCGTAGCTTGATTCGGTGTTTCCCCCTGCTCGGTTCTGGCTTTAGAATCGATGATCTCTTATGGTTTCCGTTTTTCTGCGTGCCGCGCGGACTGCGGCCATCGTTCTGGTAGTCATCAGCGGGTGTGCAATGCGCGGTGGTTTTGCGCAGGAAGCCAAGGCGCCTGCTGCGTCAGTAAGGTTTTCGCTCGACTTTCCGCAATCGATTCCGGACCACTACGAGATCGCGGTGTCATCCGAGGGTCAGGCCAGCTACGACTCGACCGGAAAATTAACTCCTGAGTCCGAGCCGGGCGACCCCTTTCACCTGGAATTCAGCATTTCGCCCGCAAGCACTCACCGAATTTTCGATCTGGCCGCGAAGGCCAAATACTTCGACGGAAAAATTGATTCCGGCAAACGCAACCTTGCCTCGACCGGAGCCAAGGTTCTCTCCTACAAGGATGCTACCCGCAACACCCGCGCCGAATACAACTACACGCCCATTCCGGCGGTGCAGGAAATCACAGCGCTTTTCCAGAACATGTCGAGCACGCTGGAGTTCGGACGGCGGCTTGACTATTACCATCATCACCAGAAGCTCGCGCTCGAAGACGAGCTGAAGCGCATGGAAGAGATGGCCCACGAGAAGGATCTGGAGGAGATTCAGGCGGTGGCTCCGATTCTGCAACGAATTGTTGACGACAAGTCGGTACTGAACGTAACCCGGGCGCGGGCGCAGAGGTTACTGGCGGGGTCCTCGGTCCGAGCGGCGCCATAAACCCGGCCTGTAAAGTCAACAACTTGCCAAGGCACCCTTGTCTGCGGTGCTCCAATGTCTCCTGACCCAGCCGGGCCAACTCCGTCCGCAGAAGTTACATAAACCTGGCCAACTAAAAAGCTTCCAGGCATGTTCTAATGAGGCAAGCAGCAGAGTCTCCAGGAGACAATTTATGTCGAACCGAAGCTTGGGCACGTGGCTTGCTCTGGTGGTCGGGCTGACGCTGGCACTCACGGTGATTCCCGCGTTTGCGGAATCGCATGTGCGCATCGTTCGCCTGAGCGAGGTACAGGGTACCGTCGAAGTGGATAGGGGAACCGGTCAGGGTTTCGAAAGAGCGGCGCTCAACATGCCGATGGTGGAAGGCATGAAACTGGCCGCGAAGGCGGATGGGCGGGCGGAAGTTGAGTTTGAGGACGGAAGCACGGTTCGCATTACTCCCGAGACGCGCATCGATTTCAGCCATCTTGCGCTGGAAAATTCAGGCGGGCGGGTTTCGACCTTGACGCTGATGCAAGGCATGGCGTATGTCGACTACACCGCCAGGGGCAAGGACGACGCCTTCACCGTCTTGTTCAAGGACGAGAAAGTGCGGCCGGAGCAGGCCGTGCACTTCCGCGTCAATCTGCAGGAGGCGACCGCCGGGCTGGCGGTCTTCCGTGGCGAACTGAAGGTGGATGGCCCTTCCGGACAGGTGGAAGTCAGCAAGAATAAGTCGGTGAGCTTCGATCTCGGCGCCGGCGACAAGTACACGCTCGCGAAAAATGTCGAAGACATGCCCTTCGATGCGTGGGATAAGCAGCAAACAAAATATCAGCAGGAATACGCGAGCCGGGGCTCCAACAACAATTATCCCTACACCTACGGTGTCAGCGATCTGAACTATTACGGCAGCTACACGAACGTTGCGGGCTACGGGACGATGTGGCAGCCCTACTTCGCCGGAGCGGGATGGAGCCCGTTCGCCGATGGCTCGTGGATGTTCTATCCCGGCTTCGGATACACCTGGGTCTCGGCGTATCCGTGGGGCTGGATGCCGTATCGCTATGGAAGCTGGAATTTCGTTCCGGGTTATGGCTGGGGTTGGGCGCCGGGCGCGTTCGGTGGCGGATGGTACCCGGTCGTGCCCACGACCAACGCTCCGCAGCGCTTCAAGCCCCCAGTGGCTCCGTCAACCGGGACAGCGACCGTGATGGTTGGCCATCCGGTATTGGTCAGCGGCGTTCCAAGTCGCCTGGTCGTACAAAACGGCACAGCCGGAATGGGCGTGCCTCGCGGCGCGGTGAACAATCTCGGGGCGGTTTCGCGGAAGGTTGAAACGACGGGATCGGCGACCGTGCATACCGCGGCTCCGGTTCGGGCCAGCAGTATGCCATCACCGGGCTTTGGCAATGCTGGCGGGCACGCGACGTCCGGTGGCAGTCATATGAGCACAGGCGGCGGACATATGAGCAGCGGTGGGCATACCTCGGCACCGAGCCGGCACTAATAGGTCAGGGATTGACCAGGGTGGCGAGCTCAAAAGCAAAATCTTAAGCCGCAGACGACCACGGGAGAACGGCCGCTGAGAACGCGGAGAGTTCTGGCAAAGGTCATTCGAGACGACGGGCGGGAACGCCCGTCGCTGCATTTTATTTAAGAAACCGCAATGCCGGCATATCCGACCACCATCTGCCGGTCCCCGGAAATGTCTCCTGACGTAGCATATTTGATGAGTTCCGCGCGAGTCGCACCCAGGCTTTTCACCGCGGTCAGCATTGCGACGGCAGGACCGAATCCGCACATGCTGATGTCCTGCTGAGTCACTACTTCGTGCAATCCCTGCGGATCCAGGGCCAGAATCCGGTCGATCGCCTTGTGATCCTTGGCGCGCGTGACGGGATCGGACTCGTAATGATTCATGTCGCTCGATGCGAGCACGAGAATGCGCTCCTGCGAGCGCCCGATCACTTCGCCGATGACCTGCCCTAAAGCCTCAAGCGACTCGAATTGACGCGTGCCGATTGCGATGGGCACAAAGGTAAGATTCTCTTGTTTGGTCTGCAGGAACGGCAGTTGCACCTCGATGGCGTGCTCGGCGACATGAGCAGACGAGTCCTCGCTAAGAAGAGGGAAGCGCTCCACCAGGAGCGTTGCTAATTGGGTATCAATGGGCACCTCGCCCAGAGGTGTCTCCCACGCGCCCGCGCGCATGATGGAAAGCGGCGTCCCCACGCCGGTGTGGTTCGGGCAAAGCACGATGCAGCGCCGGGGAATTTCGAGGTGGGCATAGACGGCTCCGGCCACGTGCCCGGAATACATGTAGCCGGCGTGGGGCACGATGCAACCGAGCGCGGGAATCGGGGCGGCGGGCGGTTGCAGATACGAGCGGATGTCGGCGAGCAAGTTACGCTTTTCCTTGGGATAGAACCGGCCGGCAACGGCGGGATGACGAACAATGGATGTGCCCATGGAACCTCCTTGCGGGGCTGGGCTGAGAACATGTAGCGCCGGCATCTTGCCGGCCCTGGAGCGGGCCAACGCCCGCTGCATAGCCGCCGGGAGAACGGCGCTACTTCGTACCGGACGACTGCAGGTCGCCGTTTCTGGACGCAAGCGCCCGGAAAATGGCTGCGCTCTTTTCAAGGGGCAGCGCTTCGGCGCGCACCGTAGGCTTGACTCCGGCTTGTTGCAAGGCTTGCTTCAGGGAATCCGGAGCATACTCCGTCTTCAAATTATTCCACAGCGTCTTGCGTTTCTGTCCGAAAGAAAGCTTCAGGAAATTGATGAAGCCTTCTTCGTCGACGCGGAGGGAATCGATGCGCGGCGACAGGGTAAGCCGCACGACGGAGGAATGGACCTTCGGCGGCGGCGAAAACGCGCCGGGCGGCAGCGTGAACAGCCTCTCGACCCTGGCGTACAACTGCGCCGTCGCTGAGAGCAGTCCGTAGTCACGGCTGCCGGGCGTTGCAGCCAGACGATCCGCGACTTCCTTCTGCACCATAATCACGATGGTGCTGAAGCATTGGCGGAACTCGAAGAGACGCAGCAGGATTTCGGACGTGATGTAGTAGGGCAGGTTGCCGACAACCGGAACCGGTTCCGGGGTTTGGACTAATCCCGGCCTCGAGGAGCCTGGTTTTGGTCCAAACAGGGTGCTGAAGTCGATGGCGAGCACGTCGCCCTCGATGATTTCGACATTGGGATACAAGGCAAACTTCATGCGCAGTTGCGCGGCAAGCACGCGGTCGATTTCGATTGCGATCAGGCGACGGGTTTGCCTGGCCAGCAGGGAAGTCAGCACTCCGCGTCCGGGACCGATTTCGAGCACGGTGCTCTGCGAAATGTTTCCCAGCGCCTCGACGATGCGGCTGGCGTTGGAGTCGTTGATAAGAAAATGCTGGCCCAGTTTCGGCTTGTGTCCGGTCTTCGCGGCTGCCGCTCTTGGCACGTTGACCCTCTTTCCTCCGCACAGTTAGACTGGCAACGTTGACCCCGTGCGTCCCAGTATGCGGGGGCAATTATCCGACTAAGCACATTATTCATCATATCCTGCGCCGGGTGCTCGCGGCTTCCCTGGGAGGTTCGTCTTCATGCATATCGCTTTTGCCGCGTCAGAAGGTGTGCCCTTTTCCAAGACCGGCGGGCTGGCGGACGTGGTGGGCGCTTTGCCCCGGGCGTTGGCGGCCCAGGGACACCAGATCAGCGTCTACCTTCCCCGTTACCGCCAAACCAAACTGGTCGATCCCCGGCCGGTGCTGCGCAGTATCACCATTCCTTTCGATGACGAGTACCGTTTTTGCTCGGTTGTGACCGCCGGGAACGACGACGGAATCCGCCATTATTTTGTCGACTACCCGCCGTACTTCGACCGGGAAGCCCTCTATGGCACCGCGGTGGGCGACTATCCCGACAACGCCGAGCGCTTCGCGCTTTTCTCTCGCGCGGTGATTGAAGCGTCGAAGATTGTCGGCGCGCCCGACGTCTTTCATTGCCACGACTGGCAATCCGCCCTCATCCCGGTAATCCTGCGCACGTTTTACTCCCAGGATCCGGCATTTGAGAATGTGGCGACCGTGTTCACCATCCACAACATGGGCTACCAGGGATTGTTCCCCGCGGAAATCCTTCCTTTGCTGATGTTGCCCTGGGATCTGTTTACGATATCGAAGATGGAGTTCTTCGGGCAGGTCAATTTTCTCAAGGGCGCTCTGGCGTTCTCCGACTACATCACCACGGTGAGCAAGAAGTATAGCCAGGAAATCCAGACAACGGAGTACGGTTTCGGTCTGGAAGGCGTGTTGCGCAACCGGGCAGCCACGGTGACCGGCATTTTGAACGGCATCGACTACGATGTGTGGAATCCGGACAATGATCCGTTCATCGCTGCGAAATACGCGCCTCAGGATCTTTCGGGGAAAGCGGTCGACAAGGCGGACCTGCTGGCTACGTTCGGTATCAACAATGCCGATACGAAGCTCCCGGTCATTGGCATCGTCTCGCGTTTTGCGGCGCAGAAGGGATTCGATTTAATCGCGCAAATCATGGACCGGCTCGCGCGCGAGGACATGATCCTCACCGTACTCGGCAGCGGCGACAAGGACTACGAAGAAATGTTCCTGCGCCTGCAGAAGCAGTTTCCGCAGAAGATCGCCGTCAAGGTCGCCTACGACAACGTGATCGCGCACAAGATCGAGGCCGGCGCGGACATGTTCCTGATGCCCTCGCGCTACGAACCCAGCGGACTGAACCAAATCTACAGCCTGAAGTATGGAACCGTGCCCATCGTGCGAGCGACCGGCGGCCTCGATGAGACCATCGAGCCCTGGGACGCGCGCACCGGCAAGGGAACCGGTTTCAAGTTTTATGAGTACAGCGGCGAGTCGCTGCTGCTGACCATCCGGGCCGCGCTGCAGGCATTTCGCGATGAGGCTTCCTGGCATGTGCTCATGCGCAATGGTATGAGCAAGGATTTTTCCTGGGCGAATTCCGCGAAGGAGTACGCGAAAGTCTACGAGCGTGCCCGGCAGGCGCAACTGGTGCCGCGCACCAATGTTTCGTTGCGTCCTCCCTCGGAAGGACCGCCACCGATACCATAAGATCTACAGAGGGGTTACGGTCAGAGTTCCTCATGGATGCTCTCCGCACAAAGACGATCTTCCACGTCGACATGGATGCCTTCTTTGTTTCCGTGGAAGAGCTCTCCGATCCATCGCTGAAAGGAAAGGCGGTGGTCGTCGGCGGACAGCGCGACGAGCGCGGCGTGGTTTCGGCCGCCTCGTACGAGGCGCGAAAGTTCGGCGTGCATTCCGCCATGCCGTTGCGCACGGCCGCCAAACTCTGCCCACACGCGATCTTCGTCGATGGCAATCCCGAGCGCTATCGAGAGTGCTCCGCCCAAGTCTATGAAGTCCTGAATACATTCTCTCCGCTCGTCGAGATGGCGTCCATCGACGAGGCATATCTCGATATGACGGGCACCGATCGTCTGCACGGGCCACCACTGCGAGCCGCACATTCCCTGCACAACAAAGTCAAAGCCGAGACGCAACTGAACTGCTCCATCGGCATTGGGGCTTCGCGGCTGATCGCGAAAGTTTCCTCCGCGAAGGCGAAGCCGAATGGCGTCCTGTGGGTCATCCCGGGACAGGAGACGAAGTTCCTCGCGCCGCTCGATGTGCGCGACATTCCGGGCGTGGGCAAAGTGATGGAGCAGAACCTGCATGCGCTGGGCATCCATCAGGTGGCCGATCTGGCGCGACTCGACGAAGCTGTCCTCGAGGAGCGTTTCGGCAAGTGGGGACTGGCGCTCGCAGGAAAAGCTCGCGGTGAAGATGCAGGAGGCTGGTTCGATGCCGAAGTGGGTGAGCGCTCCGACCCAAAGTCGATCAGCCACGAGCACACCTTCAACGAAGACACGGCGAATGCCGTGCAACTGGAGACGACGTTGATGCGCCTGACCGAGATGGTCGCCCGCCGGCTCCGCGAACACAGGCTGCATGCCCGCACCATTCAGCTCAAACTGCGCTACAAGGATTTCACCACCATCACCCGCGCCCACTCGCTCGCTGCGTCGACCCAGCTCGATACCGAAATCTTCGAGCAGATTCGCACCTTATTTCGCAAAACCTGGAAGCGGGGCGCGGAAATTCGTCTGCTGGGCGTGCATGTGTCTTCCTTCGAGGAAGCCGCACCCGGACAGATGGATCTGCTCGATGATGGCCGTCACCAGCGCTGGCAACAGGCTCTGGCTGCCGCCGATCGCCTGCGCGACAAATTCGGCGAACGCAGCGTGGGCCTGGCAGGCGGCCTGAAGGGCGGCTTCCGCGAGAAGACGCACGAGAACCCGGCCAGCCTGCCAGGGAAGGGCCCGACGAAGAAGGGATAATTGCAGGGGACTTTTTCACCACAGAGACACAGAGACACGGAGAAAGCACATTGATTGTGCTTTAGCTCCGTGTCTGTGTGACTTGCGGGGAAATCCATTTCGTTGCTTTGAATTTGATCGTGGGCTGGCACGGCTGTGATCAAGGCAGCAACATTGGATTTCTTTTCGGGGCAAGAGGACAACCGCTACGGGCTCCTCCCTAGACTCCTTGCCTGAGGGGACAACTGGCGGCCGGTTCGAGGACATCCACGAGTCAGGAGAAATCAGCCATGAAATCCGCAAACCTCTTTCTCGCAATCGTAGGCATGCTGCTCGCCTCGTCCGCATGGGCCCAGACCCTGCCGAAGGACAGCCAGATTAAGGTTCGCACCGATACCGCGATCCCGGCCAAGCCACCAGCCAACGCAAAATACGCTGCCAGCGTGAGCAATGACGTTGCCGACAGTTCGGGCAACGTGGTCATTCCGAGGGGAGCGCGGGCGCAACTCGTTGCTGTCGCCAATGGGAACGACACGACGCTCGATCTCCGCTCGGTGACGGTCCATGGCAGGCGCTATCTGCTGACCACTCAGGACAATAAAAGTTCGGCCCCTGGAGGTCTGGGTGCGAACAAGCGAACCGCCAAGTACGTCGGCGGCGGAGCCGCGGTAGGCGCCGTTCTCGGCGCTTTGCTGGGAGGCGGCAAGGGAGCTGCCATCGGAGGGTTAGTCGGCGGCGCGGGCGGCGCCGGGGCCCAGGTGTATACGGGGCGAAAAAAGGAGATTCCTCCAGAGACCGAAATGAGTTTCAAGCTAGCGCAGGATCTGGAGATGCGTCCGACGTCGAGCACCCCGACAGCACCATCGGGAGAGTGACGCAGCGCTCGAGGTCAAGTGAAACGTCGGTGTGCCTGATTCGTGCGGAAAGATACTGTGTAACAAGGAAACCCTTGGTGCCGCAATCCGACTTGCGTTTCGTGGTCAATCCGTCTTTCCACGGCTGGCGGGCGGCACGATGCCGTTCATGCGCAGATATTCGATCATCTGTCCGTAGTGATTAAAGGCGTGGGCGACGGCAAAGGTCGCGAGGTGCAGACGGGTCGATTTGCCATGCTCCGGGACCTGCAGCATGTTTTCCGTGGTCAATGTGGCCGCGGCCTTGTGACCCAGGGCAAATGAGTCCTTCAGGAACTGCAAGATGTCGGCTTTGGTTTTCACATCCTCGGGACCGTTCCCGTCCTTTATGCTGGCCGGGAGTTTGTCGCCGGTGAGCCCCGACCACAGGAAATAATTCGACGCAGCGATATGCTTGACCTGCACAGCAAACGTGCGTACCCCCTTGTAGTTGTCGCCGGGAATGTTGAGGCTCTCCGGAGAGAAGTTGAACTTTTCTTCCGGCATTGCCTGCGCCGCCTCGAGCACCTGCTTTTCGATCGCACTGATCTCGCGGTCCACCGCGGCAGCGATGGTTGGCGCGGGCTGAGCGGGTTGTGCTTGCGATGTGCTGGTGCCTGCGGCGTTGCTGGCGGTTTGGCCCCATCCGGCCACAGTCAGAAGAAGAAATGAGGACAGCAACCAGATTTGTCTGGATTTCATTCGACCGACCCTCCTCTGCCTGGGAAAGGCACGGGTTAGACGTGGGAGCGCTGCTGAGGTTTCGGTAAATTTTCGGTGACAATTCGCTGATCTGGACCGATGTCCAGCCGGATGGCGAAAAAATGAGGGGAGTACGGTCGTTCCCTTGAAACATTCATGTACCAGGCGGGTAAGTGGCGCATCACATGGGGGAGGAGGAAAACGGAAAATGGGAAAACTAGCCATTTGGGCACAACTTGAAGCCAAGCCGGGCAAAGAGAACGAGGTCGAGCAGTTTCTCAAGTCCGCGCAGCCTCTGGCCGAGCGCGAGGCCGGCACGATCAGCTGGTACGCGATCAAGATGGGTCCTGGAAGATACGGGATCTTCGATACCTTTGCCGACGAAAATGGCCGGAACGCTCACCTCAACGGAGAAATCGCAAAAGCCCTTTTTGCCAAAGCGAAAGATCTGTTTTCCAAACCGCCCGAGGTGGCAAAGCCCGAGATTCTCGCCTCGAAATCGAGTCGGTAAGGGAGAACTGTCGCGAGCTGGCCACCGTTTCGTAACGGCCTTCTCTTATCAGCATCACTCGCGATAGCCGTTCCACCTCACTGGTGTGCCGTCATCGCGAGGGTTGGATAATCCGTGTAGCCTTTTGCACCGCCGCCATAAAACGTCGATGGGTCTGGGGCATTCAGGGATGCATTTGCCTTGATGCGTTCAACTAAATCCAGACTGTCGATCCTGCCTGCCGACCGCAGCCCGACAGGAGATCGGTTTGGGTGCAAGTCTTCAGGCCGAAGGAGATTTCAGCGCCCCAGCAAGCACGTCGCGGAGAGGCTTGGGCGGCCGGCCGCCAAGGCGCTCGACGTCGCCGGTCACAA
>JGI12627J18819_10000461_pt1 | contig 13405 bp, 8 predicted proteins | sample TexAe_OM1H0_M2_FD_18819 | JGI IMG/M metagenome (IMG submission 18819)
GCAGCTCCCGCGGGGATTTTCGCGCGCACCCAAGCCTCGAGCTGATCGAGGGGCAACGCATCCCAATACACGGCCGGCGTCTGCTCTGCGATTCGGATCGGCCGATCTTCGCTGGAGACCGACTTCATGAGTTCATCCAAATTGGCGGTATATGCGTCCCACGAAAGGCGAGGATGCTCACGCGCCAGCGATAACACCATGCGGCGAGGCAAGGTATTCGCCTGTGGCGGCAGCTCGCCCGACAACGCGATCAGCACAACCTGGCGCGCAAGCTCAGGGTCGCGCACGCGCGCGAGCGCGCCGTAGCAGCGCTCCTTGAAGACTTCGTCCTTCGTATCCTTGGCCAGCGCGTGCAGCTGCGCAAAAGTTGCGGCATCGGCGTTTTGCGCGACGATGGTCAGCAAAGTCGACTGAGCGTCGGCGCCGACGGCGCTGGGATTTCGCAGGAACGCCGCGAAGCGGCGCCGCGCTTCGTCAATCGTCGATTGATCGCCCCAGCGGCTCAAGGCCCTCAACAACGTATCCCGAAGATCCTCGACGTCCGGCGTCTCTCCGGGGACGGCATCCCAGCCCATTGAATCGACCACGGGCTTGACCAACCCGCGCGCGTAGACGGCGAAGGCCTCATGGCCGCCGGATCCGCGCTCGGCGTATTCGATGATGCTGAGCGCGCGGGCTATTTGCTGCCAAGCCCGGGTGTCGCGATTGCCGCCCATCGATGCAGCGAGCGCCAGAAAGTCGGCCAACGAGGCCTCGCCGCTTCCCACCAACGCCCATTGATCATCCAGCAGCGCGATGCGGTCACCGTCGTTCGCGCCTGCAAACAAGCGCGTATTGACCGCCAACGTGGCCGTATCGTACTTGACGCGGTAGTAGCCGATAGCGTCGGCATTGATGCTCAGTGCTTCATCGCACCGGCCGGCCGCGATCTTCTGCGATGCTGTGTCGAGAAGCGCGCTGCGGGGAAGCGCACCGCCCGCGCGAATCTTCAGCGGCACCTGCCAGCTTGTCGTCACCGGCTCGGAGCCGTGGAGAAGAAATCGCCGCTGATCCAAGGTAATGCTGCGATTGCCGGAAGCATCGCAGGCCGCTTGCACGCTGACCAAGGGAAATCCCGGCTTCTCGATCCACTGCGCCGAGACGCGGCCGATGTCCTTGCCGCTGGAATGGCTCAAAGCGTTCCACAAATCGGCGGCGGCGGCGTTCGAATACGCGCGCGCCTTGATGTAGTCGCGGATGCCCTGCCGAAATACATCCTCGCCGATATACGCTTCCAGCATACGCAGCAACGCTTCGCCTTTGCTGTAGGTGATGTCCGAATCGAAGGAATTGCTGGCTTGCAGCTCATCGCTCACGTGTTGTTCGATTGGATGAGAAGTCGCGCGCGCGTCCGCCGCCATCGCCGATTCTCTCGATGCATCCTCCTGCTCCCACCAGCGCCACGCGGGGTTGCGCGCGGCCGTCTCTTTTGCCGCGAGCCAAGACGCGAAGCTCTCATTGAGCCAGGTATCGTCCCACCAGCCCATGGTCACGAGATCGCCGAACCATTGGTGCGCCATTTCGTGCGCCTGAATGCTGAAGACGGTCTGCCGATCCTCCATTGTGCTCGAGGAACTGACCAGCAAGGCCTTGTCGGTGTAGGTGATCGCGCCCCAGTTCTCCATGGCGCCCGAGAATCCGCCGGGCACCGCGATCGAATCGAGCTTGGGCAAGGGATAGGGGTAATCAAAGTATTCATCGTAATCGTCGAGAATTTGCTGCGCACTGGCGAGTGCCACCGCGCCCTCCTGCTCATGCCCCGCAACAGCCCAGACGCCGAAGTGCGTTTTGCCGCGCTGCGCGGATACCGCGCGCAGATCGCCGGTGCTGATCTCGACCAGGTATGAAGACATTTTCGGAGAACGCTGAAAGCTCACCGTCGCCAGCTGCCCGTGAACTTCCCGGCGGGCGATCGGCATATTGCCGACTGTCGCCCACGCCGCAGGCACCGTCACGGTCAGGCTAAAGTAGGCGCGGAAAGCCGGCTCGTCCCAACACGGAAACATGCGCCGCGCATCGGTCGCCTCCATCTGCGTCGACAACATCACCCCGTCCCCGCCACCGGCCTTCGAATATTTCTGCGCGAAGAGTCCCTGCGGCTGGGTTTCTATCTTGCCGCGGTACGAGAAGCTCAACGTGTGCAGGCCGACGGCCGGCTTCATCAGCTTGACGGTGGTGAGCTGCTGTTCATCGCTGGAAGTCACGGTTTTTACGGGCTTGCCGTCCAACAACACGTGATTCAAGGTTTCATTGAGCGAGTTGAATTGCACGGTGCTCGTAGCCGAGCGGAATCGCAGCCGCACAGATTCGGTCCCCGTGAAGCTCATGGAGTCCACATTCGGGACGATGGCGACCTCGTAGCTCATGGGGACGACATCTTTGGGTAACCGGCCCGGCGCCGAGTCGAAGGAAAACGGCGCACCGCTCCAGGCAGCTGGCCCCAGCAACGCGCCGGCAGCGGCAAAGAAGCAAACATTGAGCTTAAGCATGAGACCCCTCATCTTGGTAAAGCATCACGGCAACGAACAGGCACGCGAGCACGTACAGCAGCGCGGAAACACCGTGCCAGGGGCCGAAACCCAACCCCAAGGCGCTGCCGCGCGTCCGGGCAGCTTCCATGATGGGCTTTAGAGCCCACTCATTGAAGGACAACAGCCCTACAGCGAAAAATGCCAGGCGACATCGGCCGCGCGACGGCGAGAGCAGCGCGAGCGCGCCCAGCGCAAGCCCTAAGTAGGTTTCGATGCTGAATAGCGAGGCGGCGATGAGACCGGCCACGTGCTTGTCGTGCTGGAAGTGAAATACGATCGCCGCCACCCACAGCAACGACCAGAGACTCCCTGCCCAGAGCACCCAAAGGATGCGGATCAGGCGTTGCGCGGCCTTCACGGGTATTTACACGTAGCGGACTGAGACGATTTCGTAGCTGCGGGTTCCGCCGGGCGTGGCGACATCGACGACGTCGCCCTCGGACTTGCCGATGAGCGCGCGGGCGATCGGCGAAGACACCGACAACAAACCTTCCTTGATGTTTGCCTCATCATCGCCTACCAGTTGGTATACAACTTTGTTGCCGCTGTCTTCGTCTTCCAGCTCCAGCGTCGAGCCGAACACGACGCGGCCATTGGCGGTGAGCTTGGTGACGTCGATCACCTCGGCGTTGCTCAGGCGATTCTCGATCTGGTTGATGCGCCCTTCGATGAAGCTTTGCTGCTCGCGCGCCGCGTGGTATTCGGCATTCTCGCTCAAGTCGCCGTGCGCGCGCGCCTCGGCGATCGCCTTGATGACGTTCGGCCGCGCCTCGCTCTTCAGTTGTCTGAGTTCGGCGCGCAAGCGCTCGGCGCCCCGCAGCGTCATGGGGGTTCGCGTCACGCCATTTCCTTNTGCAAGTCCTGCAATCGATTCACTTCGATATCGCCCAGGTGATCCAACGCATCGCATGTCGCGCGCGCGCCGGCCACGGTTGTGTAATAGGTCACGCGCCTCGCTACCGCCTCGCGACGGATCGACCGGGATTCACGCACCGCTTGTTTGCCCTCGGTGGTGTTGACGATCAATGCCACCTCGTCGTTTTTTATCATATCGACGACGTGCGGGCGACCCTCGCGCACCTTATTCACGCGCCGGCAGTTAACCCCCGCCTCTTCGAGCACCTTGGCCGTCCCGCCGGTGGCGGCGATCTCGAAACCGCGCGCGATCAGCATTTGCGCGAGAATCGTGGCGCCCGGCTTGTCGCGGTCCCGCACGCTGATGAAGCACAGGCCCCGCGTAGGCAGCACCACGCCCGAAGCGGCCTGAGCCTTGGCGTAGGCCTCGCCGAAGGTGTTGCCTGTCCCCATGACTTCGCCGGTGGATTTCATTTCCGGTCCCAGGATCGGATCGGCTTCCGGGAACTTGATGAACGGGAACACCGCCTCTTTGACCGAAAAATAAGGCGGGATCCGTTCCTGGGTGCGGCCCTGAGCCGCCAGGGTCTTGCCGGTCATCACGCGCGCGGCAACCTTGGCCAGCGGGATGCCGGTGGCCTTGGACACAAACGGGACCGTGCGGGACGCGCGAGGATTGACCTCGAGGATGTAGATCACGCCGCTCTGGATTGCGAACTGAATATTCATGAGCCCGATGACATTGAGCGCCTTGGCGAGCTTGCGGGTCTGTACCCGCAGCTCATCCTGAATCTCAGGCGAAAGGCCGTTCGGCGGCAGCGAGCAGCCGGAATCGCCCGAGTGCACGCCGGCCTGTTCGATATGCTCCATGATGCCGCCGATCAGGACATCAGTTCCGTCGCTCACCGCATCCACGTCGACTTCGATCGCGAGATCCAAGAACCGGTCGAGCAGCACCGGGCTGTCGTTCGACACCTTCACCGCGTCGTTCATGTACTGACGCAGATCATCCTCGTTGAACACCACTTCCATGGCGCGCCCACCGAGCACGTAGCTGGGCCGCACGACGAGCGGAAATCCGACATCCCGCGCCAGCACGATGGCCTGCTCCTCGGTGCGCGCCGAGGCGTTCGCAGGCTGCTTCAATTTCAAGGTCGTGACCAGCTTCTGGAAGCGCTCGCGGTCCTCAGCGATATCGATGCTGTCCGGAGTGGTGCCGATGATGGGCGCGCCCGCCGCGGCGAGAGCGCGCGACAGCTTGAGCGGCGTCTGGCCGCCATACTGAACGATGACGCCCTCCGGCTTTTCCTTCTCGATGATTTCCATGACGTCTTCGAAAGTCAGCGGCTCGAAGTACAACCGGTCCGACGTGTCGTAGTCGGTGGAAACGGTCTCAGGATTGCAATTCACCATGATGGTTTCGAAACCATCCTCGCGCAGCGCCATCGCGGCATGCACGCAGCAATAGTCGAACTCGATACCCTGGCCGATGCGATTGGGACCGCCCCCCAAAATCATGATCTTGCGCCGATCGGACGGCGCTGCTTCGCATTCCTCTTCATAGGTCGAGTACAGGTAGGCCGTCGAGGTGCTGAACTCCGCGGCACAGGTATCGACGCGCTTGTAGACCGGATGCAGTGCATGCTTGCGCCGCTCGCGGCGGATGTCAGGCTCGTCCCGGGCCACCAGCTTCGCGATGCGCGCATCCGAGAATCCCTTGCGCTTCAACTGCCGCAGCCGCGCGAGCGTCAGGCCCTCAAAACCATCCTTCGCGGTTTGCGCTTCTTCGCGCACTAGGTCCTCGATCTGCGACAGGAACCACGGGTCGATCTTGGTGGTATCAAACACCTGCTGCAGGGTCCAACCGGCGCGGAACGCGTCGGCGACATACAGGATTCGATTCGGGCCCGGCCAGCGCAACTCATAAGACAGCTTTTCGGCGCTCGCTTCGGACAATGGCATGGCCAGCTGCTCGTCGAAGCCGTCGTAGCCGGTCTCGAGGCTGCGCAGCGCCTTTTGCATGGACTCTTGGAAGCTGCGGCCGATCGCCATGGCCTCGCCCACGGATTTCATCTGGGTCGTCAGGCGGGTGTTCGCGCCCGGGAACTTCTCGAACGTGAAGCGCGGGATCTTCGTGACCACATAGTCGATGGTGGGTTCAAAGGAGGCCGGCGTCGCGCCGCCCGTGATGTCGTTCTTGAGCTCGCTCAGCGTATAGCCCACGGCGAGTTTCGCGGCGATCTTGGCGATCGGAAAACCGGTCGCCTTGGAGGCCAGCGCCGAAGAGCGCGACACCCGCGGGTTCATTTCGATCACAAGCACCCGCCCGTCTTCCGGGTTGATGGCGAATTGCACGTTGGAGCCGCCGGTGTCCACGCCGATCTTGCGCAATACCGCGATGGACGCGTCGCGCAACCGCTGATATTCGCGGTCGGTGAGCGACTGAGCCGGCGCCACGGTGATCGAATCGCCCGTGTGCACCCCCATGGGATCGATATTCTCGATGGAGCAGACGATGATGCAGTTGTCGTCGTGGTCGCGCACCACTTCCATCTCGAATTCTTTCCAACCTAAGACCGATTCCTCGAGCAGCACTTCGTTGGTCGGCGAGGCATCGAGCCCGCGCGCCACTGTGGCCTCGAACTCTTCGCGGTTGTAGGCGATGCCGCCCCCCGATCCGCCCAAGGTGAATGAAGGGCGAATCACCGTTGGAAAGCCGATCTCGGATTGGACCGCCAACGCCTCTTCCATGCTGTGCGCGATGCGCGCGCGCGCCGTCTCGAGACCGATGTCAGCCATGGCCTTGCGGAACAGCTCCCGGTCCTCCGCCATGTCGATGGCGCGCTGCGAGGCGCCGATCATCTCGACGTTGAATTTCTCCAGGACCCCTTCGCGAACAAGGTCGAGTGCCGTGTTGAGCGCCGTCTGGCCGCCCATGGTCGGGAGCAATGCCGACGGGCGTTCCTTCTCAATGATGCGGGCGACGGTACGCCAGTTGATCGGTTCTATATAAATGGCGTCGGCCGTTTCCGGATCGGTCATGATGGTGGCGGGATTTGAGTTCACCAGGATGACGCGATATCCCTCTTCTTTCAGGGCCTTACACGCTTGAGCTCCAGAATAATCGAACTCGCAGGCTTGGCCGATGATGATGGGGCCTGCGCCGATGATCAGGATGCTGTCGAGGTCGGTTCGCTTGGCCACTTAACCTTCCGCCGATTTCTGCTTGACCGGAGTGCGCCCGCGGGAATTCGCTTGCACGCGTTTCACCATGAGGTACATGAAGTGCTCGAACAGCAGCCGCAGATCGTGCGGGCCCGGACTTGCTTCCGGGTGACCCTGGAAACTGAATGCCGGCCGGTCGGTGCGCGTCACGCCCTGCAGCGATCCGTCAAAGAGCGACCGATGCGTCGCTCGCAAGTTGCCGGGGAGCGTGAGCTCATCGACGGCAAAGCCGTGGTTCTGGCTGGAAATCAGCACCCGTCCCGAATCGATTTCCAGGACCGGGTGGTTGGCGCCGTGATGCCCAAATTTCATTTTCACGGTTTTCGCGCCGCTCGCCAGGCCCAGCAGCTGATGACCCAGGCAAATGCCGAACACCGGAATATCGGTTTCCAAGAATTTCGATATGGCAGCGATGGCGTAGTCGCAGGGCTCAGGATCGCCCGGACCGTTGGATAAGAAAATACCATCAGGATTCATCGCAAGCACCTGATCGGCCGGAGTTTGTGCAGGTACAACCGTCATCCGGCAACCGTGCTCGGCGAGGATGCGCAGGATGCTGCGCTTCATGCCGAAGTCGTAGGCCACCACGTGCAGGCGGCTTTGCGGGCGCGGCGGCTTGGCCGCCGTCTTCCAGATCAACCCATCGTTCCACTGATAGATTTTCTTGGTGGATACGGCTTTCGCCAGATCCATCCCTTTCAAGCCTGGGAATTTCTTGGCGGCCCGGACCGCTGCACTCTGGTCGATATTCTCGCCGGTCATGATGCAGCCGGACTGCGCACCCTTTTCCCGCAGCAGCCGCGTCAGCTTGCGGGTATCGATATCGGCGATGGCAACCACCTTGCAGCGAAGCAGAAAGCTCTGCAGCGACTCGGTAGAACGCCAGTTCGAATGCAGCAGCGGCAAGTCCCGGATCACCAGGCCGGCAGCATAGACGGCGCCGGATTCCAAATCTTCCGGCGTCGTGCCGGTATTGCCGATATGTGGATAGGTCAGGGTGACAATTTGCCGGCAGTAGGAAGGATCGGTGAGGATCTCCTGATAGCCGGTCATGGCGGTATTGAAAACTACTTCACCCGTCGTGTTGCCTTTTGCGCCTACTGAGACGCCTCGGAACACGGTGCCATCTTCGAGAGCTAGCACTGCAGGTGTCGACACTCCGGTTCCTCGCTTTGCGCTGCCGCACGTTGCCGCAGATGCGCAAAGCGGGAGGCGCTCATTCGAACGCCTCCCGCTTCATGGGTTAATTCGCGATCAGTTTCCGGGCGCGAATATTAACGATGCCCGCGAAGACTGTCCATGCCTCTTCTCAAACAAACAACACATCGTTCATGCCATAGAGCCCGGGAGCCTGTGCCGAGAGCCAAACAGCAGCCTGAAGCGCCCCGCGCGCGAAGGTCATTCGGTCCGTGGCCCGATGGATGAGTTCCAAACGCTCGCCGGGACCGGCAAAGGTCACGGTGTGCTCGCCGATGATATCGCCGGCCCGGACCACCGAAAACCCGATGCTGCCGCGGCTGCGCGTCTCTTCCTTGCCGTGGCGGCCAAAAACCGCGACATCGTTCATGGAGACGCCGCGCGATTTTGCAATGGTTTCGCCCAAGCTGAGCGCCGTCCCTGAGGGCGCATCGCGCTTGCCGCGGTGGTGCGCTTCGCAGATTTCCACATCGTAACCCTCGCCCAGCGCTGCCGCCGCTTCGGCCACCAGGCGATTCAATACGGTCACGCCGATACTGGTATTGGGCGCCGCCAGAACAGCGATCTTCTTTGCCGCGCGCTCGAGTTCCGCCTTGGCGGCGGCGTCAAATCCCGTGGCGCCGACGAGCAGCGGCACCCCGGCGTCGGCACAGGCGCGCGCATGCGCGGCAACCGCGCTTCCCAAGCTGAAATCCAGGGCGACTGCCCCCGGAGCAATGAGGGCAGCGCCGTCCGCCGTGATCTTCACACCCGTGGGCTGGCCTTCGAGCGCTGCATCCTGACCCAATCGGCTGCTGGCAGCCGAAGCTATTGCGGTCCGGAGCTGGAATGGCGAACCTTCCCGCAAAGCAGCGATCAGCGACTGTCCCATGCGGCCGGTGACACCAAAGACGATCAGCGGATGTGAGGCCACGCGCGAGCCGGCCCTACTCGACCACGCGTGCGAAGAATTTCTTCACGCCCTCGAAGAATGACTGCTCTTTCGGATGATGACTCCCCTTCTGCAGCGACTCTTCGAACTTCTTCAGCATCTCCTTTTGCTCGGCTCGCAAGCTCACCGGGGTCTCGACCACGACGCGGCAGAACAAGTCTCCGGCGGCGCCGCCGCGCACCGGCCGCACGCCCTTCTCTCGCACCCGAAACACCCTTCCGGATTGCGTCTCGTTGGGGATCTTCAAGATTACCTCGCCGTCGAGCGTTGGCACTTCGACCGTGCCGCCAAGCGCGGCGGTCACGAAGGTGATGGGCACTTCGCAGGACAGGTGACTTCCTTCGCGCTCGAATATTGCGTGCTCTTTGACCCGGATCTCGACATATAGGTCGCCCGCAGGACCGCCGTTACGGCCCGCCTCACCCTCGCCGTTCAAGCGAATGCGATCACCCGTATCCACGCCGGCCGGAACCTTGACGGGCAACGTCTTTTCCTGGCGAACCCGTCCCTGGCCATAGCAGGTGTCGCAGGGGTTGGAAATGATCTTGCCGCGGCCTTTGCAGCGCGGACAGGGCTGCTGGATGGTGAAGATCGACTGCTGGACGCGCACCTGCCCTTGCCCATTGCAGGTGTCGCAGGTCTTGGGCGTGGAGCCTTTGGCGGCACCCGTCCCCTTGCAGGTCTTGCACTCACCCATCGAGGGAATGCGAATTTCGGTCTCGACGCCGAACACCGCCTTCTCCAACTCCAATTCGAGCTCATAGCGCAAGTCCGCGCCGCGAAATACCTGCGAGCGGCTGCGTTGGCCGCCCGAGAAAATATCCCCGAACATCTCGCCGAAGATGTCGCCGAACGCATCTCCTGCGCTGAACCCGCCCCCGCGCCCGCCCTCGAGCCCGGCATGGCCGAACTGATCGTAAACCGCGCGTTTCTGAGCGTCGCAGAGGACCTCGTAGGCCTCCTTGCATTCTTTGAATCGATGCTCAGCCTCGGGGTCGTCCGGGTTTCGGTCCGGGTGAAACTTCATCGCGAGACGGCGATAGGCCTTTTTGATATCCGCCTCGGACGCGTTTCGGGGCACGTCGAGGAGCTTGTAATAATCCTGCTTCGCCATTGCTTACCTTAAAGGCCAACCCATAAAAACGAACCGCCGGCACTATGCATACCGGCGGTTTGAATCTGCAATCTATCGCATCACAAAGCCGTCAGGCCTTCTTGCGATCGGAATCCTTCACTTCTTCGAACTCGGCATCCAGCACGTCGTCCTTCGCCTGGTGCCCGCCCGCGCCGGCATCCGGACCGGATCCCGGGGCGCCGCCGCCCGCGCTGCCGGCCGACTGCTCGTACATCTTCTGCATGATGGCGCTCGAAGCCTGCTCCAATTCCGTCGTTTTGCGTTCGATGTCTTCCCGGTCGTCGCCGCTCATCGCGGTCTTGACCGCCGCAACCGCATCCGTCGCCGCCTTCTTCTGATCGTCGGAGATCTTGTCGCCGGCATCCTTGAGCGCCTTCTCGACGGTATGGATGGTCGCATCCGCCTTGTTGCGCGCGCCTACCAGCTCGCGGAACTTCTTGTCCTCTTCGGCATGCGTCTCGGCATCGGACACCATGCGCTTGATCTCGGCTTCGGACAGTCCGCTCGAGGCCTTGATGACGATGCGCTGTTCCTTACCGGTTTTCACGTCCTTCGCCGACACGTTCAAGATGCCGTTGGCATCGATGTCGAACGTGACTTCGATCTGCGGCATGCCGCGCGGAGCCGGAGGAATGTCCGTAAGATCGAAACGGCCCAGTGACTTGTTGTCGCTGGATCGCTCGCGCTCGCCCTGGAGCACGTGAATGGTCACGCCGGTCTGGTTGTCGTCCGCGGTCGAGAAAGTCTGCGCCGCCTTGGTCGGGATCGTGGTGTTCTTCTCGATCACCTTGGTCATGACGCCACCCAGGGTCTCGATGCCCAAAGACAGCGGAGTCACGTCGAGCAGGAGCACGTCTTTCACGTCGCCCGAGAGCACGCCGCCCTGGATCGCGGCGCCCACGGCCACCGCCTCGTCGGGATTCACATCCTTGCGCGGCTCCTTGCCGAACAGATCCTTCACCGCTTTCTGCACCAACGGCATGCGGGTCTGGCCGCCGACGAGAATCACCTCGCCCACGTCCTTCATGGAAATACCTGCATCCTTGAGCGCAATGCGGCAAGGCTCCATGGTCTTCTGGACCAGGTCCTCGACCAGCGATTCCAGCTTGGCGCGGGTCAGCTTCATGTTGAGGTGCTTCGGCCCGGCAGCATCCGCCGTGATGTACGGCAGGTTGATTTCGGTCTGCTGGCTGGAAGACAACTCGATCTTGGCCTTCTCGGCCGTTTCCTTGAGGCGCTGCATCGCAAGGGGATCCTTGCGCACATCGATGCCGCTTTCCTTCTTGAACTCATCCGCGAGGTAGTTCACGACGCGAAGGTCGAAGTCCTCGCCGCCCAAGAAGGTATCGCCATTGGTGGAGAGCACCTCGAATTGGCGCTCGCCATCGACTTCCGCGATTTCGATCACCGACACGTCGAAGGTGCCGCCGCCCAAGTCGTACACGGCGATCTTGCGGTCGCCGCCGTCCTTGTCGAGGCCATAGGCCAACGCCGCCGCGGTCGGCTCGTTGATGATGCGCTTGACGTTCAAGCCCGCGATGCGGCCGGCGTCCTTGGTCGCCTGGCGCTGCGAGTCGTTGAAATACGCGGGAACCGTGATCACCGCTTCGGTGACCGGTTCGCCCAGGTAATCCTCGGCGGTCTTCTTCATCTTCATGAGGACGCGCGCGGAGACTTCCGGGGGCGCCATTTTCTTGCCCTGAGTTTCCACCCAGGCATCGCCGTTGTCGGCTTTGATGATCTTGTAGGAAACCATGCCCATATCTTTCTTGACGACGTCATCGGTGAATTTGCGGCCGATGAGGCGCTTGACCGCGGCAATGGTATTGGCCGGGTTGGTGACGGCCTGGCGCTTCGCGGATTGACCCACCAGCACCTCGCCATCCTTGGTGAATGCAACGATCGACGGCGTGGTGCGATCACCCTCGCTGTTCTCGATGACTTTGGGCTTGCCGCCCTCCATGATCGCGACGCAAGAATTCGTCGTGCCGAGATCGATACCAATCATTTTACCCATTGTGGAAACCCTCTAAAAATCGAATGTTGTGACCGTATTTGGGGACTTACGACAGTTTTTTCAATTGGCGTCCCCGCCGGATGCCTTGCTGACAACAACCCTCGCAGGGCGCAACAAACGCCCGTTCAGGGAATAGCCTTTCTGAATCACCGACAGCACCGTGTTGGCCGGTGTGTCCTTGCTTTCCTGGGCGACCATCGCCTCATGCCACTCGGGATCGAAGGGCTGACCCTGCGGGTCAATGACCTTGATGCCCGCCTTGTCGAAGGCGCGCTGCAACTGCTTCAAAGTCGCACTCGTCCCCTCGATCAGAGCCGCCCCCGAATTTGCCGCACCCGCGTTGATGCCCGCCTCGAGCGAATCCACGACCCCGACCAGCTCCTGCGCAAAGCGCTCGACCGCGTACTTGCGGGCGTTTTCCAGCTCCCGGTCCATGCGCTTGCGGTAGTTGTCGAATTCGGCGACGGACCGCACATAGCTGTTCCAGTTTGCGTTGGCCTTGGCTTCGGCCGCGGCCAGCGCCGTCCCGGCGTCGGCGGGCGGCGCCGAGTTCAAGTCGGCCGCGTCGGCGGCGGATGGCGAATTGTTCTCAGTCACGCGTTAAGGCCCTCAAGAAAAACGCGGCTTAAAGCGCCGCTCGAACCGACCATTTGGGGGCTATTTACGGGCGTTCAAGGCCGAACCCAAGAGCTTGGCCGTGATATCGACAATGGGAATCACACGCTCGTAGGCCATGCGGGTGGGCCCAATGATCCCCAGCACTCCGACTACCTGGTTGTCCACCATGTAGGGCGCGGTAACCACGCTGATGTCGTCGAGAATCCGGTAACCCGATTCCTGACCGATGAAGATCTGAATGCCGTCGGCCCGAAGGCAGCTGTCCAAGAGCCTCAAGATGTCATGCTTTTCGTTGAACGCCTCGAACAGCCGCCGCAGCCGGTCGACGTTCGACAATTCGGCGAACCCCATGAGGTTGGTCTCGCCCGCGATGACATATTCCACCCGCTCTTCGGACTTCGTGTCGAAGACCTTTTGCGCAACCTGAATGGCATCACGCATCAGCTGGTCCATGTGCTGACGGGTTTCCTGCAGCTGGGCAAGCAATTGCGCCCGCACATCGGGGAGCGAACGGCCGGCAAAGGCCTCGTTGAGATAGTTGGATGCCCGGCGCAGCTCTTCGGGAGAATGATAGCGGTCCAGCTGCACGACGCGGTTCTGCACTTCGCGATTGCTCATCACCATGATGGCCAACGCGCGATTTTCCGATAGCCCGACAAACTCTATCTGCGAGAGCGCGACATAGTGCGGGTTGGGCAACGTCACGAGCCCGGCCATATGCGTGACGCTGGAAAGCATCTGCGACACCGTCTGCACAAGGGAGCGGCCGTTGGCGGCGTCCGACCCCAAGCGACGCTCGATGTCCTCGATCTCCTCATGATGCAGAGGCTTGAGCTTCAGCAGCGTATCGACAAAAA
>JGI12627J18819_10000462_pt1 | contig 13403 bp, 12 predicted proteins | sample TexAe_OM1H0_M2_FD_18819 | JGI IMG/M metagenome (IMG submission 18819)
ATGTAGGCGTAGCCGGTGTGCACCGGTTGCTGGCGAACCGCGAAACGCTGGGCAAAGCGCGGGTGCTCATTGTCTGCGCCGGCATGGAAGGCGCGCTTCCTAGCGTTGTCGGCGGCCTGGTTGGTGTTCCAGTCATCGCCGTGCCGACCAGCGTGGGTTATGGCGCCTCGTTCAAGGGTCTGGCGGCTTTGCTGGGCATGATGAATTCCTGCGCTTCGAATGTGAGCGTGGTGAATATCGATAACGGGTTCGGGGCGGGTTACGTGGCGTCGTTGATTAATCGGCTGTAGGTCTCAACCTTTCGCAACCCAAAGGGCGCGCTCCGACGCCCGTACGTGGACTGTCGCCGTCCTCTGAGGCATGCGGCAGTAAATAGCAAGATCTTCAGGTTTATCTTCTCGCGATCAGTCGCGGGGTCCTTCGACTCCGCCGCGGCCTTCGCCTCGGCTGCGCTCAGGATGACATTGATGAGGTGGAAGACGACGTCATGGCTGGCAGCTCAAAGCTCTTAGAGGCAACTCAATGCGCGTAAAAAAGGCACGGCTTGCGCCGTGCCTTGAGGAGAGAAGTGGACCTTTACAATCCCTGCTTGGTGCCGTTGTCGACGATCAGGTTATTCTGGACGCTGAACACGCCCGGCACCTGACCGACGCGCATGCCGGCGATCTGCTTATCCATGGCGCTATCGACCGTGCCGTAGAGGCTGACGTGTCCGCCGTCGATGATGATACGGATCGGGCGGGCGGGATCGATTGCGTAGCGGCTCAGCACGGAATCACCGTAAAGAACGCGCGCGGTGTGCCGGCGCAGGTCATCGTCGAAAATCGAAACCGCTGAAACCTTGATTTCGTTCACGACATCCTTGACGCCGGGCATGCGGTAAGCGATGGCTAGAGCCGTATCGCGTCCCACGTCGTTGTAGGTTTCGCCGCCGATCGTGGCCACGCCATCTTTCACGCTCAGCGTGTAGTAATTGAAGGCGCTGTCATACCAACCCACGCGGTCGTAGTAGAGCTTCTTGGCCAACTGCTCATGCAGTTGCGCGTCCGTCACGACGGGTCCGGCCACTGCGATCAGGTTGCGAACGCCCTGCACATTCTTTTGCTTCTTGGCGGCTTTGGCAGCGTCCAGCTTGTCCTGATAGAGATCGACCGTGCCCGTCAGGGTCACGATTCCGTCTTCGACGGAAGACTTCACGTTATGAAACTTTTGATTGTCAGCGAGCTTATGCGTGACACTGCTCTGGATCGTGGTGTCATAGCGTGCCGCGCTCGACGACTGCGCAAACAGACTCGCGCTCAGTAAGCCCACCATCAGCAACGAGGAAAAAGTGGCTTTCGTTCCAGTCATGATCTTTTCTGCTCCCATCCCCAATTAACTAACTGTTTGGTTAATTATTGGATGTGGCTGGGCCGCTCCGGGATGCTCCCGGGAGCCAAGTGCGGCAGTCTCATAAAAGCATTTGTATCAATGGGATATGGTGCAGCTGGGTGAGTTTACGAATCTTTACTATCAGGCAGCTGCGCGAATCAAAGGGAGGTCGCAATCATGACTTTCAGCTGCGCGCAGTTAGCGTTTCCTATGCTCCCTGCCAGCTCTCAGCGTCCGTACTTTCCCAATAGCTCTGCCTGTGCCAGGATGTGTCCTTTCATGGCGGCTTCGACGTCGGCCTTGGTGGCGCCGGCCTTCAGCGTGAGCTTCGCATTCAGCGCATAGAGCTTGAAAAAGTAGCGGTGCGGCTTGCCCGGTGGAGGGCAGGGACCGTTGTAGCCGATCTTGCGAAAGTCATTTCGCCCCTGCAGCGTCCCGTCGGGGAGTTGCTCTTCTTTCTTGACCCCCTCGGGTAATTCCTTCGCGCCTCCTGGAAGGTTGTAGAGGACCCAGTGTACCCAGGTGCCGGCGGGAGCGTCCGGATCATCGGCGATCAGTGCATAGCTCTGGATTCCACTCGGACCATCCATCCAACTCAGCGGCGGCGAGACATCGCTGCCATCGCAGGTGTAATTCTTAGCAATCGTCCCGCCGCTGGAAAATGCCGTGCTGGTGATTTGGAAAGGTATACCCCCTCCATTCGCACTCGCGGCAATACTTACCAAACATACGACGATGCTTAGCAGGAGTCGCTGTTTCATCATGGCAGTTTTGCACCTGAGGAAAATTCGCGTCGGTTACGACTGAGTGGATTCACCGGAACGCCGCAGGGTTGCGTCCAGGGATAAAGGTCCGCTTCCCACGGCAATCAGAAACAAGCATCCCAGCCACATGCACAAATCCGTGCGAGCCTCGTGCATGGTGCCCCAGAACCCGGCTCTCACCAGCATAGGAATTTTCGTGGTCGCGATGGCAACGCTGATGTCGATGAGCAATGGAATCGCGGCCAGCCGCGTCAGGAGCCCCGCAATCACCATGAGTCCACACACAGTTTCCACTATGCCGACGAACGGAGCGAAGAAATGCGGTGCGGGGATTCCGATCTTTTCGAATCGTCCCACACCCAGGGCAGCCGGGAAAAGAAACTTCTGCACGCCTTCGGAGAAGAAGACCCAACCCACCAGCAAGCGCACCAGGATCACCGAGGCAGGCGCGCTCCCGTTCAAGAGCCAATCTCTCCAGCGCATACGTACTAAANTACGCCGCTCGGCAAGTCCCCACCAGTTTTCGCAACCCCTCTTTCTTTATGGGTGCTTTAAGGGCGCTTGCGTACCGACTTCGGCCCTCGCTTTGGCTCGGTCTCGCGAAACACCCGCGTGAAAATCCCGTCGATATTGCGCAACTGACGCTTCAGATCGAACGCATGCTCCAGTTGTTTGGCGGGTACCTTGCTGNTGATGTTTTTGTCTTTCAGAACCAACTCACGGAAGTCCAACCCTTCCTTCCAGGCGCGCATCGCGTGTGCTTGCACCATGCGATACGCATCTTCGCGCGGAACGCCGTGCTCCACCAGGTCGAGCAGCAACTGCCCGCTGAATACCAAGCCGCGCGTGCTCTCCAGATTGGTCTTCATCCGTTCCGGATAGACGAACATGGTGTCGATAAGGTTCGTCGTCTTGTGCAGAAGGTAATCGACCAACGTGGTTGAGTCCGGCAAGATGATTCGCTCAACCGAGGAATGCGAAATATCCCGCTCGTGCCAGAGGGGGACGTTTTCAAAGGCCGCTTGCGCGTTCGACCGTACCACGCGCGCCAGTCCGCTGATCTGCTCGCTGGTGACCGGGTTGCGTTTGTGCGGCATCGCCGAAGAACCCTTTTGCTTCTCGCTGAAGAACTCCTCCGCCTCGCGTACTTCGGTGCGCTGGAGGTGGCGAATCTCGGTCGCGATCTTGTCCAGCGTTGAGGCGATCAAGGCGAGAGTCGCGAGATAGTACGCATGGCGGTCCCGCTGTATCACCTGTGAAGAAATATCCGCCGCCTTCAGACGCAGCCGAGCGCATATTTTCTCCTCGAGTTCCGGAGACAAATGCGCGAATGTGCCTACCGCTCCGGAAAACTTTCCAACTCGCAGACCCTCGGCGGCCTGAACGAAGCGTTCAATGTTCCGTTGCGTCTCCGAATACCAGTTTGCCAGCTTAAAGCCGAACGTGATGGGTTCGGCGTGAATGCCATGGGTGCGCCCAATTTGCGGCGTGTCCTTGAATTCCCATGCCCGCCGCTTGAGGACTTCCGAAAGCCGCTCGAGATCTTCACGGATGATTTCCGACGCTTGTCCGATCAGCAGCGCTTGTGCGGTATCGACCACATCATTGGACGTGAGGCCGTAATGAAACCAGCGGGCATCGGGGCCGACGATTTCCGCGACCGCCGTAGTGAAGGCGATGACGTCGTGCCGGACCTCCGCTTCGATCTCCTGGATACGTTGCAGTTTGAAGCCAGCGCGTTCACGGATCGCTTTGGCAGCCTGCTTAGGGACCAGTCCGGCCTCGGCGAGAGTCTCGGTCGCGGCCACTTCCACCGTGAGCCAGGTGCGAAAGCGATTGTCGTCGCTCCAGATGCGGCCCATTTCGGGACGAGTGTAGCGGGGAATCAAGCGCCGATTTCTCCTATCTCGCTGAAATGACGGGAACTGAGGATTGTAAATGAGCGCGGAACAGGCGTCCAAGCGAAGCTTAAACGGGGCCACGAAATCCTGGTCGTTACGAAGCCGGCGAGACCGCAGCGTGGAATGTTCTAGTTTTCGAACATGTCAACCGGGCGTTCTAAAATATAAAACATCGTGATACGATATATATCAGAGTTCCTGTCTTGCTACGATATAATCCGCGGCATGGAAATACTCACCCTGTCGGATTACGAATCTCTGGCGGAACTGCGTTATCAGATACGCTGCTTCCTCGCATTTAGCGAACGGGCGGCCCGTGCCGCGGGCCTGGAGCCAAGGCAACATCAGCTCATGCTCGGCTTGAAAGGGCTGCCGCGTAACGCGCGACCCACGATTGGAGAATTAGCTGAGCGTCTGCAGATCCAGCATCATAGCACTGTGGAACTCGTCAATCGTCTGGCTGCAACCGGTTATCTGCGGCGGACGCGCGGTGGCGAGGATCGGCGCGAAGTGCTGTTATCGCTTACGGCCAAGGCCGAGAAGGTGTTGCGAAAGCTATCATTGCACCACCGCGCCGAGCTGCGCTCGGCCGGTCCAATGCTTGTGAAGGCTCTTCTCCGGGCAATGCGAGGGGCTCGCATCAACGGTTCGCGTCCCAGGACGACCGTTGGCACGAGGAGACGATCCTAACTACCACATGTCACAAACAGACAACGGAGACGGTGCCAGCTCAAGGGCTGGCGAGGGTGTGGTCGTACCTGCATTGGGGACCGACGGCATTCGGCCGGTGGATGCACAGCCACCGGCGCAATTTCGCCTGGCATTTGTTTCGTGTCTGGCAGCTGCGATCGGGTTAGCGGCAGGTGTCATCGCATTCGCGCTATACAACCTGATTGGCTTGTTCACCAACCTGTTTTTTTACCATCGCTGGGACACAACCTTCCGCAGCGCACGTCTGAACGAGCTGGGGTGGTGGGTCATCGTGACCCCTGTACTCGGCGGCCTCATCGTCGGAATCATGGCGAAATACGGCTCTCCGAAAATCAAGGGGCATGGGATTCCCGAAGCGATGGAGGCGGTTCTGTTCAATCGCAGCCGAATTGAACCTCGGGTGGCGATTCTGAAACCGATCTCGGCAGCAATTGCGATTGGTACTGGGGGACCCTTCGGCGCGGAAGGGCCGATCATCCAGACCGGCGGCGCGGTGGGCTCGTTGGTGGGACAGATATTTCACACGACCGCCTCGGAGAGGAAAGTTCTGCTTGCCTGCGGCGCGGCCGCGGGCATGTCGGCTACCTTCAACACACCCATTGCGGGAGTCATTCTCGCCATCGAATTGCTTCTGTTCGAATTCAAGTCACGGTCCTTCATTCCGCTCGTGATTGCGAGCACACTCGCCACCGCAGTCCACATGCAGACGCTGGGCGTGGGGCCGATGTTCAGCGTTGCGCCGATGGATTTCGGCATCCCACGGAATTTGCCCTTCTACCTGATTTTGGGTGGAATCTGCGGGCTGGCTGCGGTGGGATTCAGCAAGCTGTTGTATTGGGTCGAGGACCAGTTCGAGAAGCTGCCGGTTGACACCCTATGGTGGCCAGCGATCGGCGCACTCGGCCTGGGGATCATCGGCTACTTTGTCCCGCGTGTTTTGGGGGTTGGCTACGACACCATCGGCGACATCCTCAATGCGCAATTGGCTTTCAAGCTGTTAGTGGTGGTCATGATTGCGAAGGCAGTGGCCTTGGTGACTTCGTTGGGCTCCGGAACTTCTGGCGGCCTGTTAGCTCCGATGTTCATGTCGAGCGCAGCGCTGGGCGGAGTCTTCGCCATGGTGGTTAACCGGTTGTTCCCGTCTGCACATCTCGCAGTCGGTGCTTTCGCCCTGGTTGCTATGGGAGCGGTTTTTGGCGCCGCCTCGCGAGCCACATTTGCATTCATCATTTTCGCGTTTGAGATTACGCGGGATTACAACTCCGTATTGCCGCTGATGTTGGTCAGCGTGATTGCCGACGGCGTGGCCATGTTATTCATGCCAACCTCGTCGATCATGACCGAGAAGCTGGCGCGCCGGGGATTACGCATTCATCAGGATTATGAAACCGACGTTTTGCAGCAGGTTGCCATCGTTGAAACCATGGACCGCGACGTGCCCACCATCCCATCTTCCATGCGCGTCAGCGAACTTGCCGAGCGGATTGCCCGGCACGACCCGGACGTGAGCCGACACCAGGGCCTCTTCATCGTTGACGCGGCCGGCAAACTGGAAGGACTGATCACCCGCGGGGACATATTACGTGCGCTCGATAAGGATCCAAGCGGAGCCATGAGCGTTCTGGATGCGGGGTCTCGCGATCTGGTGGTGGCCTTCCCGAACGAGGTGATCTCGGAAGCATCGGACCGGATGCTGCATCACAACATCGGGCGTTTGCCCGTGGTTGAGCGAAGTGATCGGGGCAAGCTTGTCGGTTACCTGGGACGACATGGAGTGATGGCGGCGCGCCTGCGACGATTGCATGAGGAGCATGTCCGTGAACCAGGGTGGATTCGGCGTAGATCTTAGAATCTTAAAACGCAAGGACGCGGAGGGGCCGCAGAGAACGCCGAGACAGGTTCGCGTGTTCACCACGATGGAGTGACAGGCGTCTCCAAAGCAGTTGTCTCTTTCGAATCTATTCCACCCGCGTAGCGCTGGCTGGAACACTTTTCTGTGCGGCTTCGATCAAGGGACGAAGGGCGTCGACCGAGATTCCCAGCGTGCCTCCAGAAAAGCCATCAATGTAAGCGGAGTTGATGCCGATGACCTGTCCTTGGGAATTGAAAACCGGCCCGCCGCTTCCGCCATGGGCAGTGGGCGCGTCGTAGATCAGCTTGTCCCCCACAACGTCTCCAAGATGACCCACCGTCGCGGAAGGACGGATCAGAGACAGTGCTGCCAATTCGCTTGCCGCCCCTATATCGTCATGGCGATAGGCGAGCCGCTCGTAAACCTCGGTGGGGGATTTCGCAACCATCCCGGCAACCCCCATTGGATAACCAATCACTGTGACCAACTCGCCGGGAGGTGTCGCGCGTCGTGCGAGGGGAAGCGCTTCCAGGGTGCGCGTGGTGTTTGAGAACTCCACATGCAAAATCGCCAGATCGCTATGCGACGACACGACCGTAGGCGTCAGCTCAACCGGCGTCGGGGAGCCAGGAAAGAATGCGACCAGCTTTTCTAATGATGGCGTGGCCCCGCGGCGAATGAGGGCATCCGCTTCCGGATCGCCGTACCAAGGTTCGGACACATGGCGGTTTGTCGCCATCAGGCCGTTCGCAACGATGAATCCGGTTCCCGAAACCCGCGCGCGCAGGCGAGCGGGCTGATTCGGAAATCCGACCTGGTAAACCCCAAAAACATAACAGATGGAATTGCGGTACCGGTTCAGAACCATGACGGGCATGGCCTGTTCCTGCTTGAGAAGTTGCACTTGTTGATTCAGTTGTTGGACCTGGGCCTCCAGGTCGTTGGTCGGAGCGGGAGTGTAGCTGTGCAGAAGAAGTCCAGTCGCAACCACGAGGAGCACGGCCGCGGCGCTCTGGATCAGCCAGGTCCAGCTCTCCCCAGCCTGGTCCACCACAGGATTCAGATCTTGCTCAGACATAGTGTTTTCCGCTTGCAGCACTCTGTCAGGGGAGAAGGGGCCCAGAGGCGACTTTCTTGTACCTCCCTATCTTGACGGGACATCCTGGTTTTCCCAAGGCACGGAAGGTGATGTACCGAGAGCCAGACGGCGGGGCTGAGAAAGATCTCTCAGAACGCTATATCACAGAAACAAAAGAGGTAGCAGGCCTGCGAGAGTAACATCGGGAAGGGGGAGCTTACTTCGTGCGGATGCCGGTGCCCCGGTTCGCGTCCGTTCTATGGACGCTAATCTCGAAACCACAACGCACCGCGCTCACCGGCGCGACATTCTTCGCCAAGTGCATAAGAAGCCCTCGCTTGGCCTGTAGGGTTGAACCCTCTCACCATCATCGAAAGAGTTCTGCCAACAACTGGGGATGGATGTTGCTACCCGTCAGGACGGTGGCCAGTTGATCACCGGGCAGATTGTGAACCCGAATGGCCGCCAGTCCCGCAGCGCCAGAAGGCTCCAAAACAAGTCCCAGCGTGGAAGCCGCCACTCGCATCGCGTCAAGAAGCTGAGCGTCGTTTACGAGCACCATGTCATCCACCACGGCCTGCATGCGTTCTACGGACTTTGCAATCGGAACCGTAACCGCGATTCCATCCGCGATGGTATTCGCTTCTGCGCTCGCAATGCTTCTGCCAGCCCGCCAACTCTCGACCATGGCCGGAGATCCACTGGCGCAGACACCGATGATTTTCGTTTTCGGCGAGTGCTCTTTTACCCAGGTCCCGACACCGGTGATGAGGGCTCCATCGCCAACCGGCAACACGATCGTGTCGATGTCCCCAGCGCGAAGCAATTCGACTCCGATCGTGCCGGCGCCTTCACTGATAGCCGGATCCGCTCCGTCCTCGACAAACATGAGTCCCGATTGTTTTTCTGTTTTTTGGCGGGCGTGCTGTTTCGCGGCTTCGAAGGTACTTCCGATGATCGTCACGGTCGCGCCCAACGATCTCATTCTTTCAACCTTGAGGGGATTTACGTCCGTGGAAGCGAATACCTCGACCGCGATGCCGCGAGTGCGTCCCGAGTAGGCGAGAGCCTGCCCGAAATTTCCCGCCGAAGCGCAGACCACTTTCAGCTTTGGATCGAGCGCGCGCATGAAGAAATCGGTTCCCCGTCCTTTGAAGCTGCGGATCGGGTTGGCGGTCTCGACCTTCACGATCGTCCGCCGCCCCAGCGCCGCACAGAGTTGCTCGTCGACGAACTGTGGGCTGTTGCGAAAAACCGGGTCGATTGCTCTGGCCGCTTGCGCGATGTTATCGAGTTTGAGGTCCGTGGTCGAAGACCTATTCATGGTCCCCGGGATTCCTTTCTTGGTACAACTCAGCCCACCTCTGAGGAAGTCTACGATCGAATCCAGACTCCTAAACGCGCTCCAGTTCGTGCAGGGTTCGCTCATTCTGCACATTTCCAGTGTTGAGCGTCGATGCCGGTTCAAACAGCACAATCCAGGCCTCTTCGTCAGCCACTGGACGGTGCTCAACGCCGCGCGGGACAACCAGGAATTCTCCCTCTTCCAGCCAGATATGACGGTCGCGAAGCTCCATGCGGAATCGGCCTTTCACCACCAGGAAAAGCTCGTCTTCGTTTTCGTGGTGGTGCCAGACGAACTCTCCTTTTAACTTGTCCAGCTTCACGAGTTGACCATTCAGTTCGCCGGCAATGTAGGGCTTCCAGAACTCGGTAATCTTGCTGAACTTGTCTTTGATATTGACCTTTTCCATGGAATTCTCCCTTCAACGAAAGACGCAGCAGGATGCCATTCTAGGGCATTTACTTGATTCCGGAACCCTGCTTGAGGTCGCAGGAAGTTGCGCCTGGACGAGAGTGGCGGACACGAAATAGGTACTCAACAATGAACAACCGGGAAGACTAGAATTGTCTTTCAAGTTAATTCTGCGCACGATATGAGGGCTGGACGAGCTTGTTTCGCGGTCGATTCAAGATCTTGCTCCGCGTACTTGTGCCGGAGCTGACAGTTTGAAAGTGGGTTGGCGAAAGGACGAACTTCGAAAACGGCTTTCTACTTGGTACCCACAGGAGTGAATCAGTCAATGAGACTTTATTCTGGTCTCCGCAAGGAAAGATTCGTGTTGGCGCTGTGCGCGCTCTTCCTGATCCCGCACATTGTCTTTGCTCAGAGTAACGAAGTTCTGGGAGAGGTCGAATTGGTTGGCGCCACGAAGGTCGAGAGGACTTCCGGCGTCTGGGTGGATGGCCAATATCTTGGTTATCTCGATGAGCTCAAGGGCTCGAAGAAGATCCTGCTTCTGCCCGGCAAGCACGAGATTACTGTGCGCCAAGGTGGATATAAGGACGTGCCCATTGCGGTCGCGGTCCAACCCGGACAGAAACAAATTTTTCGAGTGGTCATGGAGAAAGATACTCGTCTCTCGGTGCCCACCATCACGGCCGAAATCAAGCTGATGGTCAACCCGGAACGGGCCGCGGTTTTTGTAGACGATCTCTTTATTGGACACGTCGCAGAATTCCGCGGCGTAGGGAGGGCCTTGCTAGTGGCGCCGGGAAAGAGAAAGATCCGGATCAGCTTGCCGGGATACCAGAGCTTCGCAACCGAAGTTAATCTCGCGGCCAATCAAAAATTCGAACTCAAAACCGACTTGATCCGGACTGGATCGATTGAAGCCGATCCCACTCCTGATCAGAAGTGAGTCAGCGATCCAAGGTTTTAGTACTACTGTGTTATAAAAAGGGAGCGCCACAAAAAGGACAACCTGAGAGTTGCCGAAGCAGAACCCTGGCAATGGGGTGCCGAAAGGTGGCGATGGACCAAGGATTATGCCGCTCCACGCGCACGGGGCGAACCCCGAGGACGGAACTGGCGTGGCAGCTCGGCGACGGGTAAGTCCACTTGACCGGCGCGAGCGGAGGGGGAAAAACGGCTCCGTTCGGCCACCAGGAACCCGTAGGCCGCAATACAGAGGGTGGCGTGATGGTGAAAACCAAGCCAGCCTCGTCCTTCATAATGTCCCAGCCCGAGTTCTTGTTTTAATTCTTGGTAGTCGCGCTCGACGATCCAACGATGCTTGGCTAATCGCACCAGATCTGGAAGCTGCATGTTCTCGGACAGGGTGGAGAGCCAGTACTTGATCGGTTCCGCTTCCTGAGTGGGCCACTCGATCAGCAGCCATTCCGCAGCACGAGGTTCACTGCGCCCGTCATCGCGATGAGCCGGACGAATCCTTCGTGCCGCAAAACGAGAGCGGAGTGCCTTGCGAGTTCCTTCTCGCCAGCGTACTTGCTTCCAGGCTGAGAAAGGCAAGCTCATGGCCAATTCCCGGACGGAGATGGGGACATGCCGTGAATCGCGGCGCAGCAACTTGGTCGGCCGACCAATCCCTTTCCACTTCCGCTTGGGTAACGGGGCTTGGCCGGGTGGCCACACCCTTACCGAGGACTGGATACCCACCGCATAGGTCAAACCCAATTCCGTGATGCCGTCGCGGAACGCGGTGTCGTTGCCATAGGCGGCCTCTGACAGCACGGGAGCTTGCGGCAGTTCTCGATCCACAGCGGCGCGGAGTTGTTGCAAAGCGATTTCTGGCTTGGTTTGAAAACTGATTTCCGACGGTATGCCAGTGGACTTTCTCCGCTTCTTGTCCTCGGTCCAAACTTCGGGTAAATAAAGTCGCCAAGCAATGGGCAGGCTCGCTGCCGCCGTGCTCAGTGACAAACTCACGGCCACGCGACAGTTCTCTTGCTTACCTACTTGCCCGCAGTACTGGCGCGTGACGCCCACCGAATGCGTCCCCTTTTTCACCAATCCCGTGTCGTCGACCACCCAGGCCACGATCGGTCCCTGCTTCTGCATCGCGGGCAGGGCGTATTGCCGTACGGCGTGCAGGAGATCTTCGTCGCTCCACGGCGCATGGGCTACGACATGGTGCAGAGACTGATGGGTTTGCCGCACATTGTCGGGACAAAGACGAGCCGCCATGGGTTCCACACTCTTACGCTCCCCCGGCAGTAGCAGGCCGGTGCAATAGGACTTCAGAGGAACCACGCGATCTAAGTGCCCCGCGGCGTGCGCCAGGCGATCCAGATAGGCCGCGAAGCGTTTTTGTTGGGCGCCTGGCGCAACAGAGTTGGCGCTCATGAGCTGCAAGCTAACACTATAAAGGTTGAAATCGCGACAGATTTCTAGCAGCAGGAATCTATTTTATAACACAGTAGTATTAGGGCCTACGCTCGGAGCGAAGAGTCCGGCGTTTTACTCGCGCCTAGGGGCAAACGAAAATCCACCAAAAACAAAAGCCGCTGACTTTCGCCAGCGGCTTGATTGCCAGAGGCTAACAGCTAGAAGCTAGTTCTCGTAAAGCAACACGCCCTCGTTCTTCTCTGAATCCACTGGACGGTAGTACAGCTTCTCGCCGTCGAGGAACACCTCGATGAATGCCGGGCGCATCGTGATCGTGCCCTGGATCAAGGCTTCCGAAAGCGGATCTTCGATGTATTTCTGCAACGCGCGCCGCAATGGACGAGCGCCGTAGCTGCGGTCGGTGAGGGTCTGGTTCAGGATCCATCGCTTTGCCTCATCGGCCACGGTGACCGTGATCGAGCGCTGCGCCAGGTTCTGGTTCAGTTGACTGACCATGAGTTCGAGAATCTGGATCAGATCCTGCTCGCTCAACGCGCTGAAGAGAATGATCTCGTCCAACCGATTCAGAAATTCCGGATTGAAGGTTCGCTTGACTTCGTTCTTCACGAGGTCTTCGATCTTCTCCGACACCATTTCTTCTTTCGTTGACTGGAATCCCAGCCCCTCGCGGCGTTGCAGGTGGCGGGCACCGATGTTCGACGTCATGATGATGATGGTGTTCTTGAAATCGACCGTATTCCCGAGACCATCGCTGAGCTGGCCGTCCTCAAAGACCTGCAGCAGGATGTTGAAGACATCGGGATGCGCCTTCTCGATTTCGTCCAGCAGAACGACGGAATATGGCGCTCGCTTGACGCGCTCGGTCAACTGTCCGCCCTCTTCGTAGCCGACGTATCCCGGAGGCGAGCCGATCAGCTTCGAGACCGAGTGTTTTTCCATGAACTCGGACATATCGAAGCGAACCAGCGACTTCTCGCTGCCGAACATGAACTGGGCCAAGGTTCGAGCGACTTCGGTTTTGCCGACGCCCGTGGGTCCGAGGAACAGGAACGAGCCGATGGGCCGGTTCGGGCTCTTCAGGCCAGCGCGGCTGCGGCGAATCGCGCGCGCCAGCGCAACAATCGACTTGTCCTGCGAAATGATGCGCTTGTGCAGCTCCTCTTCAATACGCAACAGTTTCGCTGACTCCTCTTCCTTGATCGACATGATGGGCACGCCGGTCCAGCGGGAGACGACGTCCTCGATGTCTTCGCGGCCGACTACGCCGGTGGAAGATTCGTCGAGATGATATTTTTCGCGAAGAGCGCGCAGGTTCTCGCGCTCTTTGCGTTCCTCGTCCGAGTAGAAGCGCGCCTTCTCGAATTCGTGATTCGCGATGGCGTTCTCCATGCGGTGAACGATGAACTTGATGCGCTTCTGGACTTCGGTGATCTCCTCGGGCAACGAGGTCTGACGCAGCTTCACACGCGCGCCCGCCTCGTCGATGAGGTCAATTGCCTTGTCAGGCAGGAAGCGGTCCGGGATGTAGCGATTCGAGTGCGAAACGGAGAAGTTGATCGCGTCGTCGGTGTAGGTG
>JGI12627J18819_10000463_pt1 | contig 13392 bp, 11 predicted proteins | sample TexAe_OM1H0_M2_FD_18819 | JGI IMG/M metagenome (IMG submission 18819)
TCAGTTCGATGTCGAGGCCGGCGGCCGCTATTCCAAAAACGAGCAGACTGCCACCGAGAGTCTTTCCGGTCTGCTTGCGACCCCGCCGATCTCCTTCAGCACACCCTCGTCGGGACATGTCTGGACTTACTCCGCAGCGCCGCGTTGGCATATCGACGCGAACAACATGGTTTATTTCCGCTGGGCGACCGGCTTCCGGCCGGGCGGCCCGAATGCATTGCCGCCGGGCGCCCCGCCCGATGTGCCGCGCGAGTTCGGCGCCGATAAGACCAGCAACATCGAACTCGGCATCAAGTCGACCTTGCTTGAGGGGCAGCTGTCCATCGACGCTGCGGTGTTCCATGTCGATTGGAGCAACATCCAGCTCCTGGAAATCGTCGACGGCAATGGTGTCAACGGTAACGGCGGCAAGGCAAGGAGCCAAGGCCTCGAATGGACTTTCGGCTACGCTCCGTTGCCTGGTTTGAATCTGCAATGGACGGGTGCTTACACGGATGCAAAGCTGACCACGGATGCGCCCGGGGTCCACGGCCTAACCGGCGACCCGCTGCCTTACGCGCCGAAATACAGCACCTCGCTCGACGGCGAGTACGACTGGGCTGCGTTTGCGGACTTCAAATATTTTGCCGGCGGCACCTGGAGTTATGTGGGAACGCGGAAGAGCGACTTCGGCAGCGATGAGACCATGACGATGCAGGTCGAATTGCCCAGCTACAATACCTTCGGCGCGCGTCTGGGAATCGACAACGATAAATACCGCGCGACGCTGTATCTCAAGAATTTGGGTGATTCTCGCGGAATCACCGCTTATGCCAGCAGCGGCGCGCAGGGGTTGAACGGCAGCCTCGCCGTCATTCAGCCGCGAACGATTGGGGTCACGTTGTCGGCGAAGTTCTGACGGCATTCGGATAAGGTGGGGAATGAACACGAAACGCGAACTGCACGCGGCGGATGGCCGAATGTCGCAGCTGCTCGATCTGCCTCAGCCGTATCTGCTGTTTCTGGGCGATACCACGGAGAAGGGTTACGCCAAGACGGCGTTCGGTTTGCGCGACTGGGCTCGGGACCGGTGCGTCGGCGAGTGGTCATGCGCCGGCGCGACAGTGAGCACGGGGCTGCCGCGATTGACGCCGAAGGAGGCGCGGGCGCGAGGGGCGCGTGCACTCGTCATCGGCGTGGCGAATACCGGCGGTGTGATCGGCGACAGCTGGATTCCCTCCTTGGTGGAGGCGCTGGAGTCCGGTCTCGACATCGTCAGCGGCATGCACGCGAAGCTGGGCAGCGTTCCTCAGTTGAAGGCGGCCGCGGACCGGCACGGCCGCCGCCTGATCGACGTGCGCACGCCTCCGAACAATATACCGATCGCAACGGGTGCGAAGCGCTCCGGCAAGCGGCTTTTGACCGTCGGTACCGATTGCGCCATCGGCAAGAAGTACACCGCGCTTGCTTTGGCCCGCGCATTCAAGCAACGCGGCCTGGACGCCGATTTCCGTGCCACGGGGCAAACCGGCATTTTGATCGCCGGAGGCGGTATGCCGATGGATGCGGTGATTGCGGATTTTGAAGCGGGCGCGGCCGAGATGCTGAGTCCGGCGGCGCCTGCCCGGCACTGGGATGTGATTGAAGGACAAGGTTCCTTGTTTCATCCCGCGTACGCCGCAGTATCGCTGGGGCTTCTCCACGGCAGTCAACCGGACATCATCGTCGTATGCCATGAAATTGGCCGCAACGAAATGCTCGGGCATCCCGGCTATGCGCTGCCGGATCTGGCCGAGACCATCGACCTGAATCTGCGCCTTGGCCGCCGCACCAATCCGGCGATACGTTGCGCCGGCGTCAGCATCAACACCTCTGACATGAGCGAAGGCGATGCCAACCGTTTATTGGCCGCGGAAAGTTCGCGGCTGGGCGTGCCTGTTGCGGATCCCATCCGCGCCGGTGCGCCATTCGAGAAGCTCGTCGACAAGTGTTTGGCATAAATTTAGATAACAGCGACCCGGTCGCAAGAAGAGAATCATGCGTACATTCACCCTGATCGCTACTGCGCTCCTCACCTTCACGGCCCTCACGGCGTCCGCGCAAAAGACGGCTCCGCCGCCTGCTGCAGCTCCGCCAGCAGCCGCACCCGCCGCCGTGCCTGCAGCCGCGACAGCGATCGCCGCGGCGGCGCCGCTGACAGCCGAAGACGTCAATGCCTGGCTCGATGGATATATGCCCTATGCGCTGCATACGGGAGATATCGCCGGTGCGGTGGTAGCAGTGGTCAAGGATGGGCAAGTTCTCACCGAGCGCGGTTATGGCTATGCCGATATAGCCAAACGCACCCCCGTGGATCCGAAGCTGACCCTGTTCCGTCCGGGCTCGGTCTCCAAACTGGTTACCTGGACCGCAGTGATGCAGCAGGTCGAGCAGGGCAAGATCGATTTGGATGCCGATGTCAATCAGTACATCGACTTCAAGATCCCGGCGCGCGACGGCAAACCGGTCACCATGCGTGAACTCATGCAGCATGTNGCCGGATTTGAGGAACAGGCCAAGGGCATCATGTCGGATAACCCCAAGGCGCTTCGCTTCGAGGCGTTGCTCAAGCAATGGGTGCCCGAGCGCGTCTTCGCGCCCGGCAGCACGCCGGCGTACTCGAACTACGGAGCCTCGCTCGCGGGCTACATCGTGCAGCGCGTTTCGGGCGAATCATTCGACGACTATGTCGAGAAGCATATCTTCGCGCCGCTCGACATGAAGTATTCGACCTTTCGCCAGCCGTTGCCGGCGAATCTGGAGCCGATGATGTCGACCTGCTATTCCGAGGCATCGGCACCGGCGAAGAAATTCGAGATCGTAGGACCGGCGCCGGCCGGATCGCTCTCGTCGCCCGGTGAAGACATGGCGCACTTCATGATTGCGCACCTGCAGAACGGCGAGTATCACGGCAATCGCATCCTAAAGGCGGAAACCGCCGAAATGATGCACAACAGTCCGCTCACCATCCTTCCGCCGCTGAACCGCATGGAGCTGGGGTTCTTTGAGACCAACATCAATGGCCGCGAAGTAATCGCGCACCTGGGCGATACCCAGTGCTTCCATACGTCGCTCCACCTGTTCTTGAAAGAGGGCGTGGGTTTCTACGTTTCGTTCAACAGTCCCGGCAAAGCCGGCGCGGCGGGTGGTCTGCGTGGTGCGCTGTTCGAGGACTTCGCGGATCGATACCTGCCCGCGGTTGAAACGAACTCAGCGAAGGTGGACGAGAAGACCTCGGCGGCCCACGCCGCGATGCTCAAGGGTCATTGGGCCAACTCCCGCGGCTCTCAATCCAGTTTCCTGGCGTCGGTGGGTCTCTTCGGCCAAACGAAGGCCTCCGTAAATGCCAAGGGCGAACTGGTGGTTCCGTTTCAGGGCTTGAATGGTAAGCCGCGAAATTGGGTGGAAATCGCTCCGTTCGTGTGGCTCGACAAGGATGGCGGTCACGAGCGATTGGCTGCCAAAGTTGTCGACGGTCAAGCCGTGCGTTTCAGCATCGACGGCATTTCGCCCTTCATGGTCTTCGACCGCGTGCCCTGGTATCAGAACGGCGCCTGGCTCGTTCCCTTGTTGTACTGCGCATTGGGAGCGCTCGTTCTGACCGCCATATTCTGGCCTGTCACGGCCATCGTGCGGCGCCGGTTCGGCGCGTCCTTGGCGTTGGGTCCCGACGCGCTGCGCGGGTATCGGTTCAGCAAGATCGGATCGATCTTGTTGGCAGCCGCATTGGGGCTGTGGGCGTTCACGGTCATTCGCATGTTCGGTGACTTCAATAATCTAAGCGACAGCTTCAATTCGAGCATTCGCTTCGCGCAACTTTTCGGCATTCTGGCATTCCTCGTGGGGACGGTTCTCATTCTGTGGAATCTGCGCGCTGTGTGGAGCATCGGTACGCGCCGCTGGCCGGCGAAAGTCTGGAGCGTGGTTCTGGCACTGTCCGCGTTGGTCGTGCTTTGGGTAGCTTTCGCATTCCATCTGATTGGATTCGGTATTTATTACTGATGCCGGGACTCAAACTAAAGGTCGAGGTCGAAAAGCTGCGCTTGTCGGCGCCGTTTCGGATTTCCGGTTTTGTGTTCGAGGAGCAGGATGTCGTGGTCGTCACGCTCGTCGAGGGCGAGCATCAAGGGCGGGGCGAGGCCTCGGGCGTCTACTACTTGGGCGATACCTCGCCGACGATGGTCGCCGAAATCGAGGCCGTAAGAGCCGACATTGAAAAGGGCATCGATCGCGCCGCGTTGCAAAAGCTGTTGCCGCCCGGCGGCGCGCGTAACGCGGTGGACTGCGCTTTGTGGGAGCTCGAGGGCCATCGTCTGGGTGTCGCGGTTTGGGAGTTGGCCGGATTGACGCCCCCAAAGCCTCTGTTGACGACCTTTACTCTTGGCGCCGACGATCCCGCGGTCATGGCTTCCGGTGCCCGCAAGTACGCCCAAGCCCGAGCCCTCAAGCTGAAGCTCACGGGTGATTTAGCAGCCGACACCGAGCGCGTAAAGGCAGTGCGAGCCGCGCGCCCCGACGCGTGGATAGGCGTCGACGCCAATCAGGGTTATACCGTCGATAAGCTCGAACCTTTGTTGGCAACACTCGTTCCGGCGAATGTGAAGCTGTTGGAGCAACCGCTCAAGCGCGGCCGGGAATCAGACCTCGAGGGTTTCAAATCGCCGATTCCCATCGCGGCGGATGAGAGCGTGCTGAGTCTCAAAGACGTCCCCGGCCTTGTGGGCCGGTTCGACGTCATGAACATCAAGTTGGACAAGTGCGGCGGCTTGACCGAAGGCCTCGCCATGGCGCATGAGGCGCGGCGCTTGGGACTCAAAGTGATGGTCGGCAACATGGTGGGAACGAGCCTTGCGATGGCGCCCGGCTTTGTGGTCGGACAACTGTGCGATGTAGTGGACTTGGATGGCCCGATTTTTCTCGCGAAGGACCGCATACCGAGCATCACCTATGTCAACGGCAACGCATGGAGCAGCGAGCAGGTGTGGGGCGGCGCGCACGCCTAAGGCATGAGCGCGAGCCAGCAGACTTGGTTCGGTCAGCCGCGCGGCCTCACGATACTGTTTCTGACCGAAATGTGGGAGATCTTCTCCTACTACGGCATGCGCGCGTTGCTGGTCTACTACATGACCAAGCAATTGCTGATCGGCCAGGAGAAAGCATCGCTCATCTACGGCGCGTATACGGGGATCGCGTATTTCACGCCGATATTCGGCGGCCTGATCGCTGATCGGTGGCTCGGCAAGCGGCGCGCAGTGATCATCGGCGGCAGCATCATGGCCGCCGGCCATTTCATGATGACATTCGAACCGCTGTTCTACCTGGCGCTCGCAACGATCGCATTCGGCAACGGACTCTTCCTGCCGAGCTTGCCAAGCCAAATTGACGGGCTTTATCGCGCGGACGATCCGCGGCGCGGCTGGGCATACAACGTCTATTATGTCGGGATCAATATCGGCGGATTTTTGGCGCCGCTGATCTGTGGCACGCTGGGTGAACTTTACGGCTGGCATTGGGGCTTCGCCGCCGCGGGCGTTGGGATGCTCTCAGGTCTCATCATCTATGTTGTCGGCGGCAAGTATTTGCCCGACCAGGTCCGGGAAGCGAAGCCGACGCCCGCACTCAGCGCACCTGCGACGCCGGCCGGCCAGTATCGTTCCACTTTTATTTTGCTGTTCGCCGTCGGACTGGCCGCCACCGTGTTTCGCGGCGCATATGAACAGTTCGGTAATACTCTGCCGCTGTGGATCGATATTGGCGTCGATCGGACATTCGGGTCCTGGACCATCCCGATGACCTCTTTCCTGAGCTTGGATCCCCTGCTGGTCGTCCTCATGACGCCGCCGCTGCTGGCGCATTGGCGCCGGCGCACCCAAGCCGGATCGGCAGGGTCTGCGATGAGGAAAATGGCTTTGGGCGCTCTGATCGTCGCGGCGGCGTATCTGCTGCTCGCTGCCGTGGCGTTTGGGGCCGGAACGGGCCGTGCCAGTTGGCCGTGGCTGGCAGCGTTCTTCGTCCTCTTCACATTCGGTGAACTCTACATTTTGCCAACGGGCCTGGGCTTGTTCGCCCGCTTAGCGCCGATTGGCTACGGCGCGACCGCCGTGGCCGCGTGGTTTTTCGTAGTCTGCACCGGCTCGGTGTCCGCAGGCATCGTCGGCACATTGTGGAGCCGCGTCAGTCACGCCGGATTCTTTGCCATTTTGACCGTCATCTCTGCGATCGCCGCGGCCATGCTATTCGCGCTCGATCCTGCGATACGGCGAATCGAAGCGGCGCGAGCCGCCGAAATCACCTCATTGAACGCAATCCAACCGGAGCTTGCATGAAAACTTTTGTCTTGGGATNAACGATGTTGATGGGCATCTCTGCGGCCTTCGCGGCGCCACCGGCGGGATTCGATGCCCGAGTCGAGAGTCTGCGCAAGGAGATCGGCGTGCCCGGCATGGCCATCGCGATCGTGGAGAATGACAAAGTCGCGCTGGCGAAAGGATTCGGCGTCAAGAAATTGGGATCGTCCGACCCGGTGGATGCGGACACGATATTCATGACCGGTTCCACCGGCAAGGCCTTCACGGTTGCGGCGCTCGGTATCCTGGTGGATCAAGGCAAGATCGGTTGGGACGACAAGGTGATCGATCACCTGCCCGGTTTCCAGATGTATGACCCTTGGGTCACGCGTGAAATGACGATCCGCGATTTGCTCGTGCATCGGAGCGGCTTGGGGCTGGGTGCCGGCGACTTATTGTTCGTGCCGCGAACCAACCTGACGCGCGCCGAATCGGTGCGGCGATTGCGCTACATCAAGCCGGCGACCAGCTTTCGCAGCGGCTATGCCTACGACAACGTGCTTTATATGGTCGCCGGGCAATTGATCGAGGATGTGACGGGCGAGACCTGGGAGAAATTCACGCGAGAGCACGTGCTCAAGCCCGCCGGGATGCTGCACTCTACCACCGACGACGAAGGACACTTCTCGAGTCCTGATCGCGCACAGCCGCACGCGCGCATGAACGGCGGTCTGCGCGGGGTCGGCGATCAGTCGGTCTTGAATGAACGCGACAATCTTGGCAGCACCGCATCCCCGGCCGGCGGACTGGCCGTGAGCGCTAACGATATGGCGCGTTGGCTGATGATCCAACTCGACGGCGGCGCGCTTCCGGGCGCCGGTGGGCGATTGTTCAGCGAAGCGGCGCACGATCAAATGTGGAAGCCAACGGTGCTGCAGCCGGTTGCGCCGCGAACCGGCGCGCTGGCGCCGCTTCAGCCCATGTTCAGCACCTACGCACTGGGTTGGGACGTCCAGGATTATCGCGGCCACAAAATCGTGTGGCATGGCGGCGCCGTGTTCGGTTTCCTCACGGCAGTGGTATTGATCCCCGAGAAGCAAGTCGGCTTCTCCATCGAGATCAACAGCGAGGACGGCACCATCATCTTGGGCTTGATGTACGAGCTGCTGGATCATTATCTAGGGCTGCCGAAAGACACGTGGCCGGAGAAGATCTCCGCCGACCGGAAGAAGAGAATTCAAGAGGCGCTAAAAGCCTATCAAGCAGCAGCGGCAACTCCGGCAAAAGTCGGGCCGTCATTGCCGCTCGATCGATATGTCGGCACTTACTCGGATCCTTGGTACGGCAACATCGAAGTAGCCCAGTCCAATGGCGGGCTCACGATCGACTTCAAGTCGACGCCGCGCATGGGCGGCCCGCTGGAACACTGGCAGTACGACAGCTTCGTGACCCGTTTCGATGACAAGAGCATCGAGCCGGCGTACGTGACATTCGGATTGAATGCCGACGGCAAAGTGGAGCGAATCACGATGAAAGCAGTTTCACCGCTCGCGGATTTCAGTTACGACTATCAGGATCTCTTGTTCACGCCGGCGGCTGTCAAGGCACATTAAGTCTTCAGTCGACGATAAACAATTTGGCGCCCACCGCCGTCGATGAGCGGTGCGGCGCCGCGTCGTCGGCAACTTGATAGCTCATGCCGGGCGTCAGCTTGAAATTGCGGCCGTCCTTGAGCTCGGTGTCGAGCTCTCCCTCAATGCACAGCAGAATGTGGCCTTTGTCGCACCAGTGATCGGCAAGATATCCGGGCGAATATTTCACCATGCGAACCCGGATGCCGGCGAACTGCCGTGTACGCCAGTATGCCGTTCCGCTCGCTCCCTCATGCCGAGTCTCTTCGATCACACTCCAGTCGGTTGTGGAAAAGGGGATGCCTGACAAATGCATGAGCGAACCTCGTTGATTAACTTTCTCAGATTTTTTCNATAGTTACGGCAGTCTCGTCGGATTTCGCCTACACGGAAATCGGCGCGCCGCGAAACACAGTATTCTCACATATTCCCCCCACGGCCTTTCGCACCCATTAGGATGTGCGTTCGTTTCGTCCTCATTCAGGCCGGGCACCATCTTATGTTAGGCATCAACACTGCTAGTCCCGCGAAGCCCGTCTCGAGTCCGTCCGCCGTGGCACAAATGTTTCTGCGCGTGCGCGCGGCGACCGGCGGGCTCGCGGCGCCGCTGTCGGATGCCGACGCGACGGTGCAATCGATGCCGGATGCCAGCCCTGCGAAATGGCATCTCGCCCACACAACGTGGTTTTTCGAAGCGATGGTGCTGACGCCTGAATCCGCTGCCTACAGATGTTTCGACGAGCGCTTCAATTTTCTGTTCAATTCGTATTACGAGTCGGTAGGAGCCCGCCAGCCGCGGCCGCTGCGAGGACTGTTGACGCGGCCGACGCTTGCGGAGGTTCTGGCCTATCGCGAGCATGTCGATGCGGCAATGAGGGATCTCTTGCGCCGCGGTCCGTCACCGCGAACCCTGGGTGTCATCGAGCTCGGCTGTCACCACGAGCAACAGCATCAAGAGCTCTTGTTGACTGACATTCTGCATTTGTTCGCGCAGAACCCCTTGCGTCCCGCATATCGGGAATCGGTGCCGCTGCCGGTTGAAACTTTCGACAGAGTACAAACATACAAGACTCTGCCCGGCGGAGTGTTCGATATTGGCCACGAAGGGCGCGGCTTTGCATTCGACAGCGAGGGGCCGCGACATGCAGTGCGGTTGGAGCCATTTCGGCTGTCAGACCGCTTGGTGACGAATAGAGAGTGGATGGAATTCATGTCTGACAAGGGATACCAAAATCCATTGCTTTGGCTGTCTGACGGATGGGCCAAGGTCAGGGAGGAGGGATGGTCTGCGCCTCTCTATTGGGAGGCCCGCGACGGCGAGTACTGGTCCATGACCTTGCGAGGTGTGCAGCCGGTCGACCTGGATGCACCGGTGACACATGTCAGCTATTTTGAAGCGGACGCCTTTGCCTCGTGGATGGGCCGGCGTTTGCCCACCGAATCCGAATGGGAAGTGGCCGCGCAATCGCTGCCGGTCGACGGTAATTTTGCAGGCAGCGGACGATTGCGCCCCAAGCCGGCGGCGATGCCCGACGGATCGTTGCGGCAAATGTTCGGCGATGTTTGGGAATGGACGCGCAGTGCGTTCATGCCTTATCCGCGTTTTCGTCCGATGGAGGGCGCGCTGGGGGAATACAACGGAAAGTTTATGTCGGGTCAGTTCGTGTTGCGCGGCGGTTCCTGTGTTACTCCGGAGGATCACGTGCGGGCGACCTATCGAAACTTCTTTGCACCGCACACCCGATGGCAATTCTCAGGATTGCGATTGGCGGAGGACGCGTAATGCTTGCTACCGCAGATTATCGGCTCTCGCAGCCGGAACTATTTCGTCAGGATGTTCTCGCCGGGCTCTCGAAGCACCGCAAGAGCTTGCCGTGCCGCTGGCTTTATGACGAGCGCGGCTCGGAACTCTTCGAAGCGATCACGCAGCTGGAGGAATACTATCCAACGCGCACGGAGACGGGCATTCTGCGGCTGAACGCTGCGGAAATTGCAGCGTTTGTCGGCAAGGGTGCGAGCGTCATCGAGTACGGCGCCGGCGCCGGAGTCAAGACGGAAATCCTGATCGCCGCCCTCGAGGCGCCGAGGTTCTACGTGCCGGTGGACATTTCCGGCGATTTTCTCGATCAGGCGGTGATCTCCTTGAAGCATCGCTTCCCAAATATCGGCATCTGGCCGATTGTTGCAGACTTCACCGGAGATTTTGAGATACCGGCGAGCATTCCGCTCAAAGGCCGGTCGGCCTTTTTCCCCGGTTCGACCATAGGCAATCTGGATCACGGCGAGACCGTCTCCTTCTTGCGCCGTATCCACAGGCACGTGGGTTCGAAAGGAACGGCCGTGGTGGGTGTCGACCTGACCAAGGACATCCGCATCTTGCGAGCTGCCTACAACGACAAGGAAGGCATCACTGCCGCTTTCAATATTAATCTTCTCGCGCGCATCAATCGCGAGTTGGACGGCGATTTCCGGTTGGAGCGCTTCGCGCATGAGGCTCGCTGGAACGGCTCGAGCTCGGCGATCGAGATGCATCTGGTGAGCAAGGAAGCGCAAACCGCTACGATCGACGGGCAGAGCTTCGATTTCGAGGCGGGCGAATCGATCCACACCGAGACTTCGCGCAAATACGACGTCCGCACATTCTCCGCGCTCGTTGAAAGCGCGGGTTGGTACATCGAAGAAATGTGGACCGATCCACGCCAATCGTTCGGCGTGTTCGGCCTGGCCTCGCTACTGCGCTGACAGCCCTAGGCTGCGCGTTGAAACGCGCAGCCTGTCGAGCTCATCAGAGCCTTCGACGCCGTCCGTTCAACAGCACAGCGACGACGATGACCGCGAGGATTAGGCCGATGGGGCCGATTCCCCAGCCTGCGCCGAAGCCCCAATACAGGCCGCCGCCGCCGCCGAACAACAGCAATAAAATGATGATCAGCAATATTGTGTCCATGGATTTCTCCTCGATTTGTTGTACTTGTGAGAATCAGGGCTAACGACGCAGCATCCCCATAAAGGATTTCTGCGGCGCTGCCAGGTAACCGGCCAAAAAGCCGAGGGATGCGGCCACGCCGGCGATGACGCCTATAGCCACCCAGGGGTTCTCCCGCACATAGTCATCTGCGGAGCTGGCTGCGTTTCGCAAGACATCCATCGCGGCGCCATCAGCCTTGGCGATCGAGTTCTTGGCGGACTGAATCGTATCCGAAACCCGCGAACGCAGCTCTTGGACCTGCGGACTGTGGTCGTCAGCGACTTTGCTCATCAGACCTTCTACGTGCCCGCTGAGCTGTTGCAGCTCTTGTGACTTATTCATGGAAATCTCCTTCCGCTAAATTTTCAGCATGCATACTGTGGAAAGTCCCGGAAGGCGTCTGTAGGCGAACACGCTCAAGCGAGGGTGCCAAATCTCACATGGCAGGTAAGTCCGCAATTTGGCCGGTGATCCGCGTCGCGAGCGGGAATTTCCTGGAAATGTATGACTTCATGGTCTTTGGCTACTATGCGGCGGCCATCGGCAAGGCATTCTTTCCGAGCGGAAGTCCTTATGCGTCCTTGATGCTGTCGCTAATGACCTTTGGTGCGGGATTCTTGATGCGTCCATTGGGCGCCATCGTCCTCGGCGCCTTTACGGACCGGCATGGACGCCGCGCGGGATTGCTTCTCACCCTCGGCCTCATGTCTATCGGAATTCTCTCAATCGCCTGCACGCCGACGTATGGCAGCATCGGACTGATCGCGCCTCTTCTGGTGTTGTCGGGGCGCCTTTTGCAGGGTTTTTCGGCCGGGATGGAGCTTGGCGGAGTGTCGGTCTATCTGTCTGAGATAGCCACGCCGGGTCGCAAAGGTTTCTACGTCAGCTGGCAGTCTGGAAGCCAGCAGGTCGCCGTGATGTTCGCCGCGTTGGTCGGCGTCGCTCTGAACAATACCCTCACGCCGGAACAAATGAGCGGGTGGGGCTGGCGGGTCCCGCTGCTCATCGGCTGCGCCATCATCCCTTTCCTCTTTCGATTGAGGATCTCGTTACAGGAAACCGAGGAATTTCTCGCACGGCCCTCGAGGCCCAGTATCGCGCAGATATTGCGATCCTTGCGCGCCAATTGGCGCATCGTGTTCGTTGGGACTCTGATGGTTACCATGACCACGGTGTCCTTTTATATGATTACCGCGTATACGCCGACCTTCGGGGGCCAATTGCACTTGGCCTCGATGGATGCATTGGTCGTCACCCTCTGTGTCGGCGCATCGAATTTGCTCTGGCTGCCGACAATGGGCGCGTTATCAGACCGGATCGGCCGGCGGCCATTGTTGTTTGGCTGCACGACCCTGATGTTGCTCAGCGCGTATCCGGCGATGCTGTGGCTGGTCCATGAAGCTTCGTTCGCGCGAATGTTGAGCGTGGAGCTGTGGTTTTCCTTTCTTTACGGAAGCTACAACGGGGCGATGGTGGTCTACCTGACCGAAATCATGCCGGCGGATGTGCGCACGTCGGGTTTCGCTTTGGCCTACAGCACAGCCACTGCCGTATTCGGCGGCTTTACGCCGGCAATCAGCACATTCCTCATCCATGCGACTGGGAACTTGGCCATTCCAGGACTGTGGCTGTCGGCCGCCGCGCTCGTGGGTCTAACGGGCGCTTATTTCGCGAAGCCTCAGGCCGCCGCGGCAGCGTACTGAGCCAGGTTGGCGGCAAGATGATCGAACATGAGACGCATGCGTGAGACGCGCTTCAAGTCGTTGTGCATGACGATCCAGACCTCCATGTCGACTTTGAATTGCTTGGTGAGCAACGGCAGCAAGTCCGGGTCTCGGCGCGCAATCCCGGTTTGGCAGATTCCGATTCCGAATCCGGCACGCAGCGCCGACAGCTGAGCAAGATCGTTGTCGCAGCGAAATGCAAATAGCTCTCTAGACACCGGCAGAGGCACGGCATTCATCAACACCGCGAAGGGCCTGATGCGATCGAATCCAATGATGGTGTGATCGGCCAGGTCTTCCAACCGCTCCGGATACCCATAGCGTTCCAGGTAAAGGCGATGGGCGTGAAACTGCAGCGCGAGCTTGCCGACTCGCCTTGCCAACAATGCAGTCTGCTTGGGCCGCACCATGCGCACGGCAATGTCGGCATCGCGCCGCAGCAGGTCGGCCATTTGATTCGAAAGCGACAACTCAATCGCGGTGTTCGGAAATTTGCGTCGAAACTCGCTTAATATCGGCGGCAAGACTTCAGCACCGACTACATCCGCTGCCGCCAGCCGGATGACACCGGCTGTTTCTTCTGCGTTCGCAGACCCCATGCGCGTGAATGCCGCCGCGGCGGCGGCCATGTCTTCCGCGTGAGAGCGCAACTCGTGCGCCGCCGCAGTCGGCATCAACCCCGCAGGCGAGCGGGTGAATAGCACCCGATCTCCTAATGATCTCTGCAATAACGCCATATGGCGCCCGATGGTCGGCTGGGTGAG
>JGI12627J18819_10000468_pt1 | contig 13352 bp, 12 predicted proteins | sample TexAe_OM1H0_M2_FD_18819 | JGI IMG/M metagenome (IMG submission 18819)
TAAGCAATTAATATGAAGCAGGCCTATTCGGCAGACGAGATAATGACGGTGTCGGCCGCCCGTATATTGCTAAATGGGACCGTCTGCTTTGTGGGAATCGGGTTGCCATCTAAGGCAGCTAATCTCGCTCGACTAACCCACGCGCCGGATTTGGTATTGATTTATGAATCTGGTCCGATCGGCGCCAAGCCCACTGTGCTGCCGCTTTCGATCGGAGATGGCGAATTGTCTACAACTGCGGATACGACGGTATCGACCAGCGAAATTTTTACGTTTTGGCTACAAGGCGGCCACATCGATGTAGGATTTCTTGGCGCAGCCCAAGTCGATCGATTCGCTAATATCAACACCACCGTAATCGGGCCGTACCAAAACCCAACTGTCCGGCTGCCTGGAGCCGGTGGCGCCCCAGAAATAGCAGGCTGCGCCGGCCAGGTACTAATTATCTTGAGGCAGAACCCGAAATCCTTTGTTGAACACTTAGACTTCGTCACGTCGATCGGCCATGGCACCGGTTATGATTATCGGAAGACCATCGGATTGCCGGGAACAGGTCCGGCTGCAGTCATCACTGACCTGGGAATCCTTCAACCAGATCAGGATTCGAAGGAGCTAACTTTGACCAGCATTCATCCGGCAGTAAGCCTCGATGAAGTGCGAGCGAGCACCGGGTGGGATTTAAAGATATCGCCGAACCTGCAGACTAGTCAGCCGCCTACGGCTGATGAGCTCTCAGTATTGCGCGAGCTGGAACAACAAACTGCGCTCGCCCACAGTCGTTTGCGCTCGCTCGCACCCGCATTAGCCGCTAAGGTGAGTCAGGGGTAGGAGGCCAAGGACCATCACGATTCTTGGCCGTAGGAGGAGACAACCATGAATGACGTTTTCATTTGTGACGCAATACGAACCCCATTCGGGCGTTATGGCGGGGCCTTGGCCTCTATTCGAGCGGACGATCTCGCCGCGATTCCGATCCGCGCATTGATCGACCGAAACCCAAACGTCGATTGGTCGGCTGTAGACGATGTGATCTTGGGCTGTGCGAATCAAGCAGGTGAAGATAACCGCAATGTGGCGCGAATGGCCCTTTTGCTAGCTGGATTATCAGAGACTGTACCTGGCGCAACGGTTAACCGTCTTTGCGGCTCGAGCTTAGATGCTATTGCGATTGGGGCCCGAGCGATTAAATCCGGGGAGGCGGATCTGATTGTCGCAGGCGGGGTCGAAAGCATGTCACGCGCGCCGTTTGTTCTGGCCAAGCCTGAGACCGCTTTCAGTCGCACCGCAGAAATCTACGATACCACCATCGGCTGGCGGTTCGTGAACCCGCGGATGCAGAAGCTTTACGGGATCGACTCGATGCCCGAAACGGGGGAAAACGTTGCCGAACAGTTCCGGATTAATCGAGCGGATCAAGATGCCTTTGCTCTGCGTAGCCATCAGCGCTGGGCGGCCGGGCATAAAGCCGGGTTTTTCACTCGCCAGCTGGTTCCGGTCGAAATCCGGCAGAAAAAAGGTGACCCCATCATCGTTAGTATCGATGAACATCCGAGGCCGGATACGACCCTAGAAGCGTTATCGAACCTCCGGACGGTTGTGAAACCGGGCGGAACGGTTACAGCAGGGAACGCCTCCGGTATTAACGATGGAGCCGGCGCGGTTTTACTGGTATCCGAACGCGCGTTGGTAAAGTACCGGCTAACTCCACGAGCTCGTGTGGTGGCGGCCGCGACGGCCGGGATTGAGCCGAGAATCATGGGGATGGCGCCAGCCCCTGCGACCCGGAAAGTTCTGGCGATGGCCAATCTAGAGCTCTCCCAAATGGACGTCATCGAATTGAACGAAGCTTTTGCTGCCCAAGCTTTGGCTGTGCTGCGCGAACTTGGTTTGCCGGATGATGCACCTCACGTTAATCCGAATGGGGGCGCCATCGCCATCGGGCATCCATTGGGAGCCAGCGGTGTTCGCTTGGCAACCGCGGCGGTAAACCAACTGGAGGTTATCAGCGGCCGCTTCGCTCTTTGCACGATGTGCATTGGTGTCGGCCAAGGAATCGCCATGATCCTCGAAAATTGCGTTGGATTCGTCGAAGATGTTCTAGAAGAAGACGCTGAGCAGGAGCTGGAACCGGATGAAGAGGATCTCTTGGAGATCCCGCCTGCCGAACGCGGCGACGTCTTGGTGAGAAGTGAGAAGCCTGCCCTGAGCAAGCATCTGGCGCGTCGAAAGAGTGAGAAGTGATTGGTGAAAGCGTGACCACCACCCGGCCGGAGGGGCGTTGCATTCCGCGTTGTAGCTCTGACGCACTTCGGCGCCGACAATCGTTGCGGATATGGCGCTAGGATAGACGCGACGCCCCGGGGAGTAGGCATGTTCAACGCGCCGGGATCGGGCCACGCCTACAGGGAGTCGCGGCCGGATATTTCTTTTCAGCGACATCAGCGATAGACCGTTTGCGAATCAAAAGACCCGACATTTCTAATGCGGCTCCCCTCCGAATCGTGGTCATGCAACGCGCAATAGCTGCATCATATCAGGCGTCGATAAGCGTTAGAGATGCAAAATCTCTCTGGTCTGGGTATGCGACACATACTACCGATTACCCCGTCTCCTCGCCACATTGACAGAACCGCCCTATCAGCTTTGGTATTAATTACAATACAATGATACCAAAGCCGGGCTTGATAAGGAACGGAGAGCATAGGGATCAGGATGTCTGAGTGGTGCGAAGACGTTGTCGACGCGGGAGAACCCGAACATAGTCGCCCAGGCTTAACTGCATTCATTGTTTGCCTGGGTTGCGTCGTCGTTCTGCTCGACATTTCGATCGTTAATGTCGCGCTCAGGCCAATCGCTACAGGATTAGGCGGCCGGCTCAGCGATCTTCAGTGGATCGTCGATGCCTACACGGTAGCCTTTGCCAGCTTCCTTCTTAGCGCCGGCACCGCCGGGGATCGCTTCGGGAATAAACGGGTTTTCGCCGCGGGATTTTTTGTTTTCACTATCGCCTCAGTTGTTTGCGGAGCGGCCGGTAACCTGCCTTGGTTGATAGGCGCTCGGGTCCTGCAAGGGATCGGCGCAGCTCTGATTATCCCCTGTTCGCTTACATTGTTGAATCATGCGTACGACAATCCAGGCGAGCGCGCCAAGGCATTCGGCTGGTGGGCGGGGAGCGGCGGAGCTTCAGTCGCTGCGGGTCCGGTTATAGGCGGTTTTCTCATACACAGTTTTGGTTGGCGCAGCATTTTTTATGTCAACATTCCTATCGGTTTGGCCGCGCTTTTCTTGACTTACCGCTATATTCGCAATGAGCGGCCGCGTCTTGGGCAAAGAATCGATTGGCCAGGGCAGATGCTCAGTCTGTTCGCACTGGCTTCGCTCACCACCGTTCTGATCGAAGGGCCCAATTGGGGATGGCTTTCTACAGGAATCATCGTCCTTAGCATCGCCTGCATTGGATTATCTCTCCTGTTTTTTGTGATCGAGAAGAGGCAAGCCCAGCCAATGTTACCAATGGAGCTTTTTCGATCGACGCCATTCAGTGTTTCAACCTTGCTGGGCCTCCTTTTAAGTTTCTCGTTCTACGGATTGATTTTCACTCTCAGTCTTTATTTTCAACAGGCTCGCCATTTCACCCCATTAGAAACCGGGCTCGCTTTCTTGCCGGTAACCGGCCTGCTCACGGTGATGAATGTTTTTGCGGGCAGACTAGGCGCAGCCCGTGGAATGCGTTTTCCAATCCTGACTGGGTTTGTCGTTGGTGCGATCGGGTTTTTCTGGCTCGCATTTGCGACCGGCTCCGCTACTACCTACTGGGGCTTGCTTCTTCCATTGTTATGTGTCGGCGCCGGCGTACCGCTTATTTTGCCGCCCTTGACCACGGTGGTATTGGCATCGGTAGATCGGTCCCAAGTCGGTTTAGCCTCCGCTACCTTAAACACCGGTCGCCAGATCGGCGCCGCCGCCGGAGTAGCCGTTCTAGGCTCGCTACTCACGGGTGCACCTACATTGGTGGCCGGTTTCCAGCGGGGCATGATTATCTCCAGCATTATCTACCTGGTAGGCACTGTCCTCACGCTCCAGTTTGTTCCCAATGATCCTCACTTGCGAATCGAAGCCGATAGAAGCGACGCAGAGATAATCTAAGCCGCGAATGCACGCGAAGAAGAACCTAACCGCAGATGACGAAGTTTTACGCAGATTAGTGGGAGACAAGAGGGAAATAACCGCGAATGGACACGAATAACTAACAGCCATCTGCGTAAATCTGCGTTCATCTGCGGTTGGTCTGGTTCTGCTCTTTTTTCAGCTTCTGTTCTTCTAAATTTATCTCGCTAATTCTCGAAGTTTGCGTCCTGACCGCAGATTGCGCTCAATCCGTTCTAGCGGAACACCTTTAGTTTCAGGCACCAGAGCGAAGCAATACCAGAGACCGGCCGCAGAAAGCACCGCATAAAGCAGGAACGTCAATACATTTCCCAGGCCGTTCAACAGGCTGAGAAAAGTGAGCGACACGAAAAAGTTGCTCAACCAGTTCGCCATGGTTGCGACGCTCGCAGCTTGGCCGCGGATGTTCAGTGGGAAAATTTCAGATATCAAAAGCCAGAACACCGGCCCAAGCCCGATGGCGAATGACGCGATATAGACAACTAAACTAATCACACCGATCCATTTCAGCGTAGGACCACCCAGAGCGAACCCGATCGACAGCAACACCAGTGAGACCAGCATACCGGTCAGGCTGGTCAGCAGTAGCGGCCGGCGACCAAGGCGGTCAACCAGCGGGATCGAAACGATCGTCATTAAGACGTTAACCAAGCCAACACCGGCCGTTGCTATGATCGATGCTTCCGCAGAATGAAATCCAGCTACCTGAAAAATGGTAGGTGCATAATAGATCACGGTATTAATCCCAGTTACCTGCTGGATCACAGCCAAGCCAGCCCCGAAAAGAATGACCCGAATGCTCATCGGCTGAAGCAGATCTGCGATCTTGCCATACCCAGTTTCGGCGCGCTCCAGGATGTCGTTTATTTCAGCTTGGTTGTCCCCGGTCGCTCGAATCCGAGCCAAAGCGTCGGTCGCTCGCTCGCGCAGACCGTGAAGCAATAACCAGCGCGGGCTTTCCGGCAGAAACACGACCCCGACTTCGAGCGCGATCGCCGGGAGCACGCCCGAAGCCAGCATCCAACGCCAGCTTTGGCCGGGTGCAAACACCGCGTCCACCACGTACGAAAGAAGGATCCCGACCGTGATTGCGAGTTGGTTCAGTGTAACCAAACCTCCTCGCAGGTTGGGAGGTGCGATTTCTCCGATGTACAAGGGTGCGGTGTATGAGGCGACTCCGATGGCCAATCCAACCGCGATCCTACCCACGATTAAAAGACCTACATTCGGCGCAACTGCCGAAACAATGGAACCAACACTGAAAACACCAGCGGTAATCAGAATGGTCGATCTGCGTCCGATCTTGTCCGTGACCCGGCCACTAAGTACGCACCCACAAACCGCTCCGATTAGTGCTGCGCTCACTAAGAATTCTTCCGTCAGCGGCGCCAGATGGAAGTCGTTCTTAATAAAGAGAGCAGCTCCGGAGATTATACCGGTATCGAATCCAAAGAGTAATCCCGCCAGTGCTCCGATCCCGGCGGTTAGCTGAACAAAGCCTGGAGTTCGCGGCTTTGCCGCTAGGGTCCCAGATTGACCGTCCATTTGGTTAGAACGCTACCGCGATCGGGAGGAAAACCAACCGCAGATGGTAACCGCGAATGGACGCGAAGAGAAAACCGCGAATGAACGCGAATCAGGGAGCGAATGTGAGTAACGCCAAGCCTTCAACGGCAGGTGAACGCAGATATACGCAGATGAAAGACGTCAGACACGACCGTGCGCCCCGATGAGCGCCCCATTTGCAGTCACGGCTTGGGCTGATCGCCTGAAAAAGATGCCGATCTGGGCGTTCCACGGCAGTGACGATAATTTAGTGCCAATTGGCGGGACCCAAGATCTTATCGATGCCCTGCGCGCTTTAGGAAACAACGTCCGGTTTACAGTGTTACCCGGGCGCGACCAATGGGATCCTCGATACTTACGAGAATCAGGAATTGTATTCGTGGTTCTTGGAGCACACCCGATCCGAGAAGGAGTAATACGCTCATGAGGGTTTCGCCCTCGTACTCGTCGTCGTCGTCCTCGAAACGGTTGGTGGCGTTGTTACCATGTGTGATCGCCCAGCGCCTGGAGGGGAGCCGCTTTGGCGCCTGTTTCGTCGCCTTCGCGAATTCGTTCCATCACGAACCTGGCCGAAACGCGCGGCAGCGGGCGGCTCCCGGGAACGACCCAGCGCTCCGCAGCTCTATGCGCCGGACGTAAACGAATCAAAAAGCCAGGGGTAAAGCATCACGTTGGGTAATTCGCGGGAGCCGTCTGCAGCAACATTCTGTGGCCGGATGAAGCGCTGCAACGAATATATCGCGGGTTCGTCTGATACGCGCCAAAGCGGCTCCCCTCCAGGCGGTGGGTGATCACGCGCGGTAACAACATGCTACCCTTTCGACGACGAGTACGAGGACGATTTTGCGCCCTACATCGCCCAGCGGGGCAAGGTCCGTGACGCATCCGTCAGCGCGCGATCTAACTTCCGCCAATTCGGTTCGAACCGTTCAACTAGCCTCCAAAATCGAATTGAGTGGTTTAGTTCTTTGGTATGACAAAGTTCATGCAGAAGCACATAGGTGGCGATCTCAGGCGCCACGAATAAAAGCCGGGCGTTCAGACTGATATTTCCGGTTCTAGAACAGCTGCCCCAGCGGGTCTTTTGTAACCTCACGGTTATTCGCGCGTAATGCAGCTGGGTTCGTTCGCTGAGTTGTTTAAGCCAAGCGCTAAAAGCTTTTTCAGCCCGTGCGATCAACCAGGTGCGTAATAATGTCTGCCAGCTGCTATCACTCAGGTCGGCACGCAGATGAAGATGATGAAGCGCCGGCTCTTCTAATCGGGGGCGCCCTCCAATGATATGCTCCTGACTAACCGTCCACATCTCAGACACTGCCGGCAAAGAAATAACCGCAGGAGGAGTCCGCAGCTCCCGGCTGGCTGCCACTCGCTCATCGCAAAGTTTCTTCAGCGTTCGTTCGATCCAAGTGCGGTTCTTCGCTAAGATCTCAGGAATTTGGCGCCGTGCCGCCGCCGATGGGACTACCACCTCCAGACCGTGCGTAGCCGTCACGCGTAAGATGATTCTTTTTGCCCGCCGATTTTCGCGTACCCGGTACTTGAAAGCCGGTTGCGCCGTCTCGTCCGCCGCAGTCCGCCTCGGCCAGACGAAGGAAGCCTCGGCGAAGGCGGGCACCTGTGCGAACGGCAGGAATAGCTGATCTGGTGTACCCATCGGTGAGCCTGAGGATATCAGAGTTCCGATCTGGATATACTCAATTCTGAGGTGCCACTTCAGCTAAAAATTCAAAAAGTAGCTCGTTGAACCGGTGCGGAAGTTCGACATTGCCGATGTGGGCCGCACCCGTCAGGACTTTTAATTGCGCGTTTTTGATCCGAGATTGGATGGTTCTCGAAACGCTCTCAGGAAACCCTTGATCAAGTTCGCCGGGAATCAGCAGAGTTGGCGCGGTGATGTTCGAGAGGCGATCGAGCGTATCGAGTTCCTGAATGGCGCGGCAACCATTAATGAAGCCCGCAGGTGAAGTCTTTTGGTACATCCATTTTACCCATTCGATGGTAGCCGGTGCATCGCTTGCAAATTGAGGAGTGAACCATCTAGTGATCGAACTTTCGACTTGGGTTTCGACCCCTCCCTCGTTCACCTGAGCGATGCGATCTTCGAAGATCTTTTTCCCGGCTTCGTTGGTTTGGCAACCCGTGCTGCAAAGGACCAGTGCTCGGAGCCGGTCCGGATAAAGCGACGCGAAATGCTGGGCAACCATGCCGCCGATTGATAGTCCCACCAACGTTGCCCGACTGATTCCCGTGCGATCGAGAAGCGCAACCAGATCATGGGCAAAGTCGTCGAACGAATCTTGTCCAACCGGGGGGTCGCTTTCGCCATGGCCCGGAAGGTCGTAAGCCAGGACCCGGAATCGAGCGGTTAAAAGGGGCAACTGATACCCCCAGATATGGCTGTTCGCGCCTAGGGCATGGCCAAGCACCACGGCCGGCGCGCCCTCCGTCCCCAGCAGGGCGTAAGCGATTTTTCTTCCTCTTATCTCCGTCTTCTGTTTCATCGGTCGCGATTGATTGAAGCGTTCTCGGCCTTGACCGTCCGGCAGCGGACGGTTCGCGTCAATATGAGATAGGATTAACCAACTCGGATTACTGCCCCGAAAGGGTAAACTGGCCATTACTCGAACGTTCTAGTCTTAGGAATTGTCGCCGCCCGCAATTCATGCTTACAGTGTGGGGCAATTGTGACAGACAGGCAAAAAAACGTGTAATTGGACCTTATCGAAATGGAAACAATCAGTTGTGAAAACGTTCCCGTCCCTATCGGACGGGTAGGACTGGGAACCTGGGCAATCGGTGGCTGGATGTGGGGCGGCTCCGACGAAGCGGAATGTATCAGAGCGATCCACCACGCAGTCGATACCGGCATCAATCTGATCGATACGGCTCCGGTTTACGGCTTTGGCCGATCTGAAGAGATCGTAGGTAAGGCCTTGGCTGAGGGAGGCAGACGAGACAGCGCGGTATTAGCGACCAAGGTGGCGCTAGAGTGGACGGACGACGGTAACGTTTACCGTAATTCGACCGCCGCGCGGATCCAAAAAGAGATCGATGACTCACTGCGCCGGCTTCGCACTGACCGGATTGATATTTACCAGGTGCACTGGCCTGATCCGTTGGTTTCAATCGAGGAAACTGCGGGCGCGTTACTCGATCTGCAAAAGCAGGGTAAAATTCTCGCCCTCGGCGTCAGCAATTATTCGCCGGAGCAGATGGATCGTTGGCGTCGGGTGGCTCCATTACATACAACCCAGCCTCCCTATAATATTTTCGAGCGTCAGATCGAGGCTGATGTCTTGCCTTACTCTTTGGAGCACAAGTTAATCGTGCTTTCCTATGGGGCGATTTGCCGCGGATTGTTGTCCGGGAAAGTCACAGCCGGGCGAAAATTCGAGGGCGACGACTTGAGAAACAAAGATCCGAAATTCCTACGGCCGCGTCTCGATCAATACCTGGCTGCGGTCGACCGGCTGAGCGCATATGCCAAGAAAAAGTATGGGCGGAGCGTATTGGCCTTTGCGGTTCGATGGATTCTCGATCGCGGCGAAACCATGACCGCCTTATGGGGAGCTCGGTCGGCAAGCCAATTAGACGCGGTAGCAGAAGCTTTCGGCTGGAAACTCGAGGCTGAGGATTACCAAGAAGTCGATAAAATCCTAGCCGACACCATAAAAGACCCGGTCGGTCCGGAATTTATGGCGCCACCCTCTCGTGACACGTGAGAAGCCGGCCCTGAGCAAAGCGTCAACTTTCGACAAGCTCAAGTCAGGCGCACGCCGAATGGGGTGAGAAGTGAGAGGCCTGTTCTGAACAGGCCTCAAGCTGTCGAGCGGGTCGAAATCGAAACTGATTACTGACCTACTGATTGCAGTTTCTGCCCGGAGACGAGGTACGATCGCTGGACCGCGGTACAACCGCTTTTGCCGTGGTACAACCGCTTTGCCGTGGTACAACCGCTTTGCCGCGGTGCAACCGCTTTGTTTTAGGAAGCCCTTGGTACATCGATCGTCCCGCGGTAAACTGCCGGTCATCGGATGGAGCAGCAATCGATTGAAGTTCTTAGGCGTTTAGACAAGTACCTGGAAGAAGCAGAACCCAAACTCATCGCGTTTCGACGCCATATTCATCAACACCCGCACCTGAGCGGCAAAGAGACAAATACGGCACGCTTCATTAGCCAAGTCCTGGCCGGCGCGGGCATTCCGCACCGATTCGCAGCCAGCGACTGCGGGATCATCACCGAGATCATTCGCTCACCCGATCCAACGGCGCCGGTTATCGCGCTGCGAGCAGACATCGACGCGCTGCCTATCCAGGAGGAAACCGACACTCTTTTCCGTTCAAACAACCCCGGCGTAATGCACGCCTGCGGTCACGATGCACATGCAGCCATGCTTCTGACGACCGCACTCGCACTCAAGCAGGAAAATAACTTACCTTTCTCCTGGCGCGCCATCTTCCAGCCTAGCGAAGAAGAAGGGCAAGGTGCTCAGCAATTGATTCAGGAAGGCGCCCTGGAAAATGTCGCTGGCATTCTGGCCTTGCATGTCGATCCGAATCGGCAAATTGGGAAAGCTGGGATTACTCCGGGCCCCCGGACCGCATTCTGCCGCGATTTCGTTATAGACGTCCGTGGGCGAGGAGGACATGCGGCCCGGCCGTATTCGACGATCGATCCGATCGCGGCAGCCGCGCATTTGGTCACGCTAATCTATCAAGCGCTGCCTCGGAGCTCCGATGCTCGTGATCCTATGGTAGTAACAGTCGGCATGATCAACGGTGGATACACCAGCAACGTGATTCCGGATTTAGTTACCTTGAAAGGTACTATTCGCGCCCTTCGGCGGGAAGTGGCGATTGATGCTAGCGCAACGCTCGAACGGCTTTCGGAGGCAACCGCGCAGGCATTTAGAGCCGATATAAAGGTGGTGTTTAAGAATCTATTGAACGGGATGGTGAATGACGAACTGACAGCGCGCACTTGTGCCGAGGTAGCTCGCGAGTTCCTCGGCGCGAAGAATGTAGTCAGTAATGATCCGCCGAGTCTGGGGGGCGAGGATTTCGCCGATTACGTCGCGAAAGTGCCGGGCTGTATGTTGACGCTGGGAGTCGCTTTCCCGGATAAAAAAGTAACACCTCTGCACACCGCTACTTTTGACCTGAATGAAGCCGCTTTGTTGATCGGTCCTAAACTCCTGGCGCGATGCCTTCTCCACTGGAGCAAACGAGGGGCGACCGTGTGATCTTGATCAAACTCGGTTACGACATCGGCCTGGGGCTTCCAGCGGCCACCACCATTGTCTACGTATTACACATTCATCCCTCTCGTGCCGGGGATTTGGTGGTTCCCGAAAAGTTCCGAATTGAACCGAGTTTGCCGGTTGAAGAATACCTTGATGGATTCGGGAATCGCTGCGGCCGCGTTAATGCACCGGTAGGTAACATTCGGTTTCTCAACGAAGCAGTTATCCGCGATTCCGGCGAGCCTGATCCCTGCTTTCCCGCCGAGCTCCAGAATGACGTCACTTCCTTGCCGCTCGAGACCCTGACTTTCGTTCTTCCGAGTCGATACTGTGAAGTGGATAGCGAGTTGCTGGACTTTGCCTGGTCGACCTTTGGTTCAGTGCCGGTCGGTTGGCAGCGCGTGCAAGCGGTCTGCGACTTCGTGCATAGGCATGTCCGGTTTGACTATCTGCAGGCGAGAGCCAACCGCACGGCTCTAGACACTTTTCGTGAACGGGTAGGTGTTTGCCGCGATTTTACTCACTTGGCGATTACGTTATGCCGTTGCCTCAATTTTCCCGCTCGTTACGTAACGGGTTATCTGGGCGATATCGGAGTTACTCCAAGCCCGGATCCGATGGATTTTAGCGCTTGGTTCGAAGTATTTCTGGGCAACCGCTGGTATACTTTTGATGCTCGGCACAACGCCCGCCGGATCGGTCGGGTCGTGATTGGTCGCGGCCGCGACGCCGGTGACGTACCCATCGCTATGGCATTTGGAAGGCATACTTTGGAGCATTTTCAGGTCACCACTGAAGAAGTTGACGGCGCAAGTCCGCTAGCGCGTTAAATTTCAGTTGCGAAGTAGCNGCTCTTCTGGTTAATTCTCGTCCTCTCTTTGAAAGGAGGCAATATGATCAAAACGCGGATTAATTGGTTTTACTCGCAGCGTCGTATGGTCGCATTGCCCCACATTGGGATGGCCAAGCCGTAAAGCCGATTCTGGACGCTCTTCCGCCGCGATCGCGGCGTAATTCCTTCGGTCAACCTGAGTCGCGTTAAGCGCGCTCACGGTGAGTCACAACAACCTGTAACTCGATCAGAGGTTATCCCTCTGTCGATTCGCCGTTACCACTCTCGATGATTACCACAGAACAGCCTGAAAGTGCCGAGACGACCCAAAAACGGGCCGCAGGCTCCGATTTGCCGAGTGAAAAAATCATCGATTTCTTCACCGCCCGGCGCGCTCTACTAAAAGAGGCCGAGGCGGAGGACCGATTACCCGGGTTAGAAGAAACGGTTCGCTTAGCTGCGGAGCAAAGACGACGCTATATCCGTTTACCCGACCCGGTCGCGGATACCGTGCTGCTGTTCATTTTGATAGCGGCGGTGTTGCTAGCGCTCCTGGTCATTGCCGGCTTTGGGTGAAAGTAAGGGAATGACGTGAGCTGACCGGAGCCCATGCTTGGTAGAGGGGCGAGGCTCCGGATCAGTCGCTGCTGTTTGAAAGCTGCCGGCGAGTTTTGACTACATTGCGTGAAAGGCTGATTCGCCGCCGAGTCATGGGTCTAGCGCGATGCAGCTGAAATCAGTCTCGGGTCGGCCTATCGTTTTCCTGGGCGTTACTGAGTCAGGTGCCACGGCTCGGCGGCGTGTTGGCCCAATCCGTGACAATCTCACGCTTCACCATTAACCCTGGCAAGGCTTTTGTGTCGTTCCGGAGCCTCGCCCCATCATAGCAGAGCTCTCGCAACTACATCCCTGCTGTTGCGGCCTTCTTACCGGCGAGCTCCGCCAGAAATTCTTCGTGGCTAAGCGGATGCGAGAACATCGGAAAGTCATGTTCTATTGCGTTTTGGTGCGCTTCTTCGCTAACGGTGGCTGCGCAATCTTTCAGCGTGACAACGTTGTAGCCTAGTTCGTACGCGGTCCGCATCGTTGATTCGACGCAGCAATTCGTCAAGAAGCCCGCTATTGCTACATTCTCGATCTTTCTGCTCCGTAGGATGAAGTCGAGATTAGTGGTAGCGAACCCGTCTAACCCACGTTTTCCCTCGACTACGATATCGCTTCCCTCCGGTTTGAGGTCATCAACAATTTCGGCTCCCCAGGTTCCTTTCTGAAAGGTCTCACCGTCTTTGCACCCTTTGAGAATGCCGTACGGCGAATTGCTGATTTCTCGAAAATCGGGCGCGAATTGGATCGGCACGTGAACGATGGTGGCGCCTGCTCTTCTGGCTTCGGTAACGGTCGCGACCGTGTTCTCAAGCATTCCAGTCGATTCCATCACCGGCTTCACTGCATCGTGAAGTTTGCCGCCCTTCGTCGTGAAATCGTTCTGGAACTCAATAAGGACTACCGCAGTATTGTTCGGGTTCATAGGTCTGATGGGG
>JGI12627J18819_10000469_pt1 | contig 13331 bp, 6 predicted proteins | sample TexAe_OM1H0_M2_FD_18819 | JGI IMG/M metagenome (IMG submission 18819)
CGCCGCAGAAATTGAGATCGTGGGAGCGACGGCCGAGGAACTGTCCGGTCTCACGGCGACGATTGCCAACCGAGATACCTTTGCGCGATTTGGTGCCGAACGTCCTGCCTTCCTCGCTTCAGCAACTTTCAAAGTGTCGCGCGACGTCAATGGACGTCCAGTGCTGTCGATCCGTTCCGCCGACTCATTTACCGAGCCCGTGGTCAATTTGCTCGTCGATCTACGCTGGCACAACGGTGAGGTCATCCGGCAATACTCTTTGCTCCTCGATCCGGCAGGTTTCCCGTCAGCTACGCAGAAAGCCGCAGCGCTTCCGCCGGCCATAGCGTTCGCCGCGCCCGTCACTGCCGCGATTGCCGCGGAAAGTGTCGCGGATTCGTCGCCCGATCCCAGAAAGAGCGAGCGCAAGATGACCCAACTCAAGGTCGGCGCCAAGGCTACGCTACGGGGCGTCGCCTGGCGCGTCGGCGCGCGCTCGGATATCGACTTGAAAAAGACCATGCTCGCGATCTTTCGCGCCAATCCCGCTGCTTTCGACGGCAACATCAACCGCATGCATCTGGGATCAGTATTGATGATTCCCACGATCGAGCAAGTGGAGGCGGTTTCGCAAACAGAAGCCAATAAGGAGATTGACAGCCAAATGGCAGCATGGCGCGCGGCGCCCGGCAAGAGCCGTGAGGGCGGCACGACACCGGTCACGGCGGACCGCGTTTCGGCGATAGCAGCCGTTGCCCCTGCACAGCCGTCCGCAGCAATCGCGGCCAGTGCCGCCGATGGCGGCGAGACCGCCGCTCTGAATTTGCGCGTTCAGTCGCTGGAACAGGATCTGCACGACATGCAAGGCAAGCTTAAGCGCGAACGAGACCTGCTTCTCGACGTCCAGGCCAAGGTTCGCTACGCGGAGGCGGAGGCGGCCCGCCAGCCCGCCGACTCTGAGCTCGCTGCCGCGCCTTCATGGCGTCTGCCCTCCGTTCTGGGAGGGTTGGCGCTGATTGCCGGCGCTCTGGGCGCGATCTATGCGCGCAAGCGCCGCCGGCCCATGACCCCAAAGCAGGCCGCCAAAATTGATCTGGAGGCCACCGATGTCTTCTTTGATGAAGACGCGAAGGATGCCGACGAATCCGTACGCAATGCGCAGCATCCAATAACCTCACAAGAACCCGTGGCGACTGAGCAAGAAAGCACGCCTGCGAGCAGTCCGGCGAACACTCAGGCGCCGTTCCATACCCCGATTGCCGTCAATGAAGAGGAGCTTCGGGCGGCCTACGAGGACACGCTGGATCTTTCTGGTGAGACGGCAATCCTGGCGACCGAAGCCGCGGAAAGCGACGAGACAGCCAATCTGCCGGCCGCGACTGTCAGCATGAACACAGATGAGTTGCGCGAGACGGTGATCTTCGGCCCCGAGGCTCTGCAAGTCGATGCCACGAAGCTGGATTACAACTTGACCGACCTGGATATGACCGCGCAACACGTCCAAATGCCCAGCAAGCTGCACGAGCATGTCGTCGTCAAAGAGCGCCGCACGAACCTCGTCGATGTGCTGAAAATGGCCATCGAAAGGGAACCGGACCGTAACGATTTGAGCATGAAATTGCTCGAAACCTACTATGCGGCGGCCGCTACGAATCGCCAGGGCTTTCTCGAGGTGGTGCAAAAATTGTCGCGCAATCGCGATCGCCTGGCCGAGGGCGAGTGGGCGAAGATCGCCTTCATGGGCAAGCATATAGCCGCCGACAACGCTCTGTTTTCCTCGGAGGTCGAGGCCGAGGACGACACGCTGGTGAACTGCGCCTAGCCGCACATAAAAAAGGCCGCCTCAATGGAGGCGGCCTCATTATTTCTTTGGCAGCGTTTCGTGGTTAGCGGAACTGGTATGCGACACGGCCGTAGATGAACCGGCCGCGCGGATCGCCATAGGACAGGTCGTAACCACCNACGAAGTTGTTCGCCGAGGAGGCATAGTTGGCATANGGCGGCGCGGTGTCGCCGATATTGATTATGCCTCCGGTGAAAGTCCACGCCGGGGTGAGGTGATACGACAGCTGGCCNTCGACAGTGTCATAGACGCCCACCTTCCGCATCGCATTCACGCCCAATATGCTGCCATTGGAGTCGTGATATCCCTTCTGGAAATGTTGGGTGAGCGAGGCATCCCAGTCGCCAATGTCGTAGACCACCGAGAAACTGTGGCGCCATCGGGAAATCACACCGCTGACCGTGGTCAGTCCCTTGTCGATTTGCCCGGTCCAGCTGCCGTCCGGATTTTGCGTGGCGAATTTATAGTAGTAAGTGCCGTTGCCCAGAAGACTGATTCGCCCGTAATTGCCGATGTCGAACGCGTATCTCAGATTGACGTCCGTGCCGCTGACATTTTCCTTGAAGAGATTCGCGTTGGTCTGGCTGATGAACACGATGTTGCCGTTCGCATCGCGAGTAATCAGGTTGGCGAACTGTGTGGCGGAAGCGGCATTCTGCAGAATCGTCGCGACCGGAAGGCCGCCGACGACGATTGCATTTTTCAAGTAAATCCAGAAGGTGTCGAAGCCCAGGCTCAAATTGGCCACAGGCTCGAACACCGTGCCGAACGTAAGGGTGGTCGATTTTTCCGGTTTCAGGTTCGGATTGCCGCCGGTCACTGTGCTGAATTGGAAGCTGCAAGCCTGGTTATTGGGATCAAACGTCGGACACTTGATCGGATCACGCGTGCCGTTCGATGTGACGCTGGTCGCCTGTGCGGCGTACAAATCGGTCAAAGACGGCGCGCGGAAACCGGAGCCTGCCGAAGCGCGCAACAACCACCACTGGAAAGGCTGAAACTTCAGCGAGCCCTTGGGGTTTACCGTGCTGCCAACGCCTTGGTAGTGGTCATAACGAACCGCCGCGTCGGCATCCAACATGTGAACAATCGGCATGTTCACTTCGATATATGCGGATTCGACACTTCGGGCCGCATCTTCCGGCAGCTGATTGCCGCCCTGTCCGGTGATATCGCCGGTTTGAATCGCGGAGGACGGATTGTAGACGAACGTTTCGCGGCGCACTTCTGCCCCGACGGCGCCCTTCATCTCGCCTCCGGGCAGGTCAAACAGGCTGCGGCTGGCCGTGCCCGACAGGCTGGTGAGCGAGGTCTTGGAATTCCAGTCTTGACCCACGAATTCCGTGGCCTTGGCCGCTGCCAACGCCGAGGGGTCGGTAGTCGTTCCGAAGGGATTGATTGTCCCGCCGTCCAACAGCGGCATTATCTTGGAGTACAAGGGGAAGCCGGACTTCAAGTCCTCTTTCACCTTGACCTCGCTGTAGAGGACAGCCGTGTCGAAGTCCCAGCCCGCGAGGCTGCCCTTCCAGCCGCCGACGGCCCGGGTGGTATCGGAGGTGTCTTCCTCCAAGCGAACGCCGTTGGCAAAGTCACGATAGATCAGGTTCAACGGCACACCCACCATGCCATTGGCCGCGGCGAATGCCGTCGGATAGTACGGACTGCTGGGCGGCAGCAGGAACGCCGCCGCAGTCGGCGTGATGGCCGGGTTGTGATACGTCGGGTATTGCGTGGCGAGCAAGTTGGCTTGAAACGCAAGAAACGGATTGCCGGGCAGCAGCGGGTTCTGGAAAGAGAGCGGGACCGGCTGCACCTGCGTCAGAGTTTCAACGTGCGCGAACTCCAGTTCCGCATATAGCTGAGTGGTATCGCTGATTTGGTAGTGCGCATTCAGCAATCCGTTGCCCTTTTTGGTATCGGGCTGCACCGAATCGAAGGGTGAATTGTCAAAGCGGCACTGCGCAGGAAAGTTAATGTCACTGGGCACCGAGAATGGCGCGCAATTTCCCGCCGACGGGTTGATCGTGGTCGGCTTTCCCGGCGTCGTCGGAAACACAGCGATGTTGGCCGGAAACGCAAAAGACGAGGTGACGTCGTTGCCGAATTGCGGGCTGTAGCGGGTCGCGAAGGGACGGGAAGAGCCGAGAATGGAGTTGGTGTGGTCGAAGCTCAAGCCCAACGTCACGTTGTAGCGATCGGTCTTCAAGTCGCCTATGCCGCCGAAGAAGTTGCCTTGCTGCTCGGTGCCGCCGCCGGATCGCGTAGGAGCACCGCCATAAACGCTCGCATCGATGCCCTGGAAATCCTCTTTCAGAATAAAGTTCACCACGCCCGCGATGGCATCGCTGCCGTAGATCGCGCTGGCGCCGTCCTGCAGGATCTCCACCCGCTCGATGGCCGCAACGGGAATGGAACTGATGTCGACAGAGTTACCGGCCGTGCCGGTCGATCCCCCGCCGTACGGAGCGGAGCGGCGGCCATTGATCAAGATCAGGGTTCGGGCCGAGCCCAAACCGCGCAGGGAAATGGTGGAAATCGAACCGGTCTGAAAGCCGGTGGCCTGAGCCTGGACTGTGCTGCCTGAACTGCTGGCAGAGCTGATATAGCGGAACAGATCTTCCGCCGAGGTCGCGCCGGTTCTGGAGATATCCTCAGCCTTTAGCACCGTCACGGGGAGCGCGCCGACAGCGTCGAGACCCTTGATGGACGTTCCGGTGACCACAATCTCGGCGAGGTTGGAGTTCGCATCGTTGGGGGTCGTCGCAGCTACGGTGCTCGGGCTTTGAGCGACCGTGGTCTGCGCCGTGGTCTGCGCGGTCGTGGCAGGTGCCTGCGCAACCTTGATTTCCTGACCCGAGGGCGCCATCGCCGCAGACAGCACGGAATTGCTGATTTTCTGGTAGTCATTGCGAGCGGTTCTGCGCTCAGCGGGCCCGGTGATGACCACCGTGCTGCCATCGACCACGTCGTAGTGCAGCGTCGTGTCCTTGAGCAGGATCGCGAGCGCGCTGCCGGCGTTGAATTTGCCGACCACGCCAGCGGATTGCTTGCCTTCCGCAAGCTGACCGGGAACAGTGACTTGGATGTCCGATTGCGCGGAGAATTTCAGCAGGGCAGAGGAGAGCTGTTGCGGCGCGATGTCAAACTGCCTTTGCTGCGCAAGATCGATCGCAGCGAGGCTCGGCGCCATGCCCGCGATGGACAAACCCAGGACGGTGAACAGCGCTGCAGCGCCGCGCACTAACCGTTCGACGACTCTCTTTGCGATCATTGGCTTCCCCTTACGCGGCTCGATATCCGCTTGTTGCGAGATAAGACGAATAAGAAGTGCAATACGGGAACGCATATTGGCGTTTATATCAAATAATTTTTTCTGTTGCGCCAAACTCACAGTCGAGCGGCATTTCAAGGCGGCGAAGGAATCTTTCCCATAGGCCGAGCTGTNGCTCGCGGGCTACATACGGTCGCGAAAAAATCCGCACAGTGGTTGAAAATGGTGGTTAAATTCGCAGCGCGCCGGGGAGAGGTGCGGCCCCGAGACCAATTGGCAGCGGCAACCGCATTCCCGTTTTCTCGCTCCCATTCGTCTAAGCTAAACTCAAGGTAGAAGAAAAACTCCTCATGGGGATTGCATTGAGTGTGCCGCCGCCAAAGCCAGAACAGGCAGCTGAACCCGTTGCCGATTGCGAGGAATCGCGAGCCGAGGTCGTCGAGCGTCTGTTTCGCGAACACAATGAAGCCTTGATCCGGTTTCTCAGAGGACGCGTCGGCTCTCACAATGAGGCGCTTGAAGTTGCCCAAGAGGCCTATGTTCGCCTCTTGAGCTTGGATCAACCCGGCGCGGTCAGCTATCTACGGGCATTTCTCTTCAAGACCGCGGCAAACATCGCCATCGACCGGCGCAGGCGAAATCAAAACTTCGATCGGGTTGCCGGCCGCGAGCTCTTCACAGAACTGACGGAGAATCGCACGCCCGAACGGCAACTGTCCGGCGAACAGACTCTCCGTCACCTCGGCGCCCTGATCGAGGGCATGCCGCCAAAGTGCCGTGAGTCATTCGTCATGAATCAAATCCAGGGCCTGGATGCTGCCACCATCGCGCACCGGCTCGGCATAACCGACAGCATGGTGCGAAAGTATATCGTCAGGGCTTTGCTCCATTGCCGCGCTCACATGGACCTTGAACGCTATGGCTGATCAAAGGACGCCGATTTCCCTTGAAATCGACAACGACCCGCTGCACCTCGCGGCGGCCGATTGGTTTGTGCGTTTGCAGAGCACCGAGGTGTCGCTCGAGGAAACGCTCGCCTGGCAGGCATGGCTTGGCGAGAGTTCGGCTAACGCAGAAGCGTTTGCTCGAATAGAAGAAATATCGCAAGCGCTGCGGGATCTGCCCGCACCGGCAACGCTGCCGACTTCCCTCCTGGAGCGCGATCGCTACGATGCTTCCGTTCCGATCCGCGACTGGAGGCCGTCGCACGCTCGGCGCTGGATCTGGCCCGTTTCGGGCGTTGCCGCTTCTTTCGCTCTTTTTGCGCTCGCCTTTGCCCTGTCGAAAACCCAGGGTGAGACGAAAGCGTTTGAAACAGAAATTGGCGAGAACCGCAGCGTCACATTGAGTGATGGTTCGATTATCGCGTTGGGCGGCGATACCCGAGTTGAAGTGGCTTTGTCGGAAAACGTGCGCGCCATCGAGCTTACCCGAGGCGAGGCCTTATTTAAGGTGGCGAAAGATGCGTCACGGCCCTTCAAGGTTCGCGCAGGCGATGCAACCATCATCGCGGTAGGCACCGAGTTCAATGTTGAGCGTAACAGCGATCGGGCTGTCGTCTCGGTCACCGAGGGCCGAGTCGTGGTCAAGCCCATCACCGGCTTGCTGCCCGTCTCTTTGCTGCAGGAATTCAAGCCCAAGCTGCGCAGCGTGCGCGTCAGCGCCGGCCAACAGACGACCGCCGGAAGCGCGGGAATCGAAGAACCCACGAAGATGGAAGAACCTGCCACCGGATGGCAGATTGGGCATCTTGCATTTCGGCTACAGCCTCTGCGTTACGTTTTGGAGGATGTCAATCGCTACGCTCATAAGCCCATTGTCTTGGAAAGCGAGAGCATGGGCTCGCTCGTGATCACCGGCACGGTGGAACGCGAGAATATCGGCGGATGGGTGAGGAGCCTGGAGCACGCTTTCGATCTCGAGGCCACTGAGGAAGCCGACCAGATCGTTCTGCGCGCGCGCTAAGATGCGCCATGACGATTCGCGCAGCGGAAATCGCGGACGCCGACGCAGTTGCGCGGCTGCACACTCGTAGCTGGCAGAGTGCCTACCGTGGGATTCTGAGCGACGATTTCTTGCAAGGTCCCTTGGCCGAGAATCGCCGCATGCTGTGGCGTGCGCGCCTGTCTGAATCCGTTTCCGGCGACCAATTTGTCTTGGTCGATGAGCAAGAGGGAGCGATTCGCGGCTTTGCGTGCGCGTTTCTTCGCGCGGACCCCGAGTGGGACTGCTTGCTGGATAACCTGCATGTCCTCCCCGATCTCAAGGGTAGGGGGCTGGGAAGGCATCTCATGGGCGCGGTGGCGAGGCGCGTGTTGCACGCCAATTCAGCCGGACGCCTGCACTTATGGGCCTATGAGTTGAACCTCGGGGCGAGGCGATTTTACGAACGCTTGGGCGGTGCAATCACCGCGCGTGTAACGGAGCCGGCGCCCGACGGCTCGGAAGTGAACGCGTTGCGCTATTGCTGGTCAGACCTGTCGGGTCTCGCCGCAGAGGGCGAAACCTGAGTCGGCAGCGCAGGCATTTGATAATGTCTTGCGTCGTCACAAATCGGTCCAACAACAGCAGGGGTGTTATGAATCTGCGCAGATTTTTCGTGCCGTTTTTGGGGTGCTTTCTTCTATTGCAGGCATTGACGGCGCAGGCTGCCGACGGGGCGGACACGCGCTTATTGCGCCAGCCGTCTGTGTCCAAGGATCATCTCGCCTTCGTGTACGGCGGCGACATCTGGGTCAGCGACCGCAACGGTGCCAATCCGGTCAGAATCACCACGCATCCTGCCAGCGAGTTCGCGCCGCATTTTTCTCCCGACGGTCAATGGATCGCGTTTTCGGCAGGTTACGACAACAACATCGACGTGTATGTTGTGCCGACGGCAGGAGGCCAACCGAAGCGTCTCACCTGGCATCCTGCGGCGGACATCGTCACCGGTTGGAGCACCGACGGCAAACGAGTTTTATTCGCTTCGAGCCGAGAGGTCGCCAACAGCCGCAGCGGACAACTCTACGAAGTCCCTCTCACCGGGGGCTACGAGAAGAAAGTGATGAAGGCGGTGGCCGTCGAAGGAGTGTGGTCGCCGGATGGCAAACGTCTCGCCTATCGTCCCTACATCATGGCCTACGCAGGAACCAGCGGTTGGCGCCAGCACCGCGGGGGCGACACGCCTCCAATCTGGATCATCGATCCGGCGAAGAACCAGCTGGAGAGGATTCCGCACGAGAATGCATCGGACAGCAACCCGATCTGGATGGGCGAAAACATAGCGTTTATCTCCGATCGCAATGACGGCGCGGCCAATCTTTTCCTGTATGACGGCAAAGCCCGCTCGGTGCGGCAACTCACCCACGAAACACAGTGGGATGTGCGCAGCGCAGGCGCGTACGAAGACACGATCGTTTACGAAGTTGGCGGTCAGCTCAAATCGCTCGATGTTTCCAGCGGTCAAACGACAGCTCTCGCGATCCGCCTGGATCCGCAATCGCTGCAGGCGCGCCCGCAATGGAAGGATGCGGCAAAGCATATTACCTCCGCGGAGCTCTCGCCCAGCGGCAAGCGCGTGCTCGTAACGGCGCGCGGTGACGTCTTCAGCGTGCCGGTCAAGGATGGATCCGTGCGCAATCTCACGGCCACTTCGGGAATCCGCGAGGCCGATGCCCTTTGGAGCAAGGACGGCCAGCGCGTAGCTTACTTGAGCGACGAAGGCGGCACTCAATCTTTGCTGGTGCGCGATGCCTTGGGACTCGAGAAACCGATCCGGCATGGGTTGGCGAAGACCGGTTATTTTACGCTCCTGGCATGGTCGCCGGATGCGCGGCGCGTCGTCTTCGAAGACAACCATTTGCATCTCTATTCAATCGACCTGACCACCGATGCGGTGACGCTGATTGACTCGACGCTGCGGCGACGGTCATTCCAAGTGGACTTCTCTCCCGACAGCCAGTGGCTCGCATATACAGTCGTCGGTGAGAATTACTTTACGCAAGTGCGGTTGCACAGCTTTGCCGGGGCAAGAAACCTCAACCTGGCAGATTCGTTCGTTGAAACCGACACGCCGGTATTCGGCAGCAACGACCTGTTGTATTTCACGGCTTCCATCGATGCAGGGCCAACGCGCGTGACGCTCGACATGTCGACCCAAGAGCGGCCATTGCGAATGGGAATCTATGCCGCAGTGCTATCGGCCGATGGGCATTCACCGCTGCCTCCCAAGAGCGGCGACGAAGACGCCAAGGGCGGCAAAGACAAGAACACCAAAGACAAGGACAGCAAGGAACAGGACAAGAGCGCCAAGGATAAAGACGGCAGAGATANGGACAGCAAAGATAAGGACGGAGACAAGAACGAGAAGGCTGATAAGGCTCCCAAGCCCACTCGCGTCGACGTTGCCGGCCTGTCGCAGCGTTTTGTTCCCATCCCCGTGGCAGAGCGAAACTACGAGCGCCTGTTGGTCGCCGCCGACGGCGCGCTGCTGTATCTGTCCCGCCGTCAGGCGGGTTCCTCCATTGAACCGCCGGGTCCAAACCGNAATGCAGANGCAGATCTCTACCGNTTCANCTTCGAGGATCGTGAAGAGAAACTGCTCAGGGGACNTCTCGTCGATGCCTCAACGAGTGCGGACCGCAAGAAACTGTTGCTGACACTCGGCGAGGGNAAGCTCGAGGTCGCAGATGCCGGCGAAAAACTCGATGCCAAGCCGCTCGACGTGAGTAACGTCAGAATGCTTGTCGACCCGCGCCAGGAATGGCAGCAGATATTCAACGAGACGTGGCGTATGGAGCAGGAGTACTTCTACGACCCCCGCCTGCACGGCCTCAAGTGGGACGCCGTCAAAGCTCGTTATCAGCCGCTGCTGCAATTCGTGCAGCGCCGTGAGGACCTGAACGAACTGCTGGTCGAGATGATTGGTGAATTGCAGGTCGGCCATAACCGCATCGGCGGCGGCGACATTTATTCAGGAACCCCGGAAGCGATCGGCCTGCTCGGCGCCGATTTCATCGTGGCCGACAACCAATACCGGATTGAAAAAATCTACGCCGGCGATCGCTGGAATCCATTCCTGCTCGCGCCGCTCGCTACTGCAGGCGTCGATGTCAAGGAGGGCGATGCAATCCTTGCCATCAACGGCCATCCTCTCGATGGCTCGATCAACATCTTCTCGCTATTGGAAGGGACTGCCGGCAAGCAGGTTGCGCTGACGGTCAGCCGCGACGGTCAGAAACCTCACACGGCTACCGTCATACCAATCGCCAATGAAGCGGCCCTCAGGCAATGGAATTGGGTGGAGGCCAATCGCGAGTACGTCGAGCGCAAGAGCGGCGGCAAAGTAGCCTATGTTTACCTGCCCGACACGGCGGGCGATGGCTATACCTTTTTCAACAGGATGTTCTTCGCGCAGGTCGATAAGCCGGCACTGATCGTCGATGACCGCCGCAACAGCGGCGGCCAAGCCGCGAACTATGTGTTGGAAGTGCTCAACCGCAAGTACCTCGCCGGGTGGAAAGACCGCGATGCGTTGGTATTCAACACGCCTGCGGGAGGCATTTACGGGCCAAAGGCGATGCTCATCGACCAGGACGCGGGCTCCGGCGGAGATTTCCTGCCCTACGGCTTCAGGCGTTTGGGGCTCGGAAAATTGATCGGCACCCGCACTTGGGGCGGCTTGATCGGCATCTCGGCCAATCCGTCATTGATCGACGGCGGCTTTCTGTCGGTTCCGTTCTTTCGTGTGTTCACGCCGGAAGGCGAGTGGCATGTGGAGAATGAAGGCGTTCCTCCCGACGTCGACGTGCCCTTGGATCCGCTGGCGGTCAACGCCGGCAACGACGTGCAATTGGACGCTGCGATCGCGGACGTTCTGCAGCAATTGAAGAACGCCCCCGAAATACCGCGCAAATCCGCACCCCCGATTCCGACCCAGGTAGGCAAATAAGTGCTCGCGCGAGGATTGCGGCGGGCAATTGCGTGTTGCGCATTGGGCGCGGCTCCATTTTGCAGTCCTGCGCAGGGAACGCATGAGGCCACTTTGGCGGAGTTCCTGAGCCGGGCTAGCATCCGCGCGCCGCTGATCTCGCCGGATGCACGCTCGGTCGCATACCTGCGGCGCGAAACCGACTGGAAGGAAGACGAGTTTATTTCGCAGCTATGGCTTGCGAATGTCGAGACGGGCAAATCGATTCAGCTGACTCGGGGCAAGAAATCGGTTGGCTCGGTGGAATGGTCGCCGGACGGGCGCTGGCTGGCTTTCATCACCGAACGAGAGCTGCACGTCATCGAACCTCCGACGCCAGAGCACAAGGACCGAGAGGAAAAGAAGGATGGTCAACGAGAGTCGGCCGATTCGAGCAAGCCGGCTGCGAAACAGATCTGGCTCATCGCCCCGGACGGCGGAGAGGCGTGGCCGCTCACAAAATCGGAAACCAACGTGGGCGAATTTCATTGGACGAAAGACGGGAAGGCGATCGTATTTGCCGCTGCTGAGCCTGCCAGCAAAGCCAGCAAAGCGCGCAAGGAGCGCTACAGTGCCTATGATGTGGTGGAAAAGGACTATGAACAGCAGCAGCTGTGGCGCGTCGATGCCGACGCGGGTATTCGCTCGGCAGGGCCGCAAGCCGCGATCCAACTGACCTTCGATAAACAGCTCAATATCAATTCGTTCGCGATTTCCCCGGATTCGACCCGCATCGCCTTCAGCGCTGGGCGCAATCCTTTAATGGCGTTTTTGAAGGACGAAGACATCTATCTGCTCGTTCTATCCGAAGCCGGCTCAACTGCGGGGCCGGTGTCCAAGATCGTCGCGCTTCCGGGCCCTGATCGATCGCCCATGTTTTCCCCTGACGGCAAACAGCTCGTTTTTGCGACCAGCCTCGATCAGCCCAAGTTTTTTTATGCCAATACGCACCTGGCAGCGGTGGACTTGGACACCGTGAGCAAGAAACCCGCGACCGGTGCGGCAGACGTGCGCGACTTGACCAAGGCATTCGACGAAGATCCCAATGCCATCGGCTGGTATCCCAGCGGCATCTACTTCCAGGCGACTCAAGGAATGACCTCCAAGATGTATCGCCTGGATCCGGCCACGGCGCGCATACAGCCGCTTTCCAATGACGACAGGCTGATTCTCAGCGAGATCTCGGCGACGGCCAACGGCGAGTCACTCGCGTTCACGGCGGACGACGCGTCCCATCTGACTGAGATCTATCTTACTGATGCGAAATCCTTTGCCCCGAAAAAGCTGACGGACATGACCGCACAGGTCAGCGGTTGGAAGCTGGGGACCGTGGAGGCGGTCTCCTGGAAGAGCAAGGACGGCACCATCATCGAAGGCGTTCTGCACAAGCCCGCCGATTTCGACCCGGCGCACAAATATCCCTTACTCGTAAAAATTCACGGCGGACCCACAGGCGTTTCGCAGCCGCGATTTCTTCCGAACGACTACGCCTATCCAGTGCAGACATTTCTGGCGATGGGCGCCCTGGTGCTGGAACCCAATTATCGGGGCAGTGCGGGCTACGGCGCCAGATTTCGCGCCCTCAATGTCCGCAACCTCGGGGTCGGCGATATGTGGGACGTGATGAGCGGCGTCGATTCCTTGATTGCGAAGGGCTCCGTCGATCCCAATAAGCTTGGGGCGATGGGTTGGTCGCAGGGCGGCTATATCTCGGCGTTTCTCACGACGCATACGGACCGGTTCAAGGCCATCTCGGTCGGGGCGGGCATCAGCGACTGGATGACCTACTATGTCGGTACCGATATCACGCCCTTTACGCCGCAATATCTCGGTGCTACGCCGTGGGACGATCCGCAGATCTATGCCAAGACATCGCCGATTACCACGATTCGACAGGCGAAGACACCGACCCTGATCCAGCACGGCAGCGCCGATCACCGGGTGCCGGTGCCGGACGCGTTCGAGCTTTACCGCGGCCTGCTCGACCAACATGTCGATTCGCGCTTGATTCTGTACACGGGCTTCGGGCACGGCATCGACAAACCAAAATCCGGACTCGCGCTTCTTCAAGCGAACCTCGACTGGTTCTCTCACTTCATCTGGAGCAAGCCTTTCCCCAAAGACTCGGCGCTGTACGGCACGAGCGAACTCGAGCCTGCGCATTGATGGGAATACATATTGCGGTCGGGAATTTTCAATTCCGCGGGCGCTTCGAATCGAGGGCGCCGATCTCGTGCGAGTGGCTGCAGAGCCGCCTGCCGCTCGAGGGCCGCCTGACGCAGGCGCGC
>JGI12627J18819_10000470_pt1 | contig 13326 bp, 10 predicted proteins | sample TexAe_OM1H0_M2_FD_18819 | JGI IMG/M metagenome (IMG submission 18819)
CGGTCGCGGCCGACCAGAGCATCGCGCCGAGTGCGCGGGCGGTGAACTCGGGACGCGACATCGCCTCGGCCGCACCCGGATCGAGGCCGAATCGGCGCGAGGTCTGTGCGGGCACCACCTGGTGTCCGAGCCAGCCGGGTGGATTGGCCAGCAACGACGCGACGACGTCGGCCGGGTCGCGCTGGACCCAGACCCACGGCGTTTCGGGAAAGGCGGCGGCCAAGATTTCGCGGCGGCGGATGTTCCAGCTGGTGCACTTGAGCACCAGCTGCCGTTCGTCTCCGTGCCGACGTCGGCCCAGCGCCCGCACCAGAAGCCGCACCAAACGGACCAACGTGGCTCCGTCGACTCGATCGGGGTCGAGCCCGAGAAGCGCGTTGAGCGGCGAGGGCTCGGACACGACCACGACGCCGGGCAGGGTGCCCAGAAGCCGGGATACCAGCGTGGACCCGCATCGGGAGAGGTGAAAGATCAGGCCCGACGGGTCAAGTGACGGCTCGTTATCGAGGGCGAGGAACGCATCGAGTCCGGTCCTGACGAGCGGCTTGGCGTGCGGGCCGATGGCCCAGCGGGCGACGGTCTGGTCGAAAAACGGTTCGACGAAACGTTCGTCCGAAAGGTCGGCCCAGTCGACGGTCGGTGCGGGCCCGGAGAGGTCAAATCTGATCGGTGTCCAGCGGGCGAGGTCAGCGATGTCCATCAGGCATCGGGTGGCCGGACGAGGAATCCATTCACGATCAGGGTTCGAGCCAGTTCCATCTGCTGTCCTGCGGACAACCCGGGGAGGTCGCAAATCCGAAACGGCTCAGTACTTTTCGACAGAAACTGTAGTGCGTCTTTATGGTCGGGAGCCGCGTTGACCACTAACTGCGCAAAGTGCAGCGCAACGCCGTCGGATGTTTCTGCCACCCGCGAGTAAAGCGGTTGGTACTTCACCACTCGGGTGCGTCCGTCAATCCCGACGGCGCTGGCGATCGCCTGTCCGACGGGCGGGCTTTGGCCACGCTTGACGAAGTCATCTTCCAGCGAAGCGAGTCCTTCCGCGATCACGCTCGGCTGTTCGAGGGCTTCGGCGACATCGCGCACCAGGCCACCCAGACGGGCCCGGGCGTCCGGATCGTCGAGGTATCGCGGCGGCAGCTGGGTGTGAACGCGGTCATCGGAATAGCTCAGCGAATCAAGCGCTCGGGTGACAAGCACGTGCAGCGTGGGCGCGTGGAGGCCCAGGGTCAAGTGGACCGATACCTCCGAGGTTGCTTCGGCGGCGTGCACCCGGCCGGGTGGCAGGTAAAGCACGTCGCCGGCCTCCAGACGCACGTCGGTGGGCGACGGGAGCTCTGCCGTAGCGACCGGCTCCCGGCGACGCATCTCGTGCGGTGCTACATCGGCGCCGTCGTACAGNTGCCAGATCTTGGATCCGCGAATCTGCAGGATCAATACGTCGTGCTCGTCGTAGTGGGTGACGAAGCCTTGGGACTGCGGTGGCGTGACGTACGCGTTGACCTGCGTCGGGAAATTCAGCTCGACCTCAATGGAGTGCAACAGCAAGGCAAGAGCCCGCACATATCGCTCAACGCTTTCCAGAACGATCGTGTAGCCGTCGGCGAAGTCTTTGCCGATGGCGGCTGCATCGAAACCGCCGCCGGCAAGCCGGTAGACGTATGCGTCCTTGTTTGCGTCCTCCCGGACCAGACGTACCAACGAAAGATCCGGCCGGAACAACCCCAACAGCTCATCAACGGAAGCTGAGCCGTCCAGCAGGCCGTCGAAGTATCCCGGGCAATTTCGGCTCACGTGGTAGTGAGTCGTCCCCCATATCTCGTTGAGAAAGGTCTCGACCGTCAGCGGTTGCAGCAGCCAGGCCAATGAGCGATGCTCCATCAGCCGTCTTCCAGTCGGACCAGGAATCCGCTCACGATCAGCGATCGGGTCAGCTCGATCTGCTGCCGTTCACTCAGCTCAGGCAGATCGCCAACCCGGAACGGCTCGGTACTTCGCGAAACGAACTCCATCGCGGCCTTGTGGTCCGGACCAGCATCCACCGACAAACTCGCAAACTGCAGCGTGACGCCGCCAGGTTCGGCCTTCACGGAGGAATAGAGCGGTTGGTACTTGCGCACCAGAGTCTGTCCGTCGATTCCGACGGCGTTCAAAATCGGTCCCACCGGGGGGCACCGGCCGCGCCGGACAAGGACGTCCGCCAATGTGTCGAGCCCTCCCGCGAGGGCCCTCGGGTCCTCGACGGTCTTGACGGTGTCACGCATTAGCGCGTCAAGGGCGGCGCGCTGGTCCCCGTCGTCCAGATGCCGCGGCGGCAGCTGAGCGTTGAGACGGTCATCGTGGAAACTCTGCGCATAAAGCGCCCCCACGGCAAGCATGAGCGCGGTGGGCGCGTGAACACCCACGGTCAAATGGATGGACGGCTCTGAATTCGTCTCGGCCACATGTACTTTGCCGCGTGGCAGGTACAGAACGTCGCCGGCCTCGAGCTGCAGGTCGATCGGCGACGGAAGGTCTTCGATAGCAACGGCTTTGTCCTTCTCGCGTTGTATCTCGCGCGGCGGTATGTCGGCGCCCTCGTAGATGTGCCAGGTCTTGGATCCCTGGATCTGCAGGATCAGGACGTCGTGGTCGTCGTAGTGCGGAACGAGTCCTTGCGATCTGGGCGGAGTGATGTAGGCGTTGACCTGGACCGGGAAATTCAGCTCGACCTCGATGGACTGAGACAGCGCGGCAATGGCGCGGATGTAGCGCTCAACGCCGTCCAAAACGATGGTGTAGCCGTCGGCAAAGTCGTCGCGGATGCCGACAAGATCAAGGCTGCCATCGTCAAGCCGGTAGCTGTCCGCGCCCTTTTTGTCCGTCTCCCTCATCAGGCGCAGGGCAGATGATTCTTGGCAGAAGGCTGCGACGAGGTCCTCTGTCAGCGACGGTCCCGGTAGCAGGTTCTCGAAGTAACCAGCGCAGTCTCGCGCGACGTGGTGGTGCGTTTTCGCCCATATCTCGGTGAGAAAGGTTTCCACCGATATCGGGCGAAGCAGCCACGCCAGCGAGAATTCGAAATCAACGCCCGACAAGCGTTGCTGCATTGGCCGTGTTCTCCGCCTTCTTACTCCTCACCGGCCTGGTCAGGATTCCAGGTGCCCGGCACCATAGGCATCGTAGGGCCACCACCGAAGTCATCGCCGGACAACGTGGTCAAGCCCGCCGCCGCTGCGGTTGTTTGCTTACCCACCGTGCCGGCGAACCCTAACGGCCCGGCGCCGTGATCCGAGGCCACTGCCACCGCGGCTAGCTGTTCATCCGGCGGCGCACCCCAGTCTGGGGCGACCTCGACATTCATATCCATGTATTCGTGTCCGTACGCACGCATTCCCGCACGCCGGCGGCGCCGCGCTCGCCGGTGCTGCTGCGCGGCGGCTACCGACGCCACCGCCGCGGCCTCGGGCTCAGAGCCCTTCTTCCTGGCACCGGAGCTGGCGCTGGTAGCCATCCCAGACCCCACCCCGATGCCAGGCGGCCCCACCGCATACGGAGGCACAAAACCCGTTCCACCCGCGGCTGCAGGCGGCGTCGGGGTCGCAGCGGCAACAGTGGCCGTCGAGGGGGCGGGAGTAGGCGTCGGTGTCGTGCCGGGGGCCGTCCCGGAGGCGCCTGCTGCGACAGGGCTACTCGTCGCCGCCGGCAAACTGGACGTCTGCGGCGTCGGTGCGGGCGACACGTCGGGGGGTGCGGGCGCTTCAAGCTGAATTCCGCCGAGTCCGCCCAGACCCGCAACACCCCCCACGGCTCCGGCCGATACGACGAGCGGAAGCGCATACAGTTCGGGAAAGGCCTGGAAGACCTCGCCTACATGGCCCCATTCATCCGATGCCAGTCCCCCGATGTCGGAATACAGCTGAGTCAGCCCTTGGACCGGGTTCTGTTCAATTAGCTGAACGTCCCGGCTAAAGGTTTGGGTAACCTCCAGGACGCGATTTATCCACCAGCTCAAGCTGTATGGGTCGCCGGAGTCGTCGTCGACAATGGGCAAAATCGAGCTGTCGCTGCTGTCACTGCCCCCGCCGCCGAACTCGCCGTCGGCGGGCCGGGCGTTGGTGGAATTCACGATCTGTGGCGCCGCATCGGTCTGCGGCGCCGAAGCCACCGCCGTGGTGGCGACTGCTTGATAGGTGCCCATCGTGGTGGCGGCCTGGATCCACATCCGCACATAATCGGCCTCGTTGACCGCGATCGGAATGGTGTTGATGCCAAAGAAATTGGTGGCCACCAGTACGCCGTGAACGATGTGGTTGGCGGCCAGCTCCGGCAGGGTCGGCATCGCGGCCAATGCCGCGGTGTAGGCGGTCGCCGCGGTTTCGTGCTGGACAGCTTCCGACGCGCTTTTGGCGCTCGCCTGCATCAGCCAGGCCAGGTACGGCACATGCGCGGCCAGATACCGCTCGGCGCTCGGGCCCTGCCAGGCCCCGGCCTGCACCCCCGCCAGAACCGCGCTGAGCTCCTCGGCGACCGACGCGTAGTCGGCGCTCAACGAGTTCCACGCGCCCGCCGCGGCCAGCAGCGACCCGGGCCCGGGACCGCTGCTCAACAGCGCCGAGTGCACCTCCGGCGGCGACGCCATCCACACCGGCGCCGTCATCGTCGAACTGCCGGTGAGATCACGTCGGGCATTCAATACGACGCAGTGTCGTAGGGGCAAGACGGCGAACCCGTAGGGGGTATCCGCAGGTCGCTGAACTAGCGCTGCGTGGCGCTACCCGTCAGACATGCAGCAGCGTCGGCAGCGCCATCGCCGAATCGAGCGCCAAAGCGCAGAACACCACCGCCAGGTAATTGTTCGACTGCAAGAACAACCGCAGCGGCTTGACCGGTTCACCGCGGCGCACCCCGGCATAGAGCTGGTGGGCCATCGCCAAGAACCACACCCCGGCCACCGCGGCAACCGCCATGTAGAGCCATCCGGCTGCCAGCGCCAGCGCCAGCGTCGCGGCCACCGTCAGCCACGTGTAGACCAGGATCTGCCTGGTGACCTGACGCTCGGTGGCCACGGCCGGCAGCATCGGCACTCCGGCCGCTTTGTAATCGTCCTTGTACCGCATGGCCAGCGCCCACGTATGCGGCGGCGTCCAGAAGAAGATGATCGCGAACATCACCAGCGCCGGCCAGCCGATCGTGCCGGTCACGGCTGACCAGGCGATCATCACCGGCATGCAGCCGGCCGCCCCGCCCCAGACCACGTTCTGCGAGGTCCGGCGCTTGAGCACCAGGGTGTAGACGAACACGTAAAACGCGATCGTGGCCACGGCCAGCAGCCCCGACAACAGGTTCGTCGTCCGCCACAACCAGAAGAACGAGGCGACGCTCAGCACCAGCCCGAACACCAGCGCATGCCTGGTCGGCACCGCAGCCCGCGCCAGCGGTCGTTGAGCGGTCCGCTTCATCATCTTGTCGATGTCCGCGTCGGCCACGCAGTTCAGCGTGTTGGCGCCACCGGCGGCCAGCATCCCGCCGATCAGGGTATTGAGGATCAGCAGCGGGTTCACCGTGCCGCGGTGGGCGAGCAACATCGCCGGAATTGCGGTGACCAGCAACAGCTCGATGACCCGCGGCTTGGTCAACGCCAGATAAGCCAGCAAGGTGGTGCTGACTCGACTCGGCGCAACGCGCTCGCGAATGCTCACGCAATAACTCCTCGGATCGCGGCAGCGCGCAGCTTCTACTACAGGCGATGGTAGACCGCGGGCTCTCACCGCTCCTAGTCCAGGGTCGCCTCACAATAATTTGCCCGGAGTTCACGTGCTACTGGACCTGCCTCGACGTAGGTTCCCGCACTAGGGTGGAGGACAATCATTTTGTCGACCCGAGGATGCTCGTGACCACACTCGAAGACATCTCGACCCTTACTCAGCCGCACCTTCCCGATGACTGGACCGAGATCGATTCGACCGCGGTCGACACCGTTCGGGTGCTGGCCGCCGACGCGGTTCAGAAAACGGGCAACGGCCATCCCGGGACGGCGATGAGCCTGGCGCCGCTGGCCTACACGCTGTTCCAGCGGACCATGCGCCACGACCCGGGCGACACCCACTGGCTGGGCCGGGATCGGTTCGTGCTGTCGGCGGGTCACAGCAGCCTGACTCTCTATATCCAGCTCTACCTGGGTGGATTCGGCCTGGAGCTGTCCGATATCGAATCGCTGCGCACTTGGGGGTCCAAGACTCCCGGACACCCGGAATTCCGGCACACCAGAGGCGTGGAGATCACCACCGGCCCGCTTGGCCAGGGTCTGGCGTCGGCGGTGGGCATGGCGATGGCGTCGCGCTACGAGCGCGGCCTGTTCGATCCCGACGCCGCCGCCGGGACCAGCCCGTTCGACCACCACATCTATGTGATCGCCTCCGACGGCGATATGGAGGAAGGGGTTACCTCCGAGGCATCGTCGCTGGCCGGGGTCCAGCAGCTGGGCAACCTCATCGTGTTCTACGACCACAACCAGATCTCCATCGAGGACGACACCAACATCGCGCTGTGTGAGGACACCGCGGCACGCTATGAGGCCTACGGCTGGCATGTGCAGCGCGTCGAGGGCGGCGAGAACGTCGTCGGGATCGAGGAGGCCATCGCCAACGCCCAGGCCGTCACCGACCGGCCGTCGTTCATCTCGTTGCGCACCATCATCGGCTATCCGGCGCCCAACCTGATGAACACCGGAAAGGCGCACGGCGCGGCGCTCGGCGACGAGGAAGTCGCGGCGGTCAAGAGGATCCTCGGCTTCGATCCCGACAAGACCTTCGAGGTGCGCGACGAGGTGATCGCCCACACCCGCAGGCTGGTGGAGCGGGGCAAGAAAGCCCACGAAAAGTGGCAACCCGAATTCGAGGCCTGGGCGCAGCGCGAACCGGAACGCAAAGCGCTGCTGGACCGGTTGACCGCCGAGAAGTTGCCCGACGGTTGGGACGCGGACATCCCGCACTGGGAGCCGGGCGACAAGGCGCTGGCGACCCGTGCGGCGTCCGGCAAGGTGCTGAGCGCGGTCGGACCGAAGCTTCCCGAGTTGTGGGGCGGCTCGGCCGACTTGGCAGGCAGCAACAACACCACCATGGACAACGTGAAATCCTTTGGTCCGCCGTCGATTTCGACCAAGGACTACACCGCGGACTGGTATGGCCGCACTCTGCACTTCGGTATTCGCGAGCACGCGATGGGCGCGATCTTGTCCGGCATTGTTCTGCATGGCCCGACCCGCGCCTACGGCGGAACGTTTTTGCAGTTCTCCGATTACATGCGCCCGGCTGTTCGTCTGGCGTCGCTGATGAATATCGACACCATTTACGTGTGGACGCACGATTCGATCGGCCTCGGTGAAGACGGCCCCACTCATCAACCGATCGAGCACCTTTCGGCGCTGCGCGCGATCCCGCATCTGTCGGTGGTGCGCCCGGCCGACGCCAACGAGACGGCCTACGCCTGGCGCACGGTCCTGGCCCGCGGCAACGGCAGCGGGCCGGTTGGGTTGATCCTGACCCGCCAGGGTTTGCCGATCCTTGAAGGCACCAACTATGACGGCGTCGCCAAGGGCGGCTACATCCTGGGCGATGACGGCGGCGACGAACCCGACGTGGTTTTGATCGCCACCGGCTCCGAGGTTCAGCTCGCTGTCGAGGCGCAAAAGCTGTTGGCGGCCAAGGACATCGTATCGCGCGTAGTGTCGATGCCATGCGTCGAATGGTTCGAGTCCCAGCCGGAGGATTACCGCGACAGCGTGCTGCCGCCATCGGTGTCGGCCCGCGTCGCCGTCGAGGCCGGCGTCGCGCAGTGCTGGCACAAGCTGGTCGGCGACACCGGCGAGATCGTTTCGATCGAGCACTACGGGGAATCCGCTGATGCGAAGACCTTGTTCCGCGAATTCGGATTCACCCCCGAAGCTGTCGTCGACGCCGCCGAACGAACAATCGATAACTAGGAGAAGGAAATTCGATGACTCAGAATCCGAACCTCGCCGCGCTCAGCGCCGCAGGCGTATCCGTATGGCTGGACGACCTGTCCCGACAGCGCTTGCAATCCGGCAACCTGCAAGAACTGATCGACACCAAGTGCGTGGTCGGTGTCACCACCAACCCGTCGATCTTCCAGAAGGCGCTCGCGGAGGGCGACGCGTATGCCGCTCAGGTGGCCGAGCTCGCCGAGCGCGGTGCCGACGTGGACGCCACGATCCGCACGGTGACCACCGACGACGTCCGCAACGCCGCCGACGTGCTGAGGCCGCAGTGGGAGGCCTCCGATGGGGTCGACGGCCGGGTGTCGATCGAGGTCGACCCGCGGCTGGCGCACGACACCGACAAGTCCGTCGCGCAGGCCGTCGAGTTGTGGAAGATCGTCGACCGGCCCAACGTGCTCATCAAGATCCCGGCCACCAAGGAGGGACTGCCGGCCATCAGCGCAGTTTTGGCAGAAGGGATTTCGGTCAACGTCACGCTGATCTTTTCGGTTGAGCGCCACCGCGAGGTGATTGACGCCTACCTCGACGGGCTCCAGCAGGCCAAAGCGGCCGGTCACGACCTGTCCAAGATTCACTCGGTGGCATCGTTTTTCGTCTCGCGAGTGGACACCGAGATCGACAAGCGATTGGAAAAAATCGGCTCGGCCGACGCGCTGGCGCTGCGCGGCAAGGCCGGAGTGGCCAATGCTCAGCTGGCTTACGCGGCCTACCAGGAAGTGTTCGTGGGTGGCGATCGCTACGGACAGCTTGAGGCCGACGGGGCACGGGTGCAGCGCCCGCTGTGGGCGTCCACCGGCGTGAAGAACCCTGACTACTCCGACACCCTCTACGTCACCGAGCTGGTCGCACCGAACACGGTGAACACCATGCCGGAGGCGACGATTGACGCGGTCGCCGACCACGGCGTCATCACCGGCGACACAGTCACCGGCACGGCTTCGGCCGCCCAGGAGGTATTCGACAAGCTGGAGGCGGTCGGGATCGACTTGACCGACGTCTTCCTCGTGCTGGAGAACGAGGGCGTCGACAAGTTCGAGGCTTCGTGGAAAGAGCTACTGGACGAGACTCAGACTCAGCTTCAGTCCGCCGACAAATGAGCCCAGCCGGCAGCCGGCCCGGCGCCGGGCAGTGGCAAAATCCGTTGCGGGACAAGCGGGATAAGCGGCTGCCCCGAATCGCCGGCCCTTGCGCCGTAGTGATTTTCGGCGTCACCGGCGACCTGGCCCGCAAGAAGGTGGTACCGGCCATCTACGACTTGGCCAATCGCGGATTGCTGCCGCCCACCTTCGCTCTGGTGGGTTTCGGCCGCCGGGACTGGGACGACGAGGCCTTCAGCAACGAGGTCTACCAGCTCGTAAAAGAGCACTCCCGCACACCGTTTCGGCAGGTGATCTGGGATCGGCTGGCCGAGGGATGCCGGTTCGTCCAAGGCAACTTCGATGATGAATCCGCGTTCGCCCGGCTGGCCGAGACGTTGGACAAGCTCGACGCCGAACGCGGCACCGGCGGTAATCACGGTTTCTACCTGGCGATTCCGCCGAAGAGCTTCCCGGCGGTGCTCGAGCAGCTCTACAACGCCGGGCTGGCCAAGCCTCAGGACGGCAGCTGGCGGCGGGTGGTCATCGAGAAGCCGTTCGGCCACGACTTGGATAGCGCACGCAAGCTCAACAAAGTGGTCAACAACGTCTTCCCCGAGGAATCGGTGTTCCGCATCGACCACTACCTGGGCAAGGAGACGGTGCAGAACATCATGGCGCTGCGGTTCGCCAATCAGTTGTTCGACCCGATCTGGAACGCGCACTACGTCGACCACGTGCAGATCACCATGGCCGAGGACATCGGTCTCGGCGGCCGTGCAGGCTATTACGACGGGATCGGCGCCGCCCGGGACGTGATTCAGAACCACCTGATGCAACTGCTGGCGTTGACCGCGATGGAAGAGCCGGTGAGCTTTCACCCGTCGGAGCTGCAGACCGAGAAGATCAAGGTGCTCTCCGCCACCCAACTAGCCGAACCGCTGGATGAGACCACTTCCCGCGGCCAGTACAGCGCCGGCTGGCAGGGCGGCGAGCACGTGGTCGGGCTCCTCGACGAGGAGGGTTTCTCCAAAGAGTCCACCACCGAGACGTTCGCCGCGATCACCCTGGAGGTCGATACCCGTCGCTGGGCCGGTGTGCCGTTTTACTTGCGAACCGGAAAACGGCTGGGCCGCAGGGTGACCGAGATTGCGCTCGTCTTCAAACGGGCCCCGCACCTGCCGTTCGACGCAACGATGACCGATGAGCTTGGCGCGAACGCGCTGGTGATCCGGGTACAACCGGACGAAGGGATTACCTTGCGATTCGGGTCCAAGGTGCCGGGCAGCACCATGGAAGTGCGCGACGTCAACATGGATTTCTCCTACGGTTCCGCGTTCGCCGAGGAATCCCCCGAGGCCTATGAACGGCTGATCCTCGATGTCCTGCTTGGCGAGCCGTCGCTGTTTCCGGTCAACGAAGAAGTCGAATTGTCTTGGGAGATACTGGATCCGGTGCTTGACAACTGGGCCGAACACGGCAAACCCGAACCGTACGAAGCGGGCACCTGGGGCCCGGCGTCGTCGTTCGAGATGTTGCGCCGCACCGGCCGGGAATGGCGGCGGCCGTGATTGTCGAGTTGCCGGACACCAGCACCAACGAGATCAACAAGAAGCTCGACGAGCTGCGCGAGAAGGTCGGCGCGGTGACGCTCGGCCGGGTATTGACGTTGGTCATCGCGCCCGACAGCGAGACGATCCTCGAAGAGTCCATCGAAGCGGCGAACGCGGCCAGCCATGAACACCCCAGCCGGGTGATCGTGGTGATGACCGGCGACGCGGATGCCGCCGAGGCGCGTTTGGACGCGCAACTGCGGGCCGGCGGTGACAGTGGCGCCACCGAGGTGGTGGTGCTGCGGCTCTCGGGCCCGCTCGCCGGACATTGCAGCAGCGTCGTCGTCCCCTTCCTGCTGCCCGATATCCCGGTGGTGGCGTGGTGGCCGGATGTCGCCCCGAGGGTGCCCGCGCAGGATCCGTTGGGCCAACTGGCAATTCGGCGTATCACCGACGCAACCAACGGGGCTGACCCATTGGCTTGCATCAAAAGCAGGCTGCCCGGATACACCCCTGGTGACACCGACCTGGCCTGGAGCCGTGTCACCTATTGGCGGGCGCTGCTCGCCTCGGCGATCGACCTGCCACCGCATGAGCCGATCACCTCGGCGTTGGTGTCCGGGCTCAAGACCGAACCCGCACTCGACGTTCTGGCGGGCTGGCTGGCGGGCCGAATCGACGGTCCCGTGCGCCGTGCGGTCGGCGAGCTCAAAGTCGAACTAGTGCGCAAGAGCGAGACGGTGACGCTGAGCAGACCGCAGGATGGCGTGACGGCGACCTTGAGCCGCACCGCACGGCCGGAGGCGCTTGTTCCGTTGCCCCGCAGAGAAACCCGGGAGTGCCTCGCCGAAGATCTGCGCCGATTGGATCCGGATGCGATCTACTTCTCAGCACTCGAAGGCATCGACCGAGTGGAGTACTTGTGAGCGGCACCAGTGTCGAAACGTTCGCCGACAGCGACGCGCTGGTCGCTGCCGCGGGCGAGCGACTGATCGGGGTCATCGAGGCGGCCATTGGCGCCCGCGGGCGGGCGCAGATTGTGCTGACCGGCGGCGGCAACGGCAACCGGCTCATGAGCTATCTCCGCGCGCAGGCGGGACGAGTCGACTGGGCCAAGGTGCATCTGTTCTGGGGCGACGAGCGTTACGTCACCGAAGACGACGACGAACGCAACGACAAGCAGGCCCGTGATGCGTTGCTTAGTCACGTCGATATCCCGGCACGCAACGTGCACGCAATGCAGGCCAGTGACGGCGAGTTCGACAGTGATCTTGCTGCCGCCGCACTGTCCTACGAGCAGCTCCTGGCCGCAAACGCCGAACCGGGTGAGCCCGCACCGAATTTCGACGTTCATCTGCTCGGCGTCGGACCCGAAGGCCACATCAATTCGCTGTTCCCGGACACCCCGGCCGTGCGCGAAACCACTCGGCTGGTTGTCGGAGTGGAGGATTCACCGAAGCCGCCACCGCGGCGAATTACGTTGACGCTGCCCGCAATCCAGCGGTCGCGCGAAGTCTGGCTGCTGGTGTCGGGCGCGGAGAAAGCCGACGCGGTGGCCGCCGCGCTCGGCGGCGCCGACCCGGTGTCCATACCTGCCGCCGGTGCAATCGGCCGGGAGGACACCGTCTGGTTTCTCGACACCCAAGCCGCCTCCAAGACCCCGGCCGGGCAAGCCTCCAACTAGCGGCCGCTCAGCACGCCGATCGGCGTAGCCGAGCGAATAGTCTTCCAGCCGGCGAATGATGTCGGGCTGTGCGGTGCGCGGCGTCACGCCCGCGGGGTAATGGTCGCAGTGTCTGGGTTGCATACCCGATCAGATGCCGATTCGATCCCGGGGGTTCCCCACCGGGCGGTAATAATGAGCGCATGGCAGACAAAAGCGCCGGAGGCCGCCCGCCCCGACAGCGGCTCAAGACGCTCACCCAGGCGGCTATGAATGCCGACGTCACGGTGAACCAGCTGGAAGGCGTGTTGGGCGGCCTGGGCGATACCCTGACGGATCTCAACGATTCGCTTTCGAACCTCAACAGTGCGATCGGTCGCCTGGACAACGGCCTTGACCACTTCGAGGCCACGCTGGGCAGGATTGACGACCTGATGAAACGGCTGGTGACGCTTGTCGCGCCGGTCGAGGCCATCGTCGAGCGCATCGACTACATGGTGGGCGTCGGTGAGACGGTGATGTCGCCGTTCTCGGTGACAGAGCATGCTTTCCGCAACATGGTCAACGCGGTGCGCGACCGCACTCGCCGCTAACCTGTGCCGCGTCCCGACCCGGTTCCCGTGCCGCCCTACGCCGAGGGCACCGGTCTGCCGTGGGATGTCTCGGTGCCCGACGCCGTGGCGGCGATCGCGGCGGCCCGCGCCAGCCACGGCGACACTTTCGCCGTACACAGCGGTCAGGATCACTACCTCTTCACGTTCTCCCCGACCGGTGTCGAGTCGTTCTACGGGCTGCCCGAAGAGAAAGCCTCCAAGGGCGTCGCGGACTATCTGATGCTGCGCCGCAAACTGCCCGATGAGATCTTCGACGGAAGGCGCATCCTGCCCGGCACGCTGTTCCGCCGCGACGACGTTGCCGGCTACCTGACCAACCTGGATCGCGCGCTCGAGCAGACAACCGCGGAGTTGGGATCGTCGGGCTCGCTTGACGTGTTCGACCTGACCCGCCGACTCGGCCACCGGATGGGGCTCGCCT
>JGI12627J18819_10000471_pt1 | contig 13319 bp, 9 predicted proteins | sample TexAe_OM1H0_M2_FD_18819 | JGI IMG/M metagenome (IMG submission 18819)
CGCCGACGGGTTGGGCTATGTCTATTTTGTAAATCCGAGAACCGGGGAACTGCTCGAGAAAGTTCAAACACCCAGCGCTTCGGTCGGGCTCACGCAGGCTTCCGCGTTCGTCAAAGACTTCAGCGACAATACCGCCGACTCAGTGTACGTGGGCGACATGGGCGGCCAACTTTGGCGGATTGACATCACTGGGACGACGGGTCACTACCCTGCGCCTGTGCTGCTCTTCACCGCCACGGAAACCGGCACCGGCACGCCTCAGCCGATCACGACCGCACCCTTGATCGAAATCCACCCCATTACCCGCAAGCGATACGTCATGTTCGGCACGGGCGTGTTGCTGGCGGTCACCGATCTCCCCAGCACGCAACAGCAATCTTTCTATGCGATCATCGACGGCACGGCCAGCAGCTTCGTCCAGCCGATCGTCGCTCCGATCACGAAATCGAATCTCACGCCCATAACGCAGGCGAACCTGACAAACCTAAATTCCATTGCTGCGGGCAATCAAGGCTGGTACACCGATCTCAGCGTTGACCCCGTGTCGGGAATCGGCTGGCGCGTACTGCTCAATCCGCAGGCTTTCAATGGCGTCGTGGCATTCGCTACTTCGTTGACCACGGCGACGGATCCCTGCAGCCCGCAAGGCACGAGCCGTGTCTACGCACTCGACTTCGCAACCGTTACGTCGGTCTTGCAGCCGAGCCCCCTGCCTTTCCACGTCTATACATTTGCTGCAATCAACTTGAGGTTTGCCGGCGCCAACGGCAATCCCGAACTCATCGTCGGTCTCACGCAGGGGCAACCTGAGAAGGTACCTGCGAACCTGACCAGTCCGCTTGCAACCCGACTATTGAATTGGCGCGAAGTGCCGACGGTGGAATAAAACTTAACTGCTCTGGCATTGAAAAGCCGCGCCTAAGCGCGGCTTTTCGTTTCCATCCATGTTCGCCTATCGAGCGCTGTAGCCCCGGCCTTCGACGCAGGCAACCATCGCGCGGTTATAGTCGGAGCCATTCTGCGCGACCTGACCCGCTTGGTCCGTCGCCCACTTCTGGCACTCGGCGCGGTCCGCCGCTTGCTGCTCGGCGCTCTGGCCATTCTTGGGATACATGAAAATTTGACCAGGAACCGGGCCACCGGGTCCTGGGCCGGCGTCCGCGATCGGGGCGCTGCTATCCACCGGCGCCGGGCCCGCACCTTCGCCGCTGCCGCTGGAATCGGCCACCGGCGGCGGATCGGTCGCGACGTAACCGTCATAGCTGGGATTCCAAGTGTAATAGACATCGTTCGCGTAGTAGTACGGAACACCGCCGTACCAATAAGTCGCATAGGCGAGTGGAAGAATCGGGAGGAACCACGCGAAGCCCGCGCCATAGTACGCGCGCGGCCAAAACCCGCCGTGCCAATATCCGCCGCGCCAGTAGGCACCGGTCGAATAGCCATGAAATCCGAAATGCCCGGGGTAGCCGTAACCGCGGCCTGCGAAGCCAACGCCGTGGCCGGCGTAACCGCCGCGATAGGCACTCGCAACATGACCGCCGCCGGCGAAATGACCCGGCCCCGCAAAATGCGCTGCGCCTGCATGGCCAGCAGGCCCATGACCGACCGCCCCGTGGCCGCCACCAAAGCTGTGGCCGCCGCCAGAGGCATGGCCGCCTCCAGAACTATGGCCGCCTCCGCCGCCGCCCGAATGGCCTTGGGCCAATGCCGGCCCTGCGCCTGCCAGGATCAATCCCAGCGCGCTAACCGCCAAAAAAACGCCCTTGCCCTTGATGCTCATTTGCCTCTCCTACTACACGTACTTAATCAGACCCTATAGTGATCAACGCAGTTCAAGTAGTTCGGTGCACATGAACTTACCTTAATTCACCCGCAGTGCTGCACTAAACATGATGTAGGCAGTGCGGCCCGGGGCGGGCTCGAAAAACCTCGAATTGGTCTCATTGACGATCACTGAACCTACATAAGCTCGATTTGCGAGGTTATCAAGGCGTGCGAATTCGGTGAATCGCCAGTGCTTGGTTTCCTGCTCAAATCCCGCGCGGAAATTCGCGATCCAGTAGCCCGACGCGGCGTCCGAATTACGGTCGTCCGCGTAGATCTTCGCGCGGCCTATTGTTTCCAGCGTAGTCGAAAACGCGAGCGGCGCGTACCTCCAGGTCACACCAGCGTAAAGCGAATTCCGAGCAACCGCGGGTAGGAAACTTCCTGCAGCCACCAGCGCATAATTCACCGGCGGCGGTCCCAAGGGATCTGTCAACGGGTTGCAGGGCGCCGCCACGCACGTGAAATAAGGCTGCTCGACCACGGCCTTGATGTATGTGTATGCCAACTGCGCGCTGAATCCGCCTGCCCACTTGGCATCGATGCCGAGTTCGAGACCTCGCCGCGTAGTCTCGCCGATGTTTTGGTCAACCGTCCGGCCGCTCAGATTCTGCTGAACCGCCAGCTCGTCGACGGTTTTGATGTAAAACGCCGCAAGATTGGCGCGCACGAACGAATTGCCCGCCTTCACGCCCACTTCGTAGTTATCGCTGCGCGCCGGCTTTAGCCCGAGATTGAGCCCAGGCAGAGTGCCATCGACTGAACGATAGGCAAGATCATTCAGAGTAGGTGTCTCAAATCCCTTGCCGTACGAGCCATAAACGTTCACCGCAGAGTTGACGCGGTAGGTGATACCGCCTACAGGATTGATCGCGGAATATCGAACCGAGCTGTCAGCGCCGTCCAACACCGCCAGATGACCGTGTGAACTGACCTCGACGAGACTATTGCGCACACCGGCGACCACGCGCAGCTTTTCCACAGGATCCCATTGCGCCTGCACGTATTGGTCGAAATCGTAAACATGATTCGCCTCGTCGCGGCGCAGTGCGCCGAGCACGCCCAATTGCGAGCCGGTGTAGTTGAGATAGCCTTTGCGAGCTTCAGCGAGGTCGTCGTAGCTTACTCCCGCCGCAAGCAGCAACGGCGTGCCGCCGACGTTGCGCTGGTCGGTGATGTGCAGGTCCGCTCCCCAGTAGGCACGGTCCAGATCGATCACGCCGCCCGGATACAGGGGGGCCGCCTGCTGCGTCGCCTGGGGAATCGCTTGAAATTGAGTCGTGGCCCGATGCCCGGTATAGACGCTCGCAACGACGTCGTCGGCAGCGCCCAAGCGGTCATCATAGACGACTCCCAACTGCTCTTGTGCGAGCGACTTGCGGGTGTTGTAGGCGATTGCATTGACCCCGGCTTGTCGCGGATCCGCGGCGAGCTGCGCGCGAGTCAGGCCCAAGGGATCTTGCACGAACGGTGTCTGTACGGCGTTTGCGACCACGGTCAGCTTTGAGCCATCGCTTGGATTGCCGCTGGCTTTGGCATTGAACAGATTGCGCTCCGCATCCGAATGCACGCGATAGCCATCCGTTTGAAAGTGGGAAGCGTCGACGACGTAGTTGACCGGGCCGTTGGCGCCCGTGGTTTTGAGCGCATAGCGCTGCGTGTTGAAGCTGCCGTAGTCGGCCTGAGCGTCCGCCGTGTATCCAGGGTCCGCATCCTGCGTGAAGATCGCAATCACGCCGCCGGAAGAATTCCCGTACAGGGCTGAGAAAGGCCCACGCAACACTTCGATGCGACCGGCGCTGCTCAAGTCAAACTGCGAGAACTGCCCTTGGCCATCAGGCATGGTTCCGGGAATTCCGTCCGAATACAGACGCACGCCGCGCACGCCGAAGCTGGAACGCGCGCCGAATCCCCGCACCGACAACTGCAAGTCTTGCGCATAATTTTGGCGGCTCTGCGCCGATACGCCGGGTACGGTCACCAGCGACTCGGACAGATTGACTTGCAACTGGCCCTCGCGAATCGTTTGCGAGTCGATGCGATCGATCGAGACGGGCAAGTCGCGGCTGTCCTCGGGCGTACGGGTCGCGGTAACGACGATCGTATCCAAGTCACCCGGGGCCCCCTCGCTGCGCGCGGCCGGACCGGCGACAGCGAGAAGCAACATCGTGGCCGAGCTGACGAGTGACTTGATCTCACGCATGGTCGAAAAGCAGCCTTCCCGCTGAATCCTTACGTTATGTCCGAAAACTCATCCTCGGGCCGCGCGGCAATCCTAAAGAACCGCCCGCTTTTGCCGCTATTTAAGGACTTGAGCAAATCTTCGCACAATAAGGGCCTGGCCACGGCACGTATCGCATTGGTTGTCGCTGCCAGCGTCACGGCGGCGGGCGCCCGAGACGTGCGCTCCGACTTTTCAGTGAGCGTCACAGTTCGCGCTGTTGCGAACATGGAAATCAAATCCGCGCCGGCGGAATTGGCAATCTCCAGTGCGGACTTGCGACGCGGCTTCATCGAAGTCGCGCAGCCAACCCAGCTTACGGTCCGCAGCAATAGCCCGAGCGGCTTCGCGCTCGACGTGCTGACGGTGGCCTCGCCCATGGTTTCTTCGATGGTTGTCGAGGGCTTGAACTCGGATCTGGCTCTGGGCGCGCAAGGCGGCACCATCGTGCAGCGGTGGGAGCGCGCTCAGGCAGTGAACCTGTCGCTCAAATTCCGATTTGCGCTCGCGCCGGGATTGCTCCCGGGAAATTACCCCTGGCCCTTGCGCCTGACGGTGCGGCCGCTGGACTGATTCAGTAGGTCACGGTTACCGTGATGACATCGCTGTAACTGCCGGGCGCCACGTCTTGCGACGCCGGAATCCGGCCGTAAAAGGTTCCGGTCGCGAAATTTGTGCCGCCCGCCGGAACCACGAAGGGGCCGGCACTGCCGCCAAACGAGCCGCCGCTACCGTCACCGACGATTTGGTTGTAAGCGGTGCTCCAAAAAATATTGTAGTTGAGGCTGTTCGTCCCTGAGAACATCTTTCGTGTCGCGTAGCTGCCGCTCAAGCCCGCGCTCAAAGTCACGTTGACGGTGACGTTGGCGGAACCGGTGCCGCTACCGCTGCAGGTCACGCGCAGGGTTCCCGTCGATGTGTCCGCGAGCGTACTCAAGGGATTGTAGATTCCAAAGGCGATGCCGCCGGCGCTCGCCGTGCAGTTCACGGTGGTGGCAGCATGTGCGGTGCAGACCGCTACCAGGGCGAGAGCAGCAATCAGCTTATTCATCGGTTGTGCGCCGTGGTGCTCACACCGGCTGAGTGACATTGAACGGTGCCCATGTCGGGCAGCGGGTCGCCCGGGGGCGGCGGCTCCAAACGAAAATTGCACCGTCCGCCGTCCCAAACTGCCTCGGCGGCGACGCCATGATCGTAGCCCGTGACATACACGACACCGTCGAGCACCACCGGAAACTGCGCGCCCTGCAGAGTGACCCTGGCGCCGACCGGCACCGGCTTGCCGTCCTCGGTCACCAACCGGAATGTGCCGCTGTGCACACGCTCCACCGGGAAACGCGCAATCACGCCGCTGCGATACGGCGGCGCCATGATGGTGCTGCTGGCACCGATGCTGGTGTCGAGCGGCAGATCCTCGGGCGTGATGCTGATCCGGTTGGCCTCATAGGGCCGCAGGTTGTAGAGCAGCGCCCGGCCGCTGGCATCCGTGTGGGTCGTGAGCTGGTTCTCTACATACACAGGCACGCCCGCAAGACCCGCGACGTCTACCATGGCGAAACTGCCGTTCACCTGGCGCGTGGTGTTGAGCTGTCCGTCGAGGAAAGTCATCGCCCCGGACAGATACGCGCTGCGCCCGTCGATCCCTTGATTGCGCGCCACCTCGACTTCCAGATCGGCGCTGCTGAATTGCTGCCGCCAGTCGGCGTCGTAGTTGCCGGCAGTGGATGCGCTCAAACGATAGCCGCTGCCGGGTCCTACCGGAGGACTCTGCGTGAACGATGCCACGAGTTCGTTGGCGGGCGCACCGGGACCGCTGCCCCCGATCGAACTTACCGTGACTGCGCGCCGAAAATCCAAAGGGAGCACGAAAATCAAATAGGCGCTGGTCGAGTTCTGCGCGGGCGTGGACAGCTGCGCGGCGGTGCGCGTTTCCGTCAGCGTGAGATTGAGAGATCCTACGTGTCCGAAACTGATGCTGTGCGTGAGTCCGATGGTTTGCTGCGTGGGAGAGTCGCGATAGCTCTGATGCACGTAGGCCAAGGACAGCGAGCCAAAGCGTCCCAATCCAATGCCGGTCTGCACCAGGCTGCGCTGCCTGACGCGCATATCCCGATCAAGTGGTTCCCCGACCTGCGCAAAATCACGGCTCGCCCACTGGCTGCTGGCGACGAAGCTCGTGTTGGCACCGCGGTGCTCGACGCCGACGCCGCTCAGGAATCCTGTGCCCGAGGAGTCGCCGCCGGCTGCCGCCGTGAAATTGATGACGCCGATCTGCCCGATCCCGAAGGCGGCGTTGACTCCCGCGGCGTGAGAATCACCCGACAGGTATTCTCCGTGCCCCTCAAGAGTGATGCTGTCCGTGATGCCGCGCCGATAGCTGAATTCGCCCAACACCGGGCCGTACTGATCACTCTCCAACCCATAGTTGTCGCGAATCTTGCCGAGATTCACCGAGTATTGAGACAGGCCCGCCGCCAGCAAGGTCGCGCTGGTGTAAAACGACTGTGTCAGGACCTGCTCGCGGCCGAGCGCATCACGCACCACGACGCTCACATCGCCGGTGCCGGACACGGTCGGCAGGCGATCGATCACGAAGGGCCCGGGCGGCAGCTGGCTGCTGGTGACCAATTGATTGTTCACGAATACATCGACGGTCGATGGGACGGTCGCCGTGCCCGAGGTTGCGAGCAGCGGCGTCGTCAGCAAGTCCGGACGCAAACCGAAATTTCGGCTGAATCGCACGCCGGCGAAACGGACCGCGTTTCCCCAAGTGGCGCCGTCGCTGATCGCATCGCCCAGGTTCAGCGTGTCGAGGGTCGCGGGGAAATCCCGCGTGTACGTGGTGTCCAGCCGCACCACTTGGTTGTCGTTTCCGGCGTAGTTTCCGTAGCGCGCCACCGCGGTATTGGTCAAAACGCCGGCGCCGGCAAATACCCCCAGCTCTGCAAACCCGCCGCCGATGTTTTGCCCGTCGATTTGCTGGGCCGAAAGCTGGTAGTTGAGAAAGACTCCCGGCGATGCAGGGGTGATGTCCGGTGAGCGGCGTTCCGCAGCGCTCAAGCGCGTCGTATCCAGCGACGAAGCCGGCGCGACGATGATGGCGCGCTGCGCGGCTTCATCGACGGTTACTGCGCAGCCTTTGACGGCGCGCGGATCGTAAAACCGGCGGCCCTCGTGAAGATAGGGCGGCGTTCCCGGCACGTGCAGGCGCAGGCGGGCGAAATCGCTCTCGTCGAGATAAATCTGCCCCTCGGGCCCTCGCAACACCACGGTCATTTCTCCCGGCTCGGCAGCGCTCGAGGTCACTTCCATCACCGCTTCGGTCAGTTGCGGATCCGCGGCCGCCACCGCGGTCGACGGTGCAGCGAACCACAGCGCCATGAGAAGCAGCGCGGAATATGTCTGCAGCGCGTAGACGATTCGAATGAGCCGGGTCATGGACACGCCGCAATCCGCGACTCGTCAAAGTTCGCTGGGCGCTACGTCGGCGGAAAAATCACCCTGATCGCTATGGCCGCGTATTGGAATGGCTCCCTGTCGTTTCGCGTCGGCCGGCGGAGTCAACGTCCAGCTCATGCGGCTTCCCGCCAACACGTATTTGGACGCCACGCCGCGCAAGGGCATCAACGAGCCCGGGAACTGCGCCTCGAAGTCGGTAACCTGAAGATGGCCGCTGCCGTTGTTGGTCGCGGCGAGTTCGAGTTGCCCGTTCGGAAGCCATCTCGATCCCCAGGCCAGGTCGGGGCTGGCTTTGCCCCGGGCGGGCGCAACAAAAATGGGAATGCTCAGGCGCAGTGCCACGCGCAGGCCGGTAAAGTCCTTGGGGGCCGCCTGCGGCACTTCCTCGAATATGACCCGATAGGTGAGCTCCTGCGCCGGATCCGGATCACGGCGCAACGCCACGCGAATAATTTGCTGGCTGTTCGCCGGGATCTGCAGCACCGGAGGCGTCGCCAGCAATTCGTGGGTATCCTCGAGCTCCTCAGCGCCGTTTTTCTGCGACCAGCGAACCACGCGAATTTGCACGACCACCGGATTGTCATCGGCGTTCGTGATGGTGAGCGCTTCCATGCGATGGCCCGCGGCGAGCTCGGCGCGAATCGGCGAAATGTTGAACGTGCTGGCGCCCGCCGGCGCGGCGATCGCAGCGGCTGTCAGCAGCGCAAAGAGCGTTCGCATGCTCTAGTAAGTGACGGTGACGGTGATCGTGTCGGTATAATTACCGGCGACCGCGGCCTGGTTGGTCGCATTGTCCGGCACCTGACCGAAGACCGTGACCGTTGTAGACGTGGCAACACCTGCGCCTGTGCCCGGCACTGTCTTGCTGGTGCCCGAGCCGTCGCCGAAGACCTGAGTAAGCGCTGCGCTCGTGAACAAATTGTATTGCAGCGTGTTGGCACCCTGCGCCAGGAGGCGCTGGGCAATGGTGCCGCCGGTGGTGGTGCCGCCATTCAGCGCGACCGTGAAGGGCGTGTTCTTCGTGCACTTGACGCTGATCGTGCTGCTGTTCGTGATGACGCCGCCGCCCGGCGTATATGGGGAGAAGGCCAGTGTCGTGGCCGTTGCTGAGCAGGTGGAGAGCACGGTCTCAGTGACCGCGAAGCTGGTGCCCGTGGTCGCTGAATTGGCCGCCCCGGCCAACGTCGCTCCCAAGATCAGCGTCATTGCATGAATCTTGCGCATAAAATCCTCGATTTTTTAATCAAACCCGAAGCAATAATCCGGCGACGGTTCCATCCGCCGCCGGACATTGCAGTCAATCAATAGGTAACCGTGACAGTGATCGTGTCGGTGTAATTTCCGGCAACCGCCGCCTGGTTGGTGGCGCTATCCGGTACTTGGCCGAACACTTGCACCGCATTGGCCGTTGCAACGCCCAGGCCCGTGCCTGCAACCGTGCCCGTGCCGCCGCTGCCATCACCGAACACTTGCGCCAGAGCGGCTGTCGTGAACAGGTTGTACTGCAGGGTGTTAGTGCCCGAGCCACCCATCAAACGCTGGGCGTACGCATCGCCGGTCGTCGCGCCCGCGTTAAGGGCAACGGTGAACGGTGTGTTCTTGGTGCACTTGACGCTGATGGTCGTGTTGCCGGTCTGCGCGCCGCCGCCCGGGGTGTAATTGGGGAAGGCCAGTGTTGCGGCAGTCGCGGAGCAGGTCGACTGCACCGTCGCAGTAACCTGGAACGAGGTGCCGGTCGTGGCCGCCTGTGCAATCCCCGCAGCCATTACTCCGGTTGCGAGAGTTGCAGTGAGAATCTTGTGCATGAAAGCTCCTGAATTTTGCCCATTGACGTCATTGCCGGGATTCCCCGAGTGCCGATATTCTTGCCGGATACGGCGAAATCGTTGTGACCCCGCTCTCAGATCGCTCAGCTGGGACTCAAGTTTTGCCGCAATCTGCCGGTCCCATCTCAATTTTTTGGCGTTTGAGCGCCTGGCTGCGCTTTTTTAGAAATCGGCGCGCCGCGATTTATGTGAAGCAATTCCGAATCCGCGCGGACGGTGTTAGGATCGATCTGTGCTTTCGACGGTGGCTGCTTGCGAAAACTGAATCACGCCCAAGAATTTCGCATCGCGCTGATTGCAGCGCTCGCGCTCTTCTTCGCCCAGATGGGGGCGATGGCGCACGCTTATACTCACGCTCCCGAGCTTGCCACCAGCACGTCGCAGACGAATGCAGGTATTCACGATTTTTGTAAGGATTGTTTGAACTTCGCGCCTCTGTTGTCGGCGGCAGGCGCTCCCTCCGCCCTGCCATTTGCAATTCCGCAGCCTTGCCGATCTGCCCCCCAGGCGCAGATCTCCCGCCTCGTCGATCTTAAGTTTCGACTCGGTTTTCGTTCCCGCGCGCCTCCCGTCTCGCCCTAAATCTCTAAACAGATTTTTTCGACCGCTGTCCGAGCAAGCGGTCTGGCGTTTTCGGCGAGGAGTTTTCGATCCATGTTCCAATACAAATCCTGCGGGGCGCCGTCGGCGCTCGCGGCTATTGCAATTCTTACGGCCACCGGCGCTGCGCGCGCGGATGAGGCTGATTCTTCGGGCCCGGCTGTCGATGAAATTATCGTCATCGCGCAGCACTTGAACGAAGCGCGCAACAGCATTCAGACGCAAACGGGCGCATCAACGTATCTCATAAACCAGGCGTCCATCGACGCTGCGCCGGGCGGCGACAACCAGCTGCTGAACCAGGTGGTGATGCAGGCCCCCGATGTGGCGCAGGACTCCTTCGGCCAATATCACGTGCGCGGCGAGCACAACGGCCTGCAATACCGGCTGAACGGCATCATCCTGCCCGAAGGCATCAGCGTCTTCGGCCAAGCCTTGGACCCGAAGCTCATCTCTTCGCTGACGCTGATCACCGGAGCTTTGCCGGCCGAGTACGGACTGCGGACGGCCGGCATCATCGACTTGAAGACCAAGAGCGGCGTCATTGATCCAGGCGGCTCCGTATCCTTGTACGGGGGCAGCCATGGCACCTTTCAGCCGAGCTTCAACTACGGCGGCTCCGCGGGGAATCTGAACTACTTCGTTTCGGGCGATTTCCTGCGCAATGATTTGGGCATCGAGTCGCCGGACGGCAGCTCCTCGCCCATCCATGATCACACCTCGCAGTACCACGGATTTGCGTATCTTGAATATATCCTGGACGCAGAGAATCGCCTCAGCGCGGTGTTCAGTTCATCTACGGGCAAATTCCAGATTCCGAATCGCGCCGGCCAAGCGCCTGGAATCACCAATGCCGACGGCACGCCCTTGGCCGTCCTGGGCCAGACCACCTATGACAGCGCTGCGCTGGATGAAAATCAACGGGAACTCAACCATTTTGCCGTGGTGAGCTGGCAGCACTCCCAGGGCGCGTTTGACATCCAGACCTCGGCGACCGCTCGATATTCGAGCCTGACGTTTACCCCGGATCCGCTCGGCGACCTGCTGTTTGACGGCATCGCGCAAAACGCTTTCAAGCAAAACATCGCCTATGCGCTGCAATCGGATGCCGCATACAAGTTGAACGACGCGCACACGTTGCGCGGCGGCATGTTCGTGCAAAGCGACCGCTCCAAGAGCCAGACGAGTTCCAACGTAATCGCATTGGATGACGGCGGCAACCAGATCAATGACGTCCCTTTGACCATTGTCGATAACGGCGCGAAGACCGAGTGGATTGAAAGCTTGTACTTGCAGGACGAATGGCGACTGATACCTTCGCTGACGGTCAACTATGGACTGCGTTTCGATAAGTTCAATGCATTCGCTTCAGGCCACCAGGTCAGCCCGAGAGTGAATATCGTCTGGCAAGCCCTCGATGACACGACCGTGCACCTCGGGTATTCCCGCTATCTGTCGCCGCCGCCTTTCGAGTTGGTGGGTGGGGAAACGGTATCGAAGTTCGTCAATACGACGGCAGCCGCCGAGGTGACGCAAGCCGACACGCCTCAAGCGGAACAGGCCAACTACTACGATATCGGCGTGCAGCAAAAGATATCGCCCAACCTGACCCTGGGGCTCGATACCTACTACAAGCAATCGCACAATTTGATCGACGAGGGACAGTTCGGAGCGCCGATCATATTGACGCCCTTCAACTACGCGCAGGGCAAGCAGTACGGCGCCGAGTTCACGGCCAACTACGCCCGGGATCCCTTCACGGCATATTTCAATCTCGCGTGGCAGAGCGCCCGCGGCAAGGACATCGACTCCGCGCAATTCAATTTTTCGCAGGACGACCTGAACTACATCGCGGAGCACTATATCCACTTGGATCACGAACAGCAGATCACAGCCTCGGGCGGTCTCTCATACTTGTGGATGCACACGCGGTTCAGCGCGGACTTTCTGGTGGGCTCGGGGTTGCGGGCCGATGAGGAGTTGCCGGATGGCAGCTCAATTCCGAACGGCGCCCACTTGCCGTATTACACCCAGGTCAACCTGGGCGTCAGCCACATTTTCCACTTTACGGAGGCGAGCACGCTCTCCACACGGCTGGACGTCCTGAACGTGTTCGACCGGCGCTACGAGATCCGCGACGGCACCGGAGTCGGCGTGGGCGCACCGCAATTCGGGCCGCGGCGTGGAATCTTCTTCGGCATTTCCAAAAGCATCTGACCCTTGTGGGCCCGGGGAAGGAATCCCGGGCCTATACCTTTTCCAGGGCGGCGCTAAGGTCGGCGATCAGATCGTCCGCGTTCTCGATGCCCACTGAAATCCGTATCAGCGCATCGGTGATACCGAGGCGATCGCGCGTTTGCTTGGTGACGCCGGAGTGGGTGGTGCTGGCCGGGTGCGAGATCAATGTTTCCGTACCCCCGAGGCTCACGGCCAATTTGATCACTTGCAACGCGTCGAGAAGGCGAAATGCCTCGGGCTCTCCGCCTTTCACCGCGAAACCGAAGGTCGATCCGGCGCTCTCGCATTGCTGCTTGAACACGGCGGTGCGCGGGTCATCGGCTGCGAGGAACCCGAGATAGTTGACCGCCGCGATTTTTGGATGTTTGCGCAGAAAATTAGCGACATGCGCGGCGTTTTCCGCGGACTTGTACATGCGCAAGGACAGCGTTTCCATCGAACGCATGATCATCCACGCGGTATTCGGATCGAGCTGCGTGCCCAAGGCGCCGCGCAGCTTCTTGACGGGATCGACCGCTGCGCGCGAGCCGATGACCCCGCCCGCCACCAGATCCGAATGACCTCCCACATATTTAGTCAGCGAGTACATGACCAGGTCGACACCATGCAGCAGCGGCCTCTGAAACACGGGGCCGAGAAATGTGTTGTCGACCGCCACGGGCGGGCGGCCGCCGCTTTGACGCGAACCGATGAGCTCGGACACTTCTCGCATCAATTTCAAATCGACCAGGCTGTTGGTGGGATTGGCGGGTGTCTCGACGATGATGAGGCAAACCCGGCCTTTGGTTTCCGCAGCTTTCTTCGATGCCAAATCGGCAGCCTCGAGAACGGCCTTGCGATCGTGCCCCAGGTTGAAACCCACGGCACGCACGCCGAATCCAGGCAAGGTTTTCTCGATCAGGGTCTCGGTGCCGCCGTACAACGGCTGGCTCATCAGGATCACATCGCCCGGACGCACATGAGTCCAGATGACGGTCGATATCGCCGACATGCCGCTCGAGAACACCGCGGCGGCCTCCCCCTCCTCCCACAGCGCCAGACGGTCTTCGAGCACCTCGAGATTCGGATTGTTGAAACGCGAATACACAAGACCCGACGACTGGCCCGCAACCGGCTCGCGCCTTCCCGAGGTGTAGTCGAAAAAGTCC
>JGI12627J18819_10000473_pt1 | contig 13295 bp, 10 predicted proteins | sample TexAe_OM1H0_M2_FD_18819 | JGI IMG/M metagenome (IMG submission 18819)
GTACGTAGCCGCTCGTCGTCGTCTGTTGCTTGCAGGCCGGACGCAAAAACCAGCAGCGTCAGAACGTTGAAGACAGAAAGTTTCACTCCTCGTGCTTCGGCACGGCCAGAAGCGTCCAGTTGTCGGTGCCGTGCCACACCTTTTCGAATTCGGACCGGTCCATTGGCAGGAGTTTGCCACGCTCCGGGTCATTCACAAGAACAGCGGCATCCTGCGGATCGACACCCACAATGACAACATAATGTGCCGGAGCGCGGTTCAGTTTGAGGCCTGCTATCAGCGGACGGCCTTTGGCGATGTGCGAGCGCAGGTCACTCCATTCACCTCGAAAGGAAAAAACCCTGAATCCGGATTCGCGCAAGTAGCGCTCCATGTCCGAGGCATAAATTCCGCGCGGCTTTGCGGAGTACAATTCGCGTTGAATTTTCGCAGGATCGGTGCGTTCCTCCGCGACGGAGACATTTTTTGTCTGCCAGTAGCGTAACACCATGGCCAGCGAGGCGGAACCACAACCATCTTTTTCCTGGCGAATGTAGGGAACTTCGAGCCACAGGCCAGCAGCGCCTTGCACGGCTGCTGCGCAGACTGTCAGGAGGATCATAGCGAAAAGAATGAGTTGTCTTGGGGCTGACACCAGGCTCTCCAGGATCATGCGCGGCGCTTGGCGCTAGCGCACGGCGACAATGATCAGAATCAGGGCGACCGCTACCAGCAAGATGATAAGAAGATCGCGGTCGCCCAGTCGTCCGGCGGCGAAATCTTTTTGCACTTCGCGCGAGCGTTCCGCCAAGCGGGCGAGATCCTCGTCGCTCACCTGGGGGATCGCCTGGTCCACCTTTTGGTAGTCGATTCCGGCGGACTTCAGGGCTTGTTGTCCTGTTTCGCTAGCGAACATCTCACGAACTGCGGCTTCGTTTGCCTGGCGTGTGGCGGCCGACTTCTGGACATCGGTGCGAAGCTGGCCCGGGGAAACAGCGTGTTCTCGCTCCTGCGCGGCCGTGGGAATGGAACCCGACACCAGGCATACGGCAAGCAGAATTGAGCACACGCCCATCATGTAACGAACTTTCATCAAGCCTCCATTTTTGCTGGGTATCGGTTTTATCTGGCACGAGCCGGCGGCACAAAAAACAGAATCCGGATCTTCGAAATGCATTATGGGCTGGACCGAATCAGGGCTTCATCGGGTAATTCTGGTATTTCGCGGCATCGATATGTTGCCAGTCACCGCGTTCGATACCGTCACGAATCTGTGCGGCCGTCTTGCCTTTGCGGGTCTGCTCGTAGGAATACAGCGCCTCTCCCATGCAGACGTTGCACATTGAGCCGTGCGTCGTGGTAAAGCAGTTGAGCAAGCTGGTGTGACCGTGCGAGCGGTCGCAGTGGCAATAACAGGGCTGCTGATACAAAACTTTTTTTACTTTCGCCGCCAACGCGTAGGAATTTTTCACCACCGGATTTTCAAACTGCGCGGGATCCAGGGTTTCAGGTAACGCTTCCGCAGGTGGCTGTGCATGGTACGCAGGCACCGGCTCTTCGGACTGCGCCGCGGCCCTCTTGGCATTCAATCGCGTGCCGGAGTGCAGCATGAGCAACAGCGACAGCGCAGCAAGAACCGAACCCATCACCCATCCACGTTTCGATTGCATTTCAACTCCTGCGGGAAAGCTCACATGCATTGTAATACACGACGGCACGAGAGACGCGGCGTCACTTCCATTTAATTCTGCTGCTCACTTACCGGAAGACGATGCCATGAACGACTCTTCGCCGCGCGCCCTGCGCCGCACATCAATTCCCAGTCGCTTGATCTTTTGATTCAGGGTGGAGAGCGGGATCAGAAATCGCTCGGAGGCTTCGGTCTGGTTCCACCCGGTGCGGTCAAGCATGTCGACGATGATTCGCCGCTCGATTTCGTCCATGATCTGGAACAACGACGGCCGGGACTGGTCTGCGCCCGCGCGGGCGCCCGGTTCGCCGGGGAGCGGTGGTGTGAATTCAGAAAGTTGCAGCCGCACGCCGCGAACAATTTCTTTGCTGCGGATGCTTTCAGGAAGCAAATCTGCATCGACACGTTCGCTGGTGGAGAGCACCACCGCGCGCTCCACAACGTTTTCAAGTTCGCGCACATTGCCCGGCCAGTCGTAATCCATCATTAATTTCAGCGCGCTGGGCGTAAACTGACGTATGGGTTTGGCGTTTTCTTCACAGTAGCGGACCAGGAAATGCGCCAACAGCATCGGCACATCTTCGCGACGATCGCGCAGCGGCGGCAGCGTCAGATGAATCACGTTCAGGCGGTGATACAAGTCTTCGCGAAAGCGTCCTTCGCGAACCAATGTCAAAAGTTCGATGTTGGAAGCGGCTACGATTCGGACGTCTACTTTTAGCTGTTCGGTGCCGCCCAGACGCATGAATTCGCGCTCTTGAATGACGCGCAGCAATTTGGCCTGGGTCTCCGGACTGATGGTGGCGATTTCATCAAAGAAAATCGTGCCTTGGTCGGCCACTTCAAAAAGACCCTTTTTCGAGGAAATAGCGCTGGTGAATGCGCCTTTCACATGCCCGAAAAGCTGCGACTCCAGTAAATCGACGGGAATCGAGCCGGTATTGACGGGAACGAAGGCTTTGTCCGCGCGGGGCGAAGCAGAGTGAATGGCCTTGGCAATCAATTCCTTGCCTGTACCGCTTTCGCCACTGATCAGCACGGTCGAGCGGGATGGGCCTACCTGCGAAACCAAGTCGAACAGCGTCAACATCTTTTCGCTTTTGCCGATAATATTCGGAAAGCTGGAGCGCTGTTTGAGAGCTCTTTTGAGGTGGACATTTTCTTCGCGCAATTTTCGCGACTCAACAGCCTGCGCCACCTGCGCCAGCAGTTCGTCGTTGGACCAGGGCTTGGTGATGAAATCGAGCGCGCCGCCCTTGAACGCCGCGCGCGCCATGTCAATCGAGCCGTAAGCGGTGATGAGTACCACCGGAAGGTCAGGATCGCGACGGCGGACCTCTCGTAATAAATCCAGGCCGTTGCGATCGGGCAGACTGACGTCGAGCAACAATAAATCGAACGGCTGCTCTCCCAATTTTCCCAGGCCGGATTCGCCGGTTTCAGCGCTGGATACGCCGTAGCCCTCGCTGGTTAACAGCAGCTCGAGTCCTTCGCGAATTTCAGATTCATCGTCAACGACGAGAATCGCACCTTTAGACATGAACTGGCTTCCTTACCGCCGGGAACTCGACGTGGAACGATGTGCCTTTTCCGGGCGCTGAGCGGACGTCCACCTTTCCCGCGTGCTCCTTGATGATTCCGTAGCTTACAGAAAGCCCCAGGCCGGTGCCTCGACCACTGGCCTTGGTGGTAAAAAATGGATCAAAAATTCTGTTGATGTGTTCGCGCGGAATTCCCGCGCCGGTATCCACAACTTCAATCTCGACGCTGCCGTTATGCGCGCTGGTTCGCACTTCCAGAACGCCGCCCGTCGGCATGGCATCCCGTGCGTTCAAAAAGAGGTTCAGGAACACCTGCTGCAACTTGTTTGCGGAGCCGCGCACTGCGGGCAATCCCTCTCCGAGATTTTTGACCACGTGAATCTGCGAGGTCTTCAGCGGGTGGGACACCAGCGACAAAGTTTCCTCGACCACATGGTTTACATCAACGTTGGCGATCTCCGCCGCGCCGGTGCGCGAAAAATTCAACAAGTTGTTGACAATTTCGCTGGCGCGGAAAGTCTGCTTCACAATCTTTTCGATGATCGAGTGCCGCGGATCGCTTTCCGGCATTTGTTTAGCCAGCATCTGGATGTAATTGGAAATAACGGCCAGCGGCGTATTCACTTCATGCGCCACGCCCGCGGCCAGCAATCCCAACGACGTCAATTTTTCCGTCTGCGACATCTGCTCTTCCATGTGTTCGCGCTGCGTCACATCGTCAAACAGCAGCAACCGCCCAATTCTTTCGCCGGACTTACTGACCAGCGGCGTAATCGAAACATTCAGGGTCAGCGATTTGCCCTGATGCTGTAGCCTCTGTTTATAGATGCCGGTGATCTGCTCTCCGTCGCCACGAGAACCAATTTCCATGGCAAGTTCCTGCGGCAGGAGTGCACTGAGCTGCGCGCCCACCGCTTCCTGTCTGGTCACGCCGAACAACTGCTCCATTCTGCTGTTCCAACTTTCCACCAGGCCGCTCAAATCCACGGCCAACACGCCAACATTCAACGATTCCACGATATTTTCGCTGAAATCCTTTAGACGTACGATTTCGAGTGCTTTTTGCTCGAGAGAGTTGTAAAGCTGGGCGTTGTCTAGCGCCACTGCTACGTAGCCCGCGATGGTCTCGACCAACTCCACGTCGTCGCTGGACAGAAAATCGCCGTCGACAGTCTTGCCAAGACCGAGCACCGCAACACAGTGCTCGCGAATCCGGCACGGCACGTAATAGTTCAAATCCAGCTGCTCCAGCGCGTTCTGCACTGACAGGCTGACGCCGTGTGCCGCTCTTGGCGATTCAAAAAACATCGCCCCACGCGACATCTCAGGCCGGGCCGGGTCCAGGAAGCTAAGATCGAGTGGTTCATTGACGCGAACACCCATCGACCGCGCCAAGCGCAATTTTCCAGGCGCCTCCACGTCCTCAACGAAGATCGCCAGACGATCCACCAACAAGGTCTGCGATACACGATCCATCACCGAGCTCAACATCGGGTCCAGCCGGACCTCGTTGGTCAAAGTTTTGCCGAATTCAATCAGCGTTCTGCGATAGTCCAAACGGTCGCGGTAGAAGAAATGATCCAAGCGCCCCTGGATCCACACGCGAATGGGCTGAAACAGAAATGAAGCCACCGTGATGGCCAGGACGGCCACGAACCTGTCGCCCGTATTGGTGTGAAACACTCCTCCGCTCAAACCCACCAAGGCGAAGCAGACTGCGGCTACCGCTGCCGTCGCAGCAGTGTGCGCCAGCCCGCGCTTGAAAATGATGTCCACATCCATCAGGCGGTAGCGAATGATCGCGTAGCCGAAACAGAGCGGTACCAGCACTATACTCAGCGACGAAAACATCAGCCACGGCTTCTGTACGGGATTCAGCACGTACGGGAGCACGTAGAGCAGCGCAAACGGCAGGCTTCCGACCAGTGTTCCACCGGAGAGCCATTTCAGCTGCTGGCGCAGGACGCCGGACGGCGACTTGCGGAAGCTATGGTAGAAAACCAATCCCGCGAGGATGAAACATGCCGCGAGATANCTCAGTTCAAACTTATCGAGCAGAATTCTCGGGCCAAGCCAGGGCAGAAAACCCAGAGTGTTGAAGGCTACGTTCAAATGCACTAGCAGCAGAAGCAGCGGTGGCCCATAGACGATCGCGAGTCTTGCGAAAAGCTTGCGCGCGGCCTCGGTTCGTTCTGGAAAAACCAAGGCAAAATGCAGCAATAACGCGGGAGCGAGCAACCGGGCCACAACGCTGGCCCAATACACTTCGTAGTCGAATGTGTCCAGTTTCCCGCTGTAATGGAAGGTGTAGAGAACGAAGGAAACCAAGCAAAAAACGTAGAAATGAATGGCGCGCGGCGCGTTCCACCTACGTACGAAAATAAATATGCCGATAAAAAGATAGATCAAGCCGACGACGCGCAGATAATTCTCCGCGGAGACCGGCTTTTCGGCGGGCGCGATCACTACCGGCGTTTCAAAAGAGTCGCCGTCTCGCGAAACTTTATAGCGCAACTGGCTCCAGAGGCCTGCGCGCCATACTCGCTTGGTCACGTCGAGCGCTCTGGTAATCCGCTGTCCACTGATTTCTAGCAGCAGGTCGCCCTGCCGAATGCCTGCGCGAGCCGCCGGTCCATTGGGGCTAATCTTCCAAGCCTCTACCCCATGATCGGTATCGCGCCAGGCTACTGCGTCATCCGGGGACTCAAAGCGGGCGCGCTGGTCGAAATTCAAAATGGCGAAGATCACCGCAGCCAGCGTCGCTAACGCTAGAACTACCGCTCCGAGGCTGACCCGAAAACTCTGCTTCATCACTTGCATCCTGACCGGGTACACCAACGCACTTGGGTTCTATGGTGCAACTGCCCTTCCACTCTTGGAATTATTACCTAAAGTTTAATGCTATATTTTTCTGTAACTTACAGCATCCTTCGAGGAAGTTGGCTGCGGAATTCCATTTTCTGGAAGGCTTTCTACAGCTTTCAAGACCACTTTTTCCGGGCCCATTTTAGAACTGCAAACTTAAGCCACCCCGGAAAGTCCTGAAGGCGGGCACGAGCGCCACCTGCCCTTCCCGGGTATTCACGGTCACATAACCCTGGGCGAGGAGATTGTCGCAGTCCGCAATCGCTTCCCAACGGCCGGGACCGAATTTCGGCAGTTGCTGCCGCAGCGAAACGTGCAGATAGGGATCCATCTGGTAGAGCGACTCACCATAGCTGTCCACACGAGAGACTGCCGGGCCGCTGATCCACTTGTATCCTGCGGTTAGGCGGCCGCCGGTACGAGGAAAATTCGTGGTGATGTTCACGCCCACACTCTGGCGCGGAGCCATCCGCAAAGAGTCACGGAGTACTCCGCCTTCATTGGATGCGCCGGGCGTAAGCGCGCCCGCCATCGCGTATAGCGCCGTCACTTCCACGTCTTGGCTCAACTTTTCGCGATAGACCATGCGACCGCCCCAACTGCTGGACGAACCTCCGTCATAAGCAAAAGCATTGGAAAAGACATCTTCAAAATACTCCTGTGGTGGCAGGTCAGTACCCCGGCCAAATACCGCCACGTGATGGCTATCGTCGTGAAATCCGGCGATCTGCAGTTTGCCATTCTCGCCAACCCGATGTTCCACGGAAATCTCTTCGTGCCAGCCGCCTTGAATCACCGGCCGACCGTCTCGCCACATCAGGGTTGGGAAAGCGTCGAGTTCGTCCAGGGCGGTGGATAGCGCGGATTCCAAATCTTGTCCGTTTGTCTCGATGGCGTTCGGAGAACTGGGTTGCGCCGCCAGAATGAAATCAGCGTGCCACGCTGTTCCTAATTTTGTTTCCAAGCTCAACCGCGGACGCACGGAAGAGACCGCTGTGCCTAGTCCGACCAAGACAAATTCGCCGCCGTAGCGGAACAAAACGCGATCTCCCAGAGTAACCGCTCCGCCCTGGTCAATTCGCATTCCGCGAAACGTAATCCCGGTGTTGCCCAATCGTGCTTCGCGCAAAACGACTGCCGTGTGCGGCCCCGAACCGATGACGCCTGTCGGGAGCCATACGGTAGCGACTCCCCCTGCAGCGGAGTCCTGGTAGCTCATCTGTCCGGCGACCAGCAAACTACCCGCTCCTGGTAGTTTTTGATCATAAGCAAAAGCTGTGCCCGGAGCCGAAGCCACATTGGAAACTGAACCTGGGCGTCTCGCTCCGTCAGTAAATTGCAGCAAAACTTTCGGCGTTGGCCCGCCGTTGTTTTCAGCCGTTAACGCGGCCTCGTCCCATTGCAAAACGGGGCGCGTGCCCGCTGCCGAACGCAATACCCATTTCCAGTCATCCGCATCCGCTGCGGAGGAATTCGGTTGCCGGCGCAATTGTTCTAGCGATGCGAACATCGATTCCATCTCGATCCGCACCATGGTGGTCAGATTGGGGTTGATGCGCACATGCTGTTGTAAGGTGGGAAGAAAACCGGCGAGCGTAACTCGAATGGTGTACAGGCCAGGAGCAAGTTTTTCCCCGCGGAAAATGCCCAGCGTGTTGGTGAGATAATCAAGCGAAGATGTGACGCCCGGCGCTTCTGGAAAGACTTCCACACTGGCGCCCATTTGCGGAGTTCCGGAAAGATCGCGCACTACGCCCGCTAACTGCCCCGAAACAAGCTTCCCCTGCGCCGTCGCCGAACCTGTCCCCAGCGACGCGCTCGCCGCGATCATTACCAGGGCCCCCAAGAGCCGGAGTGATCCCTGTTGCACGACGCTTACCTCCCGGGTGCTGCGTTCGCAACCGTTTTCGTTGGCACAACGACCGGCGGTTTGACCGTAAATTCCGCACTTCGTGAGATGGTCTGCTTGCTGAGCGCGTCTGTTGCGCTTACTTCCAGCGTGTACTTACCCGGCGCCAGTGTCGCCAGCGGCAGCAAGCGCTCGATTGTGACCTGATCGCCGGTCTGCTTCATATCGCCGCCAGTTTCTTTAAACTGCATAATTTGCTGATCGCCTTTTTTCACGGTGTACTGGAAAGACGAGTCGGAGCGGTGCGTTTTTTCATCCGGCTTCAGGTTGTATACCTGCATGTAGATTCCGAGCCGGTCCGCACTGGTGAAGTCGCCTTCCATGCGGGGTCGCACTTTTGAGGAACCCAGCACGAATTGCCCGGCTCCAATCTGTTTCGCCGGAACGTGTTCTATCTGGTCTGCCAGAATCAAAGAACTTGCCTCAAGCTTCTCATCTTCGTAGCGAGGTACCTGCAGCCGCGAATTTACCACGCCAACGTTGCCGCTGTGCACGTCCTTTATGACCAGATCCAACCGGTACAGCCCAGGACGCAACGGAATCGCCTTCTGATAGATGGACTGCAATTTCACCGACTGCTGGAACAAGGAGTCCGGAAAATCGCGACTGATCGGCTCTTCAAACGTTTGCACCACACGCCCGGTCAGAGTGCTCACGCGCCCAAACACGTTCATTGTCGCAGAATGTACGCCTTCCTTTGACTGGAACGACAGCTGGCTATTGGGCACCTGGATCGTCACGGGAACCAGCACCGTGTCATTGGTGACCTTCAGAAAATCCGTGCGCCACGCAAAATGCAACTGGTCGCGTACAATTCGCGAAGTCACTAGCGCTTCCAGATCCTTGAACTTTACTGCCGGAGCTTGCTGAACTTTCGCGAACTGCTCAAGGCGATTAAACTCATTCATGCTCGCCGGCTGTCCGCCCATGGTCGTCGGCAGGTTTGTACCGTCCGATCTCGTAAACCGATCTGTTTTGGAAGCCAGCCCCATCGATTCCATCAAACTGAGGCCCGCGCCTGGAACGTGCGTTAACGCGTCTTTCTCAGACGGGTCCATGGTCATGTGATATTCGCCGGAGCCTGTGGGGTCCACGAACTCGATGATTATGTTTTCTCCGATTCCTTCAAGATAGCGATAGCGCCATGTCTCCCACGGATAGGTAGTCGTCGAACCGCCGCCTTCCTCCATCGGCCGGTCATAGGTTCCACCCGTCGGATGCGAATCTACTTCGTCCGCCGGTCCCCAAATGATGTACGTCCGGCCGCGGTCCGTTTTCCATCCCGGAATCCCCGAAGCGAAATGCTCGTTGGTGTAAGCAATGCGGCGATAATGTTCTTCCTTGAAGTCGTTTTCTGGCAGATCGGGATTGCTGCTGCGGCGCAGCCAGAACTGTTCGATAAACTGCTCGCGTTCTTCGCTGGTGCTCAATTGGAGAAATGCAGTGCGTTCCTCGGGCGAAATGATATAGACCACGTCCTCGTTGAGCCACTGCTTGTATTGGGCGTCTAATTCTTTCAGAGCCCGGCCCATCTTTTTTTTCTGTTCTTTGGTCAGCTTCTGAGGCGTCGTGGCAGCGGCGGGATCAGGACTTTGCTCTGGATTTTGCGCCTGCTGCGCAACGGCTGGCGACAGAGTTATCGAGATGGAGAATAGAGACGCGAAAAGGGTTCGAACTACCCTGGCCATGTGGACACCTCAACCGTTGGAACGTAGGGATTCTAACGCCCGGACAAGTGTTGCGTCAAATGGCGAATGTCCTGCATTTTGAGGCACTTGCCCTGGTTCACGTTAGATTCTGGGTACTCCCGATTAGGTTGCCTCATGCGCACATACCTGTCCTTCCCGCACAGGTCCTCCAGCCTGATCACGGTTTTTCGCCATGGGCCTAGACCGACGATGCGTTTCAAAGTGGAGCGCTGCGTGGGAGACTCGACTGATGAGTGGGAGCAACTGCCGCGCCGCTTCAGAGCAGAGTGCTGATTCCTAGATTTTACTGAGGTCGCTGCAACGTCCTCTCCGAATCGACCAGGGTGTCAAAAATGGCCAGCACATGCCGCCGGTACGCCACCACGCGGGACAGGATGTCGCGCAACTCTGGTTCGCGCTCTGCTTCGCGATGCCATTTTGCCAGCACTGCTGGCGGTACCTCGATGTCCTGCCGTAACTTGTCGGCGGAATGTCCGCGCAAAAATAGCCCGTAAAAAAAAGCCGCTTCGCGCTGCGGAAACTCAAATTCCGTCAGCGTCTCGACCGGTGCGAATTGGACTGAGGCCGCCATGGCGAAAACGCAGTTTACCGAAAACCCTTTCCGCGTCAAGTAGTACGCTGGTCTTGCCGTTCCGCTTCCGTTAACGTCATTCTCAGAGAATTTGGCTATCGGCAAGAAACTGCAGATACTTCCCTGGACNAGCGCTTCCTTTTGGCGGGNGTAAAGCAACATNGCGGTTGCCAGGTGAGTCTAACCGGCATAGGATGCTGGTAGTCATGGCAGGGTTACATATGCAAGGGTCAAACAATAGGAAAAACGCCTCGCCTCTGCGCCGGCTTTTGCGTTTCGGCCTGTTCCGCGGCATGCGCTCGGTTGAAATCGATCCGGAAGATTTTCGTAGCTACCTTGCGCGCAAACACCGCCTGCACGTTTCCGATTTTAGCAACATGTATCAGGTCCCGATCGAACGTCTCGATGCCATCGCCAAAATCATGATCCGCGATGCCCAGCGTCTTGCCCTTGCAGAAGGCGCCGGTTTCGGACTGGGCGGCATGATCACGCTGGTTCCCGATGCAGGACTCCTCACTATCATTACGCTGCGCCTGATTCAGCGCCTCTGCCTTCTGTATGGATTCGAAGCCACCGGACCGGATGAAAAACGCGAACTCTGGCTGGCGGCCGCAACGGCCACCGGGATCGACTTCGGCAAGGATCTCGCAGAAAAACAAATGATCGAAAAACTCGCTCCGCGCATTGCCGAGCGCCTGGCTTTGAAGTTTGGCGAGGAGGCCGCGGAAAAATGGGTGGGCCGGCTGATACCTCTCGCCAGCTCGGTGGTCGGTGGGGTACTTAATTTTTCCTTTGTTCGCTCCTGGGGCCTCCGCGTGCAACGTAATCTCCGTGCGCGCCATCTGGCTGAACATCCGATCAATATTTACTCCGACTCCCGCAAAGTCGTTGTCAGCTTTCCCGCCATCGCTCAATAGTTCCTCACCCTGATTGACAGTTTTCTTAGCGACTTTCTACTTGCATCGCTGGCTTCTGCTTAGGCAGAGTAACTGCGATGAATCTCGCGCTTGCCAATCCACGCATACGGTTATTCGTTGTCATTTCCGCTTGTGCCCTTGCTATTTTCCTTGGCTATTTTGGCTTTCGCAACGCGATTGCCACTTATTACCTGAATCTGGACACCCGCGCCGGATATGAGCGCGCCGCGGCCCTCGAACCGGCGAGTGCGCGCAACTGGTTTCTACTGGGACGCTCTTATCTCTATGATTTCGAGCAGCCGGAGCCCACACTCGCTGTGCAGTCTTTGCGAAAAGCGACTGCCCTCGATCCGTATTCCGCTGAAGCGCTGCTTGATTTGGCGGCGGCCTACGACGGGCAAGGCGATATCGCGGATGCGCGCCAGGCATTTCTCGCCGCACAACGCGTATACCCGCTTTCGGCCGACGTGGCCTGGAGCTACGGCAACTTTTTGCTGCGCCAGGGTGAACAGGACGCGGCGTTCAGCGAAATCCGCAAAGCAGTCGAGCTTGAGCCGAAGCGCGCTGCCGAAGCGTTTTCGCGCGCTCTGCGCGTTCAGCCGGATGCCAATGTCCTGCTCGATAGAGCCGTGCCATCATCCCCTGCCGTGTATCTGCCAATTTTGCTTTCACTATCGAATGCGGGTGACTTGGACAACACACAACTCGTATGGAATCGGCTGATCGCGTTGCGGCAAAAAGTACCAATTTCCGAAATATATTTTTTTATCAACGAACTCATTCAACAGAGACGCGTCCCCGACGCTGTTCACGCCTGGGACCAGGCAGTGTCGATCATGCAGAATCCGCCGCCGCCCGATCCGCCCGGTTCTTTGTTGTGGGATGGCGGTTTTGAGTCCGGTTACACCGGCGGTGGCTTCTCCTGGCATTTCATTCCTGCGACCAGCGACGTTCAGATTTCCCTCGATCAAGCGGAAAAACATTCCGGCGATCGTTCGCTGCGCATTCTATTCAACGGACACCGGAATATAAGTTTCGAGGATGCGTGTCACAGCATCGCGCCGGAGCCCGGTCAGAAGTACCTGCTTTCCGCNTGGGTGAAAACGCAATCGCTGACCAGCAGCGAAGGAGTGCGCCTGCAGATTTNTGTCNTCACGGCGACCAACACNGAATCCGTAGTCACCGAAGAGGTGCATGGCACGCAGCCGTGGAAACAGTTGCAGATGGTATGGGTGGCGCCGCCCGGAGCGGGCTTCGGTTCAGTGTGCGTAAAACGCAAAATGAGTGACATGCCAGAGAGCGATATCGAAGGCGCGGCGTGGTTCGACGATATTTCGATGGTTCCTGCGATCACGGACCCGCAGAAACCATGAGACCCGTGCGCATAGGCATTTTTGCGATCGTAGCGTTCGCGGTACTGAGCCACGGAGCGGTGGAACCCTGGGCGCGAGGAATACTGGAAGCGTCTGCGGGAATATTATTGCTGCTGTGGGCAGTGCGCTTCTTTCTTGCAAAAAAGGAATACCAGATTGTTTTCCCGTCGCTGCTTTTCCCGCTGACGGTGCTTGGCCTGCTCTCAACGGCGCAACTGGCATTCCGGCTCACCGCGTCAGCATTTACAACGCGGATCGAATTGCAAGTGATGTTGAGCATGTTGATTCTTGTTTTCCTGGCGGCGCAGGCGTTCCGCACGCTGGCAGACTGGCGCGGTTTCGCGTGGTTTGTGATGATTTTTGCGTTTCTGGTTGCCGGCTTCGGAATTTTGCAGCATTTGACGTTTAACGGAAAACTTTACTGGTTCCGCGAATTGAAATATGGGGGCATCCCGTTTGGGCCTTACGCCAATCGAAATCACTTTGCGGGATTTATCGAACTGGTATTGCCAATGTCGCTGGTGCCTTTGCTCTTGGGCCGGGTGCGCCGTGAACGGCTGGCAATTGTGGGCATCCTGGCAATTATCCCGCTGAGCGCGCTTTTGCTTTCTGCTTCGCGCGGCGGAATTATCAGCCTGGCGGCGGAACTCGCNTTCCTAGCTCTGGTAATGATTCTGCGCCGGACAGCGGGACGCCATCTGGTGGCTGGTGGAGTGGTGCTGTNGTTGGCATTTCTCACGG
>JGI12627J18819_10000474_pt1 | contig 13266 bp, 13 predicted proteins | sample TexAe_OM1H0_M2_FD_18819 | JGI IMG/M metagenome (IMG submission 18819)
AATGTATTGGCCCACTGCAGATCCGTCGCCTGNTTGGCGCGCACGTCCACCGACGACGGCGTCCGCTGAAAGACGTACAGGCGCTGCGCNGCGGCAGCCAGGTGCGGCACACACTGAATCGCGGTCGCTCCGGTTCCGATGATGCCAACGCGCAACCCGGCCAGGTTCTCCAGCTGCGCACCGGTATAGCCGTAATCCCAGCGGCTGGTATGGAACGTATGCCCCCGGAAGGTTCCCAATCCGGGGATGCCGGGCAGCTTGGGCTTGGCTTGATACCCGTTGGCCATGGAGACGAATTTCGCCCGCATCTCGTCGCCCCGGTCCGTATGGATAACCCAACGGGAATCCCTTGCATCCCAACGGATCTCATGAACGTCGGTCTGCAGGCATGCGTCCCGATAGAGGTCGTAGTGCTCGGCGATGCGCCGGCAGTGTGCAAAGATCTCGGGGCCTTTGGCGTATTTCTCCGCCGGAATGTAGCCGAGCTCCTCCAGCAGCGGAATGTAGACGTAGGACTCGACGTCGCATGCGATTCCCGGGTAGCGATTCCAGTACCAGGTNCCGCCCACGTCGGCGGCTTTGTCGATCAGCCGAACACTTTCCACGCCGAGCTCGCGTAACCGCGCCCCGGTCAGCAGTCCGCCGAAGCCGGCGCCGACGATCGCAACGTCGACCTCGTCGGTGAGCGGCTCGCGGGCGAACGTCCCGTCCACCCATGGGTCTTCGGCGAACCGGGCAAACTCGCCCGCGATCTCGACATACTGGTCGATCCCGTCAGGCCGCAATCTGCGTGCTCGCTCCCGGGCGTACTTGTCCCGCAGCGCATCGACGTCGAACGCGCACCCCACAGTCTCGGTCAAGGTCTTGACTCCGCTCTCCGTGAGCCCGACTCTATAATCAATCGCTTGATCGTATCAAGGGATCGCTTGTCAGCTNCCGAACAATGTGCCCCTGACCAGCACCTTGGCCGAACCCAGGGCGGCGTGGTACTGGTCTGGAGGCAGTGTGGCGGCCAGCTCGGTGAGGCCGTAGACGAGCGCATAGACGGCCTCGACGGCCGCCCGGGGATCCGGATGATCGCCGAGCTCACCGCGCCGCTGGGCGTCCTCGACGACAGCCTCGATGATCTCGTGGAAGGCCTCGAACCCGGTGTTCTTCGGTTGCCGGAGCGCCTTTCGCCCGCGCGCGGCGGCGACGTTCTCCGCCCGGATCGCAAACTCGAACGCGGCCAGGTCCGGGTATTCGCGCATCAATTTCCCGCATTCGTCCAGCACCGCGCCCAGCCTGTCGATGACGTCACCGGGTTCTTCCGCGGCCTGACGCACCCGGGGCATCGCCGCCTCGGCCCGCGTCGCGATGGTGGCCTTGATGAGTTCCGATTTGTTCGGAAAGTAGTTGTACAGACTGGCACTGGTGACGTCCGCCATCCTGGCGATCTCACGAATGGTCGCGTTCGCGTAGCCGACCTCGGCCACGCATCGCATGGTGGCAACGATGATCCGCTGGCGGGTCTCCTCCCCGCTTGCGCCCACGGGGCGGCCCAGCTGTGTCCTCGCACGCACATCGTCGAATATATTTGACCGACCCATTGATCCCGGAGGTGAACGGCCGTGAACCTCGCATTGGGAGAATTCTCGCGGGCGATCGACCTGGCCGGTGTGTTCGTCAACGCCGTGCTGGGTGGTGTCGTGGCCCGCGAATTCCGAATGGACCCTGTCGGTTTCGTCTCGCTCGCAATACTGTCCGGGCTCGGCGGCGGCCTGATTCGCGATGTTTTGTTGCAGCACGGTCCGCCGGTTGCGTTGACCGACTCTCGCTACGTCATCGTCGCCCTGGTGGGCGCACTGGTCGTTTTTCTGATCCCATTGCGCGCCCGGATCTGGTCAGTGACGTATCCGATCGTCGACGCGTTGGCCTTGGGCACCTGGGCGGTGGTGGGCGCGGAGAAGACGCTGGGCGTCGGATTGAGTTGGCTCCCTGCGATTTTGCTCGGAACGATCAGCGCGGTCGGCGGCGGAGCGCTGCGTGACCTGGCGGTGAACCGCACCCCGGCGATCTTCGGCGGCAACACTTTGTACGCGACGTGCGCGGTGGCGGCGAGCGGCACCGTCGTCGTCTTCACGCGTTACGGTCTGGCGCCGCAGGGCGAACTGGCCGGAATCGTGATCGGCTCGGGTTGGTGTCTGTTGGCCAGGTGGCGCGGCTGGCGACTCGGGCAGGGCCCGATCTCCGAGTACTACCTGACGCGGCGGCAGCGGACGTGGCGCATTCGGCTCCGGACGCGGGCGCGCCGTCGCGAGGACACCTGACGCAACCGCCTGGGGAACGGCGGTCCCGTCGAATACAATCGGATGATCAATTCAATCCCCGGTGCGCGGAGGTGCACGGTGCGTACCGACAGACGCCGCCCGGCATGACCGGAACGCAACTCGGCCGCCCGGTGGGCGCGACCGGCGAGCAGACCCGCCGGCGGATCATCACCGCGGCCATGCGCTGCGTGGCCGAAGTCGGCTACTCGCAGGCGACGATCCGGGAGATCGCCCGCGCCGCCGACATGACCAGCGGCAGCCTGTACCACTACTTTCCGAACAAGTCCGAACTGCTCAACGCGACCGGCGCGGAAATCGAGGAGATCGTCTTACCGCGACTGCGTGCTGCAGCGGCCCTGTCCGACGACGTCGTCGATCGACTCGACGCTGTGCTGGACGAGTCGAGTCGGCTGATCCGCGACTATCCGTATCTGACTGCCTTCCTGCGGGCTTTGCGAGCCGGGAGCACCGCCCGCTTGCGGCGCGGCGGCCCCCAGTACCCGGGTTCCAAAGCGCTGCACGATGTCGTCTCCGAGATTGTCGCGGACGCCAAAAGGCAAGGAAGACTGTCGCGGCAGACCGATGCCCGCTCCACGGTGGACGCCATCTGCGCGTTGACCCGCGGTCTGTCGGAGCAGGCGGACCGCCTGCGCCCGCAAACGCGCGAAGCGACACTCGAGTCGGCCAAAAAGCTCATCAGGGGAACGCTTTTCGCGCCCCGCGAGAAAGCCCTGCGCGAAAAGCACTGAGCTGACGAGGATTAACGGAAAACTTTGAGGGCTCCGCCTCGGTTCAACGGCTCAGCTGGCCAGTGCCCGCATCGCCGTGGCCACGATGACATCGGCATCTGCCGGCGTCAATCCCCCGTGCCCGATCGCCCTCCGGTACATCGCCGGGCCGAAGATGAGGTCCATCGCCACCTCGGGGTCGACGGTTGGATCCAGTTCGCCGCGGGCTACTCCTCGGTCCCAGATCTTCCGCACCGCTGCTCGGCGGAGGTCCACCTGGTGTGTTCGTATCCGCTCGCGTTCCGTTGGGTAAAACTGCGACTCCCCGACGAGTTGGGCGTAAATCGCGCCCAGTGGGCTGGTGTAGAAGCGCATGATGCCGCGCAACGTCAGGCGGAAGTCTTCGGCCGCCGATCCGGTGTCGGGCACGGGCGCGTCGACCATTATCTGTTGCAGGAACGCGTCGATGGCCACCGCGGTCCTGTTCGGCCACCACTTGTAGATGGTCGCCTTGCTGACCCTGCTGCGTGCGGAGATCCGGTCGATGGACGCGCTGCGCAGGTCGTCCTCCTGCATTAATTCCATTGTGGCTTTCAGGACGGCGTTGCGGTGTTCCTCGCTGCGCGGGCGGCCGCGCGCTCGACTTGGTGTCATGTCGTCAGATTCCTAACCGTCCAGTTTCCTGTCCGTCCTTGCTACAAAGGTAATTACTAGACGTCACGCTGTGAGTTTGCCCTCGTGCGTTGCCACGGGCCACGGGTGACGCGCAACATCTGACCTGCCCGTGAGTCGTACCGCGTCGTCAGATAGGGAGGTTGGGCGCATGATCTGCACGCGACTCGGCGTTGCCAGACCCCAACCGTTCCAGAACCCGATGAAGATGTCGAGTTCCCCGGTCCGGCAGACCGCAGCCGACTCCCCGCTCCGTCAAGCAGGTCATGGTGACTCGATGCATGGGTTGCGAAGAAGAGTCCCTCGACATCGAGGCTGACCGTGACCGAGCCAGTGACTGCAGTGTTGTTGGCGATGCTGTGGCGAGATGCTCTTATTCGCATCCACGAGCGTGCGCGGCGTGGGCTTGCTCTAAAGGAATGGGGCTTAAAAACCCGCACAACACCGCTGGACCCAGAGAGCAGCCTCGCGGCTGACGATGCGGGATTCTTGACTGATTACGCCAGCGATTGGGTCAGCGGCAGTGTCCTATTTCCGATCATGAACGCGACCGACAACCTGGCCGCGGCCGCCGAACTGATCGAATGGCGACCTCAGTCCAGCAACAGTCACGTGGCGGCGCTGCTGACGCTCTGCCGAACGGCGGCCGAATCTTCTGCCAGGACGATCTGGCTGCTATCTGAGACCGATCGCGCGATCCGGCGGTCACGCTGCGTCAGATTCGAAGCCTCGGAGCTGGACAACCAGCGCGGCTTCCAGAAATCAGAACGTGACTGGTTTGATGCCCACCCTGAGCTGACGCAGGGGAAGGACTACACGGACTTCCTGGAGCACGTACGGGTGTTTCACCAACGGGTGAGGCTATTGCAGAAGGGTTTGAAAGCTACCCCGAAGACATCGGTGCCTGGCAGTTCCGAAGTCGTGGGCGTGGCAGCCGAGTGGGTCACCAAGCATCGGCCTGCCCATGATCCCGAGCCGTACGGTGACCATTTCGTGGAAGTGGCCACCCGCTTTTACCGCGTCGGGTCAGGGTTCGTTCACGGCTGCAAATGGGCGTTCGACTACGTACAGACCGGCGAGCTGGAGACCTTCCGCATGGCAGCCGAAGGTCTCGGGGTCGCAGTAGGCCTGGCAGAGTGTGCGGTGGCCTTGTACGAAGCTCAGGCGCAGCGGCACGGGGCACCGACCGGAAGGCGGCGGTTCTACCCCGACGCGCTGGAGCCGACGGTGAAAGAGTGGTCATCGCTCTACGTCTAGACCCGCGCATTTATCGATGCCGGATGGGCCAGCCCGCATCTGCTCACCGAGCAGGCACTGCCTTTCGTGTGAACGCCGCCCCCAGCGAGTCTCCCAGCGTCCATACCGCGACCCCGATCAACACCAGATCCTTGAGTAGAAACTGTCCGGGCAGCGCCGTCAGCACGGGAAGCGCGCCGCCGTGCGGTGCGATCACCCCGGGGGTGGTGAACAGAAAGCTCAGTGTCCCCAGGAAAAGCACCACGGCCAGCGCGCTGCCTACCACCGATGCGCGCGGCCACAGCGGCCGCAGCGCAATAAGAAGGGCGGCAACGATTTCCATGGTTCCCAGTGCCCGGGCAACGGTAGTTGTGCTGAATACGTCGTAGACCCAACTCATCAGCGGGCTGTGTTCGATGAGGACGCGCGATTCCATCTTCACGTACTTGCCATAGCCGATCCATGCCAACACGACCACGAGGCCGTAGCGGCTGATCAACTGTCCCCACCGAGTCAGAGCTAGTGCGAGCGAGTTCAGGTTGTCCACTCATCTGTAGACGAGGGTCGTCAACGCTCGGTTCAATTGCTCAGCCGGCGTAGCGATCCCGGAGCTTGCCCAGCGTTTTCTCGATGCCCGACGCGTTGGCCTTTCGGAAACCCGTCCGCTCGTAGTACTTGAGCTTGTTCTTGAGCGCACCGGCGTCGCGGTAGTCGAACGTCTCGGTCACCCTGGTCAACGTCGGCGACAGGCTTTCGAACTCCCACCGCCAGCGGTGGCCTAGCGGGTGGCGCCACTCGAACACTTCGTTGGGTTTCAGCGAGGTGATCGTGCTGGTGATGCGGTAGGGCAGACCGAACATCTTCATGTGTGTCGAAAACTTCGAACCCTCGAGCAGTTGCGCGGGCACCGTGATGTTGTCGCCCACAGTGCCCGACCCGTCGAGTTCGTGGTGGCGCCGCGGGTCGGCCACCATGGCGTACAGGTCGGCGACCGGCGCGGCCACTTCAACCCTGCGGCTCACCTGATGGGGTCCCCGGTCGACAACTGTGACGGTCATGACGCCTCCTTCCGGCGATAGACAGCAGCCTAACGACGTTCTCAGTCCTGGGGTTCCGCAAAGTTCGGATCCCAAACGGGCGACGCGACAGCCTTCGCCGGCCAGAAGCCGGATTTGATCAGCCGCGCGACTTCTTCGCGTATCGAGACGCCGATTTTGGTGGCGAATTCCCGCGGCACCTCGAGGGCCGCGCTCGCGGCGACGCCGAGATGGTGGTGGAGATCGGGTTCATAGATGGCTGTGTAGCGCAGCCTGCCCGCCTCGACCTCGGGGCGGCAAGGCGCCAGCGGCATCACCGTGTACCCGAGCCCCGCCTCGACGAGTTGCTTGGACACCTCGAGGGAGTCGGTCGAAAAGCGGGTTTTGATGGCGACTTTGAGTCGTAATGCGGTGTTCTCCAACGTGTTTCGGATCCCGGTCTGCGCGCTGGGCACGACGAGCGGCAGCCTGGCCAGCTCCGCGAAGCGGATGGGATGTTCGGGTGAAAGCCCGGAGGCCGGTCCGCCGACGAGAACCAGCTCCTCGACCAGAAGCGGGCGGTAGAACAGCCGATCGTCGGGGATCGGATTGATGATCGCGAGGTCGACGGCGCCGTTGAGCAGGCGTTGCACCAGGTCGTCGGTGTCGGCGACCGCGACATGAAAATGCACGTTGGGAAACGCGGCGCCGAGACCGGCCAGGAGTGGCGCCGCGAGGACACCCGCTGTGGTGGGCAACATCCCGAACAGCAGCCCACGCTCGATGCGGGCGAGCGGCGACCCCGCGTACTGCACCGCGAGCTCCAGCTGACGCAGCGGCGCGGCGGTCGAAGAACGCAGCCGTTCACCCTCTTCGGTGAGCTGCACCCCCCGGCGGGTCCGGTGGAAGAGCGTGATGCCGAGGTCTTCCTCGAGCAGGCGTACCTGTCGGCTCAGCGCGGGTTGCGCGATCCCGAGCGCGGTTGCCGCCCGCGTGATCGAGCCCTCGTCGGCAATCCGCAGAAAGTACTTCAGCCGGTGGGTATCCATCGACCCAACATTTACCAGCCATACAAAATAGGCATGGCTGGTTTCCCGAATTGGTATTACCGACTTGGCCCGATGTCGCCATATCGTCTGCGATATGCGGACGGCGATGCCGTCCCGGTCTGATCAGAGGAGATCGGTTTTGACGGCGCAAGACGAGCAGGACTGGATTCAACTACTGGGATTGGACCGGCTGCCCGAGCACATCGTGGGCAAGCGGGTCACCGAGTTGATGGACCTGTCCGGAAAGAAGGCCTTCGTCACGGGAGCCGGCGGCGACGGCCTGGGGCAGGCGATCGCCAACCGGCTCGCGGGCTGCGGTGCTGACGTGGCACTCATCGGCCGGACCTTCGACAAGGTAAAGCGCCGGGCGAAAGAGGTCGAAGAACGCTGGGGCGTGCGGGCCATGCCGGTGAAGGCGGACATGTCCGACTGGGACCAGGTGCACGAGGCGGTGCGCCACGCCCACGGCGAACTGGGTGGACTCGACATCATGGTGAATAACCCGGTGATGGTGGCGGCCGGTCCTTTTGAGCAGCAGACCAAACAGGAAATCGATTACACGGTGCTGGGCAGCCTCACGATGATGATGTACGGGGCGCACGCCGCATTGGAGCACATGCTGCCGCAGGGCTCGGGAAAGATCATCAACATCGGATCGGTCGGCGGCCGCATTCAGCAGCGCGGCCTGGTGGTGTACAACGCGTGTAAAGCCGGCGTCATCGGATTCACCCGCAATCTCGCGCACGAGGTCGCGCTTCGCGGTGTCAACGTATTGGGCGTGGCACCGGGCATCATGATCAAACCGGAGATGCGGCAATACCTGCTCGATCCCCAGGACGACAGACATCGCGCCGGCAGGAGTGCCATCCAGGAAGCGATCACTCATCAGGTCCAACTCGGGCGTGCCTCACTGCCCGAGGAAGCCGCCAACATGGTCGCCTTCCTCGCGTCCGAGGCGGCCGACTACATGTGTGGGCAGACGATCGACGTCGCCGGCGGCCAGTGGATGGGTTGAGCCACAAAGGACTTCGAGAGGAGCGGGCCGTGTTGTCCAGCAGCGAGCTGATGGATGAGGCCAGCCGGCAGAGCGGGCTCTACGACTTCGGCGAGGACTCGTTCCGCGACGGCCTCGAGATGCTGTTGTCGGCGCTGCGCGACGAGGCCCGGTTGAGCGATCGCGGTCAGGTGTTTTTGCATCACCGGATCGTGGGTCATCTGTCGCAACGACTGCAGGTCGAGGACTGGTACGGTCGCCATCCGGAAATCGATGACGTCCCCATCCGGGCACCGCTGATCGGATTGGGTTTGCCGAGAACCGGTTCCACCGCGTTGTCGATGCTGCTGGCTCAAGACCCGGCCGTGCGTTACCTGCGCCGGTGGGAGTCGTCTCAGCCGTGTCCCCCGCCCTCCACGGTGCAGGGCGTCGATCCGCGGATCCCGACCGACGAGGGTGAAATGATCGGCACCCGCCACCACGTGCCCGGCGATACTCACGGGCCAATGGAGTGTCACGAGCTGATGGCGCTCGATTTCAAGTCGCACATCTTTCAGTCCTTCGCCGAAATACCCTCATATTCAACGTGGTTGGTGGAGAAGGCCGACCTGACTACCACCTTGCGGTATCAGCGCCGGGTGATGAAGCTGGTGCAGTGGGGCGAGCCCGAACGCACGTGGCGGTTGAAGTGCCCGTCCCACGTCCTGTGGCTCGACGCCCTGGATGCGGCTTTCCCCGACGCTCGTTTCGTGATGACGCACCGCGACCCCACCGACGTCATCTTGTCTGTCGCCGATCTGTACGCCGACATCATCGGCTCGTTCAGCACCGAGATCGATCGCGGTTACATCGGCCGCCTCAACGTCGAGCATTGGTCCCTGGGCATGGACCGGGCTCTGGAGTTCCGCGCCGCTGGCGCCGATCATCGGTTCTACGACATCGATTTCCGCGCGATGCAGGCCGACCCGATTGGAGAGGTCGCCGGGTTGTACACCTGGTTGGGCACACCGGTTTCAGACGTGTTCGAAGCTCGGATGCACAGTTGGTGGGAGCAGGCCGCCACCGAGCGCGAACCGAGCACGCACGCCGATCCGGCGGAATTCGGCATCGACCTTGACGCGGTGCGCCCTCGATTCGCCCGCTACGTGGACAACGCCCGACGCTGGACTGCGCACTGAAACAGGAGGAGCAAAGGATCAATGGCTGTTGACCTGACGGGCGGCATCGACGCATCGCGTGAGTACGTGCTGGCGGAGCGCCCCGAGAATCCTCAGATGCGCGACTCGGTGAGCTTTTGGGTGGTCGATGACCGGGGCGGGATCGGCCTGCCGCGCATCGGGATCGAGGCGGTCGGCGCGAACTGGGACTCCCATGACGTTCAGGTCAACGTCGCCTTCCCCGACGGCCGGGTCTACCGGTTGCGCACCAACGGACGGTCGTTGCCGACCGACGGGCCGGGCGGACCCGCCACGGTGCTGGGCGCGGGCGGCCTGGCATTCCGCTGCATCGAGCCATTCCAGACTTGGACGATGTCCTACGACGGGCCGGCCATCCAGACATCCTCCGCCGACTTGGTCGAGGGCAGGAAGGACGGACCGACGGTCGATATAAGTTTTCATGTGGAAGCGCAAATGGCGGTGCCCCCGTGGGTGCAGGGAGCGCTGCAGCCCGACGCCGATACCCAGCTCAAGACCTCTTCCGTGGGCGACATCATGGGCGGGCCCCGCTACGAGCAGTTGTTCACCGCCACAGGTGAATTCCGCGTGGCCGACGATAAACACCGATTCACCGGCAGCGGATTGCGGATCCGCCGCACCGGCGTGCGCAAGCTCACCGGATTCTGGGGCCACTGCTGGCAGTCGGCCGTGTTCGGAAGCGGGAGGGCATTCGGTTACATCGCCTACCCGCCGCGTCCCGACGGCCAGCCCACCTTCAATGAGGCCTTCGTCTTCACCGGAGACGGCGAATTGATCCCGGCCCGAGCGGTGCAGGCCCCCTGGCTCACACGGCTGAGGCCGCTGGGCGAGGACGTCTCGCTGATTCTGNAGACTGCCGACGGAGTCGTCGAGATCGGCGGCGAGACAGTGTTTTCCACGCATGACATCCACCACGACGACGACATGTACTCCATGCACGCCCTCAAAAAGGAGATGCCCAGCTTCCCGGCGCTACAGCAGGCCGGGGTGCGCTACACCTGGGACGGCGAACAGGCCTATGGCATGCTCGAACGCTCCAACCCGCTCGACAAGATCACCCGCGACTAGCGGAACCTGCGAAAGGAACTCAAAACCTCGATGAGCCAGTTGATCCCAGGAAAGGTGGCTTTGGTGACCGGCGCGGCGCGGGGCCAGGGCCGGGCGCACGCGGTACGCCTGTCCGCCGAGGGCGCCGACATCATCGCCGTCGACATCGCCGGACCGCTGCCGTCGAGCGTTCCGTATGACTCGCCGACACCCGACGATCTGGCGGAGACCGCGCGACTGGTGGCGGCCAACGACCGAAAAGTCATCACCGCCGCGGTCGACATCCGCGACATCGACGCGCTGAAGGCCGCCGTCGACGAGGCCGTCGGCGAGCTGGGCCGGCTGGACGTCATCGTTGCCAACGCCGGCATCTGCAGTCCATCGCCGTGGGACCAGATCACGCCGCAGGCGTTCCGAGACACCATTGACACCAACGTGATCGGAACGTGGAACACCGTGATGGCCGGCGCGCACCACATCATCGACGGGGGTCGCGGCGGGTCGATCATCCTGATCGGATCGGCCGCGGGCATCAAGATGCAGTCGTTCATGATTCATTACACGGCAAGCAAACACGCCATCGTCGGGATGGCGCGCGCCTTCGCCGCCGAGCTCGGCCGGTACAACATTCGCGTCAACAGCCTGCACCCAGGGGCCGTCGCCACCCCGATGGGCACCGGCCGGATGCGCGACGCGCTCCAATCGGCCGCGGATGACTATCCACATCTGCGGGGGATGCACAAAAACCTGCTGCCCGAAGGTATTGCACAGCCCGAAGACATCTCCGATGCGGTCGCCTGGCTGGCCTCCGACCAATCGCGATTGGTGACCGCGACGCAGGTCTCGGTCGATATCGGCGTCGGTTACGTCTGATGCGCGGCGTGCAGGGCAAGACGTTCGTCATCGCCGGCGGCGCCACTGGAATAGGTGCGGCGACCGCCGAACGCCTTGCCGCCGAAGGTGCCTCGGTGGCCGTCGGTGACGTCAACATCACCGGCGCCACCGCCACCGCGCAACGGATCGCCGAGTCCGGCGGTCGGGCCATCGCCGTCGAGTTCGACCTCAGTGACGAAGGATCCGTGAAGAAGCTCATCGAGACGACGATCGCGGAGTTCGGCGCCGTCCATGGTCTGCACAACGTGGGCGCCGACCTCTCCGAGGACAACCTGGGCCGGGACACCACCATCCTTGATACCGGCATGGACGTGTGGCTCCGCACCCTCGACGTGAACTTGCTGGGCTACGTTCGCACCATCCGCGCCGTGCTCCCCCATCTGCTTGACCAGGGTGGCGGCAGCATCGTGAACACCTCCTCGGGCGCGGCCTTGGGGAGCGATCCGTCGCACGTCGCTTACGGCGCCTCGAAGGCGGCCGTCAACCACCTCACCCGGCACGTCGCGGTCAACTGGGGCAAACACAACATCAGGAGCAACGGCGTCATGCCCGGCCTGGTAATGGGTGAAACCCAGGAGCGGCAGAACGACCTGCAACTGCAGCAGGCTTTCCTGATGTTCGGGAAGACCTCTCGGCTGGGTACACCCGACGACCTCGCCGCGATCACGACCTTCCTTCTGTCCGATGAGGCCGAGTGGATCACCGGCCAGGTCTGGTACATCGGCGGCGGGTCACACCTGCGGCAGTAGCCATCCGGGCTTCACCAGCGTCATCAAGCCACGCAACCGGGTTACACGCCGAAACGGGCGCAGGGACTGACCCAGGCCATATGGGATAGTTGGTGCCACCCTCCGTGGTCTTCAGACCACGAAATACGCGTTGATAACCGGGCCAGCCTCGCGCTGCGATCGATCAAGCAAAGGCACACTCGACCGTTGGACCAATTCCTCGGACAACTGTCCCTCCTGCACGGCTGGTTTCCCCTGACCGTGCAGGGGGTTGCGCTGATCGCGCTGGTCGTCGCGATCCAATGGCGTGCGCGGCGCTGGCTCAAGCGCGTGCTCCCGGCCGCGCTGATCACGGCGGCCGCGGTGACCGCGCTGGCGTATTGGTACATCACCTCAATCGGGGTGGCCGGGGACCCGGCGCCGACGGCGCTGTGGCTCTGGATCGCGCTGGGCGGATTGGCCGCCGCCGTCGCGTTGCTGGGCTGGCCGGGCAACCGCTGGTGGCGCCGCGGACTCGCGCTGGTATCGGTGCCGCTGTGCGTGTTGTGTGCCGGCCTGTCCTTGAACGGCTGGGTTGGCTACTTCCCGACGGCACTTGCCGCGTGGAATCAACTGACCTCGGTGCCGTTGCCCGACGAAGTCGACCGGCTGCGCGTCACCGAGATGCAGGTAGCCGGAACCAGGCCGTCCAAGGGCGTGGTGGTCCCGGTGAACATCGACGACAACGCCTCCCACTTTCCCCACCGCCGCGAGTTGGTCTATCTGCCTCCCGCATGGTTCAACAGCAATCCGCCACCCCGGCTGCCGGCGGTCATGATGATCAGCTCCGCCTTCAACACCCCGGCCGACTGGCTGGGCCCCGGTGGCGCCTTCACCGCGATCGACAACTTCGCCGCCGGGCATCACGGGTTCTCCCCGGTGCTGGTGTTCGTCGATCCCACCGGCTCATTCGACAACGACACCGAGTGCGTCAACGGCAGCCGGGGGAATGCCGCTGACCATCTGACGAAGGATGTCGTGCCCTTCATGGCGTCGAACTTCGGCGTAAGCGCCGACCGAGCCAACTGGGGCGTCGCCGGATGGTCGATGGGCGGCACCTGCGCCGTCGACCTGGCCGTCATGCATCCGGAGGTGTTCAGCGCATTCGTGGACATCGCCGGTGACCGCGGGCCCAGCATCGGCTCCAAGGAGGCCACGCTCGCCAAGCTGTTCGACGGCAACACCGCGGCGTGGGCCGACTTCGACCCGATCACCGTCATGAACCGGCACGGCCGCTACACCGGTCTGTCCGGGTGGTTCGACATCCCCGGGTCGTCGGGCGCACACAACATGGCCCGCCCGACCGACAGGGCCACCAACCCCGATCTGGCCGCCGTGAGCTCCGATCCGTCCGCCAA
>JGI12627J18819_10000475_pt1 | contig 13263 bp, 12 predicted proteins | sample TexAe_OM1H0_M2_FD_18819 | JGI IMG/M metagenome (IMG submission 18819)
TCAGCGAGCCGCTCGCCAAGTCGAGCACTTTCAGCGGCTTGTTTTCCGGCCACCTCGACTTCACCGTCAACAAGATGGACATCGACTTGAACATTACGTTGTATGAGCTGCTGGCGAACGGCGACTACGTCCGGCTGTTCAGCCCAACCTATGAAATTCGCGCAAGTTACGCAGCAGACCGCGTGCACCGGCATTTGCTCAAGGCGGGTGAACAGCAGAAGCTGGCATTTCGCAGCGAGCGCTTGACGAGCCGGCAGCTGCAGGCCGGCAGCCGTATCGCGATGGTGCTGAGCATCAGCAAGCGGCCGGATCGGGAGATCAACTATGGAACCGGCGGAGACGTGAGTGCCGAGTCCATCGCAGACGGTAAATCCCCGATCAAGATCCGCTGGTACAACGACAGCTATATCGAACTTCCCATTCGCAAGTAGTTCACGCTGCGCGGGTCAGCCGACCCGCTTGATCAGTGCCATCGCCGCGGCCGGGTTGTGCACCTTGTGGCCGCTGATGACGTACAAGTAGACATCACGCGGCTCGCCATCGTTGTACCCCGTCTCGACGTAGTCGAGGTCAGCGGGAGATCGACCCGCAGCCCAACTCTTGGCGCGCTCCGCCCAACGATTGAGCGCAGCTTCGCCGTAGCCGGCGCTTTCTTTTGCCTGCGTGCCCATGATCCGGGCATAGACAAACGGCGCCGTCGGGTCGGCAATCTGCGGATATTTGGAGTCTCCGGCGATCACGATGCCGACGCCGAATGATCTTGCGAGCGCAACGAAGGCCGGAGAGCGAAAGCTTTCGTGCCGAACTTCGACCACGTGGCGCAGCGCCCGGCCCGAAACCTCCTGTGGCAGGAGCTTTAGGAAAGCTTCGAAATCGGCGGGATCGAATGCTTTCGTTGGCAGGAACTGCCAATTGATCGGACCCAGCTTGTCTTTCAATTCCGTGACGCCGCTGGCGAAGAAGCGCGCTATGGTGTTGCCGGCTTCCCCAAGCACGGTTCGATTCATGGCGAAGCGCGGCGCCTTCAAAGAGAAGACAAAATCGTCCGGTGTCTCGTCTCGCCATTTGGCGTAGGTCGCCGGCTTCTGCGATCCATAATAGGTGCCGTTGATTTCGATGGAAGTCAGATGTCGGCTGGCATGCCCGAGCTCCTGCTTATGCGCAAGGCCCTCGGGATAGAATGTGCCGCGCCAGGGCTCATAGGTCCAGCCGCCAACGCCGATCCGGACGGCGCCCTCGGAAGATTTTCGCTTGGGCACAGGCGCTACGCCACCAAGGTATCGAGGTACTTGAAACTGATCGCGACCGACTCCAGCGGCGGTTTGACGTAGGGCGGTTCTTGTTCGACGTAGTACTGCCGCACGTTTGCGGCATAAGCCTTCGGCAGCAATGTCTTCCAATCGACGGTGCCTTGTCCCACTTCGCACGGATCGAGTTGCAGGCTGAAATTTGGCTTTGTGCTCGCCTTGACGTCTTTCACATGCATCGCCGTGAATCGATGTGGATAGCGAGACAGCAGAGACAGCGGTTCGACGCCTGCTGCGACTACCCATCCGACATCCATTTCGAACGAGACTGAATTCGGGTCGGTGCCCTCGATCAATAGAGCAAATGCCGTGGTGCCGCCGATCGGCGTGAATTCCACGTTGTGGTTGTGGTATGCCAATCGCAAGCCGTGTTTCTTCAGCGCCGCGCCCTTCTCGTTGAGAAAGTCGGCATTTGCCTTCCAATCATCGGCAGTCATCGCAGCTGCGAGCCGGGCCATCATCTGTGCAAATCCCTCTCCGGGCTGCAGCTCGCGCGAGAAGCGGTCCGGAAAGTTGAAGGAAGGGCATACGATGGTGCCGATTCCTAGAATATGGGCCGCCTCGGCGAGCGCGTCTACATCAGCAAGACTCAAGCCGGTTTTTTGCGCGCGGGGCGGGACGTGGATGGACGGGCATTTCAGCTGCACGCCGTCGAGCGCCCGACGCCATTCGGCAGGGCTATGATCGAGAAGTCCCGCCGGCTCCACGGTCCTGTATCCAATCTTGGATACCGCTGCCAGTGTTCCGGCGAAGTCCCGCTTCATATCGTCGCCGACCGTGTACAGCTGCAGCCCCAGCGGGATACCGCTCCGCCGGAAGAATGGTTTCGCTGCGGGGGCGCCGTGCGCCTGCATTGCCAAGAACATGCCGGCAAGCAGCAGATCTCTTCGTGACACCGTGTGCATTGTTCCGCCTTTGTTCTTGCGTGCAACAGATGGTAATGCAAATCCAGCGGTCAGCCCTCAAGGATCCTGATGCTCGGCGATTTCGCCGCGCGCAAGAAGGCGTTGCCCCGCGGCGCTCACAATGACTTTCCCCGTGCCGGGCTCGTGCGCTATCAAGCCGGCGATGCAGGCGTCCTCCCAAATCGACAGCCTTGGACAAGAGGTGCGCCAGGCCTCCATGATTTCTGCTCGGTCGCGCGGTTTGGCGGCGATCCACTCGAGCATTTGGCGGGTTAGCGAGTCCGTGGGATTCATGGCGGCAACGGCAGGAACCTGCCCGCATTTTAAGGGGTTGCCGTCGTCAAGTTCAGTTTTTACATATAGACTCAAATAAGGCTATTTATTGGAAATACGCGGTTTTAGATCCTTTAAGTGGTTATTAATGGTAGTACAATTATGGACTTAAAAAGGTTCTTTATTGACGATATTGCTGGTAAAGTGCCTAAAGGAGGCTAGAAATGGAGATCAACAGAACCAGTGAAGAACTCGAGCAACTTCTGGGTGCGAGGTTGCGCGAATTGCGGATCCTTCGGAATCTGGATCAGGTCTCTCTGGCAGAGCGGTCGGGCGTCTCGCTGAACGCGCTCAAGCATCTCGAGTCCGGCAAAGGGGCTCGCGTGAACTCCTTGATCAAGGTCCTTCGCGGACTGGAGCGGGCTGATTGGCTGGAGACACTCGCGCCCGCCGTTTCCATCAGCCCCATGCAGATGCTAAAGCGGGATCGCCGCGAGCCCAAGCGAGCCCGCCGGCGGTTGCGTGTCCGTGCATAGGCAAGTAGACATCGTCGAGGTCTGGGCCTGGGATAGGCTGGTGGGAGCCGTGGCGCTTGATCCCAAGCTCGAGTACTACGCATTCGAATACGCCCCCGCTTTTATAAATTCAGGCATAGAGCTCTCGCCGCTGGCGATGCCGCTCAAGAACGCGAGACAGCCCTTCATTTTTCCGGAGCTCCCGGAACTCACCTTCAGACGCTTGCCGGCGATGCTCGCAGATGCGTTGCCCGACGACTTCGGCAACAGCCTCGTCGATGCGTGGATGGCAAGCCAAGGCGTGGCGGCAGGGGACATCACCTCGTTGGACCGCCTCGCGTACATGGGGAAGCGCAGCATGGGAGCCCTCGAATTCCACCCGGCGCGCGGACCTTCGGGCAGGCGTGCTTCAGCGATCATGCTGTCGGATCTGGTTGAGACGGCAAGGCTGGCGGTGCACGGAGAATTGGACAGCGATCCGCATGCGATCGCGGCGCTGAAGCAATTGATCTCCGTCGGAACATCGGCCGGCGGCGCTCGGGCGAAGGCGGCGATTGCATGGAATCCGGATACCAATGAGATCCGGGCCGGTCAGTTCGACGTGGAGCCCGGGTTCGAGCACTGGTTATTGAAGTTCGACGGTATCGGCAAGGACAATGAGCTCGGGCAATCGCAGGGCTACGGAAGGATCGAGTACGCTTATTGCTTGATGGCCAAAGCCGGCGGGATCGTCATGGAACCTTGCCGGCTGCTGGAAGAAGGCGGCCGCGCGCATTTCATGACCAAGCGCTTCGACCGCGCCGGAAACGAGAAGGTGCACACACAATCCTTGTGCGGAATGGCGCAACTCGATTACCGGGCGAAGGGCGTTCACGACTACAGTCAATGGTTGAGCGTCATGGGCCGGCTGGAGATGGAGCCGGAAGAATTCGCGCAGGCGTTTCGCCGCATCGCATTCAATGTGATGGCGAAAAATTGCGATGATCACACTAAAAATATTTCCTTCATTTTCCGCGACCAAAGGGCTTGGACGCTATCTCCGGCCTATGACTTGACGTTCGCTTACAACCCCAAGGGAGAATGGACTTACCAGCACCTGATGTCGGTGAATGGCAAGTTCGATCGCATCGGCCGGGATGACCTCATGACCCTCGCGGATCGCTTTCAGATCGGCGCAGCCTCGAGATTGCTTGCGGAAGTCAGAAGCGCCGTCGCAAGGTGGCCTGATTTTGCGCGCGAGGCGGGGCTTTCGTCTGCACAGAGCGAGCGAGTAGCGGACTATCACAATTTGCTCGCGTCTTAGAACCCCTGGGAGCAATCACGGCCATGAACGAATCTCACCGGGTGATACTGGTAACCGGCGCCAGCTCCGGATTCGGCCGCGCGATCGCGGCGGCATTGGCGCTCGACGGCCACCGCGTATTTGCCACGACGCGAGGCAGCGGTGCCGCCGTCCCGGGCGCCAGCCAGGTCACACTCGACGTGACAGACGATGCCTCCGTCGCCAGCTGCGTAGAGACGGTCATGCGAGCTGCAGGATGCATCGACGCTCTGATCAACAATGCAGGTCTGGGCATCGCAGGGGCAATCGAGGATACCGCGGTGTCTGAGGCGCAAGCGCAGTTCGAGACGAATTTCTTCGGGCTGCACCGCATGTGCCGGGCGGTATTGCCTCATATGCGGCAGCAACGCCGCGGGCTCATCATCAACATGAGTTCGCTCGCGGGCCAAATATCAATCCCGTTCCAAGGGTTTTATAGCGCCAGCAAGTTTGCGATAGAAGGCTATACGGAGGCGCTGCGGATGGAAGTGCGCTCCTTCGGTGTGCAGGTGTCCATGGTCGAGCCCGGCGATTTCGCGACGGCGTTCACCGCGAATCGGCGCATGACAAAAGCAAGCATTCCTGGGTCTCCTTACTTTCAGGCATGCGAATCGGCCATCAAGCGCATGGCACGCGATGAACAGGCAAATGCCGATCTTTCGCCGGTCGTTCAGGCCGTGCGCGCGATCGTCGCCGCCGGCCGGCCGGCGCTGCGATATCCCCGGGCAAATTTCCTGCAGCGAGCATTCGCGTCCGCGCGGCCGTACCTCCCTCAGGCGCTGAACGAGTATTTGATTCGCAGCACCTACGGTCTTCGGTAATAATGGAGGACGTCAGTCCACGATTTTTCTGGCTCTAAGGATGAACATGCTGAAGAACTTCTTGCCCGTGATGATCCTCGCGGGCGGCCTTTTGATTGCGCCCCCGATATTTGCCAAGGATCCGGAGCCTGCCAAGGCTGCTGATGCCGCCAAAAGCAGCGAGAAAGCGGACAAGCCGCACAAAGACGACGAATTCAACCTGCCGCCCTTCCCAGCGGATAAGACCGTCCACCAATCGGTGACCCTCGATGGCCGCGAGCTCAAGTACGACGCAACCGTCGGCTCGCTTCCGGTCCTGGACGAAAAAGGCAAGACCGTCGCCAGCGTGATGTTCACGGCTTACACAGTGCCCGGGGCCAATCGGCCCGTGACTTTCGCATTGAACGGCGGTCCCGGCGCCGCGTCCGTGTATCTGAACCTCGGCGCCATCGGTCCCAAGCGTGTGCAGTTCGGCGCGGAAGGGGACAGCCCCTCGGATCCGGCAACGCCAATCGACAACCCGGGTACCTGGCTCAGCTTCACGGATCTCGTGTTCATCGATCCCGTGGGCACGGGTTTCAGTTACGCGCAAGTCCCTGAGGATGAGGCGAAGAAACGCTTCTACAACCCGAAGTCGGACGTCGAGTATCTGTCGCGGGTGATCTTCGACTGGCTGGTCAAGAATGAGCGGCTGCTGTCCAAGAAATATATTGTCGGCGAGAGCTATGGCGGGTTTCGCGGCCCGCGCATCACGCACTTTTTGCAGACGCGCTTGGGCGTTGCCATGAACGGGGAAGTTTTGGTCTCGCCCTATCTGGATCCGGGTGCTTCCAGCAATCGCGATCTCTCGCCATTGCCCTGGATGCTGACATTGCCGAGCATCTCGGCTGCCAATCTCGAGCGTCAAGGCAAGCTCACCGACGCGGCCATGGCGAATGTGATCGAGTACACCCGGACCGAGTATGTGCAGGATCTGCTCAAGGGCCGGGCGGATTCGCAGGCCATCGAGCGCATCGTCAAACGCGTCACGGAGTTGTCGGGCCTCGATGCGAATTTCGTGCGCCGCTCCGGCGGTCGCCTCGAGACCCAGGCATACCTCCGGGAAGTCTATCGCTCCGAGGGAAAACTCGGCAGCCGCTACGACTCCAACGTCACGGCCTATGATCCTTTCCCGTTTGCGCCCACCCAGCAGAACAACGATCCGATCCTCGACAGCATCATCGCCCCGACCACTTCGGCGATGGTGGATTTCATAACGCACACGGTCGGCTGGAAGTACAGCGGCCGCTACAACGCGCTGAGTTATGAGGTCGGCGGCCTGTGGACGGATTCGCCCGATAACGAGAAAGCCGCCAACGGCTTGGAGCGGGGCTCGGCCAAAGAGCTGCGCGAATCGGTCGCGATTGATCCCAAGATGCATGTGCTGATCGTGCATGGCTGGGACGACCTGTCGTGCCCCTTCATGGCTTCGGTCTTGATCGTCGATCAGATGCCGGTAATGGGGAAAGCCGACCGCGTGCAGGTGAAGAGTTATCCGGGCGGCCACATGTTCTACAGCCGGCCACAGAGCCAGACGCTGTTGAAGGCCGATGTCATGAGGATGTATTCGGCTCACTAGCCTGAACGGGAATTTTATGACTTTAAGAAAACCGTTGCTGTTCATCGCCTCGTTGATAGGCGGCGGCGCGCTCGCTCAACAAGCGCCGTCGAGCAACGGCGAGTATTACCGGGATTATCAACCCGAGGCCATTATCCGGGAACTGAAACGCGACGCAGTCTCGGACGATGCCATCATGATCCCGATGCGCGACGGAGTGGCGCTCGACACCAATATCTATCGGCCGAAGAATGCCAAAGGGCCACTGCCTACGATCTTCTGGAAGACGCCGTACAACGAGCTGGAGATGAAATCCGGTCCAGCCTTGGGCTATGCGCTCGCGGCGGTGCGGCGCGGATACGCTTTCGTCGTTCAGAATGAACGTGGGCGATATTTCTCGCAAGGCGACTGGCAGATTCTCGGCCATCCGCAAACCGACGGCTATGACACGCTCACGTGGATTTCCAAGCAGGCGTGGTCCAACGGCAAAGTCGGCACGCTCGGTTGTTCATCGAGCGCCGAGTGGCAACTGGCGCTTGCCGGCACTCATCATCCGGCGCTCGCCGCCATGGTGCCGATGTCAGCCGGCGCGGGGATCGGCAAAGTAGGGCGCTTTCAGGAGCAAGGCAATTGGTATACCGGCGGTGTGCCGCGAACCCTTTTCTTCGTCTGGCTCTACGGCGTCGACAACCCGTTGCGCGCGCAGTTGCCGCTTATCAGCGACGCGGCGATGCACGCCCGAGTGTCTCGATACAACGATCTTTCGGTGACCAAACCCAAGGTGGACTGGAATAAGCAAATCAGGCACCTGCCGGTCGACAAGCTGTTGAGTGATCTCGGAGAACCTGCGGGCACGTTCGAACAGCTGATCGATCGCACACCTGCGGATCCGGCCTGGCGCGAGGGTGGCCTCTATCAAGAAGACATGGGTTGGGGAGTGCCGGCGCTCTGGTTCAACTCCTGGTACGACGTGTCCATCGGACCGAACCTCGAGCTCTTCAACCACGCACGGACCAGCGGGGATAAAAACGCGGCGTCCAATCAATACGCCGTAGTCGCGCCCATCCCTCATTGCACCTATTGGAAAATGGGTCCCGACACGACAGTCGGCGAACGCTCTCTGGGCGACACGAGCTTCGACGTGGATGGCACCATTTTCGCTTGGTTTGACCGATGGCTGAAGACCGACGTCAACGCTTGGCCGGCATCGACCCCACACGTGCGCTATTTCACCATGGGCGAGAATCGATGGAATGCGGCCGACACCTGGCCTCCCAAGGAGGTCAAGACGGTGCGAATGTACCTTCGCAGCGATGGTGGGGCCAACAGCTTGTACGGCAACGGCCGCCTGGATCTTGCGGCGCCGCCGGGCAGCGAGAAGCCCGATCATTTCGCCTACGATCCCATGAATCCGGTGCAGACCTTGGGGGGCAGTGACTGCTGCAACGGCGGCCTGGTAACGCCCGGCGCCTACGACCAACGCTCCATCGAGGCTCGCTCGGATGTGCTCGTCTATTCCAGTGAACCGTTGAAGGAAGCCATCGAGGTCACAGGCTTTGTCAACGCGGTTTTGAAGGTGTCCTCGAGCGCGAAAGACACGGACTTCGCGGTGAAGCTGGTCGACGTGCAACCCGACGGCACGGCCTACATCATTGCCGATACGATATTCCGGGCCCGCTATCGCAACGGTTTCGACAAGCCGGAAATGATGTCGCCCGGCAACGTCTACACCATCCGGCCGACGCCGATGACGACCAGCACCCGCTTCGATAAGGGGCACCGCATCCGCGTAGAGATCACCTCATCCGACTTTCCAAAATTCGTGCGCAACCTGAATACGGGCGGCCCGAACGAAAGTGAAAGCGCATGGGTCGTCGCCAACAACGCAATTCACCACGCCGGTGAGAGTGCCTCCTATATCGAATTGCCGGTGATGCAAAACAAACGATGAATGACCGGCCATGACCGGCCCAGTCCGATCAGGGCTCCCAGCGCCTGCTTCGAGTGACATAACGCATTTGGATCCGCGATAGACCGCGTAATTCTGCCGCGGCCGGTTGCCCCGCATCGAAGATCGCCAGAACATGGTTCACAGTTCAAAGACCATTTGGCTAATGACTATAGGGGGCTGTATGCGGCGCAGCGGTAACGGGCAATCCCTCCATTGGACATTTATATCGGCTCCGTTTCCCCGGGCTCCTGGATCCGGTTGGCGCTTGCACTTGTCCCGAGTCGCAAGCGAGATCACGCCGGTACGCGCGGCCAGAATTCGGACCAAGCGCCGATAACACGCATTTCTGAAGGGGTACCTCAATGAAGTTCATGCTGTTTGTACTCGTGGCTCAAATACACGCGGGCGGAACTCAGGCAGTAGCCGTGTATCCGAGCTTGGAACAGTGCCGCGATGCGTTGAGCGTGGCGGCGTCGAATGTCGCGGCCGACTATTCGTGCTCGGCGACGCCCGTGCAAGGAAAGTGGAAGGCAAAGGACGCTCGCTTCATGCTGGCGCGCGATTAGGCCTGATCTCGATGGGCGGCGAGATCAGCCATCCCTGGCTGAAATCGCCTGTCATATCTTCAATTGCGCACGGGGTGGTCTTCGAATTGACCGTCATAGGCGACCTGCTCGCCCAAGTTGCGAGGGTCGAAGTCATTCTCGTGTCTCACGCATCTGAAGCTCGAAGCATTATTCGGATCGCCGTGGCCGCTGTACTCGCCGCGCTCCGGATAGGGGCAGAGCGGCCGTTGAAACTGAATGCCTTGAGCAGCCGTGTTGTTTACAAAGTGAGTGGCGATGATTTTCTGGGGCGCGGCGCCTTGCTCTACCCACTTCTCGAGCGCTTTGAGCACATCGTGATCTGAGTCGATCACCGGTCCATTGGATGTGCCGTTGCCGAATGCGTTGGGGCCTGCGCCGCCATTGCAGTGCGCCATGCCGGGCACCATGAAGACTCGATAGAAGTTGTGAGGATCGCCAATTTTCCGCTCTACGGCGCGGTAGTAGTTCAAGCCGTTCTCCGGCGCAATGGCGGTATCGGCCCATCCGGCATATTGAATGAGCTTTCCGCCGTGCCGCCTGAATGCGCTCAGGTCAGGATTCACCGAACTCAAAATGGGCTGCAATGTGCGCCGTGCAATCGCGTCCTGCAGATCGACGTTGATGCTGAGGTAGTCGCAACTCGTCACGCCCTGCATCAGGTCGCACCCGAAACCGAAGCCCAATGTGTACTGGGATCCCGGTGCGCTCGGAGATGTGCCGGTGATCCAACTGGTCCAGTCGCCCGTGGCGGACTCGCCGCCCGGCTCGTAACCCGGAAACAGCAGCTGCCCGCGAAGATTGTGCGGCCCGAAATAGATCTTGCGAGCGGCTTCCACCTGCGCGGGAGACAAGCAGGTGCTGGGATCCTGGCCTCGGCGGCACTGGGCCACGATCGGATCGAATAGGCAGCCGCGCGGATCGCTCAAAAAGGCATCGGTCTTCACGCCGCCGTCTTTGCCGAGGCACTCGGCGAGCGCCGGAGCGCTCAGCAGAGCAAGCTGTGCGCTCGAGATATAGGCATCTGGCACTCCGTCGGTTTGCGGCCCCGACAACGTGGCCTTCATGTCGTAAAGGTAGGAGGAACCGAATTCGCCCACCTGATCATTGACCGGCGAGCCGACGATGATGCCGTTGAAATCGCCGGGAAACATTTGCGCTTCCTTCAAAGCCTCGCGTCCGCCGTCTGAGCAGCCGACGAAGTAGGAGAACCGCGGCGCGTTTCCCGTCAGCGCTTCAATGACCGCCTTTGAGTCATCGGTCGTGGCCTTGATGGCGCGATAGCCGTAATCGAGCAGCACATCATGGTTGCCAATGAATGCCGGAGCCCCGCTCGGGGGACCTGACGTGCCGTCGTCGGTCGCCGCTGCCGCATAGCCGCGAGATACGGCGTTTGCGATGCCGGAGAGCGATATCGAACCCGCGAATCCGCCGTTGCCGATCTGCTGGTATTTCCCGTTCCAGGCGTTGCCAACAGGAACCCACACTTCGAAGTGAACATTTGACTCAGCGCCGGGCTTCACCGTACCTGCAACGCGGCATAGGTCAAGCGGAGCGGTCGTGCTCCCCGATACGGTTTCACCCGCCGCATACACCTGTGCCAAAGTAATGATTGTGTTCGGCAGCGCCAAGTTCGTCAGGCTTTCGCACGTGGTCGCATTTGCCGCGCGAGCGGCGAAGAGCAGGCACGGCATGCAGAGCAGACTCAAAGCCCATCGTCTCGAAAGTGAATGTGACATCAGCGTGACTCCCCATTAGGTTTCAAATCCCGGCCGAGAGGCCGGTGATGCTAGATCCGCGAAGCGGGGCGCCGCAATGGAATGACTCGTGCGTTTACACCCCTTTTGCTCGTAGGGTTTGTCTTATAGGTTTTTGCCTAACGGTGGGGTGGAGACGTGTAGCATGTCCATACCTTTGCAAGGGACTTGTACGATGAGACTTTCAATCGTGCCGAGCGGTCAAGCTTGCGGTGCACGCGTAGAGGGGGTCGATCTGACCGCCCCTCTCGCCGTCGAGGCGGTTGCGGAAATCCGAGCAGCCTGGTTGAAGCATCACGTTCTCGCATTTCCTCATCAAGTCATGAGCGACGATGATCTCGAGCGGTTCACGCTGGCGTTCGGGCCATTCGGCGATGATCCCTTCATTGCGCCGATTGCCGGGCGGTCGCACATCCTCGCGGTGAGGAGAACGGCCGACGAACAGTCGCCCTTGTTCGCGGAGAACTTCCACTCAGACTGGAGCTTTCAGGCCACGCCGCCTGCCGGCACATGTCTCTTCGGCATCATAATTCCGCCGATCGGCGGCGATACGCTGTTCGCCAACCAGCACGTCGCGCTCGAGGCAATGCCCGCAAAGATGCGGGCCCGGCTGGAAGGAAAGGTTGCCATTCATTCAGCCGCGCGCGCCTATGCGCCTACGGGGGTGTACGGCGCCCATGATAAGGGTCGAAGCATGGATATCCGGCCCTCCGAAAACGCGCGTCTGACGCAAAGCCATGCTCTGATTCGGCAGCATCGCGAAACCGGGCGGCTGGGCCTTTTCGGGGCGCTGGGCTACATCATCGGCCTCGAGGGAGTTCCGGATGAGGAGGCGCAGCCGCTTCTGATAGAGCTCTACCAGTGGCAATCGCGGGAGGAATTTCAGTATCGCCACAAATGGGAACCGCAAATGCTGGTGATGTGGGACAACCGCTCTTTGCTGCATGCCGCGACGGGCGGATACCAGGGGTACGAGAGGCTGCTCCACCGCACTACAATTGGCGAGCAGCCGGAACGGAGGAACCAGCGACATGAATCCAGACGTCACTAAAGTTCATGGCAAAGAAAAGCATTGGAGCCGAGAATTCACAGCGCTCCGAAAGCTATGCCTTGCCTCGGGCCTGAACGAGGAGCTGAAGTGGGGGCAGGCCTGTTACGACTTGGATGGCGGCAACGTCGTCCTGATCCACGGTTTCAAGGACTACTGCGCATTGCTGTTCATGAAAGGCGCTCTGCTCAAGGATACGAAGGGAATTCTCATTCAGCAGACCAAGAATGTGCAGTCCGCGCGGCAGATCAGGTTTACATCTCTTGCAGACATCAACGAGCAGAAATCAGCCATCAAAGCGTACATCGACGCCGCCATCGCGCTGGAAAGGTCCGGCGCCAAGATAAGAAAAAAGACGGTGGCGGATTTCGATGTGCCGAGCGAATTTCAACAGCGCATGGATGACGATCCGGCTCTCGCGGAGGGATTCCACGCGCTCACGCCCGGGCGTCAGAAAGGCTATTTGCTGTATTTTGCCGCCGCCAAACAAGCATCGACGCGCGCCGCCCGCGTGGACAAACACGCTCCCAGGATCGTGAAGGGACTGGGACTCGATGATTGAGGCATGACATTTACCCTGATTCAGTCTGCCGAGCGATATAGCCAGTAAGACGGCTGAATCGAAATGGAGTCGCGCGTGTGTCGGTAGGTGTCGCAAATTGGGAGTATGCGCCTGAGCTGATGCAAAGCCGCGTCGATTCAGGCCGGCAAGGTGAGCCGGTCGAGGCGGACGAGATCTTGATGCAACGCTATCAACGCGGCAGCGAGCATGCGTTTCGGGTCCTCTACGAACGCCATCGATCGCCCTTGCTGCGGTTCGTGAAGCGCTTGGCTCCCGATGGCGGCGATCACGAGGAGATTGCCCAGGAAACTTGGATGGCAGTCATCAAGGGGCGAGAGCGCTTCTTGCCCGAGGTTCGATTTGTCACATATCTCTATTCGATTGCCCGCCGCCGAACTGTTGACCGATGGCGCCGACTCGGAAGGTTGCCTGAGCCTGATGCCGAGGCGCTGGACTCCCTTGTTGGGCCGACTCGCCACGAACCGGAGAATCATCTCAGCAACGCCGCCCTAGGCGTTGATCTTCTCACGGCGATCCATGCGCTTCCCTTGCCGCAGCGCGAAGCGTTCCTGCTTCGGGCAGAAGCCGGATTGAGCATTGACGAGATTGCGGCGGTGACCGGTGCGAATCGCGAAACGGCGAA
>JGI12627J18819_10000476_pt1 | contig 13262 bp, 10 predicted proteins | sample TexAe_OM1H0_M2_FD_18819 | JGI IMG/M metagenome (IMG submission 18819)
GGTTCTGATCGGCCAACCCGATGTCCCGCAACGCAAGATTGATAATCCGATAATCTTACCGAAGGTGTTGAGCTTTCTGACTTATCGCCGGTGGGAGGCCGAAGTGAAAGGCCTCAACGCATTTCCGCCGGATACGTGGCCCGACAACATCCCTCTGCTGTACTACACCTACCACATCATGGTGGGCCTGGGGACGATCTTCATCGCGATTATGCTGCTGGCGGCCCTGCTGCTGTGGCGCGGCAGGCTTTACCATGCGCGCTGGATGCTTTGGATTCTCCTTCTCAGCCTCCCGTTTCCCTACATTGCGAACACCGCAGGATGGATCACGGCTGAAATCGGGCGTCAGCCGTGGCTTGTGTACGGGTTGATGCGCACCACGGAGGGTTATTCGAAGTTGGTCTCGGCGGGGAATGGACTGTTCACCTTGCTCGGGTTCATGGGGATGTACACCGTGCTTGGCATTCTGTTCCTATTCCTGGTTAGCCGGGAGATTGAGAGCGGTCCGGTCATGCAGCCTGCGGCTGCGCACTAAGAGGATTCCATGCCAACAATCTGGTTCATGATCGTTTCGGTGATGATCGCCGCCTACGTGGTGCTCGATGGTTTTGACCTGGGAGCGGGAATTATTTATCTGGCCGCGGCCCGCACAACCGAAGAGCGGCGCAAGATACTGCGTTCGATCGGACCGGTGTGGGATGGAAACGAAGTATGGCTTCTCGCCGCGGGTGGGACCCTGTACTTTGCCTATCCGCAGCTCTACGCATCGGCGTTCAGCGGCTTTTATCTGCCGCTGATGATGGTGCTCTGGCTTCTTATGCTGCGCGGCATCGGGATCGAGTTGCGCTCGCACATGGAAAACCCCGTCTGGCAGGGATTTTTCGACGTAATCTTTTGCGTCTCGAGCGCCCTGTTGGCAATTTTCTTCGGTGCGGCCCTGGGCAACGTGATCCGCGGCGTGCCGCTGGGATCGGACGGCTACTTTTTCGAGCCCCTCTGGACCAATTTCCGCCTGGGCCCCTCCCCGGGCATTCTCGACTGGTACACGGTGATGGCCGGAGTCGTTGCTCTGGTGACTCTGACTGCGCATGGCGCCCTGTATGTGACACTGAAGACGGATGGCGAGTTAGGACGCCGGGCTAAGAGCCTGGCGTTAAGCGTGTGGCCTATACAGCTGATCCTTACACTGGTGAGTCTGATCGCCACGTGGTTTGTGCGCCCGTCGATTAAGGAAAACTACCTCACTTATCCGATCGGATTTCTGATCCCTCTCGTCGTCTTCGCCAGCCTGGGTCTGATGTTGGTCGCTACCCGCAAGGGAAGGGAACTGCAAGCATTCCTTGCTTCCTGCGTTTACATCACGGGAATGTTGGTGGGGGCGGTGTTCGCGCTCTATCCCGTGATTTTGCCCGCCAGCACCGATCCTGCGAACAACTTGACGATCTACAACTCGGCTGCCGGTCATCATGGATTGACTGTGGGGCTGGTGTGGTGGACGTTGGCTATGATTCTCTCGGTAGGATACTTCGTTTTCNTATATCGGATGTTCCGGGGAAAGGTACGGCTCGAGACCGAGAGCGCCGGGTCTGACTTTGGTCCTGGCGGTATCTCGCCCGATCATGCCCGCAAAAGCCTCTAGCTCCCGACTCGGTAGATGCGTCGCTTGACTCCGAGCCTGCTCTTCGCGCCGTCCCTGATACATTAGTCGCGTGTCACTCCTCGCCAACAAGGTTGCGCTCATTACCGGCGCTGGAACGGGTATCGGCCGCGCCATCGCTTTGGCCTTCGCTCGGGAGGGAGCCAACCTCACTCTCGTCGGTCGGCGCAAGCATGTTTTGGAGGCAGTCGCGAACGAGGTGGGCGGTGCTGCCCTTGTCCAGAGCGGCGACGTCTCCAGGAAGGACGACATCGATCGCGTTCTGGCAGCCACCATCGCGCAATTCGGAACTCTCAATGTGCTCGTGAACAATGCGGGCATTCTGCACATTGGGACCGCCGAACAGATTACGGAAGCGCAATGGGACGAAACCTTCAACGTGAATGTGCGCGGGCTCTGGCTGTTGTCACGTTCCGTGTTGCCGTACATGCGGAAGGAGGGCGGCGGTTCGATTATCAACGTCGCCTCAGTGCTCGGAATCAACGCAGCGAGAAATCGCGCGGTATACGCGGCTTCCAAGGGTGCCGTGATTTTGCTGACCAAGAGCATGGCTATCGATTACGGCGCAGAGAACATTCGCGTCAATGCAATCTGCCCATCGTTCGTCGAGACGGATTTGACGGCGGAGGTGCTACGCAGGGCTCCAGATCCAGCGGCGGTTCGCCGCGAGCGCGTCGGAGTGCATCCCATTGGCCGCCTGGGGAAGCCCGAGGACATCGCGGGACTTGCGCTCTACCTGGCCAGCGACCAGTCAGCCTGGGTCACTGGCGCGGCTTTGCCCGTAGACGGCGGATATCTCGCCGTGTAGAGCTGCCGCTGAATTCCTGCATTGTGAGTGTCGTGCTGAGGCGCGAAGCACCGGCGGCGCGTTGTCACACGTCCATGTGATGCCCCTGTATAATCGAGATTGGGCCGCCTTGGCGCGGTCTCAGTGGAAGGAAGGGTGATCCTTGAGTCACATGCACCAGCCGCAGCCGCCGAGCCCGCAGGCATTGCCCGGCGTTACAAACATCGTCGCCGTTGGCTCCGGCAAGGGCGGAGTAGGGAAGACCACGCTTTCGGTGAATCTCGCGCTGGCTCTGGCAAAGCTCGGCCACAAAGTTGGCTTGCTGGACGCGGACGTTTACGGGCCGAACGTTCCCCTGATGATCGGGACCAACGCCCAGCCCCGCGCCGTCAGTAACGAACGGATCGAGCCGATCCTGGCGCATGGATTGAAGGTCATCTCCGTGGGGTTTCTGAATCCTGGGGACAAGCCCATCATCTGGCGCGGACCGATGCTGCATCAGATCATCCGGCAGTTCCTCGGTTCGGTGGAGTGGGGTCAGTTGGATTACCTTGTGATCGATCTGCCTCCGGGCACCGGCGACGTGGCCTTATCACTGATTCAGACTGTTCCATTGACGGGTGCAATCGTGGTCTCCACCCCGTCAGACGTTTCGCTGCAGGACGGGCGCAAGGCGATTGAGATGTTCCGCCAGATGAAGGTCGATCTGATCGGCATGGTCGAGAACATGAGCTACTTCGTGTGCCCGCATTGCAATCACGAGATCGACATTTTCTCTCGTGGCGGCGCGGAACGAACTGCCCAGCAGTTCGGCGTGGCATTTCTGGGCGCCATTCAACTCGATCCGGAACTTCGCAAGGCAGGGGATACCGGCAAGCCTGTGGTGCTCGAAGGCGAGAACACGCCGCGTACCAAGTCTCTGTACGATTTCGCGCGCAAAGTAATCACGCGGGTCGATGAGATTCGGTCGCATGCTCCAGAAGGCGTGATCCAGATTCAGTAGCCGGTTTGCGCGTAGGGAGTCGAATTTTCAGGTAGCGACTCTCAGCCTGTGTTCCGAGAACCGCTTCAGACTCCAGCAATCCTCGGTTTCCTGATCATTGAGAACGAGCTTGGCCACGAGTTCGCCCAAAGCGGGGCCATGCTTGAAGCCGTGGCCCGAACCTCCACCGAGTAACCAGACGTTCTCCGCCGCGGGATGACGATCGACAATGAATCCGCTATCGGGGGTTTGCTCGTATTGGCAGACGCGGCTCTCGGTCAATGGCGCATCCTTCATGCCGGGAAAGCGGAATGCCAGATATTCGCGAGCTCCCCGCAAGGCTTCTTCGCTGATCTTGCGGTCGCCCGCGGTTGGATCGATCTCCGGTCCGCGCGTATCGTCGGCGAGCTTGAACCCTCGCGCCTGATTCCCGGGAATACCGTACATGAATCTTCCGCGATGGTCGGCCCACACGGGAACATTGCGCTCGTCGAATCGAGGATCGCCGGCGGGCGTTCCGAAGAAAAAAACTTCCTGCCTGGTGGGCTGGATACTGTTTCCGATCGTTTGTGGAAACAACTGGCCCATCCACGGACCGCAAGCGAACACGTAGTGGTTGGCGCGAATCGCGGATCCGTCGGAAAGCCTTAATTCCTTCCAAGGGCCGGACTCCAGGCCTTCAGATGCAATCGCGGCCTGGTGGTAGGTGCCGCCCTCCCGAATGAATCCCTCGACAACAGCTCTACACGATTCACGAGCCAGGAGATATCCGCTCTCGGGCTCGTAGATGCCCCACTCGACTTCCGCGAAGTTGATTTGCGGCCAGCGCCTTGCCAAATCCCCGGCCGAGAGACGTTCATGAGGGATACCGGCCTCCTTCAGCATGGCAAGAGATCCGCGCTCCCAGGCATCGTCGTCTCCGGAGGCCATCCAGAGAACCCCGATCCGGTGTAGAAATTGCCGCTTCCAGTTACGCTCATTCGACGACCACAGTTTCAGAGCGCGTCCTGCCAATTGCGTGTAAGGCTGATCGGGCCCGTACGCGCCGCGGATGATCCGGGTCTCTCCTCCAGAAGAGGATCGCGAGTTTCCTGGACCCCAGGCATCCACCAGGGTGACTTTCGCCCCACCGCGCAATAAATACAGCGCGGTCCAGCCTCCGAAAGCCCCCGCGCCGATCACGACCACGTGAATTCTTTGTTTTCCCATCCGAATTACTGGCCCAGAGGATTGACGCCCGACAGCATACAGCAGGTCAGCGCATAACAAGGTAGGGGCCCCTTGGACAAGCACTCACGCCACCGGAGTGCCAACGCTTGACACTAATTCGCTCAAGTTCCTAAAATCGAAGCCCGGAAGCACCGGTGAATCGAAACCTAAGCTTTTGCATCTAAAGTGTTTATAGAGCTATTGAGTGGAGAGTCATTTGGTCACTTCCGGCCTCCTGCTCAAAGTGATACAAGGGATTCATGGCACCGCCAGGGAACATTGGCCACCGCGAACGTGAGATTCTGACCGCGATTGTGGAGACGTTTATCGCTACTGGCGAGCCCGTCGGCTCGCGCGTGCTCTCGCGTTCGAACCGCGAAGGCCTGAGCCCTGCCACGATCCGCAACGTGATGGCGGATCTTTCGGATGCTGGTTTTCTCGAGCAGCCCCATACGTCCTCGGGACGGGTTCCCACTACGGAGGCGTATCGCTATTACGTGGAGCAGATCTCGGGCGAGGCGCACCTTTCGCCCGGAGACGAGAACATCATTCGCGATTCGCTATCGGGTATTACAGATACGGCGGAATTCCTGGAGCGGACGTCGCGGGTGCTTTCGTTGATTTCGAAGAATGTTGGGGTGGCGGTTGCGGTTCCGGGGGCAAAGAACGCGCTGGAACACGTTTACTTTTCGCGTCTCGGCGACCAGAAAGTCTTGGCCGTGGTAGTGACACGCTCAGGACTGGTGCGGGACCGGGTATTGCGCCTGGATATCTCGCAGGCTGATCTGGACGCGGCGGCACGCTACATCAACGAAAACTTCCGCGGTTGGACCATGAACGAGATGCGTGCCGAGCTGCAGCACCGTCTGGAAGCCGAACGCAGCGAATACGACCGCCTGATGCAGTCGCTCGAACAGCTCTATAAGCAGGGAGCCCTGGCTGCGGAATCGGGCACGGAGGCTGTCTTCGTGGAAGGCGCATCGAATCTGGTTGCGAATGAGCAGGATCGCCAGCGTCTGCAGGAGATGCTCAAAACTTTAGAGGAGAAAGGGAAGATCGTCCGGTTGCTCGAGGCTTATCTGGACGCGAAGCAGGAAGCGGTGCGCGTTGTGATCGGTCTGGATGAGGCGTTGCCCTCGATGGGCAATTTTGTGCTCATCGGCGCGCCTGCCCGGGTGGGCAGTGAAGTGAGGGGATCTCTGGCCGTGATTGGGCCGACGCGTATTGACTACCAGCACACGATGACAGCAGTTTCCTATATTGCGCGCCTCTTTGACAAAATTCTCAACGAATCGGAATAGTTTTATGGCGAAGACAAACGGAAAATCACAGGTAGATCCGCAGGAACTTGATCTCGAACACGAATTGCCGGCTTCCGACGAAACGGAAGAGGCAGGGAAAGGCACGGGCGCAGAGTCGAGCGCGCCCGCCCCGGAAGCCAGCGAGTTGCAGAAGATCCGGTCGGAGCGCGATACGCTGCTCGATCGACTTGCCCGCTCGCAGGCGGAGTTTGAGAATGCCCGTAAGCGGGCGGCCAAAGAACAGCAGGAATACCGCGACTTTGCCGTCGCGGATGCCATTAAGGCATTCCTGCCCGCCATTGACAGCTTTGAGCGCGCCTTGAGTGCTCCGGCCAGTAAACCCAACGAGTTCCGAAATGGTGTGGAACTCATCTACAAGCAGCTGCAGGATGCTCTCAGCAAGCTGGGTGTGCGGCCGGTGCCCGCCAAAGGCGAACCCTTTGACCCGCGTGTTCACGAGGCCATTGAAATGGTCGAGACCTCCGACGTGCCGGATCACCAGGTCATGGATGAGCTGCAAAAGGGATACAAGCTCAAAGACCGTCTGCTTCGGCCCGCGATGGTACGGGTAGCAAAAAACTCCAGATCATGACCGTCGCCAGAGACTGCTTTGTTTTTGAAAGGGGAAGCCCATTCTGACCAGTAACGGCAAACGCGATTATTACGAAGTTCTCGGGGTGGAGCGGCAATGCGGCGAGCAGGAAATCAAGAGCGCGTACCGCAAGCTCGCCATGCAATACCATCCCGACCGAAATCCAAACAATCCCGAAGCAGAAGAGAAATTCAAGGAACTCACCGAAGCCTATGCTGTGCTGATCGATTCTGACAAGCGCTCGGCCTACGACCGCTTCGGTCACGCCGGTGTCTCTGGTGCTGGAGGCATGGGCGGATTCGATCCTAACGCCTTCCAGGATCTTAGCGACATCTTTGGCGAGTTCTTCGGGATTGGCGACCTGTTTGGCGCAGGCGGCCGGCGGCGTACCCGTGCACAACGTGGTCCCGACTTGCGCGAGGACCTCACGCTCACGTTTGAAGAAGCGGTGTTTGGAACGGAAACCAAAGTTTCCGTGCGGCGTCACGAGGCATGCGAGGACTGTTCGGGTTCTGGCGCCGCCCCGGGCAAATCTCCCGTTACCTGCCGCTCCTGCCAGGGCAGGGGCCAGGTTCGGTACCAGCAGGGATTCTTCTCCATGGCCCGCACCTGCCCGACTTGCCAGGGCGCAGGCAGCGTGATCACCGATCCCTGCCCGAAGTGCAAAGGCGAAGGGCGCGTTCTGCGCCAGCGCACGGTCGAAGCCAAGGTGCCGGCCGGCGTCGAAGATGGCACACGCATCCGCTTCAGCGGCTACGGGGAGGCGGGCGCATTCGGAGGCCCTGCGGGCGATCTCTATGTCGTCCTCCACGTAAAGGAGCACCCGTTCTTTTCGCGGCAGGGCAACGATCTCCACTGCGTGATCCCGATCTCATTCACCCAGGCTGCGCTCGGCGCCGAAATCAAGGTGCCCACGCTCGAAGGCGAACAGATTTTGAAGGTTCCCGAGGGCACGCAATCCGGGACGACGTTCCGTATCAAGAACAAGGGCGTGCCGGTGCTGCAAGGCCGCGGAAAAGGCGATCTGTTCGTGGAAGTCCGGTCGCAGACGCCGACCAAGCTCACAAAGCGCCAGCGTGAACTGCTGCAGGAACTCGACGGCCTGACTCGCATCGAGAACAAGCCCCAGCGTTCGACCCTGGTCGAAAAAATGAAGGACATCTTCGGATAGCGACGGTCCCCAGGCCGCCGCGTCCTCATCATGACTCGCCGCCGGTGGATCGCCGACGAAGTTTCCGGTAACCGGGCAGCCCTCGTCGGATCCCACGCCGCGCATCTGGCAATTGTCCTCCGCGCTCGCGTGGGACAGCGATTCGAGGTCGCCAGTGGAGGAGCAATCCGGTCCGGGCAGATTACGTCGGTTTCACCGGAACGTGTCGAATTCGAACTGGGTGAAGAAATTCCCGCCGCAGCAATCCCAAATATCACTCTATTGCTCGCGGTATTCAAGTTTGACCGCATGGAATGGGCGGTGGAGAAATGCGCCGAGCTGGGGGTTGGCCGCATCATCCCGGTGATTGCTCGTCGCACGGATCTCCATTTGCGACGTGCCGCTGATAAACGAGTGGAACGCTGGCGTCGGCTGGGTCAACAGGCATCCGAGCAATCCCGCCGCACCGCCCAGGTCATTCTCGACAAGCCGATGAGGCTGCAAGACGTTGTGCCGCTGACAGCGCCCACGCGTATCGTCCTGGCTGAGTCCGAGCGTGGAGTCATGCTGAAGGACGCTCTGCAGTCGCACTCACCCGATGAGGACCTTCTCCTCGCAGTCGGGCCCGAAGGGGGCTGGACCGAGGATGAGCTCAACATGTTTGCTCAAGCCGGTTGGACGTCGGCCTCCCTGGGCAGCACCATCTTGCGGGCCGAAACCGCGGCGATTGCGGCAACGGCCATCGCTATTTCAGAGCTGTCCTGATCCACCGGATTCGCACAGAACATCCACACCGTCGTCTGTTATGCTCCGGTCAATGGTTTCTGTGAAGTCCACCTCTCGCACCTTGCCCATCACTCCTGACGAACGCCAGCGCGAAGCCATTGAGCACGTAAACGGCCCTATGCTGGTAGTCGCGGGCGCGGGCACAGGGAAGACTACCGTCCTCACTCGCCGGATCGCCTCGCTCATCCGGGAAGGGCATGCGTGGCCGAGAGAAATCCTCGCTCTCACCTATACCGACAATGCCGCCAAAGAAATGCGCGAACGGGTGCAGGCAGAACTGCGGGGGAGCGACGTTTCTGGCCTGCGCGCCATGACCTTTCATGCTTATTGCAATGAGTTGCTAAAGAGCAATGAACGCGGTTTCGGTGTCCTCGACGATAAGGATCTCTGGATCTTCCTGCGCAAGCGGATCCGCGAGCTTGCCCTCAGCTACTTCGTGCGCGCCGCCAATGTCACGCAGTTTCTCGACGATCTTTTGGACTTCATCCGCCGCTGTCACGACGAACTCGTCGGCCCGCAAAAATACGCCGAGTACGTTCAGAAGCTCGACTGCAGGCAACTGCCGATTCCGCGGGTGACTAGGTCGAAGGACCTGGGCACGGTTACCGACGAAGAAATCGTGGGACGCTGTCATGAAATCTCCTCGGTGTTCGCTACCGTCGAACGAATGTTGCGGGAAGAGAACCTGGGCACTTTCAGCCACATGATTACGCGCGCCTACGAACTCCTTGAGGAAAATTCCGCCCTGCTGGACCGGGAACGCGAGCGTGCTCGTTTCATACTGGTGGATGAGTTCCAGGATGCGAATTTTGCGCAGGTCAAGATTCTCTCTGCGCTTGCGGGCCAGAATCGGAACGTGTTCGCGGTGGGCGATCCCGACCAGGCCATTTATCGCTTTCGCGGAGCCTCGAGTGCGGCCTTCGGCCTCTTTCACCGGCACTTCCCGGGCGCGCGCCTGGTTGTGTTGGGAAAGAATCAGCGCTCCACCACACCCATTCTGCGATGTGCTTTTGCGCTCATCGACAAGAATCCTGCTGTCTTCTCAGGAATCCAGGCTGAGCCGGAATTTTCCTATCAGCGTGTACCGCTGCAGTCGGCTCGCGAGGAGAGGGCGGCGCAAGAAGGCAAGCAACTGCCCAGTGTCCCGGTGGAGGTCGTACCCCTGAGCGCTCGCGACTTCGAGTGTGTGGATATCGTGGCTGCGATCGACGAGAAACGGCGTCAGGCTCGCGGCCGCTGGAGCGACTTTGCCGTCCTGTACCGCTCGCATTTTCATCGCGACGAGATCGCGCGCGAGCTGGGCGAGAAGGGAATCCCGTTCACCATCGAGAACATGGACGTGCTCGACACGCCCGAGGTGCGCGACCTGCTGTCCTGCCTGGGCGCGGTCGATTCAACCGCCGATGCAGCCTGTCTCCTGCGCGTCGCGGCCCTGCCTCGGTTCAAAATTGATCCGGAGAAGGTGCGGGCCGCCATGCGCGCCATTCCGCGCGAGCAACCGGCGGGCCCGCCCGTTACCCTGGCAGTACTGTTGCGCGACATCGAAGGTGGCCCTGCCGTCCTCGAAGAACTGCGCCAGGTGCGCGAGAAAATTGCGACCGGCGACGCGACCACGATTGCCGCACTCGACATCCTGCTTCGCAATTTCGGGTTCGATCGAAGCTCCCCGCCGCTGCAAGCGCTCTTGAAATTCGTCACCGACTGGCAGAAGAAACCGCTTACCAGGACTGGCGAAGTCGGAGAGTTCCTCGAGTATCTCCAGTATTTCCGCGAAGCGCGAGGAGCAGTTTGCCTGCAATCCGACGATCAGGACGCTGTCCGCCTCATGACCGCGCATGCGGCCAAGGGGCTCGAGTTCGCTCACGTGTTCATTATCCGGGCCACGTCTAACTCCTTTCCGGCGACTTACCGGGAGCCGCTCGTCGAATTTCCCCAAGACCTTCGGGACGAGGACTCCATGACAGAAGGCGACGGCAGGGCCCTGCATGAGCAGGAGGAGCGTCGTCTGTTTTACGTGGCCATGACCAGGGCGCGCGATTCGTTGACTCTCTATGGCAAGCAGGGCGCCGGCAAGGACAAAACGCCTCCCGGTTTGACGCGGGAATTGCTGAGGCATCCAGGATTGAGGTCGTGGGTAGTCCAACGCGCGGCCCGGGAATTTCAAACCGACCTCTTCGGACATGCAGCGCCTCCGCCAGCGTTCGTCTCGCGTACCGCGGAATGGCTTGCGATGCCACCTGCGTTTCCGCTGAATCGCTTGAGTGCGACCGCCGTGGAGAGCTACGAGGTATGCCCCCTGCAATTCAAGCTCGAACGGGAGTGGAGGATTCCACGAGATGTTCCGGCGGCCATGCACTTCGGTGCGTCTATGCACCGCGTGCTCAAGACGTACTTCGATTCTGTCCGATTGGAACGACCCTTTTCCGAGCAGGACTTGCTGGACTTGTTCATAGCGGATTTCAGGCAAGCTGCAGTCGACGATTCCTACCAGCGGGAACTCTACGAGAAGCAGGGGATCGAGCAACTCCGGGACTTTTTGAACGTCCTCCTTCGCTCGGAGGGGCCCAAGGTGCTCCATACCGAAGAGCATTTCGAGATGCGTGTCGGGAATGCGACAGTGGCGGGGCGGATCGATCGTATCGATGATCTCGGCAACGGCCGCGTCGCCATCGTGGACTATAAAACTGGAAAGGCCCGGGCCCAGGAAGACGCGGATGACAGCCTGCAGCTCTCGATCTATGCGATCGCGGCGCGTGAGAAATGGGGCTACGAGGCCGAGCGCCTGATCTTCTACAACCTGCACGAAAATAGCGCGGTCGCTACCACCCGCCACAAGCTGCAACTGGAAGAAGCGAAGTCCAAGGTGGCGGATGTTGCCGATCGAATCGCTGCCGGGGAGTTCGACGCGAAACCCGGATACCACTGCCGTTTTTGTCCCTACCGGAATCTTTGTCCCGCAACGGAAAAGCCCGTGTACGCCGCGCCCGCGAAGCAAGCGGCTACCCACTAGACAGGTTTACCGGTTCGATCATCGAAAGGTAGTTGTGATTGAAAGCGACGCGATGTGCGTCGAAGATCAGCGGGGCAAAAGAGACAGCGCAGCGTAAAAAAACTTAGGGGACGCTTTTGGCGTCCCCCATTTGCCTTTGTTTCAAAGCCGACTTCTAGTGTTTCTTTTTCTTCTTAGCTGCCTTCTTCTTGGTTGCCATTGATCTATTCTCCCTTTCCATTTGTTCATGGACTATGCAACGGTCTTCAGTTGCAACTATTGGAATGTATAGAGTCATTGAAAATTGATGTCAAGAGAAAAATGGTGTTGCATGCGGGGTCGAAGGCCGCACTAAAGTCACCGCAGGTCACCTCGCCATCAAAAATGCTCGAGCATCACTTCATCCCCTGTGTTCCGAACACTGATGAATGCAGGTGATCACGCACTCCAACTTTTCGCGATGCACGAGCGCTTCTGTGAAGCATGACAAGTCTTAGCGTTATGCGGGCGGCTTCCAATTTTCCGTTCTTCAGCGCCGCACACATCTATAATGAAGAAATAGAAAGCGTGAAGGAGCAGATATATGGCGGGTTTGAACGATGTGGTCATCGTTTCGGGGTGCCGGACTCCGGTTGCGAAATTTCAAGGGAGCCTGTCGGATTTCACGGCGCCGCAGTTGGGTGCGATGGTGGTGCGCGAAGCGGTGAAGCGCGCCAACATCGATCCCAAGCAAGTCGACGAGTGCATCATGGGCAACGTGGTCAGCGCGGGCCTTGGTCAAAACCCAGCGCGCCAGGCCGCTCTCTTCGGGGGACTGGCACCTGAGGTAGGTGCCATGACAATCAACAAGGTATGCGGCTCCGGACTCAAAGCTGTCGCGCTCGCCGCGCAGGCGATCCAGACCGGGAACAGTTCGATCGTGGTCGCCGGCGGTATGGAGTCGATGACCAATGCCCCTTACCTCCTGCCGCAGGCTCGCAAAGGATATCGCCTGGGCAATGCCACCATTGTCGACTCCATGGTCCACGATGGACTCTGGGATATCTATAACGACTACCACATGGGCATCACGGGCGAGAATGTAGCCGAGAAGTACGGCATCACGCGAGAGGAGCAGGATGAGTTTGCGTTGAACTCGCATCGGAAGGCAGTCGCGGCGATCAAGGAATGCCGCTTCAAAGCGCAAGTCGTCCCGGTTGAACTGCCTGCGAAGAAGAAGGGCGCCGCGCCGGTGATCTTCGACAAAGACGAGGGTCCGCGCGAGGACACGACCATCGAAGTGCTACGCTCGCTGAAACCCGCCTTCAAGAAGGATGGCACGGTGACTGCCGGCAATGCACCCGGTGTAAATGACGGAGCGGCCGCTGTAGTTGTGACCAGTGCGGAACGCGCCAGAGATCTCGGCGCGCAGCCTATGGTCCGCATCGTGGCGCAGGCCACCAGCGGCGTTGAGCCCAAGTGGGTGATGATGGCTCCCGTGAGTGCCGTCCGCAAGATCTGGGAAAAGACTGGCTGGAAGAAAGATGAAGTCGATCTTTACGAATTGAACGAAGCCTTTTCCGTGCAAGCCCTGGGTGTAATCCGTGAACTCGGGCTCGACATGAACAAGGTCAACGTGAATGGTGGTGCAGTGGCGATCGGGCATCCCATTGGCGCGAGCGGGGCCCGCGTCCTGGTCACCCTGATTTACGAGATGATCCGCCGCGATATGCACCGCGGCATTGCCGCCCTCTGCCTGGGCGGCGGCAATGCGGTGGCGATGGCAGTCGAACGCTGACGGGTACAGGCGGGCGAGAACGCCCGCCGCTC
>JGI12627J18819_10000477_pt1 | contig 13239 bp, 7 predicted proteins | sample TexAe_OM1H0_M2_FD_18819 | JGI IMG/M metagenome (IMG submission 18819)
TGCTCGAAGATCCCGGTGGCGAGCCGCTAGATCGATTGCTCGATTATCGGCTGGAGACCACTCAGCTGCTGCGGATCGCTATTTCGCTCGCGGTGGCGCTCCGACACCTCCATGAGAGAAACCTAATCCACAAGGACATCAAGCCAGCGCATATCTTGGTGGATATCAGGAGCGGTGCCGTCTGGCTCACAGGATTCGGGATCGCCTCCAGACTGCCGCGCGAACATCAGGTACCCGAGCCGCCCGAGGTCATCGCCGGAACGCTGGCCTACATGGCCCCGGAACAGACTGGCCGGATGAACAGATCGGTCGATTCCCGTAGTGATCTTTATGCTCTTGGCATTACCCTCTATGAAATGTTCACGGGCGGGCTGCCGTTTAATGCGGCGGATCCAATGGAGTGGGTGCACTGCCATATCGCAAGAAGGCCGTCGCCGCCGCGCGAGCGGTCCGAAAATATTCCGGCACCCATCTCCGCAATCATAATGAAGCTGCTCGCCAAGACGGCTGAGGACCGTTATCAGACAGCTCGCGGCCTCGAGCGCGATCTCCGACGCTGCCTCGGTGACTGGGAGGCCCGACACGACGTCGGTGATTTCGCGCTCGGCCAATACGACACACCGGATTTTCTGCTGATCCCCGAAAAGCTCTACGGGAGAGAGCGCGAAATCGAGACCTTGCTCGCAGCCTTCGATCGCGTCGTCAACAGTGGTATGCCGGAGCTGGTGCTGGTTTCGGGTTATTCGGGCATCGGAAAATCCTCGGTCGTTAACGAGTTGCATAAGGAACTGGTGCCGACGCGCGGTTTCTTTTCAGCCGGCAAGTTCGACCAGTACAAGCGCAACATCCCCTATGCGACGGTAGCCCAGGCGTTCCAGAGTCTTGTTCAACAAATCCTTGGCAAGAGCGACTCGGAGTTGAATCAATGGCGCGGCGCCTTGCAGGAGGCGCTGGGCCCGAACGGCCAGCTCATGGTGAATCTCGTCCCGCAGCTGGCCCTCATCATAGGTGAGCAAGCGCCAGTTCCCGACCTTCCGCCGCAGGACCAGCAGGCTCGATTTCAGCTGGTATTCCGACGCTTCCTCGGCGTTTTTGCGAGGCCGGAGCACCCACTGGTGCTGTTCCTCGATGATCTGCAATGGTTGGACTCGGCAACGCTCGATTTGATAGAGCATCTGCTTACGCACCCGGACGTGCACCACTTGCTGCTGATCGGGGCCTACCGGGACAATGAGGTCGGTCCCACGCACCCGCTCGCGCGGACGCTGGCTGGAATCCGCGGTGCCCACGGTGCGCGCGGACGGATGCAGGAGATCGTGCTGTTGCCGCTGCGAGCGGATGACGTGGCACGGCTGCTGGCAGATGCCTTGCGCACAGTGGCGGGACGCGTGCGACCCCTAGCCGACCTGGTGTTCGACAAGACGGCTGGCAATCCGTTCTTCACGACGCAGTTCCTACTGGCGTTGGCCGAGGAGGCGCTGCTGTCATTCGATCCCGGTATAACGGCCTGGAGCTGGGACCTGCCGCGCATCCGGGCCAAAGGATTCACCGATAACGTGGCGGATTTTATGGCGGCAAAGTTGAGCCGTCTGCACCCGACGTCTCAAAGTGTCCTGAAACAATTGGCCTGTCTTGGAAACGCTGCCACGACGGCGACCCTAGCCCTGGATCACCAGGCAAACGAAACGGACATCCACGACGCGCTCTGGGACGCTGTCCGGTCCGGCCTCGTGCTGCGCTCGGACAGCACCTATGCATTCCTTCACGACCGTATCCGGGAGGCGGCGTATGCGCTCATCCCCGAAAACGAGCGCGCAATGGCACATCTTCGGATTGGCCGTGTGCTTGCGGATGGCTTACGGGCGGAGGAGATTGAGGAAAACATCTTCGAGCTCGTGAACCAGTTCGATCGCGGCGCGGCGCTGATCACCACGTGGAGTGAGCGCAACGAGGTCGCCCAACTCAATCTCATGGCAGGCAGGCGCGCCAAGGCCGCAACCGCATACGACGCAGCACTGCAGTATTTCAGCGCCGGTCGCGCCTTGTTGGCCGAGAACGGATGGGAACATTGCTACCGGCTCACCTTCGACCTCGAGCTCAACTTCGCCGAATGCGAATACCTGACTGGGGACTTAACGTCAGCGGAGGAACGGCTCACCATCCTGTCAATTCGTGCACAGAACACAATTGATTCTGCTGCCGTTACGTGCGTGCGCATTAATCTTTACACGACCTTGGACCAGAGCGACGACGCCGTCGGGGTCGGCTTGGAGTATCTCTGCGAAGTTGACGGCGAGTGGTCGGCCCATCCAACGGCAGAGGACGTTCGCCGGACTTATGATCGGTTGTGGCAGCAGCTAGGCGCTGGCTCGATTGAAGCACTGATTGACTTGCCGCCGATGAGGGATCCGGATCGGTGCGCCACCATGGACGTACTAACCGTGCTCACGTCTCCAGCCTTGTTCACTGATTTGAACCTGTTCCGGCTGATCGTCAGTCGAATGGCGACTCTGAGCCTGGAGTACGGTAACAGCGACGGATCATGCCTCGCCTATGTGTGGCTGGGGGGCGTCCTGGGCACGCACTTCGGTCAATACCAAGGAGGGGCCCGCTTTGGCAGGCTTGGCCTGGAATTGGTTGAGAAGCATGGGCTCGACCGCTATAGGGCTCGCGTCTACCTGGTGTTTGCGGTCCATGTCGCTCATTGGACTCAGCCCTTGCAGATCTCTCATACCTTCCTCGGGCAGGCCCTTGATGCGGCGCTGGTTGCTGGCGATCTTTCTTATGCGGCCTATAGCCGCATCGACGTCAATACAAACCGTATTGCCGCCGGAGACTCGCTCAGTGAGGTCCAGCGATTGGCTGAGCACGGTCTCGAATTCGCGCGGAAAGTACGATTCGGTCTCGCCAGTGACTGCATCACGGGTCAGCTCAGGCTGATCCGGATGCTCCGCGGACTGACGCCGGACTTCAACTCCTTCAATGACGTGGAATTTGAACAGAGCCATTTCGAGCGACACCTGGAGAATAATCCCCAGTTGTCCATTGCCGCGTGCTACTACTGGATTCGCAGGCTGCAAGCGAGCATCTACGCCAACGACGTCGCATCTGCCGTCGCGGCTGTATCGAAAGTAGCGCTGCTGCTTTGGACGATTCCGACCCAATTTGAGTTGGCCGAATACCACTTTTACGGGGCGCTCGCTCGGGCGGCGCATTGCGATTCGACCTTGCCCGAGGAGCGGGGCGAGCATTTGGAGGCGCTCGCCGCTCATCACAGGCAGCTCGCGGTCTGGGCAGAGAACTGCCCCACAACTTTCGCAAACCGCGCCGCGTTGGTAGGTGCCGAGATTGCACGCCTCGAAGGTCGGGCGCTGGACGCGATGCGTCTCTATGAAGAGGCCATTGGACTGTCGCGCGAACACGGCTTCGTCCAGAACGAAGGGATCGCCAACGAACTAGCCGCGCGCTTCTATGCAGCGCGCGGTTTCGAGAAGATTGCTCGCGTGTATTTGCAGGATGCCCGGCATTGCTATCTGCGTTGGGGCGCCCATGGCAAGGTGCGGCAGCTCGATGAGTTGTATCCGCACCTGCGAGAGGACGAGCCAGTTCCGGGCCCGACGAGGACGATCGGGGCGCCGGTCGAACACCTCGACCTCACAACCGTGATCAAGGTGTCCCAAGCCGTATCGGGCGAGATCGTCCTCGAAAGACTACTCAACACGCTCATGCGCACGGCGATGGCGCAGGCGGGTGCCGAGCGGGTTCTGCTAATCCTTGAGCGGGGGGCCGCGCAGCGGATTGCCGCGGAAGCCACGACCAGCGGCGATACAGTGACCGTGCATCTGCGCGACGATGCTGTGGCCGAGAACTTGCTGCCAGAGTCGGTACTCCATTATGTCCTGCGCACCCGGGAGAGCGTCATTCTCGACGATGCCGCTGTCCAGTCCTCGTTTGCCGCGGATCCCTACATCCGTCAACGCCAGGCCCGTTCAGTCCTCTGCCTGCCGTTGCTCAACCAGGCCAAGCTCATCGGGGTGCTTTACCTCGAGAACAACCTGGCCCCCCGTGTCTTCGCCCCCGCCCGGCTTGCGGTCCTTAAGCTGCTCGCCTCGCAGGCGGCGATCTCACTGGAGAATACCCGCCTATACCGCGATCTCGCCGAGCGCGAAGCGAGGGTCCGGCGCCTGGTCGATTCCAACATCATCGGAATTTTCATCTGGGATTTCGATGGTCGCATTCTTGAAGCCAACGACGAATTTCTTCGCATGGTGAACTACGATCGCGAAGACCTGATTGCGGGTCGCATAACTTGGACGACTCTGACGCCGCCCGACTGGCGCGACAGGAATAACGAGAGGATCGAACAGCAAAAAAGTAGCGGCCGGTTTGAGCCGTTCGAAAAGGAATACACCAGAAAAGGCGGTGGGCGTGTGCCTGTGCTGATCGGTGGGGCAACCTTTGAACAGGGCGGTAACCAGGGCGTCGCATTCGTGCTCGATCTCACAGACCGTAAACAGGCTGAACTAGGTCTTCGCGACAGCGAGGAGCGCTTTCGCACGCTCATACAATTCTCGTTCGACGTGTACTGGGAATCCGATGCGCAGCATCGCTTCACTCGTCAGGAGTTCCCCGAAGGCCTTGCAGACGCGCCGGCGCTGGGGTTTGAAATCGGTCTGACGCGGTGGGAAGTGCCCTACCTGGAGCCTGACGCGGAAACCTGGCGCAAGCACCGGGAAACCCTCGATGCCCACCTGCCTTTCCGGGACTTCGAGCTCGCGCGACCGACCCCCGACGGCGGCAAGCGCTACGTATCCGTCTCGGGCCTGCCGGTGTTTGACAAAACGGGGCGCTTCATCGGCTACCGGGGCGTCTCGCGGTACACCACCGAACGCAAGCGGGCAGAAGAGGCGCTGCGGGACATGCAGATGAAGCTGGCGCACGCCAACCGCGTCGCCACCATGGGTCAGCTCGCGGCCTCGACCGCCCACGAAGTGAAACAGCCGATCAGTGCCACGGTCAGCAACGCCCAAGCGGCTCTCCGTTTCCTCGGGCGTCAACCGCCCGATCTGGAAGAGGCGCGGCAGGCGCTCGCACAAATCGTTCAGGACGGCATACGAGCGGGCGACATCGTTGATGGGATTCGCGCCCTCACGAAAAGGGCGGCGTCCCGGAAAGAGCGCTTGGACATCAACGCGGCGATCCGCGAGGTGATCGAACTTACACGTGGCGAAGCAGTGAAGAACGGCGTCTCGGTCCAGACGGACCTCGCCGAAGGCATACAACTGTTGGAAGGCGATCGGGTGCAACTCCAACAGGTAATACTGAATCTCGTGATGAATGCAGTCGAAGCTATGAACGCCACTAGCGAGGGTGCGAAAGAGTTGCTCATCAGCACCCGGAAAACCGAGCCTGACGCTGTTCTCGTGTCAGTGCGAGATTCGGGACCAGGATTGGAGCTTGCGACTATCGATCGGCTTTTCGAGGCCTTCTACACAACGAAGCCCAGCGGTTTGGGGATGGGGCTGTCGATCTGCCGTTCGATCATTGAAGCGCATGGCGGACGATTGTGGGCGACCACAAACGCTCCCCGCGGCGCGACGTTTCAGTTTAGTCTTTCCACGCACCCAAGTCTCGCCGACCAAGCAGTCGTCGTTAGCGCCACCTAGTCCCTGCGTGGCGATGATATCCGCCAACACGTGGGCGCTCAAACAAGCTCGTACAAAATCGGAGTCGGGCTTAGGCAGCTTTGAGGCAAAACGGCCAACCGGCGGCTCGCCATTTCCGGCAAGCAGATAGCTCGTGGTCCAGACAGCACGCTCGCCTCACGAAGCGGCCAGTGGTCTCCCCTGTGAACGCTTCACGTCGGCCCTCGCGGGACGCCGCGCATCACTCGGGGTCTGGGTGGTTGGCTAGAGCGTCCCCGTGGGGGACTTTCACCTCCTATTCTTTGCCGGCCTTCCTGGCGCACTCCGCCTGGGCCATCCGCGTCGATTTGGCCGCGCAGCGCGATGTTCGGTCCGCTCCTGGAGCGGACGCTGCCTCAGAACGTCCGACGCTGACGTTGCGAACGGCTTCAGGTCACTGAAACCTCTTCCGTAAAGTAATTTTGGGATTCTGCGTTTCAGTCACGTTCAGTTCACCTCATGGTCTTGTGAACTTCAGGTGACCGCGTAGCTGCCTGATCATCTCCATATGGAGTTCGAGCTGCGCGGGCGATCATGGAGGTGGCATGCCAACTAAGGAATATTTGGAAACAGCGCGGACGTTGCGCCGCGCCGCGGAACGGATGACTGACCGCATAGTTGCCCGTCGACTTAGGGCGCTTGCGGAAGATTGCGAGCGGCGAGCTGAGAAGGCTCCGGAGGCAGATGCCACCAAGGCATCAGCGCGGGAACGACCATACTCGCTCTCCCAAAAATCCCGTTCTCGCGCGCGGTTGCAGGCCACGCGGGCGGTGCAGCTCGCGGAAAGAGCGCTTGAAAAGATTCAAGACCCAGGAGCCCCGCTACAAGACCGCGCTCAGCGCAAGCACAAATTGACCAAAGGGCCTTCCGAGTTTCGAGAAGATCGGGTCGATCAGCCGGGGAATATATTTCCTAGTTAGATTTACCTTCGGTGAAGTGTCGACCTGCGTCGACGTGCCGTGCCCACTACCCCGGCGGATTAAGCAGTCGCGCATGTCGATTGCAACCTTCCCAATTGGCCGGAGGGTCGGCATCCGCATTGTCACTCTCGAGGCCTGCTCAGGCTTTCACGTTACGGCTCGCCGGATCGCCCAGCCGCCCTACGGCGACCTTTCTCGCGAGGCTCCAACCCAGCCGGTTACCCGACCAAGCTGCCCGCTAGCTACCGGACCAATCGACAACTTTCCGGGTAGAATCCTCCTCTACTGATGGTTCGCCCCTTCGAGGCGCACGGCCAATAGGCGACACTCGAATTGAGGGACCACCAACCGAGTGCCTCCGTCCGAGCGATAGTTCGCAACACAAACAAAATAGTCGTCGTGACGAGAACGCCGATCGCGGCCCATGCCGAAACTGTGCGACGCTAATTGATCGGCACCACAACATTTTGGTAGAGGCCCAACGGACGGCGGGTACGCCTGCGCGGCGCGGGCGCCCTCTGCCCGGTGCAGAGCAAATCGCCTTACGCGAATTTTAAACTATCGAAGACTCCGCCCGAGACACCCGGCGTCTATATGATCATCAGAGGAACGTTCAGAGGGCGTCCATAGCCCAATAAGTGAAAAGGAAAGATGATGACGTTAGTTGAAGGAGTTGCGTTCGCTCTGGGTCTGCTGATGGTCGCGGTGTCGTCGTACTTCATGGCCGCCGAAGCGATCAGAAAGACGAAGCGGTCGCAGTAAGCTTTCCCCAGAAGGGCAGCAGAGGCTCAACTGGCTTTCTGGGGGCTTTCAACCGCGACATCTGATAGCATTCCGATCTCCGAGTGGGTTATGAGCCACAGTCAAGCCCCATGAGACATTTGCCTGGTGTACGCCTGACAGCCACATCCCGGCGGTAATCGTGTTCTGCGGCTCAGGGTCGATGAGCCGACATGCAGTTGCGACGCATATGCGTGTCAACCCGACGTCTGCAATCGCCTCTTTTGAGACTGACACCACGGTTGCGATGTCGGGCTCAAATATGCCCAGGACGGCAACGACCGATGCCTAGGTTTCGCATCTGCGATTTGATCAGTTGGCTTGTTGAATTTCGAACTAGCACGTTGCTGTTAGATGGGCGTTGGATCAAGGGCCTAAAAACAAGAACGCGAGAAGGCAAGGTTCGGGGCCGCAGTCAGGCACACGCGAAATGGGAGACCGGCCCACGGTCAAGATCCATAACCTAAGAGTGGCGCGCAGCCGGGGGTGCGGCGCTGTAGCCTTCATTGAGCGCCTATTTGTTTTTGGCCCGGGGTATAATATGGTTAAATTGACCGAGGCGAACGCGTCGACCTATCGCCCCGTCCCCAAATGGAATGTTAAGCCGAGGTCATCCTGATCCCGAGGGGCGCCAAATTCGCGATACGCCCCTCGCCTGACTCTGTGGTCGCTGGACCACCTCAATCGTCCGATTTCGGTCCGCCGTGATATCGATAGCCATCCACTGTGGTCGACCAAGGCGTCTGATTGAAGCCACTGAACGGTCGTGACACCCGCTGGTCGAAAGTCGTCTCGTACCGGACATGCCGGGACGCGACATTCGAATATGCGGCGGCGGCCTGCCCCGACATCGCGACTGTCGTCAAAATGGACGCTGCCAACAAAATCGTCTTTATCGGCATCGGCTCTGCTCCTTGATGTTGCTGGTCTATGATAGCCAGATGCGGACAGCCGCTCCGAATCAAAAGCCGATCTCAAACTCTCGTGTACAGATGTGATCTTGATAACGAGACGGTCAGCGCGCTTAGTTCTGATGAAGTCTTTGTCACGATCCGAGCAAGCTTCGTAATGCCGGCTCACAACGTGCTTATTGCGCTACCGTCTGCGGTCAAAAAGCGAGATCCAGCCACCGCACGGACCAACATTTTCACACGCGAAGAGCTTGCCGGCTTGCATAGCCGCTCGGCGATGAACGTCAAACATCTCCGAAGCACTCTACCTCGAGAGAGCAGACCCACGCCTCGGCTGCGGTTCTCAAAACAACCGGCGGCTCAACGTTCAAACCCAAGAGGACTCGCCAGGAAATGATATGCTGTACCACACGGCAGAGCATTTCAACAGGCCAACGCCACGAATAGGCAAGCCGCGCATTTTCACGGCCAGTCGAATCGTCGCGCATTCTTACGAAACCCGGGGTGGACTGCTGCAAGCCGAGCTTTGTCACTGTTCGCATCCGTCAGAATGCACCCCGCTAAAGCACAGCCTGCTGCTCAGATTAAGCGCAAATGCAGCGTCCGCAACGTTGAATTCGACAGATTACAACTTGCTATTGGCCTGATTATCGTCTGACGCAGCCGCGGATGGTCACAGCGATCTCACGCCGACGTCGGACGAGTTGTTTTCGGAACGGAGGCGCATTTCAGGTTCCGCAGCTCGGATCGACACACGTTGATCTCAGCAGCATGGGCTTGCAATCAAAGCCCACCTGCCACTCATAAACCAAAAGTGAGTTGGGCCCACCAGGCCGCCACCTACGTTTCAACCAAACGCCAGAGCAGCGCTTCGCTGTGGGCCGAGCATCCACGTCGCATCACGCATCATCCGAGGCGAACGCCGGGATGAATCGGGATGCCGGCGGCTGCTTGTCTTTTCCATATCTCGCCTCTTACTCGCATCCTAGGGATAAAAACGGGCATCGTTCGATTCGCGCTGAGATTCCCGCACACGTTCTATGTGGTAGCGGCGCTAATCCTTTTCCTCGGCGTCACTACGATCTACGCGATGCCGACCGACATCTTTCCTGAAATCAGAATCCCTGTGGTGACCGTCATTTGGCAGTACACCGGTTTGAGCACGCCCGAGATGGAACAGCGGGTCACCACTTATAGCCAATATTCAATCAGCGCGAACGTTAACGGCATCAAGGATATGGAGGCGCAGACGCTAAATGGGCTGTCGATCCAGAAGATTTACTTCCAGCCCGATGTCAATCTCGACTTGGCGATTGCTCAGATCGTTTCAGCAACAAATTCGATCCGCGCCCTTATGCCTCCGGGCATTCAACCGCCGATCGTGGTGCAATTCAATGCATCGAGTGTTCCGGTTCTGCAACTGAGCCTGACCTCGGACAAGCTCAACGAACAACAGCTCTACGATTTCGGCATCTATCGCGTGCGCCAGCAGCTGGCTCCGGTGCCAGGCGTCACCCTGCCCACGCCCGCCGGCGGTAAGTATCGCCAGATCATGGTGGATATTGATCCGAACAAGCTTCTTGCCAGAGGCCTCACTCCGCTCGACATCGTGAATGCGGTAAATACGCAGAACCTCACGCTCCCGTCCGGAACGGCGAAGATCGACGACAAGCAATACACGGTCCGTACCAATGCGACGCCGACGACGATCCACGACCTCAATATGATGCCGGTCAAATTCCTCAATGGATCGACCGTCTTCCTGAAGGATGTCGCGCAGGTCCGCGACGGTTCAATGGTACAGCAAAATATCGTGCGAGAGGATGGCCGACGTTCCGTCCTGCTCAGTATTATCAAGAACGGCAATGCTTCGACGCTCGCTGTTGTCAACGGCGTCAAGCGGGCTCTAGGGAATATACAGGCCGCCGCTCCCACGGGCATGAAAATCAATCAGTTGTTCGACCAATCGGTATTCGTCACCTCGTCCGTGGAAGGTGTGTTGCGAGAGGGCGCGATTGCCGCCGGGCTGACCGCGCTGATGATCCTAATCTTCCTGGGATCATGGCGCTCGACGCTAGTGGTGATGATCTCGATCCCCCTTGCGATCCTGTCCTCGCTAATCGTGCTGTATTTCCTCGGTGAAACCTTGAACACTATGACGCTGGGAGGTCTTGCGCTCGCGGTCGGCATCCTTGTCGACGACTCGACGGTCACCATCGAGAACACGCACCGCTTGTTGACCGAGGAGCACATGCCGTTGCCGCAGGCGACGCTGCACGGTGCGGCGGGCATCGCCGTGCCAACGCTGGTCTCTACGCTCGCGATCAGCTGTGTCTTTACGTCTGTGGTCTTCCTCGATGGCCCGGCCAAATATTTGTTCACGCCGCTCGGGCTCGCTGTTGTGTTCGCAATGCTCGCTTCCTACGGTCTGTCACGAACACTGACGCCGATCACGATCGGCCTGTTGCTGAGGGGCGAGCGGCATCACGCGCCGGACGCCTCTGCCGGCCTGTTTGCCCGGATCTCGCTGTGCTTCGAGAGCGGCTTCGAGCGGTTACGATCCGGCCATAGCCGGCTTTTGGCGATGCTCCTGCGTCGTCGAGCCATAGTGCCCATCGCGGCCATTCTCATCGTCGGCCTTGGTGGCATGCTGTCGGCTTTCGTCGGCCGGGACTTCTTTCCGCTAATCGACGGGAGCCAGATCCAGCTCCACGTCCGGGCCCCGGCGGGGACGCGGATCGAAACCACGGAACGGATATTTCAGGCGGTCGAAGACAAAATCCGTCAAGTGATCCCGGAGCGCGATCGGGACCTGATCGTCGACAATATCGGTCTGCCCGCGCGCGCCTATAACCTCGCATTCGCCGACGGCTCAACGATTGGCATCAACGACGGCGTAATCCTGGTCGCACTCAAAAAAGGCCATAAGCCGACTGCCGACTATATTCGCAAGCTGCGCGACGTCTTGCCGGCCGCCTTTCCTCAGGACACCTTCTACTTTCAGGCCGCCGACATCGTGACCCAGATCCTCAACTTCGGCCTGCCGGCGCAGATCGACGTCCGCACCATTGGTTACGGCACGAACAATCTGGAGGTGGCAAAGGAGCTGCAGCGGCGCATCGCGCAGATCCCTGGCATCGTCGATGCCCATCTTCAGCAGGAAACGGATGGGCCGGCCTTCTACGCGAATATTGATCGCGCCCGTGCCGCGCAGCTTGGGATAAACGCGAGCACGGTGGCAACCAACCTCAATGTCAGCCTCTCTTCCGACGTACAGGTGTCGCCGAACTTCTGGACGGATCCGGCCTCGGGCATTCCCTATTATCTCGCCGTGCAAACCCCCGAATACCGGGTCAATTCGGTGAATGCGCTGGAGAATACGCCGGTATCCAGCATGCTGACGGCCACCGGACAGCCCGTTCCCGGCATGCTCAGCAACATCGCAAGGCTCACGCGCGATCACGTCGCGACCAATTCCAACCAGAGCAACATCCAACCGGTGTATGAGGTGTATGCGAGCGTGCAGGGACGCGATCTCGGCGGCGTTGCATCCGATATCAACAAGGTCAGGGCTACGCTTCAGCCGCAACTCAAGCCGGGAAACACCATTCAAGTCCTCGGACAGATCCAGAGCATGAACGACTCGTTCCGAAATCTCGGTATCGGCTTGGTCTTTGCGGCAGTGTTCGTCTACCTTCTGATGGTCGTCAACTACCAGAGCTTCGGTGATCCGCTGGTCGTCATTCTGGCACTTCCAGCGACGCTGTGCGGCATTGTCACCATGCTGTTCATCACCGGAACCACGCTTAACGTTCCGTCGCTGATGGGCGCCATCATGGCTGTGGGCGTCGCCTCGGCCAACTCCATCCTCCTCGTGACGTTTGCGCGCGAACAGCAGCTTGCCGGCCACTCTGCGATTGAGGCCGCGCTCAGTGCGGGTCACACCAGGATAAGGCCGGTTTTGATGACCGCAGCCGCGATGATCGTGGGCATGATTCCGATGGCAATTGGTGGAGCTGGCGAGGAACAGAATGCCGCGCTTGCTCGTGCCGTGATCGGTGGCCTGTTGTTTGCGACGCCGACAACGCTGCTGATCGTACCGTACTTGTTTGCCATGCTGCGCAAGGGAAATGATGGCAAGCCGCAGCATGGAGTTTTTGAAGGACCAATCAAATGAACGAGATGGCAAAAATTCCTGAAGGACCCGAGCAGTGCCTGGTCGAGATTGATCTCATGCCTAGCGACAAGGCGCCTCCACAGCGGGCCGGTAAGCTTTCGCGTAGCTTCAACCTCGCCCTCACCGCACTCGCGCTGTTGTTGCTTCCAGGCGGCCTTTGTTTGGGCGCAGTGCGATACTACCGCAATAAGCAAGATGTGGCGGCAGCGGTCGAAGCGCATCGCAATTTCGTGCCGAATGTCCGGGTTGCGGTTGTTCGCTCGAGTGATGGAATGATGACGGTATCATTGCCGGCCACGACGACGGCTTTCGAAGCCGCGAACATCTTTGCCCGCACCAGCGGTTACATCGAGAAGCGCTATGTCGACATCGGCGACCAGGTAAAGGCTGGCACGTTACTGGCCGAGATCACGGCGCCCGAGCTCGATCACCAGATTGCCCAGGCACAGGCAACGCTTGCACAGGACCAGGCAACCCTGCATCAGACCCAGGCGAGCAGCGAGCTCGCGCGCGTGACCAATGCACGCGACTCCAATCTCGTCCAAAAGGGATGGCTGACATTGCAACAGGGCGATAACGACCGCTTGACGCTTGCGGCGCAGGAGTCCGCTGTCGACGTCGCCAAGTCCAATGTCGCGGCACAACAGGCACAGATCAGGATCTTGAATCAGGAAAAGTCCTATCAGCGTGTGGTTGCTCCCTTCGATGGCATCGTGACGCAGCGCTATATCGATAATGGCAGCTTGGCCCAATCGGGCTCGACCATG
>JGI12627J18819_10000478_pt1 | contig 13216 bp, 10 predicted proteins | sample TexAe_OM1H0_M2_FD_18819 | JGI IMG/M metagenome (IMG submission 18819)
AGAACTGAGAACTGAGAACTGAGAACTGAGAACTGAGAACTGAGAACTGAGAACTGAGAACTGAGAACTGAGAACTGAGAACTGAGAACTGAGAACTCCTCACTGTACTTCCAGCGAAATCAAATCTCCGTCCGCAACTCCACCCACACGATAGTTGACGGCCACTTTTCGATTTTTCCAGTCGCAAGACAGGTTATCTTCACCAATAACCAGCAGGGACTTGTAATCAGGTGCGCGCAATTTCATCGATCTCGTGCCGGTGTTCACTACCAGAATGGCAGTCGGGGCCCGCGAACAGTCCACGCTCACAAGGACGCCTTTGGCGAATTGCGTCGGGCGCTTATCTGGAACGGTGCTCTGCTCGGATTGTTGCTGCGCGCGTTTCTGGGCTTCCTGTTGCAGTTCGTCGAATGGAGACGCTTGCGCGACCCGCTTCGGAGCGCTGGGCGAAATCCCGTATTTCCGGACCGTAGGCAGCTCATCCAGTTGATGACGAGCGGCTGCCGCGATCTGCGGGTTGTTGCTCGACGTTAACCGTTCAAAAGTATTCTGGGCGGCCTCCCATTTCTTCGCGGCTTCCTGGATCTGGCCCAGATTGAACACGTATTGTTCATTCCTTGGGCTGAGCGCCAGGGCCTCTTTGTTGGCATCCATTGCCGAGGCCGCCCCTCCTCCCTCGATCCGTGCCATGGCCAGCATGTTGTAGGCTTCGGCGAATTCCGGATACCAGTCGAGCGTCACCTTCAGATCGATCATCATGTTGGCGAGGCCTTGCATCTCTTCGTGATTCGTCTGCGCTGTCTTGTACTTCACCAGCGCCAGGTAATAGCGGTTCCAGATGTCATTCGGATCGAGAGCGGAGGCATTGCCCAGTTCCTCGGCCGCCTGCGGGAACTCTTTCTTCTCCAGGTGCACCCATGCGAGCGCGCGGTGGGCGATTTCGTTGTCGACCGGCTGCCCGTTCTTGTCGGTCAGTTTGAGAATCCGGTCGATCTCCTTTAGACCTTGTTCGCGGCGCTCGGGAATACGCACCATCACCTCCGCCAGTTGCGCACCCGCGTTGGTTTCCGATACCGGCTTCGCGGAGATCGCGAGGTCGTCGGGTCCGAGCGGTGCAGCGAAGTGCTGGATCTGGGGCCGATCGGCTGTCGCATTTCCGACTTGCTGGGCTGCCTGCTGATCCTGTTGCAGCTGCTTCAATGAATGAAAATAATCTTTCACCGCCTTATCGAGCTGTGCCGCGCTCATGCCGTAGGCTTGCTGAATGGCTTCTTCAACAGGTACGTGCTGCAGTTGCACCAGCCCGAAGTACGTGCCGGTCTCACTGAGCTTGTCCATGCGGAGAAGGTAGTGCATCATCATCCACGACTGCGCATAAAACAGCGTGTGATGCGTGCCCTCCTGATAGCTGGAAGTATCGTGCCGCATGGTGAACAAATCAGGCAACGAAAGCCATACCCATCCATTCAGCAATTCGGTTAGGGATTTCGGGGGATTGCGAGTCTCCGTCTGATTGCCGAGCAGGTCCTCCTTGTAGGGCGAACCCAACTCCGGATCACTCCCCATCTCCACCTGCTTGTCATCCAGGCGAATCGAGGAAAAATATTCGGCGAAGCCCTCATCGAACCACCCCTGGGTAGGCGGGTAGTTGTAATTCAACAGAAGATGGGCGAATTCATGCGTAATGGCGCGCCAGGATTCCTCCTCAAATGCGTTCAGGACAATAAAATTGTGATCCTCGCCCGGAACAAAGAATCCAGGAGCGCTGATCGGTTGTCCGTTATGCAAGGGGGCCATCTGGTAAAACCGCTTGTCATCTCGTAGGGCGAAGATGGTGAGTGGCACCGGCATCTTCACCTTCTTGCGCGCCAGCAGCTGTTCGAAGACGGCACGCATCTGCTCGAAGCGAAGAACAATCTCTCGTCCTTTTTTGTCCCCGGTGTCGGTGACGACGGTGAAGTGAGCGGAACGAAACTCCTGCCATTGGGGCTCCGCCGCGTGCAGGAAACAAGGTCGCAGCGTGAGGCTTAAGAGAAGAACCAGGAGGGCGAGGTCTCGTCCATGGGTTCGGATGCGTTCCATGGGGTGCCGACAGGGCATAGGAACTGAGGAAATGCTACCACGGCACGGACTTCATGGTGTCGAGTCTAGTGTTGCCGGTGGCGAACTGTCCGCGCTGTCTCGGTTATCCTGCGCACAGAACGATAGAACGGCAGTTCATGCACCGGTCGATGAGAAAAGAAAGCAACATTCCGAGGTCCGAAAGTCATCCACGAACAAACGTGATGGTGTATGGTATGTTTCCATTCAACCTTTTGTACACTGCCTACGTGACCGCGCAGTTTTCAGCTCGGTTCACGATCAGCGCCTCTTCATTTTAGCGCCTTGTATTCAGATGGAATTTCACTATAAGGAGCTCTCCCCCAATGAAGAAGCTCACTTTTCTGATACTGGCGATGTCTTTGCCGCTGTGCGCTCAAAACACACTTAACAACAACGGATGCACGTGCACCAGTTATCAGGGCGCTTACCTGCCGGTTACCAACGGAGGATCGGTCGCCTACATTCACCTGAACCCACTCGCATCCCCACCTTACTTTGAGACGCTAGACGCCAATCTGACGGTCATCCAGCAATGGCATGACGTTACAGTCAAGCACCAACCGTCGACTGCCCAGCCGTACTTGGACGCAACGTTCAATGGCGGCCAGAATTCGACTCACCAAACCTTTACGCCGAAGTATTACCGGGGATGGGTTCTGTTCTTCAGCGGCGGAACTTCTCCTCTGCAAAGCCAATAACAGTAGAAAGTTGTACTCGATAGCTCCTTACGGCAGGAGCGCATGTGCTGCTGTTGCGGAGCCAAGGACAGCAAATACGTCAGACAAGAAACGGGCATTTTACCAGGGACATCGGAACCGATTCTGGGGCGGGCCAATTCAACAGAAGTTTCCCGTCCCAGAAGATTCTTATATTGCTCCTACAAGGAATGAAGTTTCTCGACTGCCCAAGCCGCACTTTCCGCGATTACGGGATCCTCGTCTGCGCGTAACTTCTCGAGTGCTGGAATAAATTCCCGATTTCCGCTGTTCCCCATCGCGATCACTGCATTTCGGCGCAAACCATTCAGCTTGGTGCGGCGGATGGGCGAACCGCGAAAATGTTGACGGAATTCGTCGGATTTCATTTCCGCGAGCCAGTCCAGTGCGGGATTGACGAACCCTTCGCGTGGCTGAAACTCAGGAGACTCGCTAGCCGGCGCTTTCCGGTTCCACGGGCAGACATCCTGGCAGATGTCACATCCGAATACGTGCCTGCCCATTCCGTCGCGCATTTCCTCGGCAATTCCGCCGCGCTTTTCAATGGTGAGATACGAGATGCACTTGTTCGCGTCAAGCTGGTAGGGACCGAGGAAGGCGTTCGTCGGGCAAGCATCGAGACAGCGCGTGCACGTCCCACAACGATCTGGCGCCGGCAAATCCGCGACCAGCTTCAGCGAAGTCAGAATGACGCCCAGGAACAGCCACGACCCGAGTTTCTGATTGAGGACACATGTGTTCTTTCCAATCCAGCCCACGCCCGCATACTTCGCGTACACGCGTTCAACGACGGGCCCTGTATCGACGTAGCACCAGGTTCGCAAAGGCCCCGATTCGCCATTTGAAGCGGAAGGACTTGACGCTTCGGAGGCCAAAGCCGCCACGAGCCTGCCTTCAACCTGACGCAGCCTCGGCAACACCGACTCGTGATAATCCTCCTGCCCCCACGCGTAGCGTGAAATCCAGCCGCGACTCCGGTTATTCACCTGGGTGGAGTAAGGCTGAGCCGTGTTGTAGTTGATCGCACAAACGATCACGCTCTCCGCCCAAGGGGCAGCAATCCGCAGGGATTCCCGCTTCAATCGTCCTGTAGCATCGCGAGCCTCGAGATACTTCATCTCGCCCGCGTGGCCATCGGCGATCCATTGTGGAAAGTAAGCCAGTTCGTTGAAATCGCGCGCGGGGGCGATCCCGGCCAGGTCGAACCCGGCCTCCTGCGCCGTCCGTTTCACGAGCAACGTGATTTCGTTAATCCCCAACAAAGCCCGGCACCTTGCATGAAGCCTACAACAGAAAAAGGTGGCCAAAGGCCACCGCAAGAGATTTTGATTTTAAGCCGACGACCAACGACTGACGACCAACGACCGACGACCGATTCTTAAATCCCCAGCTTCCTCACTTCCTCGTTGTAGTACTTCCGATAAAGGATGTCCCACTCCTGGCTGCCTTCAAGGATCGTGCGCTTCTGGCTTTCGATTTTTTGGCGGGCCGACTGGTCAATGCGAGCTTCCTGATTCAGCAATTCTTCGAGAACCTTGCGCGCTTCCAGCCGGATGCTGTTGCGATCCTCGAGGAATTCCACCTGCGGAGTATCCGCAAGCGCGTCACTAACCACGTGCGCAAGTTTGTTCACCTTATCGCGGCTTAGTCTCACCCTGGTCCTCGAGAAATGTACTCACCACAGAGTCACAGAGGGAAATTCCATTTTTTGACTCTCTCTGTGCCTCTGTGTCTCCGTGGTGAAAAATTCTCACAACACCGCCTTGTACTTCTTGACCAACTCGCTCTTCACTTTCCGGAACATCTCCTGGTAATTCGCTCCGCTGCGGCGCATCTCGTCGGAGTACGCCTCGAGAATGACGCGGACCTCATCGTTGATGCGGTCTTCGAGAGACATTTCCTCCAATAGCGCGGCATGCACGCGCTCCGTGACGGCGGCGACGTTCTCGGTCTCGATAAACTCGCCCGAAATCAGCTTTTTTGTGAGTTCGCGGGCCAGATAGCCCACATATTCTTTGGAAAGAAGCATTGTCTCGGTCGGAGGCGCGTTGTGAAACCAGTAGTTTAGCACAGCACCGGCCCTCCGCTCTTTGCGTCGAGGCATTTAGACAACCTGTGTCCCGCGCTTGCTGAAAAAAGCAGCGCATCGCAAGCGCACAACTCGCTTCAGGCGAACTCCTGAGTGCTCTCTGTCCTGTTCCTTCCAGCCGAAAAAGGCTTACAATGCTCAGTCAATGAGAGCCTCGCCATGACCCCTGACGATCTTTCTGGTCTGAAGGACGACATGATCGCCTTCATCGAAGGCCATGGGCTGCGCCGCTACCATGGCTACGTGGACTACGAAGAAGTCCAGGCCATCATGTGGAAAACCGAAGAAAACACGGATGGCTGGAAGGATTTCGTGGAGCTCGCCAAATCGTCGGGCGTGCCCTTCCTCACCATGGATTCCTGGACTCTGAAACGCGACGAATTGGAGGAACTGATCCAGCGCCTCAGCAATGCGGAATTCACCAATGATGAGGATCTGGAAGACGCACGCTGGTTGCGTACCTACGTGGGCAAGACCGGCTTCGTGCAGCTTGGATGGGCCTACCAGGGCAGCATGTTTCTTTATGAAACCAGCGCGGACTGGTACGACCGCTACCAGCGGCTCGTCGAACTCTCCGAAGATTTCGGCGGCATTCCGATCGATGAGCCCGGTCCCGATGAGGAGGATTGAGGCTTTGACGTCGTCGCACGAATGAGATGGATCCCCAAATCTGCCGACGAAACGCGGGTCTCGTCCCTTGCTGACCAACTCCGATCGATCTCCGCTCTGGGTTTGAAGCGTGAGCCTCGGCAGGTCTCCACGCTGGCCCGCCTCTTACTGATGCGCGGCATTGAAGACGCTGAGACCGCCGAGCGATATCTCGCGCCTTCCCTGCGTGATCTGCATTCTCCCTACCTGATGGATGGAATGAGGGACGCGATCGAGCGTCTCGATGCCGCGATTGAGCACAAAGAAAAAATCCTCATCTATGGCGACTACGACGTCGATGGCACGACGGCGATCGTGATTCTGAAGACAGCCATCGAACTCTCGGGTGGTAGCGCCGATTTTTACGTGCCGCATCGTCTCAAAGAAGGCTACGGCATGAAAGACGATGTCATCGAACGAGCCGCGGAAAGCGGGATTCGTTTGATTATCAGCGTTGACACGGGCATCCGGGCTTTCGCGGCCGCGGGCACGGCGCAACGCCTTGGGATAGACCTGATTGTGACCGATCACCATCTTCCAGGTAGCGATGGAGTGCCAAAAGCTGTCGCCGTGTTGAATCCGAATCAGCCCGGTTGCGAGTATCCCTGCAAAGCCCTCTGTGGAGCAGGCGTCGCTTTCAAGCTGGCTCAGGCACTCATGGAGAAGCGGCTGACCGACAAAGATCAGTCCCGCCTTCTGACCTCATTCCTTAAGATAGTCGCGATTGCCACCATCGCCGATGCCGTACCCCTATCTGGCGAGAATCGGGTTTTCACGAAGCTCGGTCTGGGCGCGCTTCGTCGAGCCGTGAACCCCGGACTGAAGGCCTTGCTGGAGATGGCGCAGGTTCCCGCGACCCGTCCGCCCACCTCGGGTGAGATCGCATTTCGCATCGCCCCCCGGTTGAATGCTGCCGGTCGTATGGACGTTGCCCGCGATGTGATCGATCTCTTCAGCGTGAAGGAACCCGAGCGCGCTCGTGAGATTGCGGCGCGCCTCGACCGGCTCAACGCCGACCGTCAGGAAGAAGAGCGGCGCATTTTGCAGGACATCGATAACCGTTTCGAGCAGCAGCCTGCCTTGCGCGATGCCCACTGCCTGGTCATCGATGGCGAAGGGTGGCACCGAGGCGTGATTGGAATTACTGCCACTCGCGTGGTTGAGCGCTACGGCCGTCCTACGCTCGTTTTGTCTTACGACAACGGGGAGGCTTACGGATCGGGCCGTTCCATTCGCGCCTTTCATTTGCTGGACGCGCTCGAGTCCTGCCGCGAGCTCTTCACACGCTATGGGGGACATGCGCACGCCGTCGGCTTTTCGCTACCCTCTCAACGAGTAGCAGAACTTCGCACTCATCTGGAGGCTTACGCGCGGCAGCGATTGACCCCCTCCGATTTCGAGCCGGTTCTGGAAGTCGACGCCGAACTCGATCTGGAACAAGTTACGCCGGAACTGTTTCAGGCACTCGAGCAATTGGAGCCTTTCGGGCAGGGCAATCCCGAGCCGGTGTTCTCGGCGCAAGCGGTCCGGCTGATGGCTCCCCCGAAAATCCTCAAGGATAAACATGTGAAATTGAAACTGGCGGCGGGGATCAGCGACCCCAAACCCGTAGCCATGAGCGCAGTCGCAGGGTCACCAACGCCGGGTTGCCATCCGGATGCGGCGGAGATCAACCGGCAAGATGGCTACTCAATTACAGATCATCCTCTGGCGGAGAATCCAGAATCGAGAATTGGGAATTCACGTTGGCGCCGCAATATCACCTTCGACGCTCTGGGCTGGCATATGGCGGAGCGCCTGCAGTCTGCGAAACTCCTTGCCGGAGATACGCTGGACATCGCCTTCACCATCGGGCATAACGATCATCCGGAGTACGGAGGTCTGGAACTTTCTTTGCGTGACTTCCGCACGCCATTTTAGAATTCTTCCCCAAACCACAGATTTTTTGAGTCCAGGAACAAGCCTCGGAATCTTGTTTCGATGAACAGGAGGGATGCATGGCCGACCCCGGTATGACCACCGAGGAAATGAAGCGCTTCGTCCGCAACCACTTCGAACAGTTTGTGAATCGCAAGAATATCGCCATTGGCGACATAAATTTCGCCAGGCAATTCATCGATCATGGCGCCGATGTTCCGCCTGGCCTCCCTCCCGGACCGGAAGGCGCCAAGCAGTATGTGGGTGGCGCGCTCAAGCGTGTCCCTGACATGCGCGTAACCATCGAAGACATCATTGCCGAGGGCGATCGCGTCGTTGTGCGAAACACCTGGACCGGAACCGATCGTGAAACCGGAAGAAAAATACGTTTTTCGGGAATTGTGATCTGGAGAATTGAAGCTCGAAAGCTGGTCGAGCGCTGGGCATATCTGGAGCCTCCCAAGGCGGCATAAGAGCAGTCGACCGTCTTCAGTCATCGGTCGTCAGTCAGCTGCAATCCGGAGGGTGCCCCATCCTAACCTCGGGTTATGTGGGAGGTTAGGGTGGGGATTTTGCACTTTGGCGCATAAACTCTTTTCTGTTGCGCTCACGCAGACAGGAAGAGCTTCTAACCGCAGAATTCGCAAAAAAGGGGGCCGCTAAGGACGCAAAGAGAGAATCGAACTCAAACCTGTTTCGCCGATTCGGGAACCCCCAGGCTGTTTCCCGGCATCAAGTACACTGAACCCCCATGCCGCTCCAGATACCCCGACTTCGGCGTTGGTTGGTAGCCGCCGCTCTTGTGCTGATTTGCGTGGTCGCGGGTATCTATGTTCACCGGCGGCACCAGTCTCGCGATGTCCTCAAGCAGATTCCTGGCAAGATGAATCTCGACATTCAGCAGACTGCGGAAGGCTTCAAGGTCTCCAAGTCGGAACAAGGTCACACGCTGTTCACCATCCAGGCCAGCAAGGCTGTTCAGTTCAAGCTGGGCGGCCGCGCCGAGCTGCACAATGTCAAGATCACACTCTACGGACGTGATACCAGCCGCTATGACCAGATTTATGGCGATGATTTCGCCTACGATCCCCAGAGCGGAGACGTGACCGCAAAAGGGGTGGTACGCATTGACTTGGAGGCGAATCCCGAGGGCCTCCTCAAGCCCGACCAATCGAAGCCAACTATGATGAAAAACCCGATTCACCTCGTGACCCGCGATGTGGTCTTTAATCAGAAGACCGGGGATGCGTTCACGCCCGCGCAGGTGGAATTGCAAATGCCCCAAGTGGGCGGGTCTGCCAGGGGTCTGCACTACAGGGCCAGTGACAACCTCCTGACGCTCGACTCGCAGGTGGACCTGGCGACCCTTGGTTCGCGGACCATGAAACTGAAAGCCGAGCGCGCGGTGATCACCAAGACCCCCCGGCAGATCGTTGTTGACAGTCCTCGTCTGACCCACGGAGCACAAAATGTGCAGGCGCGAAAGGCGACCCTTTATCTACGCCAGGACAATAGTGTGGATCACGTAATTGCCAATGATGAAGTGGAGGCGGAAAGCACGGGTGAATCCGCGATTCATGCCCGCGCGGCACAAGCCGAGTTTGCCATGAACCAGGCCCAGGACGGTATTTCCAGCGCACGGTTCAGTGGAGACGTGCAGGTGGAGGCAGCCGGCGAGCATCCCAGAAGGCTGAGTGCGGGCCGCATTCTGGTCGATTTTTCCGGCAGGAATCGAGTGAGCAAAATTCGGGGTGAGGACAATGTGAAGCTGGCAGAGCTTTCCTCTCCAAATCGAGAATCGGAAAGCGTTGCAGGCCGGATTCCTAAACAACCTGCCCTTCCGACCGCATCTTCGTCGAACACGCAGCAAGTCGAAATCACTGCGCCCGCGATGGAATTCTTTATTGCAAACGGCAAGCGACTGGAGCGTGCGGAAACCTCGGCTGGGGGTCGTATCACGATATCTCCCCCAGCCGGTCAGGGTCCCACCACGCGTGTTACCGCGGGGAAATTCCAGGCGCGATTCGATGGCCAGAATCGTCTTGCCTCCATGCACGGGTCTCCCGAAGCGAAGGTTGTGAGCACGGCTGCGGGCGAGCCTGACCGCACCAGCACGAGCGAGACCATCGACGTTGCCTTCCGTCCCGCGGGCGGCATCGAGTATGTGGTGCAGCAGGGGAACGTCGAATATCGGGATGGCGAGCGATTAGCGCGCGCCGATCGAGCCCGTTACACGCCCGGCGATCAGCTTCTGGAGCTAACTGGATCGCCGCGAATGATTGACAAGGGCCTGCTTACTACAGCGAGGACTNTTCGCATGAATCGCGCCAGCGGAGAGGCGGTTGCCGAAGGCAATGTCAAAACCACTTACAGTGATGTGCGTGAGCACCCCAATGGTGCCCTGCTGGCTGGCGGCTCGCCGATCCATGTCGTCGCTCATCGCATGAGTGCGCAGCGAGGCTCCGCCATCGCCACCTACGCCGGTGACGCCCGCATTTGGCAAGACGCCAATGTGGTGGACGCTTCCACTATCCAGTTTGATCGCGATCGCCGCTCCATCGTCGCCCAGAGTGATGGGAAGCTTGTTTCTACAGTGCTGGTGCAGGTGGACAAAGAGGGCAACGTCACGCCGGTCTCAATCACTTCTGGCAGGCTGACATACACGGATGATCAGCATGATGCCCACTTTGATGGCGGCGTCAATGCCCGGGGTAGGGATATCGCAGTCACGGCCGACCACCTCGATGCCTTCCTGGTCCCGAGAGACCAGACAACACAAAATCGGGCGATTAAGGGGCAGGGACAGTTGCAGCGGATGGTGGCGGAGGGCAACGTAGTCATTCAGGCGCCAACTCGGCGAGCCACCGGCGATAAGCTGGTGTACACCACCGACGACGATAAGTTCGTCCTGAGCGGCGGATCTCCTAGCATTTTTGATGCCGAACGGGGCAAAATCAGGGGGGATTCGTTGACTTTCTTTAGGCGCGATGATAGGGTGCTCGTGGAAGGCAGGGATACTTCCCCAACCGTTACACAGACACGAGTGGCACGTTAAATGCACTCATTGGCCACCGACGAGATTGGCAAGACTTACCGCGGGCGGCGAGTTGTGAAAGGCGTCAGTCTGCGGCTCGACCAGGGCGAAGTTGTTGGTTTATTAGGCCCTAACGGCGCCGGCAAGACCACTTCCTTCTACGCCATCGTTGGTCTGGTACCCCCCGATACAGGCCGGGTTCTGTACGACGACGACGATATCACTGACGTTCCCATGTACCTGCGGGCACGCCAGTTCGGCATCAGCTACCTTCCCCAGGAGCCTTCGGTTTTTCGGAAGCTGACGGTCGAGGAAAACATTCTGGCCGTTCTGGAGGCTCAGCCGATCGCCTGGCATGAGCGCCGGGAGCGGATGGAGAAGTTGATCGAGCAGTTGGGATTGGATCATATCCGGCAGAACCGCGGGTATGCCCTCTCAGGCGGTGAGCGTCGGCGGGTTGAAATTGCGCGCTGCCTCTGTATCAATCCAACTTTTATTTTGCTGGACGAACCGTTTTCAGGAATTGATCCAATTGCTGTGCTCGATCTCCAAAAAATCATTTCCGACTTGAAGGCGGCTGGCATCGGAATTCTGATCACTGACCACAACGTCCGCGAGACGCTCTCAGTGACCGATCGTGCCTACATCATTAACGAAGGGCGTATTTTTCGGGCAGGCACGCCCGAGGCTCTCGGCAGCGACCCCGAGGTACGCCGTGTGTACCTGGGGGATAGTTTCTCCCTGGTCTGATAGTTGGCGGGGGAACCCAGGAGCACACCTCTCCGGGTCGAAACAACGTTACGGCTGTAACGTAGCCGCAACCAGACTTTGCTTTGATACTGGAGAAGGCCACAGCGCCGCCGCGGACGGTTAGCAGTCACAGCCAAGGGCTGGTCCGTATGGCTGATAATTCATTGGGTTAGGAAAGAGTCAGCAATCGCATGGTAATGCTGCAGCACAAATTGAACGTCAAGCTGTCGCAGCGGCAGATCCTGACCCCGGGCCTGGTCCAGATGGTGTCCGTCCTTGCTCTCAATAAGATCGAGCTCAAGGACATGATCAACGCCGAGATGGTCGAGAACCCGGTTCTTGAGGAGCTCGAAGATTCCGTCCCGTTGATCGATGATGTGGGGCGCCGCGAGGAAGAACGCGATCGCGTCACCTCCGCCACGGCAGTGGAAGAGCCTCCTGTCCCAGCCGAAGAAAAGAAAGATCCTTTTGACGAGATAGATTTTGGCTCGTTCTTCCAGGAATATCTTGACCCCGGTTATCGCAGCCAGGGAGAGATGGAAGACATCGAGCGCCCGTCTTTTGAGAATTTTCTCTCCAAGCCCACAAACCTGACCGACCACCTGATGTGGCAATTGGGCGCTCTTTCGGTAAGTCGCGACGTGCGCGAAGCAGGCGAGTTGATTATCGGAAACCTGAACGAAGATGGTTACCTCATCGCGAGCGACGATGAGTTGATGGGTGTGACGGCTCCGGCCGCTCCGGATGTCGATGCCGCCATTCAGGAAAATCTGATGAAAGAAGCGGAGGCGCTGGGATTGAGCGCTCCCGCCGAGGAAGAGATGGAAGCGGCCGCGGATTTGTCCTCCGGATGGGATGGATCCTCGAGCGCATTCTCAGACCCCAGCGGACTCTCGGCTGCTACCGCTGTCGCTCCGGCGCAGGCGACTGTGGTTGAGGCCCCGACGTCCAGTGCGGCTACGACGGTAGCTCCTGCGGCAGCGCCAATGACGCGGCCCATTTATCAACCAGAATTTACCCTGAACGAACTCCACGAAGCGCTTGAACTGGTTCGCCAACTCGACCCGCCCGGCGTCGCATGCCGCGATCTGCGCGAGTGCCTGCTCTATCAGCTGCGCTATATCCAGCAGCAGCATGAGCAGCAAAAAAACGGAAATGACACCGGGCTGGTTCTCGCCGATGCCATCGCGATTGTGGACCAGCATCTACGCGCCGTGCAGATGAAGCAACACAAGGAAATTGCCAAGGCTATCGGACGGCCGCTGGAAGCGATTCCTCCTGCACTCGAGTTCATCAAGACACTCGATCCTCGTCCGGGACTGCGTTACAACAAGAGCACCACACGCCTCATAGAGCCCGACGTCCAGTTCATCAAGCACGGTGACGAATGGCTCTGCCTGATGAACGATGAAGACGTTCCTCAGCTTCGTCTGAACCCCGCCTACAAGCGCCTGCTCACGAAGGACGCCAACGACAAAGACACGCGCAACTATGTCAAAGAGCGCTACAAGAGCGCCATCCAGCTCATCAAGAACATCGAACAGCGCAAGCAGACCATCATGAAGGTCTGCTATTCCATCGTCGCCCGGCAACAGGATTTCCTTGAAAAAGGCATTGATCAGTTAAAACCGATGATGATCAAGGAGGTGGCCGAAGAAATCGGCGTTCATCCGTCCACCGTCAGCCGCGCGGTGGCGAATAAATACGCCCACACTCCGCAGGGTGTGTTCGAATTGCGGTACTTCTTCTCCGAAAGCGTGCAAGGCCCCGAAGGCGGCAACACTTCCTTGCTCATCCTGAAGCGCCGCGTGAAAAAGCTGATCGAGGAAGAAGATCCAGCCAGGCCGTTAACTGACGAGCAGATCACCCGCATCCTCCAGTCGCAGGGTATCCAGGTCACTCGCCGCACGGTTGCGAAATACCGGGAGGACATGCGCATCCCGAGTACCCACCAGCGCA
>JGI12627J18819_10000483_pt1 | contig 13150 bp, 14 predicted proteins | sample TexAe_OM1H0_M2_FD_18819 | JGI IMG/M metagenome (IMG submission 18819)
TGCCGCAGGCGGCGCGCGGGGTCGGACTCGGCGCCGGTGGAATCAGATCCATAGGCGGCTTGACCGCTGATCTGCACACCGCCGGATTTTGCACGCAGTTCCTCGAGTTCCCGCACACGGCGCTTCTCGCGCCACACCTGGTCGTGTTGCTGGCAGATCCGATACATGGCTTGGGCCTGATCCTTGTGCAAACCTTCGAAACTCCAGACGCGATTCACTTCGGCGCCGATGTTCAAATCCGAACTGCTCTGTGCGATCACGGTCAGGTCAGCAGCGATGATTCCGGCGCTGATGCGGGTTTCCTTGAGATCCTGCCAGCGGATGTCCGCCGAATCGTAGCCTCCCAGAACCCTCCGCCTGAGCGAAATGAAACGGCCGCTGGTGGCGGCGATCAGCGCGCGGCGATGCGTCAGCGCGTAAACGCGCCTCTGCGCGGCCCATGCTTCCAAAGTTTCGCCGCTCGTCAAAAGTCCCTGCAGCGTGGCAAGGGCCGCACCCAATCCTAAATTGTCTGCGCCGGCGTCGTTCATGCTTCAGGCCTTATCTTGCAAATGCGCCTCAATGAACCAAAGATACTTGTCGACGTCGCGGGAAATCCCGGTGAAAAGGTCCGCCGTGTCCGCGTCGCCCAGCTCATCTGTATCGGTGATGGCCGTTCGAATCGCCTTTCCATACACGGAGATTTGCGTCGACAGATAGTACAAGTGATCCTTGCCCGCGGTGATGCTCAGCGGGTAATTCTTGAGTTTGCTGCGTTTGGCAGCCACGGCGACCGTTCCTTCGGCGGTGCAGCCCAAGCTGGTGATGCGCTCGGCTATCTCGTCGATCTGTTCGAGGAGGACATCCGAGATCTTGTCGAACAGCTCGTGCAATGCGATGAAGTGAGGGCCCTTGACGTTCCAATGGGCCTGCTTGACCTGACTCTGCAGATCGATGGCATAGGCCAGGCGATCGTTCAAAATGGCCGCGACGTTGCGTCGAACTTTGTCCGACAGGTCGATCTTCGTCTTATACATAACAGCTCCCTCGAAATCGCCGCAGATCGTTCAGGCTATTTTGCACTGCTTTGGCGGCGAATCCCAAGAAAGAAAGTTATGTCCGGAGCGGTGTTGACGGCGACATCTTCGGCGAAACCGAATTCAATGCGCCACCGCTCGCTCAAGGCGCGCGCCGCGCCTACGGTCAATTGCAAGCTGGGGCCCAAGAATCGCGTGGTGCTGTCTTCGACGCGCCCCGTCTGGCCGTCGACTTGCGCGCGCAGCGACCAACGGGATCCCAACGCGCGCGTCACCGCAAACCGGCCGAACAGGGAAGTGCGATGCGCGTAGCCCGCAAAAAGCTCATCGCCGAATGGCTGAGCCACTCCAAGCTCGGCAGCCAATTGCCACTTGGTCCAGCGCAATGCGTAGTGCGCCCAGAGCGCGCCGTCCCATGCGCCGTCACCCGTGAGTTTCGAGACGGAACCGGTGGGCGCCTCGAGCCCTCCCCATAGAGAAAGCGTGCGATGGCCGTCGTCTACCGGAAACCAGCCCAGTTCTCCGGAAATATCGCCGAGGCTGGTTCCGGAGTGCGTCAGATCGATATTTCCTCTGCCCGAATAGGAATAGACGAATTGCCCGCGCGGATAATCCGGCCGAAAGCCCTGATTGAAGCCGAACCAGCGGTGATAGTGATCGATGGCCGAGTCCAGGAAGCCGCCGCTATCGTGAATAATGGGCAGCGTGAAGCGATAACGCCATGATTGGTATAACGAATTGTCGAACGTTATCCGCAGCGTATCGCTTTCGCCATCCACCAGCAGATTCTCTCCCGTTCTGCTCTCTACGTTGAGCGTATTGCTGAGCGCCAGGGTGGCCGACAGATCCACTCCGTCGGATAGGCGGCTGTCGCTGGGCAGTGGCAGATAGAATGAGCGAGTCAGCGGATTTTCGTCGCGGACCAAGAAAAATTCATCGGCGTGGGCAGTGCCGGCCGCGGCGAGAATCGCCGCCGCGGCAAGCCCGGCGATGTTCAGATTTCGGAACGGCGCATGCGCAATTGGATCGCTGCGGCGATCAACACGACGCCGGCGGCAACCCCTATCCATGTTTCGGCACTGGTAAAAAATCCCCTGGGGTTAATGAGCTGCCATACGGTGATTGAGGTTGCAGCCGCATTATCCACAACGCCGCCTCCGTGCGTCCACATGCGAGTCGGGTCGTTGACCGCCACCGGAAGCAGCCCGCCCAGGCGCCGGCCGATGATGTGACCCACGATTTTCGTGCCGAAGAACACCCGCTCGAGGATGTAAAGCAACAGCGGCGGCAGAACGGCCCACAGCATCACCGCGCGTTTCGCCCATGCCGACACCAACATGAGCCAGCCTGCGATGGGCAGGTACCAGATGGCCGCCGTGACAATGAGGTAGATCCAGAGCACTTGCATCTGGAACCAGATTTCGCCGTTCCACAGTGAGCTGCCGATCGCCGCCCGTGCGCGTATCGAGAGGATGAACGCCGCGAGCAGAGCTGTTGCATCGGTGGCGGCGAAGTACACCAGCGGGATGATCAGCATACCCACCAACAGCTTGATCAATACCGTGGTCGCGTCCGATATCGGCAGCGACTTCCAGAACAAAATGCTGCGGTCGCGGCGGTCCGTGTACAGGCAGTCCAACAAGTACCAAGTCGAATAGACCGACATGACGACGGCAAATGTAGCGCCGATGATGCCCTGGAACGCTGCAGCCGCGACCCGAGATTCCTGCGGCGAAGTCAGCTGCGGAATGCTCACCCGGCCGAACAGCGCGGCAATCAAAAGCAGGCCGCCGAAAACCGCGGGAATCAGCCATATCGCCCGGTTTTCCCAGAATTCGCGGCGGATCAACCACGTGCTGTTCTTGTTCATGCTGCACCTCCCGAGAGTTTCGCGACGAACAGGTCGGAAACGCTGGGTGTATGAATTTCACCGAAGGCCTCGAGCTTGCCGGGATCGGCATTCTCGAAGTACAGGACCACCCTGCCAAGAATGTGCCGTTCATAGAACGGCTTTTCCGCCCGGGCCGCATCGAGCCGATCGGGCACAACGGACACCGCCGCAAAGCGCGTTGCGACATCCTCGAGCGAGGTGTCCAAAACGATGCGCCCCTTGTCGATGAAAATGATGTCCGTCAACAGATTTTCGACTTCCTCGACCTGGTGCGTGGTGATGAGAATCGTGCGAGTCTCGTCCATATAGTCATTGACCAAGGCATCGTAGAAGGCACGCCGCGCAAGGATATCCAGCCCCAGCGTAGGTTCATCGAGGACCAACAGCTTGGCATCGATGGCCATCGTCAGCGCCAGGTGAACCTGGGTCTTCATGCCCTTCGACAATTCGCGCATGCGCCGCCGGCCGGTGATCTGCGTCTTCGCAAGCAGTGCCGTTGCGCGGTCGCGGCGGAAACGAGGGTGGATGCCGGCGACGAAATCGATTGCCTGATCGACCCGCAACCACGAGGGCAGCACGGCAACGTCGGCAATAAAGCAGCAATCATTCATCAGTTGCGTACGGTCGCGAAATGGTTCGCGTCCGAGCACCGTCAACTGACCTTCGTAATTCGTGAGCCCAAGAATGGCGCGCAGTGCGCTGGTCTTGCCCGCGCCGTTGGGTCCGATGAGTCCGACGATGCGGCCTGCCTCGACTTTGAGGTTGGCGCGGTCCAGCGCAACATGGGCGCCGTATTTCTTCGTCAGATCTCGAGCTTCGATGAGCGGAGCCATAGTGAGTCTCATTCTTCCGTGGGCAGGCTGCCGCGAGGCGGCGGAGCCGGGTGGGTGAGCGCCGGTGTCTGTGCGAATAATTCCTGAGAGGTAAAACCCAGTCGATTGATGACGGCGAGAATCTGCGGCCAGTCCTCGTTCAGGAAGCGTTCGCGTTCGCCCGCCAGGAGCAGCCGCCGAGCGCCTTCGCTGACGTACATGCCTCGGCCGCGGCGTTTCTCGACCAGGTTCTCGTCGACCAATTGCTGATAACCCTTCAGCACCGTAAGCGGATTGAGCCGGTAGTCGGCAGCCACCGCCCTCACGGAGGGCAAGGGGTCACCCTCCTTCAGCGCGCCCTCCAGAATCAGGGCCACCATTCGATCGCGCAGTTGGCGATAGATGGGTTGGTTGTCGTTCCAGTTCGGGTCCATTTCTCGCTCGATGTGCCTTCCCCTCGTGTAGGGGACATGTAGCACGGTAATCTACCAGAGCGCCGAGCCGCTAAAGCTCAGGCCACGCCGTTCGCGAAAGTCGCAGCTGTACTGGCAAGTGCGGTCACTGCCGTGGGCTGCTGCAGCTGGGCGTTGAACAAGAAGGCCATGCTGCCCATGAGTACACTGTTGACCATGAGAGCGAGCGCCAGAGCGGTCAGCTTTGTTGAGATTGAGGTGTTCATGTTCGTCTCCTTTCCAAATTGTTTCGATCTTCGTCCGTCATCGAGGTGTTTCGGTGACTTGGTGATATAGTAATATACAACACCACCACATGCAAGCACCTGATGAAAATATTTTTGACTTGTAACTCATTGTTTTATATGAATTTGTCGAAAGAGCGTAAAAACTCCTCGAAAATACTTTCATAAGGGCACCGGGCTTTGCGTCCGTTGGGCCGCGACGTATGCTGCGGCGAGGATGAACGTTCAGGATCAAGACACCGGATTGATGCTCCGTTACCGCGATGGCGACGCCGCGGCGTTTTCGGCGCTCTATGCACACTACAAGGGACCGCTGTACCGCTATCTCTTGCGGCACGCGCGCAATGCCTGCGTGGCCGCAGATCTGTTCCAAGAAGTATGGTCGCATCTGATTGCCACGCGCGCCCGTTACGAACCGCGGGCGAAATTCGCCACCTTTCTTTTCTCCATCGCGCATAACTGCGCGATAGATTTTTTCCGCCGCGACTTGAATTTGCGCCGCGCCGTGTTCGCGCACCAGACGGACCCGGTTCTGACCGAGCCCGAGGTCCCTGAACATCTGCGCCCGGATCGGGTTGCGGAGTATGCCGAGCAGGAATCCGCGCTGCTGGCCGCGGTGGATGCGCTGCCGCAGGAGCAGCGCGAAGCATTTCTGCTGCGGGAAGAAACGGGGTTGAGCATCGAGGATATCGCCCGGATAACCGACGTCCCGGTGGAAACAGCGAAGAGCCGGCTGCGCTACGCGGTACGAAAATTGAAACATTCATTGCGTCCAATGCAAGAGCACGGGCCATTGCGGTTGCGGACTTATGCCTGACGAACGAGCGAACGACGAGCTTCATGAATACCTGAGCGGCAACTCATCCCTGTCGCGCCAGTATCGCCGTGAGAACTCGCCGTTGCCGCCGCATGCGCTCGATCGAATGATTCTCGACGCATCGCGTGCCGCCGCCCGAGAGCCGAAATCTTTCTTCAAATCGCAGGCTCTTGCGCCGCTTGCATTCGCCGCCAGCGTGTTTCTGTCGCTGGCGATGGTGCTCGCTGTTGTCTTGGGCCCGCAAGCGAGGAAAACCGACGACAAGGCTCGGGTCGTGCAGGTGCGCATGTTCAAGAGCGAGCCCCCCCGTGCCGCCATTTCCTCGCCGCGCGAGCGCAATCCAGCAGCATGGCTCGCCTACATCGACTCGCTGCGCCAGGGCGGACGCGCCAACGAGGCGCAGCTCGAAATGCGCCGCTTTCGCAGCGCCTATCCGGACTACATCATTCCCGTGAACGAGTGACTCGCGTCAAGGTGAACATCGTCCGCGTTTCATTCCACCGCGCCGCTCTGGCGCTGCTGTTGCTGGCCGCGGCGAACACCGCGCTCGGCGCTTCCATGCTCATGATTTCCGTCGACGGGCTGAAGCCGGAATATGTATTGGATGCGGACGCACATGGCCTCAAGATCCCGTTTTTGCGCGAACTTGTGCGCGACGGCGCGTACGCGCGCGGCGTCAATGGCGTGTGGCCTACGGTAACGTATCCGAGCCATACCACGTTGCTCACAGGCGTCTCGCCGGCGGAGCACGGTATCTACAACAATCTCGAATTCGATTCCAAAAACACCTATGCAAATGCCTGGTACTGGTACGCGCAGCAAATTCGCGTGCCGACGTTGTGGCAGGCCGCGCATGACGCCGGCTTGTCGACAGCGAGCATCGGCTGGCCGGTCAGTGTCGGCGCCGAGGCCGTCGATTTTCTAATTCCGGAGTATTGGCGGGTGGCGCGATTGACGGACGTCGATCCCTCCGATGGCTTGCTGATGGGGGCGCTTTCGCGTCCGGCCGGCCTGCTGTCGAAGATGCAGGCGCGCGTGGGTCCTTACATGCGGGGCAACGACCCCAGTCCGCCGGGCGATGAGATCAAGACTCGATTCGCCCTGGATATCTTGAAGACTCAGAAGCCCAAGTTCATGACGATCCACCTGAGCTCGCTCGATGAACAGCAGCACGGGCATGGACCGTTCAGTCCCGAGGCCAACCAGGATCTGGAAGTGATCGATGGCCAGCTTTCGCAATTATTTGCCGCCGCGCGCGCCAACGATTCCAAGGCCATTGCCGTGGTGGTATCGGACCACGGTTTCGCGCGCATCACCCATAAGGTGAACCTCATGCAGCCGTTCATTCGCGCCGGTTTGATTCAGATCGGCGGTGACTGGAAAGCGCAGCCCTGGTCCGGGAGCGGCATGGCGGCCGTGATGCTGCGCGATCCGGCGGATTCAAAGACCGAATCTCAGGTGCGCGATCTGCTGCAATCCTTGAAGGCCGATCCGAACAACGGCATCGCCGAGGTGCTGGAGCGCGATGCGATACTGAAGCGCGGCGGATTTCCCGACGCATCGTTCCTGGTGACCATGAAACTGGGCTATTACGCTCTGGCCGACGCCGTCAGCCCGTTGGTGAGCGAGATTCCGGGAACTGCCGGCAGCCACGGATTCTCGCCCGATTATCCGGAGATGCGCGCATCGTTTTTTATTGCCGGCCCGGGGATCGCGCATCGTCGAGATTTGGGCGTGATCGACATGCGCCAGATCGCCCCGACGCTCGCAACGCTTTTGGGCGTTCGTCTGCCTGCGGCAGTCCAGCCTCCGCTGGCGCTGCAATGACGGACTCCGGCAATTTCAGCTAGTATTCCTGGTTTTTGCGCGGGAGTTCGACATGAAGAAGCCAGTCACGATCACCATCACGGGCGCTGCCGGCAATATCGGTTATGCACTGGCATTTCGCGTCGCATCCGGTCAGATGCTGGGACCCGACCAGCCGATCAACTTGAACCTTTTGGAGATTCCGGCGGCCGCTGCGGCAGTCCAAGGCGTCGTGATGGAGTTGAACGACTGCGCCTTTGCGACGTTGAACAAGGTCACTGCGACATCGGATGCCAATGTCGGATTCAAGGATTGCAATTTCGCCATGCTGGTCGGCGCCCGGCCCCGCGGTCCCGGCATGGAGCGCAAGGACCTTTTACTGGAGAACGCCAAGATATTTTCCGCGCAAGGCAAGGCCCTTGATGCGGCTGCCAGCCGAGACGTGCGGGTGCTGGTCGTGGGCAATCCGGCAAACACCAACTCGCTGATCGCGCAACGCAACGCGCCGTCTCTGCCGCGCAACCGATTCACTGCAATGACCCGGCTCGACCACAACCGAGGGCTGGCTCAGCTCACGGAAAAGACCGGGGCGCCCCTGGGCACCGTGAAGAAGGTCATCATTTGGGGCAATCACTCGGCGACTCAGTATCCGGACCTGCACCACGCCACCGTTGGCGGTAAACCCGCTTTATCGCTGGTGGATCAGACCTGGTTCAAGGACAGCTTCATTCCGACCGTGCAGCAACGCGGCGCCGCCGTCATCAAAGCTCGCGGCACGTCATCTGCCGCATCCGCTGCGGCGGCCGCGCTCGATCACGTCCACGATTGGATGCTCGGCACACCTTCCGGAGACTGGGTGAGCATGGGCGTCCCCTCCGACGGCAGCTACGGCATACCGGAGGGCGTGATCTATTCATATCCTGTCACTTGCAAGAACGGCGACTACAGTATCGTGCAAGGATTGGAAATCAATGATTTCAGCCGCGAGAAAATGCAGGCGACCCACCGCGAGTTGCTCGAAGAGCGCGACGGTGTCAAAGATTTGATCTGATAAAGGGAAGTTCCCATGCATGACCTGCTGCTAGACGCCGGCATCGTTGTTGGCTGGCTGGTGTTGTTCGTGGGCGCTATTTGCATACTTGCCTATCGGCGCGCGAGTCTCGCTGCTTCCACGGCCGTTCTTCTCGTGTTGCTTGCTGCATATTGGGGCGTCGGCGCGGCGCCTTCCTGGTGGAAGGCCCTGGCCTCTGTGCCTTTCGCGATTCTCTTGTTGCTGAATATCCGGCCGCTGCGTATTCGGCTGCTCACGCGGCCGTTCATGAAAAAATACCGCAAGCTCTTGCCGGCGATGTCGTCCACGGAAAAGGAGGCGCTCGACGCGGGCACGGTCTGGTGGGACGGCGAATTGTTCACGGGCGGGCCGGACTGGCAAAAGCTCATGTCGGCGAAAGCGCCCGCCCTCACCGCGGATGAACAGGCGTTTCTCGACGGGCCTTGTGAGGAACTTTGCGCCATGCTGGATGACTGGGACATCACGCATCGCCGCGCCGACATGCCCGCGGAGGTTTGGGATTTCATAAAGGCGAAAGGCTTCTTTGCGATGATCATTCCGCGCCGCTACGGCGGCCTGGAGTTCTCCGCCTACGCGCACTCCTGCGTGCTGATCAAAATCGCGTCGCGCTCCACCACGGCCTCCTCGACCATCGCAGTGCCAAATTCGCTCGGCCCCGCAGAACTGCTGCTCCACTACGGCACTGACGCACAGAAAAATCACTATCTGCCCCGGCTCGCCCGCGGCGAAGACGTCCCGTGTTTCGCCCTGACCGGACCGCGCGCAGGCTCCGACGCCGCTTCAATCCCGGATAGCGGTGTCATTTGCAAAGGGCTGTGGCAGGGGACGGAAATCACCGGCATCCGTCTGAATTTCTCGAAGCGCTACATTACGCTGGCGCCGATCGCCACGGTGATCGGCTTGGCATTCCGGCTCTACGATCCCGACCATCTCATGGGAGAAAAGAGCGATCTTGGGATCACGTGCGCCCTCATCCCGCGCGGCACCGCCGGGGTGACCATCGGCCGCCGGCATTTCCCCTTGAACATTCCGTTTCAGAACGGGCCGATCCAGGGCCACGATGTGTTCGTTCCCCTGGATGCGATCATCGGCGGATTTGCGACGGCCGGCCAAGGCTGGCGCATGCTGGTCGAGCAACTCTCGGTGGGACGTTGCATTTCGTTGCCGTCGAGTGCTACAGGCGGCGCTCAGGCAGCGGTGTACGCCACCGGCGCTTACGCCCGCATCCGCCGCCAGTTCAGCACTTCGATAGGCAGCTTCGAGGGCATAGAGCAGGTGATTGCACGCATGGCTGCCCGCACCTACATCATCGACGCCGCGCGCTCCGTCACGGCCGGCGCGATCGACGGCGGCGAAAAGCCCTCGGTACCCTCTGCCATGCTCAAGTACCACGCAACGGAAATCGGCCGCGCGATTGCCAACGACGCCATGGACGTGCACGGCGGCAAGGGCATCTGCCTGGGGCCCAGAAACTATCTGGGGCGCGGCTACCAGCTGGTGCCCATCGGCATCACGGTCGAGGGGGCGAATATTCTGACTCGCAACCTGATCATCTTCGGCCAGGGTGCGGTGCGCTGCCATCCGTTCGTGCTCAAAGAGATGAATGCGGCAAAAAACCCCGACCGCGAGGCGGGCGTGCGCGATTTCGATGCCGCCGTGATGGGCCACGTCGGATTCGCGATTTCCAATGCGGTTCGCTCCCTGGTCCTCGGCCTGACCTCGGCGCGTTTCACCCGCGTGCCCGACACAGGCGCAACGCGGCGCTACTTTCAGCACGTCAATCGCTACAGCGCCTCATTCGCGCTGGCGACGGATGTGGCCATGCTCGCCCTCGGCGGATACCTCAAGAAAAAGGAGACCCTGTCGGCGCGATTGGGCGACGTTCTCTCCTCCATGTATCTGGCCTCGATGGTCCTCAAGCATCATGAAAACCAGGGCCGCCAATCCGACGACCTGCCTTTGATCGAGTGGGCCTGCCGCAGCCTGTTGTATCAAGCGCAAGAGCAGCTGCATCTGTTCCTGCGCAACTTCCCGAATCGGCCGTTGGCCGCCTTCATGCGGCTGTGCATTTTTCCACGCGGGCTCGCCTACTCGCCGCCGAGCGATCGATTGGGCCACGCCATCGGCGATCTGGTCATGAATCCGACCGCCACGCGCGAGCGGTTGAGCGAGCACATTTATAAGACTCCTGGAGAGCACAACCCGCTGGGACAACTTCAAGAGGCTCTGCTGCTCGCCGCGGCCGCAGAGCCGCTGGAGAAGCGCATCCGGGTGGACGGCGTGAAAACCGGCCGAGTCACGGCCCTGGACCTGCCGGGGCAGATTGCGCAAGCCGCCTCGCTCGGCATCATCAGCGCGGCGGAATCGAGGTCATTGCTCGACTACGACACCCGCGTGCTGAAAATCATCAATGTCGACGATTTCGATTCCAGTGAGTTGGGCGCGGGACCATGAGCTCGGTCGAACCGTACGCAAAGCGCGATGTCGCGCTGCCCGCGTCGGGCGATTTGGCGCCGGCGCGCTGCAAGAACTGCGAAGCGGTGCTGCTCGGGCGCTACTGTGTGAATTGCAGTCAAGCCGCAGACGTTCATGTGCCAACCACCATGGAACTCGCTCATGAGCTGATGGAAGGCTTGACGCACTCCGATTCGCGCCTTTGGCGCACGCTGACTACGCTGTGGTTCAAGCCCGGCAAACTCACCGGAGAGTTCGTCGCCGGCCGGCGCGCCGCTTATCTGCCGCCTTTTCGGCTCTATTTGGTGCTGAGCGTCGTATTTTTTCTTCTGGCGTCGTTTGTCCATATCAATGTCGTGGCCCTGAAGTTTGACGAGGCTACGAAACCCGGCGGTGTGCCGAACGTCTCTTCCGGCGCGCCTGCCGCAGGGCGAAGAAGTTTCGAGAACTGCGACGACCTCAACTTCATATCCTCCGACAAAAATCCGAGCTGGAACGCGAGGTTCAAGCGAGCCTGCGAGGCGACGGTGCGCGACAATGGCAACAATCTCCTTCATGGCGCAATCGGGCCGGCATCGAAAGCGATGTTTATTCTTCTGCCGCTCATCGCTTTCTTTCACATGCTCATGTATTGGCGGCCGCGGTATCGCTATGCGGAGCAGCTGCTGTTCTTCGTGCATTTACAGGCTTTTTATTTTTCCGCGGCGACCGTGCTGATCTTGCTCATCGAGGCGGGTTACTCGTGGCCGAAGATCGACGGATTGACGGGTATTCTGGAAACACTCCTTTGGTGGTGTTTGCCTGTGTATACCCTCCTGGCCATGCGCAGGGTGTTCCGGCGAAGCTGGCTCGGCACAATATCGAAGGCGATTGTCCTGTTCTTTGTCTACATGTCGGTCTTTGTCCTCGCCATGTTTGGCGCGGTCGTTTATGCCGCTTTCCAGCTGTAAGATACGGCCTTTAAATGAAGGAGAATTCCATGAGTCGTTTCGCCCTGGCATTGGGAGCCTGTTTAGTGGCTGCGTTCGCGTTGGCGTCCGATCGCATCGGAGCGGCCGGCGGAGCCGAGGTTTATTTCATTGCGCCGCACGATGGCGCAAAAGTGCACAGTCCCGTCACGATACAATTCGGCCTCAAGGGAATGGGTATCGCGCCTGCCGGCGTGAAATTCGACAATACCGGACACCACCATTTGCTGGTCGACACGGATATCAGTGAGCTGAAACTGGATGCGCCGATGCCGGCCACCGACAAGATCGTGCATTTCGGCAAGGGGCAAACCGAAACTTCGTTGACGCTGACACCGGGCAAGCACACCCTGCAGCTGGTGTTTGCGGACTACCTGCATCAGTCCTTCGATCCTCCTTTGCACTCGAAGAAAATCACCATCACCGTGGAATGACCGCTTGCGCGCGATACTGCATATCGACATGGACGCTTTCTACGCGTCCGTGGAAGAGCAGGATCGTCCTGAGCTGAGAGGCAAACCGCTGATAGTCGGCGGCACGGGCGGCCGGGGCGTCGTTGCAGCCGCCAGCTACGCGGTGCGGCGTTTCGGGGTCCGTTCCGCGATGCCCATGCGCGAAGCGCTGCGGCGCTGCCCAGAGGCAATCGTCGTGCAACCGCGCATGTCGCGGTACAAGGAGATCTCCGACCAGGTGTTTGCGATTTTTCGCGAATTCACGCCGGTGATAGAGGGATTGTCGCTGGACGAGGCCTTTCTGGACGTGACCGCGAGTCAACAACTGCTGGGCGGTCCCGACGTGATCGGCGCGGAGATCCGCCGCCGGATTCTCGCGCAAACCGGATTGACTGCCTCGGTCGGCATCGCAGCCAACAAGCTATTGGCGAAGATCGCATCGGACTTGAACAAGCCGAACGGTATGTGCCGCATCGATGCCGGCAATATCCGCGAGATCCTTGATCCTCTGCCGATTCATAAACTCTTCGGCGTCGGACAGAAAACCTTGCCAACGGTGCTGGCGGCGGGCATCCAGACTTTCGGCGATGCGCGTACGGCGAGCGACGAAGTCCTGTGGCGCGCATTCGGCAAGCACGGCAAGGCCATGAAGGACCGCGCCACCGGTCTCGATGATCGGCCGGTGGAAGCGGGCCGCGAGGAAAAATCGATCAGCGCCGAAGAGACTTTCGACAAGGATCTCAAGGATCCGAAGGAACTCAAGGCCCAGCTTAGACACTTGGCGGACCGCACCGCCTCCAGGCTGCGCGCGCAAAAATTGCAAGCCGGTTGCGTGAACGTGAAGATTCGGCGCGCGGACTTCACGACCTACACGCGGCAGCGAGCCGTCGAGCCCCCGACCCACGAAACCGCGGTCATTGCCGGGGCGGCCGAGGCCCTGCTCGAGGCTTGGGTGGCATCGCAGCCCCGCGCGGCCGTGCGGCTGTTGGGGGTCGGCGTATCCGATCTGCAGGTCCTGGTGCAGGCCGACCTGTTTTCCGGGCCCCAGCCGGAATCCGGCTCCCGCCTGGACTCCGCCGTGGACGGCATCCGCGACCGCTTCGGGGCGGGTCTGCTGACCCGCGCCAGCCTGTTGCCCCGAGGCCCCGGAACCGGAAACTAATGG
>JGI12627J18819_10000485_pt1 | contig 13131 bp, 9 predicted proteins | sample TexAe_OM1H0_M2_FD_18819 | JGI IMG/M metagenome (IMG submission 18819)
AGAAGACGGCTGGGACTTCAGTTTCTGCAATCGCATTTGTTGCTTCACAGCGCAATCCATCCCAGGTAAATCAGCCATAGCGATCCCATCGAGACCACCAGCCATAGGAGGACGCCCTGAATCAGCGGCCGATGGCCGACCCGTTTCAGTGTGGCGATGGACAGCCCGGTTCCGATGAGATAAAGCGTGACGGTCAGTCCTATCTTCGCCGCCTTGCCCAGAAAGACGTAGAGCGGCGCTGCCGCGGGAAGATAGGTGTTGCACACCGCCGCCAGGCAGAAGAAAGCAATGAACCACGGCCATTGAATTCTGGCTTTGGCATGCTTGATGACTGCCGTACCCAGCGCCAGCGGAACAATCCACAAGGCGCGCGCCAGCTTCACCGTGGTCCCGACCTGCAGCGCCGCCGAACCATATTTTGCCGCCGCGCCGACGACCGAACTGGTATCGTGGATGGCGAGGGCCGCCCAGAGTCCAAACTGCGTCTGGCTCAGCTTCAGAGCCGCTCCAATCAGAGGAAAAATCAACAAGGCCACCGAGTTCAGCACGAAGATCGTTCCCAGCGAGACCGCCATCTGCTCATCGCTCGCACCCGTAATCGGGCCGACCGCGGCAATCGCGCTGCCGCCGCAGATTGCCGTGCCGGTGGAGATCAGGTAGGCAGATATCCGCTCGACCTCTAGAAATCTGCCGAGCAGCATTCCCACCAACATGGCCACTGCAATGCTGAGCAGCGTGTATACAAATCCGCTGCGGCCTGCGCGCAAAATGGCCTGCAGGTTCATGCCGAACCCCAGTCCTACCACGGAGGCCTGTAACAGTATTTTGGAAAAGCGCGCGGATTCCCTCGGGTAGGGATGGCGAAAAACCAATCCGAAAACGAGCCCTGTCGCCAGAGCCACAGGGGGAGACGCAAACCCGCTGGCGGCACACAGCAGGCCGACAAAAAAGAACGCAATTGGGATCATGTTGGGGAGAAAGCCGGGAGCACTTCCCTTCCCGGCTTTCAGAGTGTGTCTTTTATGAATGTGTCTACGCGGCCGCCCCAGCTCGCAAAGACTGGATCGCGTCCTCTTCCGTGTCGTACACCTCGAAGACGGTCAGCAGCTTGGTCACCTGCAGCAAATCGCCGACGCGCTGGGTCAGGTTCGATAGCTTAATCGCGCCCCCGGCATTGTGGGCCGTGGTGTAGAGGGCGACCAGCGTCCCAAGCCCGCCGGAATCGATGTAGGTTACCCCCCCAAGATTGAGCACTAGCTTATTGGTTTGAGTGAGCAACTTCTTCACGGTGTCGCGCAGCTCGGCCGTTTCCTCTCCAAATACGATACGGCCATCGCAATTCACGACCAGAATGCCCTCCACCGTCCGAGTCGTCAGATTGAGTTGCATAGGCAGACTTCTCCTTGATCTTTGAACCTTTCTCGGCGAAAAGCCTACAGCCTTCGACGCCCCTGCGCAAGGGATTCAAGCGGCAAAATCCAGCAGAGTTCATGCATGGGAAGGGGTCCCGAGCGGCTTCCCCAGGTCAGCGAAGCGGCAGCCCATCACGTATAATCGAAACTTCTCTTCCATGAGCTATCAGGTTCTGGCGCGCAAGTACCGTCCGCAAAAGTTCTCCGAAGTCATCGGACAAGAACACGTTACGCGCACCCTGAAGAACGCTATCGAGCAGGGACGAACGGCCCACGGCTACATTTTCAGCGGGCATCGCGGCATCGGGAAGACTACCGTAGCCCGCATCCTGGCCATGGCCCTCAATTGCCGGTCTCAGGATCATCCCGTCGCGGAGCCCTGTGGCGTCTGCGAATCCTGCACCGAGATCCGCGCCGGCAACTCGGTCGACGTGATCGAGATCGATGCGGCTACAAATCGTGGCATTGACGAGATCCGGGAATTGCGCGAGGCCGCACGCTACCGTCCTGCGCGCGACCGCTTCAAAATCTATATTCTCGACGAAGCCCATCAGATTACCGATGCGGCCTTCAACGCGCTCCTGAAGACGCTGGAGGAGCCGCCCGGGCATGTCGTATTCATGCTGGCAACCACTCAGCCTGAGGATATCCCGCAAACGATCCGCTCGCGCTGCCAGCATTTCAGCTTTCGAGCTGTGCGGTTTGAAGAAATCATGGGGCAGCTTCGCGACCTGATCGGCAAGGAGAAACTTGAAGCCGATGAGGATGCGCTCGCTCTGTTGGCCGAAGCCGGCGACGGCTCCATGCGTGACGCGCTTTCGATCCTCGACCAGGCTATCGCTTCCAGCACGGGCCGCTTAACGGCGGAGTCCGTCCGGCAACTGGTGGGGGCCGCGCCCTCGGGCGTGCTGGAGGAAGTCATGCAGGCGGTTTCCCGCAGCGCCAGCGAGGACGTTCTCCGCCTGGCCGACAAGCTGATCAGTGAAGGCCAGAACCCCACTCACTTTGCCCGGCAACTGGTGCGGTTTTTACGCAACGCCGTGGTTGCCAAGGTGGCTGGCAAGGACTCGCCCCTGCTGCAGATTTCCGGGGACGAGCGGACGCGCGTGGCCCGGATCGCCGACCTGTTCAGCGAGGAAGACCTCGCCCGCCATCTGCAGATCATGCTGCGCACTCACGGTGAGCTGGGCTACAAGCAGGAGCAACGCTTTCACCTGGAACTCGGGCTTTTGAAAATGGCCCACGCGCAGCGGCTTCTGCCCATCGAGCAGCTGCTGTCGGAGGTCGCCGGGAGTGCGGGAGCTGCAGGGCCGCGTCCGAGCGGCCGTCCGGCCGTCATTTCGGAAGGGCGTCCGACGTCTGCTTCCGCCTCGCGAGGAAACTTCGTTTCGCCATTCGCGGCCGATTCCGCGCGCAAGAGCAGCTCCAAGCCGGAGCTCTCCACAGAATCTGGGCCTGCAGCAGGCCCGCGCACCGTGGGCAACATGGCCGCCCCGGCGCCCGTAATCATGGGCAGCGCGGTTCCGGAAGACGAGGACCACGAAGGCCATGCTGTGGCGCTCCAGGAGGCAGCACCCGGCGTACCGCTGGCCGGAGTCGACAGTGTGCGCAACGCCGTCGTGAATGCTTTGGGCGAGGCGGGACAGCGCATGCTGGTGTCCATGCTTGAGACCGGCGAATGGGGTGTCGAAGGGAGCGAGGTCGTCGTACGGGTCGCGGCTTCAGCCACCGTGATTGACATGTCGGTCGGAGCCGATGCCAGACGCCTCGCCATTGCAGCCGCGAGCGGCGCCATGGGCAGACCGATGAAGCTGAAAGTTCTCCCCGGCGGAACCGTCCAGGCCGCGCCAGCCCGGCCCGCTTCCGCATCCAATGGTGTGGGGCGTGCGCGTGCCGAACAGGACCCGATCGTGCGCCGCATGCAGCAGAAATTTGGCGCTGAGATCCGAACCATCATCGATCAGCGGGACAAGAAGTAGAGAGGCACCGAATGGGTGGTTTCAATCTTCAACAACTGATGACGCAGGCCAAGCAGCAATATGAGAGCCTGCAGAAAAAAATGCAGGAGACGGTCGTCGAGGCGTCCTCCGGAGGCGGCACGGTTCAGGTCAAGATGGACGGCCGCAAACAACTGTTGAGCCTGAAAATCGAGCCCGAGGCCGTGCAGGCCGGCGACCTCGAAATGCTGCAGGACCTGATTACGGCGGCCGTCAACGAAGCTGCCCGCAAGGTCGATCAAGCCATGCAGTCCACCGTGGGCGGAATGCTTGGCGGAATGGGGCTGGGGAATCTCTAATTGGTAATTTGTAATTTGTCGAGCGTCGCTCCCCCATGCGCCGCAAAGATTTTTTGCGAAATTACAAATTACCCGATTACAAAATTACAAATCTTATGTCCAAATTTGCCGAGCCCATGAGCCGACTGATCGACGAACTCAAAAAGCTGCCCGGCATCGGCAGCAAGAGCGCTCAACGGCTCGCCTTCCACATCTTGCGGTCGAGCGATGAGGACGCCGACGCGCTCGCCCGTGCCGTGCACGACGTCAAGGCCAACCTCCGCCTTTGCTCCGTCTGCAACAACATCACCGATGTCGACCCCTGCGCCTACTGCAGCAGCCCCACCCGCAATCAGCGCCTGGTGTGCGTGGTCGAAGAGCCCACCAACATTGCCGCCATCGAGAAGACCAAGCACTTCAACGGCGCCTACCACGTGCTCCACGGATCGCTCTCGCCCCTGCACGGCGTCGGCCCGGAACAGCTGAGAATCGCGAATCTCCTGCGCAGGGTGGAAGGCGGAGAGGTAGATGAAGTCATCCTCGCAACCAATCCAACGGTGGAGGGCGAAGCCACCGCAACCTACCTCTCGCAACAACTCAAGCGGCAAGGGGTGAAGGTGACGCGCATTGCCATGGGCATTCCCGTCGGCAGCGACATCGAGTACACCGATGAAATCACCATGCTGAAGGCGATGGAGGGACGGCGCGAGCTGTAGGTTTCAGCTTTCAGCTTTTAGCTTTTAGCTTTCAATTCAAGTCTCTGCCTCGCACTTCCTTACTCTTCGACAAAATGCGGATCAATATGTGCAAATGAGTGCTCCACTCCGGTGCAGAGGCGCTTTCAGAATGCCGGTCGAACTCGAGCCAGTGGCCCTCTTTTCATCATCTTACGTTTTCACTCTTCGTGCGATGGATGATCTGGCAATGGAAGCAGAGTTGCACTTCTGACTGCGTTCGACCCTCGCCCGTAGAAATTGACTGACGCGAGGCAAGCGCAGTTCGGGCAACCGAAACTGGCCACAACAAGACCAGCTGCACCTTGTCGCCAGCACGCGCCGCGCTGCGATGTAACCGCATCCAACCGACGCTCTTGAACCGGGCCAACCAGCCCGGTTTTTGATTGCCGACCGGTCAGCCCCTTCAAAGGGTTCGGCTTTGAGAAGTGTGAGGAAACCATCGCGACGGCTGTTCCTCTGCTTCGATTCTATCGATCCAGCTCATCCCACCCCATTCAACCAAGGGGGATTGTCTGGCGCCACTCATCGCCAGAGGGCATGGTGAAGGTCTGGACAAAAGACCGCGCGGCATCTTCGTTCTACCTAAAAGCCCAACAGCGAGCCCACCCGGCCACTTCACGCATCGGCCAGCAGGTGGGCCCTCTGGTGGGTCCCGAAATCAGGCTGCCGCGGGCTCTGCCGCACTCCTGTTCGACCCAAGTGCTTCCGAAAGCTTCTTCGAAACGACCTCAACGGTTACCCTAGTCGCAGGTGTACCTGCCAAGGCGTTCAAAAGCGCGTAATCGTGATGAGTAGCGAGTACACGGAGTGGTGTTACATCAACGCCCGCTTGAATGAGCTTCCTGGCGTACTGCTCGCCCTCGTCCCGAAGAATGTCGTTTTCGTCCACGATGACAAGTGCAGGAGGCAATCCCTTCAACTGTTCGAGCGTTGCTGACAAGGGCGAGGCTGTCGTCTTCTTTCGGTCCTCCTTGTTAGGAGCGTAGGCATCCCAGAACCAGGCCATTGCGGCTCTCGTCAGCCATGGACCATCCGCAAACTCTTCATACGATGGCTGAGACATGCTCGAATCCGTGACTGGGTACATGAGGACCTGATAACGAATCGGCGGCCCCTTTCGCTCTTTCGCGAGCTGGGCGACCACCGCTGTCGTGTAGCCCCCTACGCTTTCTCCGGCCACGGCCAACCGGGTTGGATCGAGTCCCAACTCTCTGCCGTGTTCTGCGACATACTTGGTTGCCGCATAGCACTGCTCGACCGGAACCGGAAACTGGGCTTCCGGAGACGGGGTGTAACTCACAAACACAAAGGCGGCATTCGTGCCGTTCACCAGGTCTCGCACCAGTCTGTCGTGGGTGTGTTTGCTGCCAAGAATCCAGCCGCCGCCGTGGAAATACATCACAACCGGGAGCAACCCTTGTGCGCCCGCTGGGCGATAGATGCGAACTGGGACTTCGCCGGTCGGACCTACTGGAAATACCTTCTCTTCTATATCAGCCGGAAGCTTCTTGACGTTGATGGCCTGCAGGTCTTCGAGAACTTTGCGAGCGTCCGCGTAGGACAGGGTGTAAAGCGGTTTTCCCCCTTGCGCCGCAAGAGCGTCAATAAAAGCCCGTGTTGTGGGTTCGAGAACGATTTCATTGTGTTTCGTCATAACAGTTTCCTTTCTCTGGCTGCCAGGTGGTTTGACTATTTGTGCGGCTAAGTCTAGGCCGCGGGTTGGAGTTTTCAACAGGGTCGGGGCTTGATTGCCGAAAACAGAGATTCTTCACCAGGAATGCAGCAACAACGTCACCTCTCGAGCTTCGGTCGGGGTAACGCTATTTCTGACGTAAAACGCTGTGACTGATATTCGGCCAGAATTCCTTGAAGACATTAAACACACCATCCAGTGCAATCTGGGTCAACCACTTCTGTCCCGTCTTGGTCCAGGTCCGATACCGGCTTGGATAGTAGAGATCGGAGACACCAGCTCCTGCGCCGTTGCCTACAATCTCCGAGAAGTTAAAGGTCCTGCCGCCGGAATCGCTCCGGGTCACTAACAGGCGGCTGATCGCGTAGCCGGTGCGTGGGAAGAATCCTCCGTGGCCTAAAGTGTAGTAGCGCGGATCTTCGCGAGTGACGGCTGGCACTATGGCTTCGGTAAAGTAGTTTCCTACGGCTTGATCGGCGAACGAGTGCCAATAGTAACGGCCATAGCCCACGGCCCCTTGACGAAATTCAGGATAGGAATCCTGGGCCTGGCCGACGCCAGCCAGCATCCCGGCAAAGATGAAGGCTGAGTAATCGAAACTGTCCTGGGTCGCGAGCCAGAATTTGTTCTTGAGCGAAAGCGGGGGAAGGTGCGCATCGGCACTGACGGCCCGGTAATTTGGAATGACCCAAAGGATACGCTTGGGCTGCTTGAGGCCATCCGAGGGAGTTGCGTTGGCCGGCGATGGCGGGTTTCCCTGGCTTTGCGGCTCTCCAGTGGTTTCCCGTGAGGATGAGGAGCCCTGCGCGCTGCCCGACTGCTCACCAGGCTGAGCCATCAAGACGGCGCTCGGCCTATCCGGAAGCAGGGTTTGGGCATGTAGAAAAGGTGCGGAAGATGTGATCAGCAGAACTGCCGCGCCGGCTCCGGCAACGAAGAAAAGATGCTCAGATCGGGCGAAGGCGCGGTACCCCAGTCTCGCCCAGGAAGTTGCGATGTAGTTCCCCTTCACTCTCATACCGTATCGATTCGCGCATGGTGCGATCAGTTGCAATGTTATCCCGCAAGGTGAAGGGTGAAAAGTTTGACGGACCTCGAAATAACGAGTTTGGCGGCTGACAGGGGGCCAGGCGATTCGCAAGGAGCAGGGATTGTAAGGTAAGGTCAGGTCAGCAACGCCAACTCGGGCTTACCTGAGCTGTTCCGTGATGACTGGCGAAACCAAGGCGTTTACATTTGTAACCGTGCGGTTACGAGTGAAATTGAGATTTCTCAACAGTGGGGTGGGACGTGGTCTCACTTTTTGGTCAGCATTGGAAGGTCGCAATCATAAGCATTCTGGTCGGGATTTTTCTGTTTGGCGGTGGCTTGGGCTTCTGGTTTTTCAGTCAACGAGTGCATCACTAGAGTATTTCCACGAAAAATAGACGTTTTCGCTTTCAAACCCCTCAATGCGTGAAAGCGGATTTTTCACCAACAACCAGAATCCGGACTTGGGGTTCCTGTCGCGCACTCGACGCAATTGTTCAAGACACGATGAAATCCGCCTCTGGCCGAATTTCGTCGTCCAGGGTCGCGGCGATTCGATCGTGACAGCGATGTTTCCCTTGCAGCATTATCGATGGTAAGGATCCAATCTCCAAAGGTCGGGCTCAGTCAGCCTAAAGTTTGATTGCTCCAAGTCAGGCAATCTCGTTAGCCTACTAGCACGCCCGTGGACCGAACGTCCGCGCAGTGAATCTTGCACGCCTCGTCGTCATCAAAGGTCGCTAGCAATTTGCGGCCTGATGGAGGCGGTTGGGCTGTCGAGTGGCAAACCGTAATCGGCCCGATTCCGACATTGTCCGTCTGCAGGGCTGCCGGAAATGGTCTTTTGAATTTTGCAGCTGCTCATAGCTGACATCACGAAAATCGATGCTTTCGGATGACCTCGTAGCGACTGCAAAAAGGCAATGCCCACCGCCTGTCAGGATTTACCGGCTAATGAGTTGAATCGCCTGGGAGCACGCCGTGTGGTGACCGTTCTACGAACAACCTGTCGCAAGGCGGTGACCGTCCGAATGCGAGCACGACACGCTTTCGTGTTGGGCGCCGTGTTGGCGAACTTGTCGCTGATCGCGCCTCCCCGCGCGCTCGCGCTTGATCAGGACCGGCGCATCTCCCAGTACGGTCACACTGTGTGGCGCATCCAGGATGGCGCCATCGCTCCCCCTACCAATATTGCTCAAACCACCGACGGATTTCTCTGGATAACAACTGCGCAAGGGTTGCTGCGTTTCGACGGAGTCCGGTTCGTGCCGTGGCAGCCTCCCCAGGGACAGAATCTGCCCGGCACACATTTCTCAGCTGTATTCGGCTCTCGCGACGGCAGCCTCTGGATCGGTACCACACGCGGTTTGGCTCGCTGGAAAGACGGCCAACTGCGAACGTTTACGGACCTGGAGCATCCCACCGGCATAGGCGAAATTATCGAAGACGACTCCGGGACAATATGGGCGACTCGCTATGGGCTTTATGCACGCGAAGCGCCGCTGTGCAGTATCTCCGAGGAGACGCTGCGCTGCTTCGGGAAAAAGGACGGGATCTCCGTCACCTACGGCCTCGGGCTGACTCACGATAGCGAGGGCAATATTTGGTTCGGGTCCACGGTGCTCGTTCGCTGGCGTCCCGGCACTACTCCTACAACATATTTTGGTGAAATTCGTGAACTTGCAAAAGGCGATGGAGTAATCCAAGTCGCCCTTGGTCCGTCAGGCACGGCATGGGCGAGCTTAGATGGAACGGGACCGCAACTTGGCGTCCAGTACTACTCCGGAGGTAAGTGGACGAGCTACGCCGTCCCGGGATTCGACGGGGCAAGAATCCGTCCTTTTGCCCTGCTGGTCGATCGCCGAGGATCGCTGTGGGTTGGCACAAAGGATGATGGAGTCTACCGCATTTGCGGCGGTGTCGCCGACCACTACGGCGTGTCGGATGGGCTGTCAGGCAACAGCGTGGGGTCCCTTTATGAGGATCGAGAAGGAAACATCTGGATGACGACCGATGGGGGACTCGACATGTTTCGCGACACGGCCCTGATTAGTTACACGACACGGCAGGGAGTCTCGGACTCCGACTTCCATTCGGTTCTGGCGTTACGTAACGGGGCAGTGTGGATTGGTACCGGTAGCGCCCTTAACATTTTGCGAAAACAAGACGGAAAAACCCTCATATTCGATCGAAACCTCTCAGGCCGAGAGGTTGGGCCCATGGTGGAAGACCACAGTGGCGTGGTTTGGCTTGGAGTGGATTTGGCCCTCATGCGGTTTCAGAATGGCCGTTTTCGAGAAGTCCAGCCTCCTGGTGGGCAGCCTTTCGCGAGCCTCGGCGGGGTGACTGGTATTGCCGAAGACTCGGGCGGAACGATTTGGGTTCTTACTCGTAGGGGCCAGTTATTCAGCATTGTCGGGGACAAGATTGAGAAGCAAGCCTCGCCCAACTACGACCTCGGCTGGCTGAAATATCTGGTGGCAGACTCGAACGGCGGTGTTTGGCTCGGCACTCAAAAGGGTAAAAGTACTATTTCTTACTTCCGCGATGGACGTTTGCAGACTACGTCGCTTAGTTCTCCCCAGGGCCCGGTCGGTATTCGCGCACCGTTCGTGGACTCTGACAACTCTCTCCTCGTCCCAAGTTCGCAGGGTCTCTACAGGCTCAACCATGGGCAACTGACCCTCTTCAGCAGCGACAATGGCTTGCCCTGCCCTGAGATCTTCAGCTCGATCAGGGATAATCAGGGTGCTCTTTGGATCTATACGCGATGCGGCTTGGTCAGGATCGCAGAATCCGAATGGGCGAAGTGGATCGACAATCCCCACGTTGCGGTGTCTGTTAAAACTCTGGACGCTCTGGACGGAGCACAAGCTGGGACCGGGAATTCCTACCAGCCGACGTCCTCTAAGGCGCCGGACGGTCGATTGTGGTTCGTAACCGGCGTCTCAGTACAAGTGCTGGATCCGGACCGCCTCTACGAGAACGCGCTTCCGCCGCCGGTTTATGTAGAAGGCGTTGTGGCGGACCATAAACGGTTCGACGCAACATCACTTGTCAAAGTCCCTGCCCTGAGTCGCGACCTCGAGATTGACTACACCGCACCCAGTTTTTCGGTCCCTCAGAAGGTTCGCTTCCGCTACATGCTGGAGGGCCGGGACCGGGAATGGCAGGATGCTGGGACGCGACGCCAAGCCTTCTATACGGACCTTAGACCCGGACACTACCGCTTTCGAGTGACCGCAAGCAACAGCAGTGGCATTTGGAATCAAACCGGCGCAGCACTGGACTTTGTTGTACTGCCGGCGTACTACCAGACGAATTGGTTCCGATTGTCGTGCGTCGCCGTCTTCATTGCGCTGCTTTGGGCACTTCATCGATGGCGCGTTCATCAGCTCAAGAGCCAGGAAAAGCGTCTGCGAGAGGCTGTCGAAACAATTCCAGCGATGACTTTCACTACATTGTCTGACGGCTCAGCCACATTTGTGAATAAGCGCTGGACCGAATATACCGGGCTTTCTGTAGAGCAGTGTTCGGGCCTCGGTTGGCAGCGTGCGATCCATGCCGAAGATCTAGCGCGCAATGCAGAAAAGTGGCGTGTCTCCGTTGCGACCGGGCAACTCTTCGAAGACGAGGCCCGGTACCGTCGCGCCGCTGACGGGGAATATCGCTGGTTTCTAGTGCGTGGTGTCCCATGTCGGGACCGGCATGGAAAGATTGTTAAATGGTACGGAACCCTCACGGACATTGAAGATCGCAAACGTGCAGAGCAAGAGCGTGAGAAATTGCGTGAGCTGGAGGCAGATCTTGCGCACATCAATCGTGTGAGCATGATGGGGGAAATGGCTGCATCCCTCGCGCACGAAATCAAGCAGCCTATCGCTGCCGCCATCACTAGCGCCAACAGCTGCATTGAATGGCTCACGCATGAGCCGCCCAATCTGGATCGGGCTCGTGTCGCGGCAAGCAAAATCGACAAATACGGGAATCGTGCGACAGAAATCATCGATCGGATACGTTCGTTTTACAAAAAGTCTCCTCCGCATCGTGAGTTGGTCGACGTGAACGGAATCGTCCCTGAAATTCTTACGCTGCTGGATGGCGAGGTGTCCCGATCGGCGATAGTCGTGCGCATGGAACTTGCAGCCGACCTGCCCGAAATCATGGCCGACCGCGTGCAACTGCAGCAGGTGTTCATGAACCTCATGCTCAACGGCATTGAAGCGATGAAGGACTCAGAGGGAGAGCTTACGGTGAAGTCGCAGATCCACGACGGTCAACTTCAGTTCTCGGTAAGCGACACGGGCGGGGGGCTGCCCACGGAGAAGATGGATCAGATTTTTTCTGCGTTCTTTACTACCAAGCCACAGGGCAGCGGGATGGGATTGGCCATTAGCCGTTCCATCGTGGAGTCGCATGGCGGCCTGTTGTGGGCGACCGCCAATGATGGGCGAGGCGCCACCTTTCATTTCACGTTGCCGACCGCTGCCGAAATCCTGCAAGCGCCAGCAACTGGGACGTGATGCGGTGTTCCTTAGGGCTTGATGCTTCGTTCCCTCCCGCGCGGGGAAGGCCGCTAGGAACGGGGGTGATGGTCCCGCCCCTGCTCATCTTTCGACAACCGGCAAAAGACTCACCTGCCTGTCAAAGGTCAATGCAACCGGGATGTTTCGCCAACTCGCCTGCGAGGCAGTTGCAGGGCGCTCTTATTGCATCGGTTGTCCCGACGCCAGCACCCCTTTGCCTGTGCCCCATGGATGGATTTCAGCTTTGATCAGGCCGGCTTTGACGATAGGGTCTTCTTGCGTCAACTTGGCAGTCTGCTCTGTTCCCACGCGGAAAATGGCGACTCCCCGCAGCTCGCCCTGCTCACCGAGCGGAAACGGTCCCGCAACGGCGATGTTTCCCTGATCTGTCATCTGTTTGACGAAAGCGTGATGCTGCTTCATCACATCCATAAACTCCGGCGCGTTTGGGTTCCAACGGTCGCCGCGCTTCATCAGAACCAGCGTGTACTGCTCGAATCCGGGAGGCTCGGATGGATTGTGAATCGCGCTCGGTTCAATGAGCCACGGCCCATGAACCTCGGCGGATAGACGGCCTGCTTTGACCGCCGGATCGCTATCGGCCCATTCCTGTACTTGTGCCGCCGAGTCCGCTTGGAACACAAAGATGCCCCGCAGCACCGTGTCGTCCATGAACGGCCCGGCGATCACAAGTTTGTGTTCGGCAGCCATCTTGCGGATGTTGGTCATGTGCTCTTCCTGAAGCTTCTCACCCGCCTCTTTGCTCAATTGCGGAGCGTTGGATGGGCGAGTCAACAGCACAAAGAAGTACTGGGCGGCCTTGGCATTCGGCTGGGAGAGGGCTTGCCCGAAAGCAGAGCCCGCCACTACGAGCAGGCTGAGCACGAGCACAGGACTAAAGATGATTCTTCTCACGCGCGAAAAACAGAATACACCCGGACCGCGGCCACTCGAAGTAACCGTTGCAAACAGGCGTGGGTGTCAGCTCGGGCCTGTGGCCCGCGAAAGCGCATGAAAATGGATCAGAGCCAGGCAATAATCGACGATGGCGCCGAGCGGCGAGATTGATTCAACACTGGAGAGGGCAAGGCCGGGTGGGTGTCTGATCCGGAGCGTGCGTGATAGAGCGAATAAATGGTGCGTTGTCTCTCCCCCCGTGGGAGCGGCGATAGCCCGAGACCCTGCTTAATGTAATCTTCGGCACGCTCTCCGCTCCCGCCAGGAGGAAGCCTATGCCGTATCGGATAGCGGGAATCGATGTCCATAAAAAGAAGCTGGCCGTGGTAGTGGCGGATGTCGAAATCGAAGACGAATACGCATTTGAGCGACGCTGGTACGGAGGCAACCCCGAGCAGTTGCAACTGCTGGCGGGATGGCTCATCGAGCAGCAAGTCGAAGAAGTGGTGATGGAATCCACCGCGCAATACTGGAAGCCGCTTTGGGAGACGCTGGAGCGGTA
>JGI12627J18819_10000486_pt1 | contig 13121 bp, 11 predicted proteins | sample TexAe_OM1H0_M2_FD_18819 | JGI IMG/M metagenome (IMG submission 18819)
TCGGTGGTGNGCGAGCCGTGCCCGGGCCGAGGANTTACAGCAAGCCAAGCGTGCGGGCTCGCTCGACCGCGGCGTTTCTGTTGGCGACGCCGAGTTTGCGGTAGAGCGAGCGTTGCTGGGTTTTGATGGTGTTGACCGACACATGTAACTGCAGACCGATCTCGCGACGTGACAATTGGGTGGCCAGCAAACTCAGGACTTGACGCTCTCTGGCGGTCAGCTCGTCAGCGGCGTCAGATGGCGCGGGGGGCGGCGCCTCTGAGACGTCGGGGTATGCGCCGGCGGCGACCAATAACGCCGGGGCCATGCCGGATCCGTGGCGCTGCTCGATCGAGGAAGAGGCCTCCTGGCGGGCTGTGCGGGCGGTGTGATGATCGCCAAGGCGCTCAGCGATCTCCGCTTGTGCAAGAAGCGCTTTGACGATTTCGGGAATGGCGCCGCCGTGTCGGGCGGAGGCCACGGCCATACTTACGGCGTCAGCGGCAGCCGAGATGTCACCGCGGCGGGTGAAGATCTCCGCCGCCGCCATGCACACCATCACGCCGACGAAATATTCCTGAACGCCCAGGACGGTGCCGCCGCCGTTGGCGCGTCTGACCAGATGTTCGGCGCTGGCGATGTCATCGGCCTCNGCGGCGATCAATGCCAGGTAACCCAGCGCGTAGATGAGATAGCGCCGATCACCGACCTTCTCGGCGTGCGCGGCGGCCTGCCGGTACGCNGCCTGAGCAGCGGCGCGATATCCGGAAAAGTACAGGGCGTTTCCGTAGATGCAGTACAGGCCCGAACGGGCCAGCGGCGCGTCCCCGAGATCAAGCTCAGTCGCCCGCCGCGCCGTTTCCCGGGACGTAGTGATGTCACCGATCTTGAAGGCGTGGATCGCGCGCAGGACAAGGGCTTGAGCAGCGATTGTCCCCCCGGCCGTCGCATCGGCATCTGCGCGGGCCTCGATCGCGTCGATCCAGCCCGCGGCCTCGTTCACGCGGCCTTCGTTCACCGCGATCCAGGCGCGGGGCACGCTCAGCCGAGGATCTTGGCGAACGATCTTGTCGGGTAACGAGTCCAGCCAGCCCGTCACGGTCGACAGCCCGTCGGCGTTGAATTCATCGACCCAGTGCTCGGCGATGAATTGCGACGTCGCATTGATGTCCCCGGCGGCGGTTAGGTGATAGACCGCTGCGTCGATGAGGCCTTTCGACGTCGACCAGGCTGCGGCCCGCCGATGCAGCTCGGGCACTATTTCGGGCTCGCTGCGGCGCAGCTCAATGCGCAGCAGATCTGCCAGAAGGTGGTGATAGCGATACCAGCGCCGCGAGAGGTCCAGGGGGATGACGAACAGGTTCTCGCGCTCGATGGCCTCGAGCACCGACGCAGAATCCGTCTCATGCAGCACGGCGTCGCACAGTGCGCCATTGAGTTTGCGCAGTATCGACGTTCGCAGCAGAAATCGGCGCCGCTTCTCGGGCTGGCGGTCCAGTACCTCGGCTATCAGGTAGTCCGCGATGTAACGGTGGTCTCCATCGAACGTTTTGATGACGGCGTCGGTATCTGATCGGCCGCTGAGTGACAGCGCGGCCAAATACAGCCCTGCCGCCCAGCCTTCGGTGCGCCGATACAACAGCTCGACGTCATCGTCTGTAAGTCCCAGGTGCAGGACGGCGTTGAATAGCTGCCCGGCCTCTTCGGGCTGAAATCGCAAATCGTCGCCGCGCATCTCGGTGAGTTCTCCGCCCGCCCGGAATCGGGCCAAGGGCAATGCGGGGTCTGCACGAGTGGCCAGCACCATGTGCAGGTTAGCCGGCATCCGGGTGAGGACGAACTCCATCTGTTCATGCACGGCGGGGTTGGTGATCAGGTGATAGTCGTCAAGAATCATCACCAATTCGTCGGCGGCTGCAGCCACTTCATTGAGAAGCGTGGGTAGCGCGGCCAGCAGCGAACTAGCTCCCATCCCGACCAGTTCGAGCGCGCGACCGCCCACGGCGGGGCTGGCCTTGTGCAACGCGGAGATCACATATGTCCAGAACCGCACCGGGTCGTCGTCAGGAGGGTCGATCGACAGCCAGCCATATGCGGGGCCGCCGGCGGCCCAAGTATGGCTGGCCACCCACTGCGCGAGCAGCGTGGTCTTGCCCCAGCCCGCAGGTGCGCTCACTAGGGTGATTTTGCGTCTCAGCGCGACAGCCATGGCGTCGAGCAGCGTCGTTCGCTGAATCAGTTGGTCGCTGATGTGCGGGCTGTTGAGTTTGGTTGCCAAAACGATTGCGCGTTCGCCTGTTTGGCTCACACCCTCGATGGTGTTGCCCTCTGCGCCGGTCATGGCCGCCTGCAGCGCGATGCCCGATGGTGGTTACTGTTGGTCACGCGCTGACAACTTGGCATCGACATTCCTCTGCGGGTGCGTTGCTTCCGCCTCGCACAGCATTTCGCCGTGAGCCTAACGAAGACCGGCCGTTTCGGCGCGCTGTTGACCTTGGGCGAGCAGATGTCGACCGCGTGTGATCCGACCGTGGACGCACGACCACTTGTGCAGCTGCGCGAGGAGTCGGCGCTGATGCCCGGTGTTGTGACCGGGTCGGCGGGCAACGGCGGTGGTGCACGGCGGCCCGACTCGTCGAGGCGGCCCTGTCGCCGCCTCGGAGCCTGCTGCCGGTGGCGGCCTAGCGACGAGCAGCGTTCACCCACGAGAAGACGGTATTGCGGGGCCGGATTGCGTTGCCGCTCAACGTGTTCCCGGCCGGGATATCGGCCGCAACAACGTCTGGTACTGGTCGGGAACCAAATCACGGTATTCGGGGTGGCGGAGGATGTAGTCACTGGTGAGTTTGCAATACGGGACGACGGTAGCGCCGGCCGAGCGGATCAAGGCGAGAACCCCGTCGATCATCGCCGAGGAGATGCCGCGTTCACGCCATGATGGGTCAACCTCGGTGTGCGTCAACACGATGTGGGTCTGATAGCGGCGGTAAGGCTGCCAGCCGACTACCTGACCGTCCACACGGGCTTCGAATTTGTTGTCGTCGGGGTTATCGGCGACGGTGGTCTGCAGTCCTGCATGTGCCGGGCGTTCGACGCTGCCCATGGACGCAGAGCCACTCACCGACCCGCCCCCGCACGTGTCCGCCCGCCCTTTGTCGTGGACGGTGTGGAATCGGTGAGCTGGTCTCCCCGATGGGCGGCAAACTGCCGCAAGTAGGTCAGCGCGAACGTCAAGGCGTCGCGATCGGGCCACGTCGCGCCGTAGGCACTGGAGAGCAACGTGGCTCCCTCATGAGCGCTCACCAAAACGTTGGCGAGCGCCGCGGGGTTCGCGGAGTCGACCAGCAGGCCATTTCGCTTCATCCTGGTGAGGCCACGCCGAAATATCGATGACCACTGCTGGTAGCCCTTGGCGAGCAGTTCGCGGGTGTGCTGGTCATGTTTGCTTAACTGACCGGCCAGCGCACCGAAGGTCGGCACCGGCTGCGCGCGCAGCTTGCGGCGACTGAACTGCATCGTCAGCTCGACCCATTGCTCGTAATCGTCGAAGGTATCCAAGTCGCCCAGTGCCGGCTGTCGATGGAAGTCCAGCAGAATTTCGATCTGNCGGGCGATGACAGCGTGTATGAGCGCGTCTTTGTCTGCGAAGTAATGCGACAGCTGCGAGCCGCTGACCGACGCGATCTGTCGGACCTGGTCGATACTGAAACCGGTAAGCCCCTCTGTCATGAGCACTTCGGCGGCAGCGCCGACAATCCGGTCACGTGTGGCGCGTCCTCGCTGCGTCACCGGCAGATTCTCGGCGTGGCTTTCAGGCATGGCGACAGACTACCCGCGATGGTCCGTCACTGGGTTTTCTACCCCATAAAGCAGCGGTGTGTTGCAAGTAGTCAGCGGGCAACCCGGCGTTCTCTCGGTGCAGGTGCTGTCGTCTTGTCAATGCGCTGCCGCTGAAGCATCCTGCGATGACTGGGACCGGGCTGCGGCCTTGGGGGAACGGGAAGTTCGGCATGGCAGGTGATGCGCGCTGCGGTCGGCCTAGTGAGCCGGGGCGCATGCCGGTTCGGGTAGATCGAGGTCGGCTTTGTTAAGTCGGTACACCTGCAGGTCTAGGCCATAGTACTTGTTGGTCTCGCCGACCCAGTCCATGCCAACGCGCCGCGCGGTAGCCGCGCCGCGGTGGTTTCCCGGCCTGATGACGGCGAAAAGTTCACTGATACCGGTGTTGTCGAAAGCTTGATGGGCGACGGCATGACCCGCTTCTGCACCGTAACCCTGACCCCACATCGTCGGCGCGACCTGCCAGGCGATTTCAAGATCATTGCATCGAGGTGGCAGTGAGAGCAGGGCCACCCCGCCGACTACCTCGCCGGAGAGCTGATCAACGATCGCCCACCGCCCAAGCGGCACCTCAGTCCCGTCGCTTTCGTTGATCCACGCAGCCAGAAGCGGGCGCAAGTCGTTTGCGTTGGTGACAGGGGCCAGAGCCGGGCACAGCCAGCGTGACACCTGCGGTGCGCCGTAGATGCCGTAGGCCGCCGCGAGATCATCCAGAGTCCACGGCCGGAGCAACAGCCGCGCCGTCCGGATACTTCGCGTCGCAGAATCGCATTCAACATGGCGATTAGCCATCTCACCTCGCAGGTGTCTCACGCGTCGAGTTACTAACAGCTTCACCAGCTACTGGTGTAGCCCAGGTCCTACTGACTGTATCGACTGGGCCATCGTACCCACAATGGCCTCGAGTTGTCTCGACCGAACTGCATCCGCTTTCGACTTTGGTGGGTTGCATACCCCATTAGACTCGGGTTACACGGCCTCGCAAACGCGTGATGTTGAGCCCGGATTGGCAACGAGGCAGCAGAACATCGGGCGATCGGAGGTCGACAAAGGTGACAACGGAAACCATTGATCGCTCGTTTGACCCGCACATCTATCACGTTCTCGGACGTCGAGAGCCCGTATTGGCCGGGCTGATTGACACATACGGCTACCCCCTGCCATTCGAGTGGCACGATGGCGGGCGCACCGGGGACAGCCAGTTCGCCGCCATGCTCTTGCATATCGTCGGTCAGCAGATATCTGCGTCGGTGGCATTCCGCATTTATGACCGAGTTGCAGCGGCGTGCGGAGACATACCCTCGGCCGCAGCGATTTTGACACTTCAAGCTCCACGATTGGAGGCCGCGGGGCTCAGTCGCGCGAAAGCGTCCTACATCATGGCGTTGGCCCGTGCGCAGGCCGACGGCGTGATCGACATCGAAGCGATGGGCGACCTCGAGGATGCCGAGGTGATCGCGAAGCTGACCGCAATCCACGGTATCGGCCTGTGGACTGCCCAGACGTTTCTGATCCATAACCTCGCCCGCCCAGATGTCCTGCCCGCCAGCGACCTGGGTATCCGGCGCGCTTGCGCAACCCTGTGGACGATGAGCAGCCTGCCAAGCCCGGGGGCTGTCAAAGCCCTGAGCGCCGCATGGACGCCCTACCGCTCCTACGCTTCGGCGCTGTTGTGGCGCTCGTTGGCTCCCGTCGGAGAGGAATCTGACCCCAAAGCACGTGCGCTGCAAAAGCACGCGGCGGCGGACACCGGTTCACACGGCCGTGCCGCTAGCTCAGATGCTTGCCCAGGAACTCATGGATGAGATCGGCGACCTCGGCGCCGGCCGATTCCAACAGGAAATGGCCACCGTCGATAACGTGAATCTCGGCGTCGGGCAGATCGTCAGCGAATGCGCGCGCGCCGTCGGGCCCAAAGATTCCATCACCCTTACCCCAGACCGCCAGCAGCGGTGGTTTGTGAGTCCGGAAGTAATCGTGGACTGCGGGGTAAGACGGTGAATTGGTGGCGTAGTCGACGAACAGTTTGAGTTGCACCTTGTCGTTGCCCGGACGTGAGATCAACGCGTAGTCGTGGTGCCATGACTCAGGATTGACCAACGACTCGTCTGCTACGCCGTTGGTGTACTGCCATTTGGTGGCGTCCAAGCTCAGGTACGCACGTACACCCGGTTCGGTGTCGGCGTTCTGCGCCTGTTGCCAGGCAACAATGGGTTCCCAGAATCCACTGACGAACCCCGCGTCATAGGCGTTGCCGCTTTGGCTCACTATCGCAGTGATCGCGTCAGGACTGCTCAGTGCCAGCCGCCACCCGATCGGTGCACCGTAATCCTGCACGTAAATGGCGTATTCCGTCACGTCGAGTTGAGTCAGTAAACCCTGGGTCAGGTCCGTGAGTGCGTCGAAGGTGTAGTCGAATTCGTCTACGGAGGGCGCATCGGACAATCCGTACCCGAGGTGATCCGGGGCGATGACGTGGTAGCGGTCGGCTAGGGCCGGCACCAAGTTGCGGAACATGTAGGAGCTGGTCGGGAAACCGTGCAGGAGAACGATGGTGGGCGCATCCGGACGACCTGCTTCGCGGTAGAAAATCTGGTGGCCATCGACGGTGGCATAGCGGTGATGTACAGCGGACACGAGCGCTCCTCATCTCGGAGAAAATAGACCACTGGGTGGTATGACCCATTATTGTGATTCTTCACGGTACCGCAACCCCCAAAATGTGAATCCCGATCCAGGAGTTGGCGTCGCCGCCGGCCGCGGCGGCTGCGGTGCGGCTCTCGTGCGCTCAACGCGAGTACCCGCTACTCACGCCGCGGCGGCATCGCAGCGCGACAACGAACGCGTGCACAGTGAGGTCGATCTATTCGCCAGGCGTTGGCCGAACGGCGTCCGGATAGTACTGCGGATTCTCGCGCCGGTCGAACATCCCGTAGTCACGGATAATGCGAATCTCTCGATGTCGCAGCTCTTTTTGCCCATCAGGTGGTATGAATGCGGCGTTGTGAGGGTCTGACCAGGCTTGGAGCAAAATGGGATTTCCAGGTTCGAGGACCGAGTCGAAGATGTCCCATTCGACGAGACCGCTGGCGTCGGTACGTAACCCGAGTTGCTTTGCCAGGCAGGTGGCCTCGGCTTCATCTAAGGGCCCTTGTTCAACGGGGACCTTGGAATTGATGAGGGTGATGGCTTTACCGTCACCAATGTCGGTCACGTCGAGCCGTTGCTCTTTCAGTGTTTGACCGTGCGGAACATCGGTGTCACCGGTGATCTGGCCGACTCGCAGGCGGTAGTCGGCGAGAACAGTGTCACGGCCTTTGACCTGAACGTCGTGGTGGCGGGCTCTCGTGCGCCACCGGACGAGGGACTTTTCGTCGGTCCAGGACGACAGCGACAACACCCACCCTGGCCGCGTCAGGCTGCGGTAGCGGATGTTGTCGATGAATCCGTCGATCGCCTCGAGGTCCGGCCGGAGCATTTTTGCGTAGCCAAAGTAGGCATTCCACTGTGGTCCATGTGGATGGACCTCAAACAGAACGGTGAACACTAGAGATTCCTCTCATCGAAAATCCGTTGGGGCCCATGACTACGGGAGCGCATTAGTAGCTCAGACCAATGAGCTCGCGCAATGGTCGCAACCCGGCTTGTTCGGAATCGTCGTAAGGTAGCCCGCAGTAAGGAAATTCGGGTCGAATCCTGGCGACGTCAGGCCCCACGCCGTCGCTCACGGCCGTTCCTGCAGCCAAACTGAGCATGACGTCGAAGGCGTCGGCGCCCAGCGGGCGCCCGTTGAACCGTGTGGTGCTGAATTCGGCGTCCGAACCGATCTCATAGGGCAGCATCGCGGGAATCAGTCGCGGGACGACAATCGAGGCGTAGCCGGCGGGATCCTTGACGCGGCCTGCGCGCGCCGAGAGGGTCTTCACAAATTCGGCGACTGCTGAGCCGAACAGTGCTGCGTCGTCGACGGGTGCGGTTTCGTGAAACCGCTGTGCGAGCCCAACAGGGTCGGGCTTGGACAAATAGAGGTGGGTCAACAACGGAACCCCCCACCTGTACACCTGCACCTCCGGTGCGTGTCCACACAGACTCGCTGTCGCCCACGCGTGCACCCGGCGGGCTTGTAGCAGAGAGTTCGGTATCTCCAGGACAGTGGCCATGTTGTTGCGGCCCTGGAACAGGTTGTTTCCGTGCTCGAATGCGTCGCTGGCATAACGTTGCTCGGCGAACAAACTGTTGACAAACGTGAAGAAGCCGAACGCGTCGGCCGCCCACAGTTCGGCTGAGCGCCCAACGTAAGCCTGAACCCCATCAGCGGTGTGAACGGATCGCCCGACAATCCCCTCGGCGAGCATTTGACCACCTGCGCCTGGTATCTCATCACCAGTCGCTCGCACCACGCGAAACCTCTGCGCGTGGTCCGCAGGGTTCCCGCCAACATGGTGGGGCTCCTCGAAGACGAATTTGAAAACTACATCCTCTGTTGCATCGCCGCTGATGTCGAAGCGGAAGGCGTAGATGCCTTCCGGATGGAGCGTCAAAGGTGCGAAGATGCCGGCGTCTGGGTTCGTTGTCAGGATCATCGCGGTCGTGTCCGGAGTCGCTCCCGCGAATAAGTACATGTCCAAGATGTTGAGTCGCGAGTCGTCTTTGGCGACCTGAGTGTCAAAATGGTGAGACATCACTATCCCTTCCCGGCGAGCTGCGACCTAAAGGCCCACGTGGCTGGCCGATGTCAGGCCGCCGTTAATGCGCATGACACTACTGGGTCAGCCAGCCCATATCTAGTGTCAGTCGCGCGGAAAATTGTTCAGCAGCGACTTCATCTGGGTGATGTGACCCAGTTTGCCTCGGGAGGAGGTAGTCTCTGAGGCGTGAGGTTTGGGGAGTCCCGCGGGCCCGCGATCGGATGTGCCAGTTGATGAAGCCGAATGGATCGCCGCGGGCAGGCCGGGATTGGGCGGGCCGCGTGCCTACAGACCCGGGAGGGCCGAAAACTGCCATTGCGCAACGGTGCTCGCGCATCGTGCTGGCTGGTCTGTGCGTTACATCGGCGCCGGAGATCGGTACGAACCGTTATCAGCGGGACGTAGCGTGAGTCTCCGCAACGCAGCGCCCACGAGCAGGGTCATGGTCGTCGCGGTCATGGTGTCGATGGTCGCATTTCTTGATGGAACCGTCGTGAACTTGGCGCTCCCGGCCATCGAACGCGATCTGGGGGGAGGTCTGCCGCTGCAGCAATGGGTCGTCGACGGCTATTTGCTGTCAATGGCAGCATTGATCTTGCCGGGCGGGTCTATCTCGGACCTCTTCGGACGAGTGCTGGTGATGCGTTTCGGCCTCGCCGCGTTCGGCACCGGATCAATCCTCGCGGCGACCGCCAGTTCGCCGTTAATGCTTGTCGCGGCTAGGGCCATCCAGGGTATGGGTGCTGCGTTTTTAGTACCAGGATCCCTGGCGCTGATTAATTCAACGTTTGATCGTGCCGCTCAGCCTGCGGCGATCGGGACCTGGACAGCCTGGACCGGCACCGCGTTCGCGTTAGGACCACTGCTGGGAGGACTTGCCGTGGATCTGCTGACATGGAGGTGGATCTATGCGCTGTCTGCGCTTCCGATGGTCCTCGGTTACGCGCTGACATATTGGTTATGCCCCGTGCAAGCTCCGGCTGAGCATCCCAGAGTCGATGTTGGGGGAGCGGCATTATCGGCAGGCGGACTCACCGCCTGTGTCTACGGACTTATCGAATCCCAACAGCGTGGCTGGACTGATTCTGTCGTAGCGACGTCTGTCTCTGTCGGGGTGATCATGTTGGTGTTCTTCGTGGTGTGGGAGCGTCGCGCAACAGACCCCATGCTTCCCTTGCGCCTGCTGGCGGACCGCAATTTTGCTGGCGCCAACCTCGCCACCGCCTTTGTCTATGGCGGGTTGGGACTGGGATCGCTGGTGATCTCCCTCTACATCCAAGAGGTCGGTGGCTACTCGGCGACGGCTGCAGGAATGGTCACGCTGCCCATTCCCATCATGTCTTTTTTATTCGCCCGCCACGTTGGTGCTCTCGCCGCGCGCGTGGGGCCAGGGTTTTTCCTTGTCATCGGACCGGCATTGGCTGGGACCGGGCTGCTGGTGATCGCATTATCGGCGGGTGCGGTGAATGTTGTTGCGAGTGTAGTGCCGGGCATGATGATGCTGGCGGCGGGGCTGGTGGCCACGGTCACACCGCTGACATCGTTCGCCCTGTCGGCCGTCGATCCCGCACGCAGTGGTCTGGCATCGGCGATCAATAACGCTGTGTCACGGCTGTCGTCACTAATTACGGTGGCGTGTATGGGTTTAATCGCCGCCGGCAGTTTGACCGAGGTCGGTTTCGCCCGGCTGCTGCAAGTCAGCGCAGCCCTCTTTTTCGGCGGCGCGATAACTTGCGGGCTCACCGCGGCTCGATCGGGCGCGAATGTTCACGCTGTTCCGTGTGAAGTCGCCGCGCTCTGCCGCGACCGCGGCGGTGTGCAACCGGCACTGGCCAGCAGCGGCTGACCCCTGACTGTGAGCCGTTGGCGCCCAGGCACGGGTGCGTTCGGGCCTGCCTGCTGGCACACAGAGAGTGCAATGCACTGCTGTGACCTGTTGTGCGAAAATGCTTTTCGAGACTTGCCGCACTGCGACACGCGAGGGATCTGGCGGACTCAACCGTCGAGTGAGAGCCCGCCCAGGAACTGACGGATCAAGGCGACTACATCACCCAGGGCGGTCTCGAGTAGAAAGTGCCCGCCGTCCAGTAGGTGAATCTGCGCCCGTGGGAGATCGTCACCGAACGCGGTGGCACCGGCAGGCCCGAATCCGCCGTCGCCTTGACCCCATACCGCCAGGAGCGGGACTTGACTGTCGCGAAAGTATTGCTGCACCTGTGGATACATGCGCACGTTGCTGGCGTAGTCAACAAATAGCCTGAGTTGTACGAGGTCGTTTCCCGGCCGGGATATCAATCTGAAGTCGTGATGCCAGGACTCGGGGTTTAGTAGTGTTTCGTCGCTAACTCCGAAGGTGTACTGCCAGCGGGTGGCATCGAGGGTCAGATTCCATCGCGCTCCTTTTTCTGTTTCCGCATTTTGGACGCTTTGATAGTCCATGATCGGCGCCCAGAACTCTTTGATCAGCCCAGCTTCGTACGCGTTGCCGTTCTGAGTGATGATCGCGGTGATCGCCTCCGGGGCGCGCAGCGCCAGACGCCACCCGATGGGCGCGCCGTAATCTTGAACGTAGAGCCCATACCGGCTGATCCCGAGCTGCTTTAGCAGCGCTGCGGTGATGTCAGCCAGCGCATCAAAGGAGTACTCGAACTCATCGAAACTCGGTGCATCAGACAGGCCGAATCCAAGGTGGTCGGGGGCGACGAGGTGGTAGCGGTCAGCCAATTGCGGGACCAGATCGCGGAACATGTAGGAACTCGTCGGGAAGCCGTGCAGTAACACTAGGACCGGGCTGCTAACGGAACCGGCTTCACGGTAGAAGATTTTGTGCCCATCGACGTCGGCGAAGCGATAGTGAACGTTCTGACTCACGAGTTCTCCTTATTGATGTGAGGGCAAATGCCTTGCGGGTCAGGCCCATCTGCTCTCGATATTGCCGTTGCAGGTGCCGTACCGGCTGCCACCGGCCGGTGAAGACGCAGGGCGACGCGGGCAACATGACAGCTTGCGCAGCTGCAATCATACTGGGTCAGATAGCCCATACTCTAGTGATTCAGGAAGTCCTCGTCGATTGAACCTGAAATAAGTGTTCGTACTGCGGTATCCGGCATTCTTGCCAGCTTCAGTAATAACTGGGTCATGTAGCCCAGTATCAGGTACTCTGGCACGCGGATGGTTCGTGTCGTAACGACCGGAGGAGAACTAATGTCGGATTCTGCGTGCTGCGAGCAGCGGTCCATTGTCGAGTGTGAGCTCGACGGCTCAAAGGAGATGACAGCGCTGCGCGCCCATCGCCAGGGTGGGCCCGAGGTGCTTGTGGTCGAGCGGGCGCCTATTCCGGTTCCGGCGGCCGACGAAGTGTTGGTGGCGGTACACGTTGCCGCGATTACTTTCGACGAGCTCAAGTGGCCACAAACGTGGACTCGGAGCGGTGTGAGCCGTACCCCGGTCATTTTGTCTCACGAAGTGTCAGGTGTAGTGCGTGAGGTCGGCTCAGAAGTGAAGGACGTCAACGCGGGTGACGACGTCTGCGGACTTATTGGATTCGATCGTGATGGCGCTGCTGCCGAATTTGTTGCCGTGCCTGCTGTTGACTTAGCTCAGAAGCCGGCGGGTTTGTCACATGCTGTTGCGGCGGCGTTGCCGCTGGCAGGACTGACCGCTTATCAGGCGTTAGTAGATCGCGCCGCCGTTCAGCCGGGTGAGGCGGTGCTGGTGCATGGAGGTGCGGGCGCGGTAGGGATACTTGCAGTGCAACTTGCTGCGATGCTCGGGGCGGACGTTACCGCGACAGTGCGCAGCGACGCAGCTGAGTTGCTTCGCGGGCTTGGCGCGAAACGAGTCATCGATATCCGTACCGAGGGCTTCGAACGTAGCGATGCCATCTACGACGTGGTGATAGACACCGTTGGCGGGGACACTCTCGAGCGGTCTTTCAAGGTATTGCGCGGCGGCGGGCGATTGGTCACCATCGCTGGTACCCCTGCCGCGGGCAAAGCTGACGAGTACGGAGTCACCGCCAACTTCTTTCTGGTGACCTCTAACCGAGGCCAGCTGACCAAGTTGGCTCAACTCGTTGATAGCGGGCAACTGCACGTCGAGATCGCGGAGACATTTCCGCTCTCCAGGGGTCGGGACGCGTACGCGAGTGGTCAGCGCCCCGGCCGATTGCCTGGCAAGACAATCATTTCGGTCGGGAGCTAAGGCGCGCCGTATGGCGTTGTGCCTCGCCAGCTTTGAGACGCTGAGACATCGATAGGTTGTTGTGAATACCCAAGTAATCACCGGGGATGAATCGCGACGTCCCTGCGCCAGACTTGGTCCAGCACGGGCAGCTGCGGGACTCGCTCGTTGGCTTGCCCAGTCAATTTCCCCGCGGGATGAAGCCCGGGCTGCCGCCGTCAACGACAGTGTTGAACCGCTGCCGGGTTGCGATCCGGTTAATTGCATCGAATGCATCTTCGGGTAGGGCGCGGACGTCGAAATTCTCGCGGGCTCGTGCGGCAGATTTCGGGGTAGTGAGCAACGCGGTACCCCGCTGCACGGCCCAAGCCAGCAGAACCTGCGCGGGTGTTCTTCCGAGTCGTGCAGCGACAGCCGCGACCACGGGGTCTC
>JGI12627J18819_10000487_pt1 | contig 13117 bp, 7 predicted proteins | sample TexAe_OM1H0_M2_FD_18819 | JGI IMG/M metagenome (IMG submission 18819)
CTCCAATTGTGGCTTCGTCGGGACTACGCCCACGTTACTGGCGGGCGTGCTTACAAGTTCGCTTCCCGGTCCGGTGCCATTGTGCCCGTTAGGCGCAATCGAGACGGCATCTGGAACTGCTGCCATTAAATTAATTAGCTCTGAACTGGCCCCATTCGACAGCTCTGGAGGATCGACCTTTGCGATAAAGCAATAGCCTTGTCCCACGACAGTGCGAATGAACCGTGGATTGCGCGAATTGTCCCGCAGAATCGCCCGCAACTTGTTTATCGCGGTATTCACGCTGTGCTCTGATTCGACAAAGACGTTGCTACCCCAGAGTCTCTCGACAATGGCTTCTCTTCGTACGAGTCTGCCTGGGGTCTCAAGCAGCAAAATCAGCAGCTGCAATGGGATTCGTTCGAGCTTGACGTAACGCCCTGAACGCCGCAGTTCACAGTTCTCTGTATCGAGCTCAAATTCGCTAAAGCGGAAACCTGCCTGCTGCATTAGGCGCAACCCTTGGACGTGATGGCTTCACGTCGGCGGCCGTCCGCTGGGTGATCTCAGCCTCCGATCATGGCTTGGGGGGATAAGTATATCTCCGCGCATCGCGCTTTGAACAGGGAGGCGCATGTAGTTTTTATCGCAGTGGTTAGCGATTTAGTTCGCCTTTAGATGGGTTGGATGAAAGATTTAGAAGACATCCATTGACTGAACGCAGCGTCGCGCGGCAAACTCACCCAACGGAATCACCTCCACCCCTCCAACAGATTCCATGTGAACGATCATTCCCCCGATAAAGTTTCGTTCAGCAGGCATCGACCACCTGCTCAAGAAAATCTTCTTTGCTCCTCAAAAAGGGCGCAGAAAGAGTTGGCTAAGAAATAGGTCTTGTTCCTGGCTCGTGCAGTCGATGCTCGTGGATATTCGGTGCGTTAGCCTCGAGATTTTGTGACTTATTTCACATGTCAGCAGAAAGCAGGAGAAGATGAACGCTTTACGCAATCTATCGAAACTACTCGTTTTGATCATGCTGTCGTCGAGTTATTACGTCTCTGCGCAAGAGGCGGCTTCCAGCCCGGCAATGGAAAAATTCCAGCAGGATATGAAGACGGCAGTGCTGAACGGAAGCATCACCGTCGCTCAGGTCAAGCAGCTTCAGGCCGATGCGGAAACTCTCAAGGCCGCAAAAGCCGAACAGGCACCCGGCAGCCCGGTTGATCTGTTGACCCCTTATCGGGCTGTCACCAGCATGAAGAACACCATGGCGACTGTCGATGCAAAAGACCGTGAGACGTTGCGCAACGATTTGCAAGCAGTGCTTGCAAACAAAGCGCAGCCGGCTGCATCAGCCGATCCGCCGAGCCCCGGCAAGAAGCTCGGCAAAGACATCTTCAAGGCGGTGATGTTTGGCAATCCAACCGAAGCGCAGGTTCAGCAGCTTCAAGACAGTCTGAATCAGTTGCAGGAAGTTAAAGGCAACCAGGGCCACCCATTGCAGCAGATGAGAGCGCTCAACAGCTCGAAATCTCAAATTGAGAGCGTGATGAATGCAGGCTCATTCCGTCCTCAGGATCGTCAGGCTGTACTCGATGATCTAAACAGCCTTGGCCCACAGGGCGGCGGCATGCGCGGTAGGTGAAGCGGGCCCATGCGCACGTTTGCAGCCATTGTTTTTGGATGTGCACTCATGACAGGGGTACCTCTCTGTGCGCAAGAGCCCGAGCTTTCTCTCGATGAAGCGATTCAGATCGCTCTCAGTAACAATCGGCCGGCAAACATTGCCCAACTCGACATCTCCAAAGCCGAATGGCAACTTGCATCGACAAAAACGAAACGCTTCCCATCAATCAGCGTTTATTTGTTCGGTTCAGGAAATCTGACTTCGCCCACCTTTACATTCCCGGCAGGGACCTTCCAAACTCCGCCTTCGCCGGGATTCCCTAATGGCCAGCCGGTGCCGGCGACCGACACTAAGATCGATCTTTCTCACGGCTTTACCGGAAACACAATCGACGAGATTTCGCAGCCGCTTACGCAACTTTACAAAATCAACCTCGCCATTCAGGAGCAGAAACTTGACGTCGCTCTCTCACGCGAAAAGTATGAGGGTAAACGCCAGTCCGTGGTCGCCGACGTGAAACAGGCATACTACGCCGTGTTGCAGACAGAGAGTGCTCTGGATGTCGCAAACGCCTCGGTCAAGCAGTATCAGGAGACCGACAGACTCGTGCTCGATTACATAGCGCAGCGATCCGTATTGGAATCGAGCAGTCTCGACGTAAAGGCCAAGCTTGCCGCAGCAAGATATCAGGTTGTTCAACTGAATGACACGCTAACGATACAGAAGGAAAAGCTAAACAACCTTTTGGGCCGGGACTTGGATACACCTTTCAGAACACAGCAGGTGCCGCCCATCCGCTCGGAGGAAACAGACCTGCAGCTTGCGCGCCAGACAGCTCTTGCACGACGACCCGAAGTAAAGGAAGCCGAAATCGACACACAGCGCGCAGAATACGACCAACGGTTGGCCAAGGCCCAATACATTCCCGACATTGGCGCTGCATTTCACTACATTACGCCAATCAACACAGCCATTCTGCCGCAGAACATCGCCTCTGCCGGATTTGAACTGAGGTGGGAGCCTTTTGACTGGGGCAAGCGCAGAGACGACATAAAGGAAAAAGGAGTGGTCGTCGAGCAAAGCAAATATCAACTCAGCGAAACCCGGTCGCAGGTCGTGCTTGATGTAGACAGTACGTTTCGGAAACTTGCTGAAAGTCGGTTGCTTCTTCAGGTATCAGACGCTGCGCGCGTCGCGGCCAATGAAAAACTGCGCGAGGTCGATGACAAGTTCAGACAATCTGCCGTGCTGCTCCGCGATGTCCTGGAGCAGCAAGCAGCAGTTACCAACGCGAACAACGAATACGAAGAAAGCCTCCTGGCCTTCTGGAGCGCGAAAGCTGAGTTCGAAAAGTCGCTGGGAGAGGAGTAATCGAATGAACCCTACAGTTTTTGAGCGATGTGCAGTCGCGATACTCGCTCTCGCATCGGCAATATGGTTCTGCGGCTGTAAAGAGAATGCAGAAGCGAGCAAAATTACGTTGCCGGTTCACACCGCCCTTGTTCAAAGTGTTGCGGTCGGAAATACGGCTCGCTATTCGGCAAGCATTGCCCCCTACTCACAGGTCGACCTCGCATTCCAATCGGGTGGCTATGTAGCTCGCATCCGCCAGGTAAGAAGCGCAGGTGGCGGGATGCGCAATATCGATCAAGGCGATTGGGTCGCAAAGGGAACCGTGCTGGCGCTGGTCGACCAGCAAAACTACGAAGACAAGCTGGCGCAGGCAAAAGCGCAACTCGCAGCCTATCAGGCCGAACATGAGAAGGATCAGCTCACCTACAACCGCGTTTCTGCTCTCTATTCAACTCAGAGTGCAACCAAGCCCGACTTCGATTCAGCTAAAGCCCAACTCGATAGCTCGGCAGCCTCGGTCTCTGCGGCTCAGGCGCAGATCAGCGAAGCACAAACGGCACTTGCATATTGTTCGCTTAAGGCTCCTTTTGATGGCTGGATTGTAAAGCGGAGCGTGGACGTAGGCACGTATGTTGGTCCCGCAACAAACGGCTTTACCATTGCCGACACAAAGACCGTAAAGGCGGTCTTCGGCATTCCTGATACGTCTATGGCCCGTGTAAAACTCGGCCAAAAGCAGCTCATTACAACGGATGCTCTTCCGCAATCATTCAACGGGCATGTCACGGCGATCTCCCCTTCAGCCGATCCAAAGAGTCGTGTCTTCTCCGTCGAGGTCTCCATTGACAATCCGAAAAACCAGTTGAAATCAGGAATGATCGCGTCCGTCGCTTTAGATGGACAGCAGATCCCGAAGCCCGTGACGGGCGTGCCGCTGTCTGCTGTAGTTCGCGACCCACAGCGCGCGAATGGCTTCGCGGTTTTCGTCGTAGAAGGCGACGGGGATATCGAATCCGCGCACCTCCGATCTGTCGACTTGGGAGACATGTACGGAAACGTCATCGGTGTTAATAGCGGTCTTCAATCCGGGCAGCGAGTAGTCACCAGCGGAGCAACACTTATTCACGATGGAGATCAGGTCCGCGTAATTCCGTAGCAGCAACTGAACGAAAGTTGCAGGAAACACTTTTCATGAGCCATAAATCCGAAGCCGAATATATCGCCAATACGCACAACACGGCGCGCTTCTTCACTGAGCATCGCCAGGTTGGATTCGTGCTTTTGATCATCGTCGCGCTTTGGGGCTGGTACGGCTACGAGAAAATGCCCAAGCGCAAAGACCCGGTCATCCCGATGCGAGTAGCCGTTGCATCCACCTCCTGGCCCGGAGCTACGGCCCAGGAAGTGGAACAACTCGTCTCGCGGCCCGTTGAGCAAACTGTGGCGCAGAATGCATTTGTCATGGGGCCGACTCCGACAGACTTCGGCATTCGCTCTATTAGTTTCCCGGGCTTGTCGCTCGTTTACGTGCAGCTCGAGGACACCGTCAAAGACACGAAAAAACAGTTCGCGGATATCAATCTGAAGCTGAACGCTCTCAACAGCAAACTCCCGCAGGGCGCAGGTCCGATCCAGTTCAACAGTGATTTTGGCGACACAGCCGCAATGATGCTGACCGTAGCGAGCCCTCCCGCGACCCCGCTCGATATAGCATTGCGCGCCCGGTCGATGCAACGAGAGATAGCGCAGACGCGTGCTGCAGAGCCGCGAAACGCTCACCAGCCTCGCATCAGCATTGTCTACTCGTTCCCGNTATCTGTGGCNACCGCTGTGGTTCGGGAGCCTTTCGCCTCAGTCATCAATGCTGGTGTTGACGGCGGCGCTATATCTGATCCTCACATGTTCGAAGGCAGCGGATTCGTCGGCGTCGATGTTTCTTCCAAGCTGAGCGACGAGCAGTTACAGTTCTTCGGCGAGCAATGGACCCGAGAAAACCTGCACCGCTCTGAAATTCATCCCGACGCGTGGCCGGCGATTTTCGTCCGCGATCCATCCGAGATCCAATCGAAGCTGGCAACTGTCGCGGGCGACAGATATTCGTATCGTCAGCTCGACGACTTCACCGATCTTATTTCAAGGACTCTTCAGGGCGCGCCGGAAGTTGCCAAGATTGACCGTAAAGGTGTCCTGCCCGAACAGATATACCTCACCTACTCGCAGGACAGGCTCGCAGAATACGGGCTACAGCCCTCAAACTTGAAAGACATTCTGGGCGCGCGCAACATCACTCTGCCCGGCGGTCAGCTGGAAGTAGGACCAAAAAATATACTGATTGACCCATCCGGCAAATTTACAAACCCGCAGCAGATTGGGGACGTCATCATCAGCACCTCATCTTCGTCGGGCACTTCTTCTTCTGCGGTTAGTTCTCCTTCGACAGGCACCTCCTCCTCGCCGACGCAAAGCCCCGTTTACCTGCGCGATCTCGTGCAGATCTCTCGCGGATATCAAAGCCCGCCACAATATCTCAACTACTTTACGTGGGCGGATAAAAGCGGCGCCTGGCATCGCAGCCGTGCCGTTACGCTCGCCGTCCAGATGAAAGATGGCGAGCAGATTGGCGATTTCGGTAGAAGCGTGGAAGCGAGACTCGAATCAGTAAAGCAATATTTGCCGGAAGACCTCATCATCGCGCGTACTTCCGACCAGCCGCTGCAGGTGAAGGAAAATATCAGCCTGTTCATGGATGCGCTCTACGAAGCCATCGCGCTTGTCGTGCTTGTTTCATGGATCGGATTCTGGGAGTGGCGCTCGGCTCTTCTCATGGCGATCTCGATGCCCATTACGCTCGCGATGACCTTCGGCGCAATGTATTTGCTCGGCATCGATATCCAACAAACCTCTGTTGCTACATTGATCATCGCGCTCGGCTTGCTGGTAGACGATCCGGTGCTCGCGGGCGATTCGATCAAGCGCGCGCTAGCCGAAGGTTATCCGAACAGCATCGCTGCGTGGCTCGGACCAACGAAGCTCGCAACAGCAATTATGTATGCGACGGTTACAAATATCGTTGCCTATCTTCCCTTTCTACTGGTTACTGGCAGCACAGGCAATTTTCTCTACAGCCTGCCTATCGTCATGACATGTTCGCTTGTCGCATCGCGGATCATGTCCATGACTTTTTTGCCGCTCCTGGGCTACTATCTGCTGCGCCCGGAAAAGAAGCAGAAAAAATCCATCGAGGAGATGCGTGAGGTCGGCTTCTACGGCTGGTATGCGCGTATCGCGCGCTATTCCATTGAACATCGCTGGAAATTCTTCTACGCCTCGCTCGTAGTTCTTGTTCTTGGCTTCTTCATCCTCTCCAGAATGAACACAATGTTCTTCCCGGAAGACGTCCAGTACTGGTCGTACATCGATGTCTGGCTTCCCAACGACGTGAACCTCGGCGCCACCAATGAGACTGCGCTCAAAGTCGAAGAGCTCGTCCGCCAGCAGGCGCAGAAATTCAACACCGAGCATGGCCCTGCCTTGCGCTATGTCACAACCTTCGTAGGCGGAGGCGGTCCGCGCTTCTGGTTCTCGGCCTCTCCTCAACTGCAGCAGTTGAATTACGCACAGGTGATCATTGAGGTCACTGATAAAGAGATTACCCCGCAATTCATTAAGGAGCTCCAGCCCGTACTTACCGCATCAATTCCTGGGGCGCGCCTTGATGCGCGTCAGCTGCTGACGAATCCACTCGACTACCCGATCGAGATCCGAGTTTCCAGCACCGCCGATGTCAACGCCTCGCAGGAAACAGATGACATTCACCAGATGCGTAGGATCGCCAATCAGGTCGAAGATATTCTGCGCTCCTCTCCATTGGCAGAGCGCACCCGTAACGAATGGGGCGATGATAGCGCCCTTGTTGAGTTGACCGTCGATCCAGACCGAGCCAACCTCGCTGGCGTTACGAACATGGATGTGGCAAATTCATCGACTGCGGCCATCAGCGGAACCACAGTGGGTGTTCTCCAGGAAGGGCAGAAGCAGATCCCAATAGTTGCGCGTGCGCGCATGGCCGACCGGGCACGTCTTTCCGATGTCGAAAATCTTTACGTGTACGCTTCGCAGGATAATTCCAAGATTCCGCTCTCTCAAATCTCCAGCGTGGATCACAATCTGGTCACTGGCCGCATCGTTCGCCTCGAACAGTTCCGCGCCATGAACATCCGTAGTTTTCCTGTCGCCGGACATTTAAGTTCCGAAGTCTTGAAGCAGATTATGCCGCGTTTGCAAGCTCTACAAAATTCGCTGCCGCCAGGCTATCGGATACAAATCGGTGGGGAATACTACAAAACCAAAGCTGGTTTCAAGAACCTTGCAATGGTGATGATCATTTCAACGATCGCTGTCTTTCTCGCTCTTGTCTTTCAATTCAAGAATGCAATCAAGCCTATACTTGTTCTCGCGGCGGCGCCGTACGGTATGGTCGGAGCTTTTCTCGCTCTCTGGATCATGCACGAACCCTTCGGCTTCATGGCCTTCCTCGGTCTCGCCAGTCTTGTCGGAGTCATCGTCAGCCATTCCATAGTTCTCTTTGATTACATAGAGGAGCGGCACGCTGTTGGCGACGACTTCGAGAACGCGCTTATCGATGCAGGTATCCTTCGCCTCCGCCCGGTGCTCATCACCGTCTTTGCTACTGTTCTCGCGCTCTTTCCTCTTGCATTGCACGGTGGCCCGCTGTGGAAGCCTTTATGCTATGCGCAGATCGGCGGCTTGCTGATTGCCACCATAGTCACCAAGCTCCAGGTTCCAGTCATGTACGCTATCTTCGTGCTCGATTTCAAGATTCTTAAATGGAGCACGGTAGAGACTGCCTCGCCTGAGGCCCAAACTCCACCAGTCAATTCCTATCTGCCGGCAGGTCGCCCTACATGAAATTTGGAACTCCTCTCATCCTCGCTCTTTCGTTTGCATGCTTAAGTTCCAGTATGTACTGCCAAAACCAGCAGGCATCAGCTTCTCCATCTATCTTGCAGCAGTATGATCAGGCGCTCGATCAGGTCGCTGAAAAGTCAATGCGCTCCGTCGTTGAAATCGAAGTAACCGGATACGGCGTTCCCGAACACGACAGCACCTCGCAAATGCTGCAGCGCCAGCGCTCATTGGGCTCCGGCGTCATCGTCGATTCCGACGGCTACATCGTTACCAACAACCATGTCGTCGCGGGAGCCCTGCGCATCCGAGTCATTCTGGCACCCGCGACGGTCGAAATGGTTCCGTATCACACTTCACTTGCGCGTCAACAGCGAGTCTATGAAGCCAAACTCATCGGCACCAATCGATATGCTGACCTGGCTGTAATCAAAATCGAAGAGAAAAATCTGCCGGTCATTGCGCTACCAGATCATCAATTTCACGTCCGCCTCGGGCAAACCGTTCTTGCCATCGGTTCACCCGAAGGTCTCGATCATACCGTCACCAAGGGAATAGTCAGCGCCGTGGGCAGACAACCTGAGCTCGACCGCCCGATGGTCTATGTACAGACCGACGCGCCTATCAACCCCGGCAACAGCGGAGGCCCACTCATCGATCGTGACGGCAACCTCATCGGAATTAACACCTTTATCTATACCTCAGGGGGTGGAAGCGAGGGGCTGGGCTTTGCCATCCCGGAACCNATCGTGCGTTTTGCCTATAACGAAATCAAGGACCACGGCGTCGTCCGTCCTACTACCATCGGCGCTCGTGCACAAACGATTACGGCAGATCTCGCGGCTGGGCTTAAACTCCCGCAGGACTGGGGTGTCATCATCTCCGATGTAGATCAGGGTGGTCCGTCGGAAGCGGCAGGCCTGCACAGTGGCGATATCGTCATGAGCATTGACGGGATCGCCATCGACTCGCTACCCAAATACACTGCCTTCCTTTATCTCCACCCGCGAGGCATTCCCATAAAGATGCAGGTCTTGCGCAACAGTCAACCAATCACGCTGGCTATCACTGCAACAGATGCACGACCAACGATCGAAAATCTCTCAGACCTCATCAATCCGAGCACTGATCTCATCGCACCGCTCGGCATTTTCTGTATCGATCTCAAAGGGCCAATGGCCAGCACAATTTCAACCCGCTCCGAAACCGGAGTCGTCGTTGCCGGACTGGTCAGTGGCGAACCCGCAACGCTTGCAGATCTTCAACCCGGGGATATCATTCGATCCATAAACGGCCAACCTGTCACGGACACAGCACACCTACGCGAGCAGCTGAGCGGCCTAAAAACTGGCAATGCCGTTGTTCTTGAAGTAGAGCGCCAATCAGTAATCCAGTACGTTGCTTTTGAAATGGAATAATGGACATCGCAATCTCGTGCATTGATAGGCCGGATGTGAATCGGGCTCGATTCTACATTTTTCAGACTTCAGTCCGAATTAGGACTCTCCACGCGCGTGATCGTAACCGGTCCCAGCAACCCCGAAGGTAGCAGAGGCGAATTGGCGCGATAGGGTTTTACATCAGCGAAAGTATATTTTGTCGTGGCATCCGGTTGCTGGTCGCCAATCAGCCGGTTAACCCAGGCATTCGTAACACGGATGGAAAGTTCATTCGTGCCAGGTCTGAACGCACGCGTAGCGTCCACTCGGTAGGGGGCGTGCCAGGTGACGCCCAAGGATTTGCCGTTCACGATAACCTCCGCAAGATTCTTCACGTCTCCAAGATCAATCCAGATCTGTGCGCCGTTGCGGAGCCAGGATGCGGGTGCGTCGACGGTCTTCATATAGGTTCCAGTTCCCGAGAAATATTTGACCCCGGGATCCGAGTTGTCGCTCCACGACGACAGCGTGTCCAGAGTGATCGAGTGAGGCGCTCCCCAGTCAGCCGGAAAGGTGACTTTCCACGGTCCGGATATGGTTGCCACCTGCTCCTCCATAGTCTTCGGGACGGTGTGCGAAGTCTCTGTAGTGGGTTTGCGGAAAATGACGAAGACAGTGCCCCAAGGCTCAAGCTTGAGAGGCACGGTCGTCCGGCCATCCGCGATTGCGAATGATGCCGGGTCTGTCTTGCCGGTTTCAGCGTACCAAAGCTCAGGCATTTTGCCAGCGACGCGAAACGTTGCCTGAACCTGCGCGCCAGTGTCGCTCCGGTCATCGACAAAATAGATGTCTCCATCCGTCAGCTTGCGATGAACAAACTCGAGATCGTTGTCTGAGCCGGTGTAACTGAAATCCTGCATCACACGCAGTGCGTTCAGGGCTTGTGCCGGTGTCTGACCGGCGTAAACCGTTCCGTTGCCCACGTGATGTACACCGGTGCCGTCGCCGAATAGATCGTTGGCGAGGCGATGGAATTCAGCCTGATCATCCGCAAGACTAGGGTCATCCGTCGGTTTTGGCCCGGCCACCACGGCACCGTCCGTCACTAATTTATGGATTGCGCGTAGAACGGGCAAAGACATGTGACGGCTGTATGGATCCAAACCCAACACCCGATACGTTGTGCCTCCCGGGGTGGTAATGTGCCCATCCGTGACACTCAACTCATGGATCAGAGCGTCCGCATTGACATAATCGAACCCAAAGCCGGCCGGTAAGTCAGGTGATTTGTGCTCGAAGATGGCTGTGAGGTTGGAATCTTCGCCGTAGAAATAGATCAAATCTGCGCCAAAATGCCCTTGTTGCAAAAGGTAGCTGCTGCGCGCCAGATAATCCATCCACACGCCAGCTTCCTCTGCCCAGGTTTCGTTGCGGTTGAACCATTGACCGTAGGGGCCGAGTGTGAGCCCAGGCTTCTTGTCGACCAGCGGTTGATGGGCCGACTCATGCACAACGATCCGATTGATGCCATTGAGGAACTCCTGGTCAGCCGTTGGTTTCAAGGTTGCCGGCGACCACGCCCACGGAGCTGCAGATGCTGTCATCGATTCGGCTGCTGCAATGTTCTGTCCATATATATGAGCGACGGACGCCGACTCCCGATCGTCCGCGTTATACCCATACTGCACTTGATTAACGCCCGGAGTTTGCGTCCACATTGCACTCATCGGAATTTCATTGAACTTCTTCACTTCCATGCCGTCTGAAACGAATGCGCGTCCCTCCTCGTGCGACTCGCCGTAATGGCCCATGTGCCACTCGTGTATAACTGATTCCAATTCGCCATAATGTTCATCCGCGATCAGATCCGCGATTGTCTTCCGGAAGTCCCATAAGAATTGATCGCTTGCTTCCGAACTCTCAACGACTTCACCGGTCAGCACTGGCATCCATGGCACAGGATCATAGCCGCGCCGCTTGCGAAACTGTTCAATCATGTCATCGGTCCAGTTTTGTGAGCCAGCCTCCCAGCTGTCATTGATGATGTACTGAATGCCGCGCTTGCCCATCATGTCGGCGCCGACCGTCTGCTGGTAACTATCGAGATAGTTCTCCATGTATTGCCTGACGTAGTGGCCATTGAGCTTATCAACTTCGAGGCCGGTCGCCTCGGCCGTTGCTGGATGATTCGTAATGCCGAGCAAACTGTAGCCGAACCGCAGCACCACCCAATCCCCTGGAGGCGGTGTCCAGTCGAGAGTGCTGTCAGGACGCATCTTCGACGTGAGGTCAATAACGTCGGATTTGCGGACAACATCGGCGGCATTGACAGGCCCGGTCGCAAAGCCGTAAAGATCCGGTTCCGGTGTGAATGCAGCCTTCTCTTCGAAGTGGTTCACACGCGCTCCAGGATGAAGAACGAGTTCAGCAATTTCGTAGTTCGAAGATAGAGGGCTCGCTTTTACCCCGAATGAGGACACATCGAGTCCCTCGGCCCACGCAGGAAGAGGCGGAGGAGGTGTGCGGAGAAAGGCCACGCGAAAATACTTTGCAGTAACGGCAGGAAACGAAACCGTCAGCTCCGGTGAGTCTCCACCAGGCAGCTTGGCAACTGTGTGCCAGCTTTGTCCATCGTCGCTGGCCTGCAGCTCTTTCTCCGGTATGCCGACTCCTGAAACGATCCTGGTAATGAAGTCTGGATCTTTCGTCACGATGGTGGCCGCGCGAATTGCGGCAGGGTTAGCGAACGCGTATTGAATCCAGGCGCTCTGTCCACCGGGAGGAATGGGCAGTCCCGTTGTCTTCACGAGATCGCCGTCCGTCAGCATGGCGATATCTGGCGACCCTCCGCTGAAAGTGATTGTTGGGTGCAAGCTTTCAATTGATACATCAGATTCAGGGCGCCGATAGGCGACGACCACGGAATCTGCATAAAACTGGGGGATGGGCTTGCCTCCTTCCGGTGGGCGCTCCTCACGGATGCCAATGTTCTGAAATGCCCCCGTGTTTGTAGGCGGATGCGCGAGCTTACCAGTGATCGGTTGCCCTCCCTTAACTTCTGTCGCGCTCCACACGTACTTCTTCATGCCCTGGGAGGGGGGAACCCATGGTCCGCCCGACTCACTCCAGCCCGGCGAGCCCGCAATCGCCTCTTCCATGCCGTATTGATCCGCGAGCGTCGTCGCATATCGGAATGCGTCCTTCCATGCGGGCGTCATATACGCCAACCTTTCCTTCACTACTTGTGGTGTAGACAACGCTGCGTCGAAGTTCTGGAATCCTGCAATGCCTGACCGGTGCATCCAATCAAGGTCGAGTTTGATGCCCTTTTTGGTGATGTTTCCATTCATCCAGTGCCACCAAACCCGTGGACGCGCGCTTTGCGGTGGGTTTTCAAATCCATTCCTGAGCGAATCTGGCGAGCTTTGTGCAGCGGCCGTTGCTAGACATGCAATTGTCAGGACACTCACCGCAAGCGACCTAATTGAAGGGATACCCATCTTCCGTCCTCTTGGTCCAACCTTTATAACAATCGCAGTACCTGGACTGCTCCCGACAGGCACCTAGCTTGGTTTGTAATGCGCCACCACGTTAACACGGCTAAGTTTCTTTAGAACTTAGAACGCAGATCTCCCGCTCAGCAGGCGATTGCGGCGTTTATTAATTCGCGCGCATGCTTGGCAATCTGCGCGGCAGAAATCTCTCCACTCTTTTGATTAGGCCTTGCCATCTGGACGGCGAAATTGCCCACCGTTGAGCTTTCCACTGCACAACGTTCTACGGGTAGGCCTGTGGCTTCTCGAATCAACGCGTTCAGATATTCGTTTCGACTTCCGCCTCCAACCACGCATAT
>JGI12627J18819_10000488_pt1 | contig 13106 bp, 14 predicted proteins | sample TexAe_OM1H0_M2_FD_18819 | JGI IMG/M metagenome (IMG submission 18819)
ATCCAGCGCGGATGTCGGCGACCTGCTCTAGCGGGCGCAGTCGGTTTCTGGGACCGGCACTCTCGCCGAAGCCGCGGTAATCGAAGGTCAAGCTGACAAACCCGGCCGCACTGATGGCGCGGGCAATATCGGCGACGAAGAACGACTTGATGCCGCCGAAGCCATGCGCTATGACAACCGCTGGAGCGGGCCCCGCCAAATCAGGGGGGGTGAATAGTTCGGCGGCGATGCGGGTGCCGTCGCTGAAGAATTCGACATCCGTACTTTCGATGTCTGCAGGCGTCGGTGTCATCTGTTGGCTCCTTGTGGCTCGTCGACTACGCCCCAGGTATGCAGCGTTGAAATCAAAGCGACCGGCCCGCCCGTTCGACCCCTGTTACACACGGACAAAATGGTATACGGGATACCGTTTCTTGGGAAGCTTTGTGATTCACAGTTGTGCCTCACCGGCGGCGTCTGGCGAAGAGCAATTCAGTGCGACCATAGGGTGCGCGCCACCGCTGACGGTGACTGTCTGACCGGTGATATAGGACGCCGATGACGAGGCGAGGAACATGCCCGTCTCGACCACCTCTTCCATGCGCGCCGCCCGCGCCATCGGCACCAGCCGATTCACGGTTTCTTCTCGACTGGGGTTGGGCAACTGCCGGTACGACGGTGTGTCGATGAAGCCCGGGACGATTGTGTTGACAGTCACTCCGCTTTGGGCGCCGTACATCGCCAGTGATGTGGTGAGCCCTAACAGGCCGGCCTTAGCGGCCCCCACATGCGCGGTGGCCCCCGAGGCCCACCAGATGTTGAGCCCGCCAATGTTGATGATGCGTCCGAACTTTCGGGTGAGCATCGTGGGCAGCACGTGCTTAGCCAAAACGAACGGGGCGCGCAGATTAACAGCGAACGTGCGGTCCCACTCCTCGACCGTCAGGTCACCAGGCAGCCGCTGAGACCGGATTCCTGCGTTGTTGATCAGGATGTCAATGGGGCCCAGTGAGTCGGTGATCTTGGTGGCGGCGGCTTCTACAGCCGCGACGTCGGAGAAGTCCGCCAACTCCCCGACCGCAGTTGCTCCGGACGCACGCAGCTCACTGACGACTTGGTTCAACGCAGATCGATCAGATCCGCCGACGACACCGACCGCTGCCCCGGCGCTCGCCAGCGCCCTGGCAAACGCCAACCCGAGGTTGCTGGTCGCTCCTGTGACAAGGGCCGAACATCCACTGAAGTCGAATTGCACAGTGGCACGACGTGCGTTCACGGACTAACTCCCTTCACTTGGCTCTGATCCATGCTGCCCAGCGTGAGCCGGCGCGGTCAGGCCGCTCCCTTGACCACCACCCTAATTCGGGATACGGTATCCCTAATTTCCGGTTTGCGTTGGGCAATGACCTGTGTTGCGAGCGCCAGGCCGTCGCGCTCAACGACAACGCGTGTCAGCCGAGCGGGAAGGGTGAGTATGGCCGAGCGCCAGTGGTTTCACATCACACATCGCGCTTGGTCCGCCCAATCGCATCGTGGGAACGGCTCGAGCGCGGAGGCTATCGGCGATACCCTCGCGGCGGCCGGCCCTACTTATGAGGAACTGGTTGGCGAGACATTCGCCGCAAGATTGGTGCAACTCGGCGAAGGCGACGAGCTGCTGGCGCAGCGCGCGGCGACGAGCGTGGTGTTGGTCGGCGTGGCCGGATGTCTGGATGTTTTGGCAGGCGCCGAGTCATTTCGCCTCCGGGCCCGCGATGTGCTGACAATTCCGCAAGGGATGATGCACTCGGCCCGCAACGCGGACCCTGCCAGCACGGTCGTCGCTGTGGTGCGGTCTCTCGAGGATGAACCCGTCGCGGCCAAGCAACTGAGGACCGCGCATCTACTGAGGTGGGACACGTATCGTCGGGAGTTTCGTTCGGCGATCCTGCCGCGCGCGGAGGTATACGGCCACCACCGGCTATCGGGTCCGCACACGCCATTGCGAACGCTCTTGGGCCATGCGGTGAGAGTTCCGCCCAACCAGGCCAGCCCGTGGCACCAAGTTCCCCGCGACTTGCTCTTCATCCAGTTAAACGGCGAGATCGACTTTTCCTCGGCTGGGGTTGTCACACCGCTGCGCCCGGCGGACCTGCTGCTCGTTCGTGCCGGCACCCCCTACAGCTACGCCAATCATGGCTTCAGCGATGCGGTGTTCTTCGACATAGGTGGACGGATTCTGACTCCTGGGGCGACGTCGACCTATTACGAGGAGGACCCCGGATGGCCGGTCCGAGCGGAGGTTAATACCTACAAGATTGTCAGCGACGACCCGGCGTTCAAGGCGATCTACGGCTCGTGACCACGCTCGGAGCAGCTGACAGACGACCCGACACAGTCGGGTTAGCGGGGAACCAGACAGTTTTAAGGTCGGGGCCGGAATGTTCCCTGTCTGAGCGCGGTAGTGGTCAGCGTGGCGCCGTTGTCGATGCCGAGGTCGGGTGCCCGCCTCGCCGGCCGGCAACCGAAACCGAATCGGGCCGCAGCCGACGCGGCATCCGGACCCCGCTTACGTAGGGATCCCGCGACGCTTATCAAAAGCAGCATCGACGGTATCGAGAATATGGAGGGTAACCAATGAGAGTGACAAAGGCAGCCATAGCGCAGTGGCAGGAGGTGAGCCTTCCGGGCAAGGTCGACGGCCACATGCGCGTGCAGTATCACGATGTCCTGCCGGAAGAGGCAGGCTTAGTCGGAACGACGGTGGAGATGTTAGACGGCGCCCAAGCCCTCTGGCACTCCCACCCTCGCGGCCAGATCTTCTTCGCGATCTCTGGTCTTGGCCAGATTCAGGTGGACGGGGGGGATCGTATCGAGCTGCGGCCTGGTGACTCGGTCTGGGCACCCCCTGGCGAGCGTCACTGCCACGGCGCGGCGCCCGGCCACGATTTCACCTTCAGCTCGGTCGACTTTGTGGACCCAGCCACTGGCGCCATCGTCGACTGGTGATCTGGCTCTCATCCGGTCTCCGGCCACCAGGGGTTCGGCGTCGCCGAGTTCACTCGGGGAGGGTGTTAGCACTGGAGGTCTTGTCGTGGGGCGACGGCACATGTGCTCCATGGTGGCTAGCCCACGGTGCCGCGCCGACGAGGGGCAGCGCCATCCAGAAAGGCATCGACGGTGTCAGCTGAGGAAGCTCGCGGGTTGCCCAAGCTCGGTATCAATCTGGTTCCGGTGCGTGCGGACGCTCTGGTTGCGGCTGCCGGGTATGCCGAGGAGCTGGGGTTCGAGTCTGTGTGGCTGGGGGAGCACATCATCACCCCTCTTGGCGATGTCGCCTCGGATTACCCCGGCCGTGCCATTAACTTTGAGCCGGGGTCACCGATAGTCGACCCGTTGATCGCCCTGAGTCACATCGCCGCGGCCACATCGACCATTCGGCTGGGCACGGGCGTGCTCTGCCTGCCGCTGCGCGACCCGCTGCTGACTGCCCGCGAAATCGCCACCCTGGATCACCTCTGCAGTGGTCGGCTCGAACTCGGCGCGGGATTGGGATGGATGCGAGACGAGTACCGAGCTCTGGGCCGCGACTGGCGTCGACGCGGTGAACGTCTAGAAGAGATGGTTGGCATCCTAGGGGGCCTATTCACCGGCGAGCCATTCGAGTTCCACAGTGGCCACTTCGACATCCCGCCGGTGCTGTTCGGTCCCCGGCCGCTTCAACTGCCGCGCCCGCCAGTGCATCTCAGTGGGCAGGGACCGCAGGCGCTGGCACGCTGTGCGGTGCTAGGCGATGGCTGGATCGGTGGAGCCAAATCGGTCACCGACATCACCTCGATCATCGACACACTGCACGCCCACCGACAAGCCGCAGGATTGCCGGTTGACGAGTTCGACATTTCGGTCATTGTGTTGCACCGTCCCACTCCGGAGGAGCTCCGCAAGCTGCACGGCGCAGGAGTCCATCGCGTGATCGCCACACCTTGGGATCGCCGGGGCGGCCCGCCATTTCCAGGTCAGTCCGACGACATCACCGCCCTGCGAGCCCTCGCGGACGACGTCGGCCTAACAACCACACCCCATTGAGCCACGGCAAACGATGACTGGAAAGGCAGACATGAAAACCCGAGCAGCAGCCCTGACTGGCCCCGACCTGGCCTGGGAGGTCTTGGAATTCGACCTCGAGGACCCACACCCCGGCGAGGTATTGGTGCGAATGAAGGTGGCGGGCCTGTGCCACACCGACAAGCACATGAAATACAGCGCGGTGGCCTACCCGCTCGTCGCTGGGCACGAAGGTGCTGGCGTTGTCGAGGCGGTCGGTGAAGGTGTTACCCGCGTAGCGGTCGGCGACCACGTCGCGTGCTCGTGGATCCCCATCTGCGGAGTATGCCGATTTTGCGCCACCGGCCAGAGCTATCTATGCGATCTTGGCGCTAATCAGCTCACCGGGGAGCTCGCCAACGGTGGATTCCGGTTCCATCTCAACGGCGTCGGCGTCGGCGGCATGTCCGCCACCGGGACGTTCTCCGAGCTGATGGTTGTCGATGAGCGGTCGCTCGTCAGGGTTGATCCGTGGATCCCATGGGAATGGGTGTCTCTGGTGACCTGCAGCGTTGCCACCGGGTGGGGGTCGGTGGTCTACGCGGGTAATGTGCGCGCCGGTGACAGCGTAGCGGTATTCGGTTGCGGGGGAATCGGTTCCAACTCGGTCAGCGCCGCGGTCAACGCCAACGCCGATCTCGTTGCCGTAATCGATCCGGTCGAGTTCAAACGTAGTTTTGCCAAGCAACTGGGCGCCGACCTGGTGTTCAGCTCTGCCGATGAGGCCCACGGGGAGGTAATTGAGCGCACACGTGGCGCTGGCGTCGACGTCACCATCGTCACCGCGGGGGTGGTGAACAGCGAGATCGTCAGAGCGGCTTTCGACATCACACGCAAAGGTGGCACCATCGTGCTCACTGGTGTCGCCGACCATGTCCTCGAGGACACGATCGTCCTTCCCGGAACCATACTGACCGTCTTCAGCAAACGTATTGTCGGAACCCTCTACGGCGGGTGCAATCCAATCGCCGACATTCCAAGGCTGCTGAACATGGCCCAGCACGGCAAGATCAACCTCGACAACCTGGTGACCAAGAGATACACCCTCGACCAAATCAATGAGGGGTTCGAGGACATGCTCAGTGGTCGTAACATTCGAGGGCTCATCGTGCACGACCAGCCCTGAGCCGAAAACGGGATACCATCATCGGCGTACCGTTGACCGGGCTTTGGAAGGCTGGGCTGTGACCGTAAGCGATGGATCGGTGAACAGGGGCACGTTTCTGGGCAAGCAGATCGCCGAGGCGCTGCGTCGAGAGATTGTGCTAGGCATCATCCCGTCCGGAACTAAACTGTCCCAGCGGCAGCTATGTGAGAAGTTCGGGACAAGCCGAATGCCGGTTCGCGACGGCCTTAAGCTGCTCAGTCACGAAGGCCTGGTCACAACTGATGCCACTCAGCATTCGATCGTCGCGCCGCTGAGCCGCGCCGACCTGCTGGACGCCTACCTGATCGAAGGAACGCTCACCGGGCTGGCCGCTGAGCGGGCGTCCCGGAACGCCACCGACGACGACATCGCCGAGCTACAGAAACTACATGAAGCGATGGTCGAGTTCGCCGCCGAAAGCGACCACCAGCAGATGGCCGAACTTAACTGGACGTTCCATCGACGGATCAACCGGCTGTCCCGATCACGGAAGCTTCTGTCGGCGATCAAGATCACCTCACTCGATCTCCCACGTGACTTCCTTGCCGAAATGCCTGAGTGGAGCCCGGATTCCAACGTCGAACACGCCAAGATCCTCAAAGCGATGAGTAAACGGCGGCACGCCGACGTCGGCCGGCTGATGAGGGAACACATCATCAATTCGGGCAACGAGCTCGTGGCATCTCTGATCGCGCGCGGCACCCAGCTCGACTGAAGTAGCGAGTAGCCATCCTCCACATTGACGGCGCACCATAAAACGGGATACCGTATCCGCTATTAGCGGAGGTCGGCGATTCCCTGCGGGTCTTCGACCCGGATTTGCGCTTCCTGAGGGATCGGCGCAAGCATCCGGCCGCCACATCGCGTTCTGTCGGCGTGGGCACGAATGGAGTAGTGAGATGACCGCTTTCCTAAAGACCCATGATCGCCTTTACATCGGTGGCGCCTGGAGCACGAAGGACAGATCCCTACTCGACGTTCTCAACCCGGCGACCGAGGAACGGGTCGCACGCATTGCGCTAGCTGACAACGATGACGCCGAACGGGCCGTTGACGCGGCCGCGCGGCTGCACGCCGAGGGTACGTGGTGGCGTAAGGGTTACAGTCAGCGCGCAGAGATCCTCAACCGCATCGCGGACGGGGTCGAACGGCGCTCGGACGAATTCGCCCGAGCCTACGTCGAAGACCTCGGCGGCGTGGTGAGCTTTGCGCCGTTGGTCATCGGTCAGACTGTCCGAGTATTTCGCCGCAGCGCCGAGCTCGCTCGCGAATACAACGACCGGCCGGCAACCCGAACAGGCAGTGGATCGCAGGTGCTGGTCCATCACGTGCCCGTGGGTCCGGTGTTGGCGAGTGTGCCGTGGAACGGGCCGTTGATTCTCGCCGCCGTCAAGATTGCCGCTGCACTCGCGGCGGGCTGCCCAGTGGTCGTCAAAGTTGATGTGCACACGCCGCTTTCGGCGTTTCTGCTTGCCGAGTTGTTCGACGACATCGACGCACCGCCGGGCTTGATCAGCTTCCTTCCGGCGCGCCGCGATGTCGCAAAGTATCTCGTGGCTCATCCGGGCATCAAGCATGTGTCCTTCACCGGCAGCACTCAAGTCGGCAAGGAGGTGATGAAGTCAGCCGCCGACAACATGACCCGGGTCACGCTCGAACTCGGCGGCAAGAGCGCAGCCATCCTCCTCGAACGACTTCGAGCCAAGCTCTGCGCCGGCGCTCTACCCAGGATGCCTGGCCCAAACCGGCCAGGTGTGCACCACCTTCAGCCGATTGCTGGTCCCGGCCTCTCGGGCACCGGAGTGGGAGGAGGCACTGGCCCAGGTGTTCTCATCGCTGACGATCGGCGATCCGTCCGCACCTGAGACGATGATCGGCCCGCTTGTCTCCCGTCAGCAGCTCGATACCGTACAGCGTTACGCCGAGATCGCCCGTGAGGAAGGAAGAATCGTCACAGGCGGACGCCGGCCTGCACACCTGGAACGGGGCTTCTGGTTCGAGCCGACTCTGGTCGCCGACGTCGGTCCGACCGCCCGCATTGCCCGCGAGGAGGTGTTCGGACCGGTCATCGTGCTGATGGCTTACCGGGACATCGAAGAGGCGATCCGCATGGCGAACGACAGTGACTACGGTCTGGCCGCGGGCATTTTCACAACAGAGGTCGAGCGTGCCCTCGAGATTGCCCCGAGGCTCGCCGCAGGAGTCGTTAGCATCAACAATTTCGGAGCGAACTTCCTTGAGCCGTTCGGCGGCCTGGGGGCATCCGGAATCGGCCGCGAAGGTGGACGGGAAGGTATCGAGGAATTCCTCGAGGCCGTGCAGATTCAACTGCCAGCGACCCCGCATGCCGACGCTGTCCCGTAACGCCGGACACGGTGCAGATCGGCAGCATGAAATCCGCGAGAAAGGGGTAATAATGTTGCGGCACACCTCATTCACTGTTCATGAGCCTGCCAAGGTCGCCGACGTGCTGGCCGAGATACTCGGCGGCACGGTGGAGGTCCCGGCCAGGCCCCCTTACGGGCCGCAGAGTCTGTTCGTGTGCCTTTGGGACGAACATGGGACGCTGATCGAGCTCGCTCCAACCGGCACCGCCTGGGTTCCCAACGAGCAAGCCCTGCCGGTCGAGACCAGTCTCACGGACTTGGTCACACAGCGCGACTATGTGCACAGCTTCTGGGATGCGGTAGTGCCGTTTGACAGGATCCGCGAGATTTGTGAGCAGCACGGATGGGCGTACCACATCACCGATCAGAAGATCAAGATCGCCATCGTGTGGATCGAGAATCACCGATACATCGAGTTTTGCCCCAAAGAGCACCTCGCCGCGTACCTCGAAATCTACGGCAAGGCGGGCAAAAACAACTTCAGAGCTTACGTCGCCGAGCGCCAGGCGGCCATGGAAGCGCTCCGATGACCGAAATGTATGACACGCCGGTGCTGATCGTCGGGGCCGGTCCCGTCGGCTTGACTCTTGCGCTTGACCTGGCTTGGCGCGGCTGCGCAAGCATACTCGTCGAACGCGAGCCCGACATTGCACGCGAATTGCGTGCCAAAGCGTCTGGGCTCGATGAGCGATCATTCGAGCTGTTCCGGCATTGGGGTCTACATGAGCGGATTACCGCCGTCGGCTTTCCGTCCGACTACCCCGGGGACACGCTGTACTGCACGTCGCTCAACGGCCTGGTCATGGGTCGCAGCCATTTGCCACCGGTCAAGGACGAGATTCCCCCCTCGGGCGCATCGGAGACGCGAAATACCGTGCCGCAGTGGGAGTTGGACAAGCTGCTGGTGCAAGCCGTCGCAGAGCGCGGCCTGACCGCCATCCGGTGCAATGCCGCTTTCGACTCCGTCACGCAGAACGCCGATGGGGTCAGCACGCGAGTCGTGGATCCCCGAAGCGGGACAATGAGCACGATTCGCTCACGCTACGTCGTGGCCTGCGATGGCGCCGGCAGCGCGGTGCGCCGATATCTCGGGATTCCCTTCGAGGGGCAGCAACTCGACTTCTCCCTCAGCGTCACGGTCAGGATCAGCAGCATGGAGCTGCCGCCGCGCTTGGCGCGCGGGCAGCGATACTTGCTGGTTGACGAATCCGGCGTATGGGGCATCTTCACCTTCATGGATGGCCGCGAGATCTGGCGACTGACCGTGGTGGGGGCACAAGACAAGCTCGGCGCCGACGATCACGACGACGCCACGATGGTGCGTCGGGCACTGGGCTCAGATGACATCGAATTCGAGCTGCTTCGGCGCGAGCCGTGGCGACGCAGCCAATGCTTAGCGGCATCATATCGACGGGGATCAATCTTCTTGGCCGGCGACTCGGCACACACTATGTCGCCCACGGGCGGCCACGGTCTCAACACGGGCATCGGCGATGTCTCAGACTTAGGGTGGATGTTAGAAGCGGCCCTAGCCGGCTGGGCAGGCCCCAAACTTCTCGACGCTTACGAGCTGGAGCGACGCCCGGTCGGGCTACGCAACGGTTTGAAGGCCAGCAGCAACTACGGTGATTGGGTGAACCGGTCCCACTATGCCGGCGTCATGCAGGACGGGCCCAGTGGCGCTGCCGCCCGCGAGCGTGCCGGCCAAATGCTGATCACGGCCCTGGCTAGCGAATGGCATTCACCCGGAACAGCTTTGGGCTATCGCTACGAGGGATCGCCGGTGATCGTCCCCGACGGGACACCCNAACCAGCTGATGACCCCGTCGAATATATACCGACGACGCGCCCCGGGCATCGGGCGCCGCACGTGACACTGGCCGACGGACAATCAGTGGTGAACCTGTTCGGTCGCTGCTTCGTCCTGGTTCGCGTCGATGCTAACGAGCTGGACACGAGGCCTTTTGAGGCGGCCGCTGCCGCGGTGGGTGTTCCGCTGAAGGTTGAAGACGTCGACGGACCCGAAGTTGCAGCGCTGTACGAGCGCAAGCTTGTGATGGTCCGCCCTGATGGACATGTCGCATGGCGAGGCGACTCTGTTCCAGACGATCCCGCTGCCGTCATCGACGCGATGCGAGGTGGGTGAGGCCTGACGCTGAGTTGCGTGACAAGACGGTGCGTCGACTGGAGAGGCTGAAGCGGAGAAGGCGCTCGTCCAGCCGGAAAGTGAGGCTTGACATCACATTCAGAAACCGGATACGGTATCCCGATATTGCTTCGGGATATCCCGCTGCCAGGCCCCGGGGTTGCGGTGACAACTATCCGGAGCTCGACGGCACGGCAGCACATGAGACTCCGAAGTCGTTGGCACGTCATGGGATTAAGCGCCCGCGTCCATCGCCCAGCACGGCACCAACTTCGGTACGGACAAGCCTGAATAATCCCGCCGAGCAATGAGATCGCTCGAACCAGATGAGTACGAAGGGCTCGACATGCAAAAGACNGAACCTNCGTCTGACGGCAGCAAGAAAGCCGAGGTCAAATGCCCCTATCTCGCCGACTATCAGCCGCTTTCGCATGGCGAGCTGCANGATCCGTACCCCAGATTTCGGTGGGCGCGAAACAACGCCCCTGTCTTNTATGCAGANGTTTCGCACACGCCCGGCGTGGGGATGTGGTCCATCGCCCGCCACAACGACATCCTCGCGGCACTACGGGACACCGAAACATTCTCCAGCACTGGACAGCGGTCTCCCGCCACACCACCGGAGTACATCCGGCATCGGATGCCAGAGTATCCATGGGCGACAACGGTCCTCACCCAAGACGGCGAGGAGCACAAGAGATCCCGCCGCATCCTGCAAGCGCCGTTCACTCCACAGAGCGTCAGGGCACGTGAAGGCCTCGTACGCGCCATCATGGACGGGCTGGTATCTCAGGTGGGCGAATCCGGCTCTATGGACTTCCTAAGCCAGATCGCCATTCCGCTCTCACTGGGAACCGTCAGTGAGGCGATCGGGTTTCCCGAGGACAGCTTCGAAGATCTGAAGCGATGGGTCAGCGTCGCATTCAGCGTCATCGGGAACGCGCTCACCGACGAAAAAGATCTCAGCGACGCAATTGAAACCGTCGCGGATTTCTACGAATTCATGGCGGGGCTGGTGGAGGACCGCCTGAGCAATCCACGGGATGACTACTTGTCGGTCATGGTGCAAACGACCGCGCCCGATGGTTCGCCTGAGCCGATAAGCACTCTGGTACGTAGCGTATTCACCCTCATCGTGGCCGGATTCGAGACGACTGCCCAGGCGATGAGCCTAGGTCTCTGGCAGCTGCTCAGTAATCGTGAGCAGTGGCAACTGCTTCTAGCGGATCACTCATTGATACCAGGGGCTGTCGAGGAGATGCTGCGCTACCGCAGCATGGTTCAGAGATTGTTCCGCACGACCACTCGTGATGTCGATGTCGCCGGGGTGACCATCCCGGAGGGATCTCTGGTTGCGCTCCTGGTGTCGTCGTCGCACCGTGACAATGACGCCTATGCCAATGCCGACGACTTCGACATCCGCCGTCGGTCAAACACGCACTTGGCGTTCGGTCGCGGAACCCACTTCTGCGTTGGCGCGCCGCTGGCTCGCCTCGAAATCAACGTCATGCTGGAATCAATGCTCAAGGCATTTCCTAGCTTGAGATTGTCGGACGGCTTTGCTCCAGAGTTGCTGCCGGATATCCGGATGGCTATTCTTCGGCGCTTATCCCTTAGCTGGGACGTGAACTCCAATGCCAGTTAGCGGCCAGTCCCAATGCCCTAGAGCGGGGAGATCGGTATGAGCGAGGACTTGGCCGGCAAGGTCGCCGTCGTCACTGGTGCAGGCCGCGGGGTCGGACGTGCCTACGCACACGCACTTGCCGAGCGTGGTGTGCGGGTCGTCGTCAACGACCTGAATGACGGCGCTGACGCATCCCCGGCCGATCACGTGGTCCGCGAAATCGAAGAGCAGGGCGGGTACGGGGTTGCCAATTGCGACGACATCTCCGATTACGAAGGCGCTGGGCGGATGGTTTCGGCCGCGCTGCAGGCATTCGGTCGCCTCGATATCGTCGTCGCCAACGCAGGCATCATCAGGCCTGCGCTGCTTCGCAATAGTTCGCCCGAGGACTGGAACGCAACATTCGCCGTGCATGCGACCGGCACATTCAATTGCATTCGCCAGTCGGCGCAACATCTGATCGACGGCGGTGGGGGAACGATCATCACCACCGGTGATGTCACGACCGATCTGTTGTTCCCGATGAACGGCGCCTACCGCGCGGCTAAGGCTGCGGTTGCCGTGACAACACTGTATGCGGCTGACGAGCTGCGCGACTACAACATCAACGTCAACTCCGTTATGCCGGGCGCAACCGCAACCCGCATGGTGCAGACATACATGAACTCTCTCGGTGCGCGGGCTGACGCCTTCACCAGCGATGTCGTCCGTCGCCGGGACAAGATAGCGCAGGAGGCCGACCCGGCCGCGCCGGAAACTGTTCCTCCGCTGGGGATATTCTTGTGCACCTCGCAAGCACGCTGGATCACCGGAAAGTTGTTTCAGGTCAATGCAGGCCAAATTAGATACGTCACTTCAACGACGCAGGCACGGTTCGTGCGCGCCGATGACGGTTTATGGACCGCAGACGCACTAGCAGAACAGATCCCGCGTTTAATCGCCGATCCCGGTCGAGCGAAGGTTTGAGACATGATTGGACCCGTACCGCCGACACCTCGGAGGGCGCCAGTGTTAACCGGAGCCGAATCTAGCTGGGAGACACCGGATGTTGGCGTTCTCACCAGGAATTTTGCATCAACTGGGCACATCTCGCCTCACATGGTGGGCAGCGTCGGCATCTTCGGCACCAGCCGGAGGGCATCAATGAGCGGCGCTGAGATCGACTCAGTGCCAGCCACATACGAGGATGTCCGAGATCGAGCATATCGAGAGGGTGTGGGATGAATATCCGAGTTGAGCGCTGGTGCATCTACAGCGGACCGGCGTTTGTAGTTCTGTTTGGGATAGGTTACTGGGCGATCGCGCATCTTGTGCCGCCACCGTCACCGCTCAAGACTCCCGCCGAGATGGCGAACTTTTACTCGCATCGGACCAACTATCTACGCCTGGGTTTGTTGGTTGGCCTAGCTGGCGCGCCCCTTGAGCTGCCATTCATTACAGCAATATCACGACAGCTGCACAGGATTGGAAGAGAAGTCGCAACGCTATCGGTGATTCAGCTGGCCGCCGGGGCGTTGGGAGTCTTGATCCTCACCTTCCCCTTCATACTCATGGAAGCAACGGCGTTCCGGCCTGAGCGAAACCCAGATGTGACCCAGGGGCTCAATGATGTTGCCTGGTTGGCCCTCCTCGGCGTGTTCTTCCCAGCCGTCCTGCAGAACATGGTGATCGCGATCGGAATATTTTTGGACCGCAGACCGGAGCCAATTTTCGCGCGCTGGCTCGCGTACTTCAACATTT
>JGI12627J18819_10000489_pt1 | contig 13086 bp, 10 predicted proteins | sample TexAe_OM1H0_M2_FD_18819 | JGI IMG/M metagenome (IMG submission 18819)
ACCCGCTATCGCAGCACTGGTCCAACAGACCATGACGAGCCTTGGTCTCTCTGAACGGAAGGATCTACGGATTTCGCTGCTCTCCGGCGGCCAACGGAAAAGGGTCAGCGTAGGAGTAGAGCTGCTTCGACGGCCGCCCTTGCTCTTTTTGGACGAACCTACCTCAGGCCTGGATCCCTTTTCCGAGTTTAAACTCATGGAGCTATTGCGCCGCTTGGCTGATACCGGTTGCACGGTGATCTGTACGACGCACGTGATGGAAAACGTCTTTCTGATGGATCAGATCGCGGTGCTGTTGGCCGGTAAGTTGCTTTTCCAGGGGCCTCCTGATGCAGCTCGAGCACGGTTCGGCGTGAGCCGATTGAGCGCCTTGTACGACATGCTTCAGACGATCGATCCCAAGACGGTAACCTCATTTTCTCCGCCCGAGATCGCATCTCCTTCAGGGCCTGCACCCACCGAACAACGGCCTGCGGTAATCAAGCAACGACCCCCGTTCGCGCTTCCGATTTTGTTGGAACGGCAGTTAGCGATCTTTAAAGCCGACACCAAGAATCTGTTAATTGCACTCGGCCAACCCCTGGTGATCGGCCTTCTTGTTTGCTGGGTAACCGACCACGTCCCCTTGATTCAGTTCTTCGCTTACATTGCCACCTTCTGGTTCGGGTGCAGCAACTCGGCCCAAGAAATCGTCAAAGAGACGTCGATTTTTCTGCGGGAACGCCTCGTCGGCCTTAGCCGGACAAGCTACCTGGCGAGCAAGTTCATCTGGATGGGAACCATCACCAGCGCGCAGAGTCTTCTCCTTTATGCATGCACGCTGATCACCCAACGAGTTCCGCTTTCCGCTGCCCCGGCCGAAATAGCAGGCTTGCTGTTGCTGGCGTTTGCCTCCACCGGCATTGGATTAGCCATCTCTTGTTTTGCCCGTTCCGCGCTCCAGGCCGTAATGTTAGTGCCATTGATCTTGATCCCCCAAATTTTGCTGTCTGGGTATACGGTCGAAACGTCTCAGATGGATCCGCCCGTACTGGCGGTGTCTCAAATTATGCCGAGTTTTGCGGCGGAACGTATTTCAGACGAGAGCCTGCTCTTGAATCGAAGGATCGCCGGGGACGTGAGCGAAAAATACGATCGACCGTACGACAATCTCAATCAGTACAACCGGGCAGCCACTGGGCAACGTTTCAAAACCGGCCAAACTTACACGGACGCGCGACCGCTCTGGGTGGGTTACCTCAGCTTGTTTCTCTGGAGCTTAGCGGGCTTCGTTCTGTCGTACGTCGGACTGATGAGGAAGGAGAAAGAGTAGCAGCCGGTAGGGATGAGCTCCCGCTTGGTAGGGCGAGGCTCCGAAAAGGCTAAGCGTTTTTACGAAGCGATTTGTGTTCGCCTGTCCCAGAGCACCGCTACACCGTAACGAGCGCCAAGCCGTGACCTAGCGCTGGACGGCGGCTCCGACTTCGCAAAGACCCGGGTCCCCGCGAGCTACGTCGGACAGGTCGGCCAGACTATCGGCCTAACACACCGCTTTAATTCGCATCCTTTGATCTTCCTGTTCAAACGCTTGGTCCTTTGGGAGCCTCGCCCTACCAAACAGAAGCTCATCCCTACTGGGCGTCTTGTTTCTGCCCGAATACGCGGACTTGCTGACTTTTTCCTTTTAACTGAAAAACGCCGAAATCGGTAAATTGCCGGCCTGGCGGCAGCACGGTCACGAAATCTTCTGACAAGACAAGAGGCTGGTTCAATTGTTTCATAACCCCTTCCAGCCGAAACGCGGTGTTCACGGCGTCACCGATAATCGTCGCGTCGCGAACTGCTACCTGGCCAATATTGCTACTAGTAACCCTTCCGAAATGGAGAGCGATACCAACCCTAAAGGGCTGATCGGTATCTGCCCAGGTACGGCTAGCGGCTAATTCCAACATAGTGTACGCAACGTCAAGACAGGTGGCACACTCTGTACCGATCTGATCCCGAGCAGGCCAATAGGCCAGCACCGCATCGCCAATATATTTATCGATGATCCCGCCCGTGGATTGTACGGCGTTTCCTATATCACGGAACCAGTTGCCCAATACTTGAGCGATCTTGCGATCGCCAAGCTTTTCCGCCATCGGGCTGAATCCGCGGATATCGCAAACCAAAAGCGAGACTGAAAGAATCGCGTGGCTCGTATCGTGGCTTAATGCCGCCAACGTCGCGTCGGTATGATCGCCGCTCTGATCGCCCGGAATGGGCTCAAAGACGAGCTCGTAGTCGGCGATTCGAACCCGGGCGCCGGGCTCAAGCACGACAGGCATGATGACGCGTTGGTCATTGACGAACGTCCCGTTGCGGCTGCCCAGATCCATAATTTGATACTGGAACGCGTTGTGACACCGAACGATCGCATGTTGCCGGGAGACGTGATTACCTGGAAGAGCGACCGTATTGTCGACGGTTCGCCCAATCGTGGCAGTATTCTCTATTGTCCTCTCAAACGGTTCACCCGCAGGAGGATACACACGAAATTTAGCCGGCATTTAACTTTCCAGAAGCTCGGGCTAACGATGCCACGAGGTAAGCGCCTTGGCTAGCATTTGGTCCGGACGACCGGAAAGAAATCGTCAGGGCGCATCGGTACTCTGTTGTGGAGCGGCCTCGGTTCAAGCTCGCCGACAATATATGACATCAATGGGACTTGTGCGATCTAGGAGACTAGGCCGAGTAGGCCAACCCCCCCGGGGTCGCGCCTTAGCCTTTATCTAGGAAAAATGGAAGGCTTCCTGAAAAGTGCTGGTGGACGATGGTCGCCAGGTAAGACATGATCAGGAGGAAAATCGTGATTAAGCCGGCCGCCATACCGAGGCCGGCCAACCCGACCCGCAGTTCTCGCCCGAAAGAGTGGTCTTCAGTGGGGGCAGGTTTTTGTTCCATGGTTTTTCTGGGTAGGGGGATCGCAGTATAGAACCGCGGTTAGCCCGGGTTGTAAAGAGGCATATTGTGGAGCGCGCCTCGCTTGCGAGGCCGACTCGGTCGGAACCGTTTTGAATCATATCGGTTTGTTGGGCGTCGTGGACAAGGCGGCGCTTCGCTGCTGGTGACTACGGCTATCGGCCTCGCAAGCGAGGCAGCGCTCCACGGTTCCCCAACCCGTTCGCAGCAAATGTCCTGCAAACTTTTTTGGTGCTGCGTAGTTGACTCGCGCCAAAGCATCCCCTAATCTTCGGGACTTCCATCAAGAGTGGCGGAGGGACTGGCCCAACGATGCCACGGCAACCGGTTCTGTGTAAACGGGACGACCAGGTGCCAATTCCAGGTCCGAGTTTTCGGGCGAAGATGGAGAGAGCGAGTTGGTAATGTCATTCGCGGCTCTTGGTGGGAAAGAAATGACTATTCCTGCCATGGACAATAATCCCTTATTCTCGCACCTCCAATGTCGTGAATGTGGACGTCGCTATCCGAAGGACGCGATCCACGTGTGCGAGTTCGATTTCGGACCACTAGAAGCGGCCTACGACTATCCCGCTATCGCCAAGCGAGTCACCCAGGCAAAAATCGAGGCTCGTCCAAAGTCGATGTGGCGTTATCGCGAGCTGCTGCCGATCGAAGGTGAGCCGTTGGTAGGCAAACATACGGGATTCACGCCCTTAGTGCGCGCAGATCGGCTGGCAGAACGACTCGGGGTAAAAGAACTTTATATCAAAAACGACGCAGTAAACTTCCCCACCCTCTCGTTTAAGGACCGCGTGGTGTCGGTCGCTCTTAGCCGAGCCAAAGAGTTAGGGATAGATACGGTGGCATGCGCTTCAACGGGGAATCTGGCGAACGCGGTCGCCGCTCATGCTGCCTCCGCCGGGCTCCGCAGTTTCGTCCTCATCCCAGCGGACTTGGAGCAGAGCAAGATTCTAAATTCGTTGGTGTACGGCACGAACGTGATCGCGATTGATGGGGCGTACGATCAGGTCAACCGCCTTTGCTCAGAGGTTGCCGGGAAGTACGGCTGGGGATTCGTTAATGTAAATCTACGCCCCTATTATGCGGAGGGCTCAAAGACCCTCGGGTTCGAGATCGTTGAACAGCTTGGCTGGAAAATTCCCCGTCATACCGTGATCCCTATGGCCAGTGGTTCGTTACTGACCAAGATCAACAAGGCATACGAGGAAGCGGGCAAAGTCGGGCTGGTCGATGAAACGGCCTATTCTATCTACGGAGCTCAGGCAGCGGGGTGCTCACCGATTAGTACCGCGATTAAGAATAATACTGAGACTGTGCGTCCGGTCAGCAAACCGCAAACCATTGCAAAATCGCTTTCGATTGGTACGCCCGCAGACGGCTATTACGCGATCAAGGCCATGAAAAAAACGGGCGGGACTGCCGAACTCTGTAGTGATGAGGAGATCATCAGCGCCATCCGCCTATTAGCAGAGACAGAAGGAATCTTCGCAGAAACCGCCGGCGGCGTGACATTGGCTTGCGCNCAGAAACTAATCGCAAGNGGCGCCATTCCTCGNGACGAGTCCATCGCCATTTGTATCACCGGCTATGGCTTGAAAACNCAAGAAGCAATTGCCGGGCACGTAGGNGCGCCTTCNGTNATCCGNCCCAATCTGCAAGCATTCGAGGCGCTGNTCGAACAACCCGTCTAACCGATTTACCCTATTAAACTCTTATGTCAGTCCCNGTCCGTATTCCAACCCCGTTACGCAAGCTAACTCAAAACCAGGAAATTGTNGAAGTCGATGGGCTCACGATCCGGGATGTGATCGAGAACCTGGATAAATCTTATCCTGGTCTAAAGGAACGCATCTGCGACGAGGAAAATAATATCCGTCGTTTTGTTAACGTCTTTGTTAATGATGAAGACGTCCGTTTCCTGCAAGATGCTGCTACCCAAGTGAAGCCAGGAGACGAGGTCAGCATTGTTCCGGCGATTGCCGGAGGGTAGGAGGGTTCACCGTTCGCGGTTTGCAGTTCACCGTTCGCGGTTTCGCTCCGCAGCAGTTTTACGGTGGATGGTTGGTGATGGTTAACGGTTTACGGCTTGAGGTCTGACGCGTAAAGGTTGGTTGTTTTGATTAACCTGAGATCGTCCGACCCCGCCGTGCCATTCTATCTTCACGTGCTGGTAGTTGGCCTAGGGCTGATTGGGTGGGTTGAGGCCGCATTGCCGGCATACGCCTTTCAGGGCAAGAACGATCCTGTTCCCACTATCGATCCCCCATCAACCCTTGACACCCCGGGTGGCGTTGTTTCGACGGTTCGCGCAGGAGAACTGCTGTTCGCAGCGGTTTCGATTAATGGTTCCCCCGCCAGCTGGTGGTTAGTGGATACCGGGTCAACGCTGTGCGAGTTCGACCTGGAAACGGCTAACCGACTACATCTAAAGCGGTCCGCAAAATACAGGCTTACGACTCGCCCAAAAACCCACGGCGAACATTTCGTGTTTGTCGAAGCGTCCGATTTATTAGTCGGAACGATCGAGTGTGGACCGTTAGTGATGCTGGCGCATCCGCTGGTTCCGGCGCTGAGGCTATCTAAAGACCCCGCAAATTGGTCAGGCGCCTTCGAAAAGACCGGGTTGCTGGGAATGAATCTCCTTGCCGCGAAACGAGCGTTGATCGTCTGGCGCAAACAGCAGATCTATTTCAATCCCGACGACGACCAGATAAAATCGAAAGCCGATTACGAAGCAGAGGGCTACAGTGCAGTCCCTTTGACTATAACCCCTAGCCGGCAAGTCGAGGTCGAGGGGACGTTGGGCGGAAATCACTATCAATTTTGCCTCGACACCGGCACACCTAGAACCACTATCGACCAGTCTGTTGTCGATCAGGGCCGGTTCCAAGCCAGGCTCACTAATTCTGTCGTCAGGAGCCCAATGAACGAATTCCCTGACAGCAAGATTAGTCAGGTTATCGGTACGCGATTTCGAATCGGCGATTACGATTTAAGTAGTCGCAAGATTTTGGCAGCTTCGCTCCACCTTACAAAATCTGATCGTGGCGACATTTGGGCGGGGTTAATCGGAGCGGATATTCTTTGGGACTATGACGCGATAATCGATCTCGGATCGAATATGTTATACTTGCGCTGATTTCAACAGCAACCGCTCCTTTTATCTGACGGCAGAGGGGCGATGAGAGAAATATGAGGATATCCGCCACCGGACATTTCTTAGCCCTAGGTCTGCTTCTGGCGCATCCCAGCGTTGGCAAATCTGACCTGGAATTCCGATACACAAAGATCATTTTCTCCAGCGACGATCACCTCGTGACTCCGGTTTCGGTTAATCATACGCCGGTGACCTGGTGGGCAGTTGATACAGGAGCACCGCGATCTATAATAGACACCGAACTCGCTAAAAGGCTCGAGCTTCAAGCGGTGGAGCAGCTGAAGGCAAGCCAGTACGATGCAGACAAAGGGAGCACTTTCCCGATCGTTGAACCTGACGATCTCCAAATCGGAATGTTTCATGCCGGTCGAGTCGCCTGCGTTGAAAGATCTATCAAAAATATCCGGAGCCTTAGAACGACAGTATGGAACGGAAAATTCGAGAAAACCGGGTTGATTGGTCTTGATCTTCTGGCGAGATACGGCGCGATCATTAACATCCGGGCTGGAAAGATTTTCTTCTCACCCACGGGGAATCTAGGAATGTCTCGTCAGGGATACGAGCAGATAGGGTTTACCTATGTTCCGCTCGCGTTCACGGGCGGACGTTTGGTCGTCAACGGAACGATCAGCCGTGAGAAGTGTGCCTTCTTGATCGACACCGGAGCGCCATTTACCGTGCTGGACGAGTCGGTGCGGCGCCAAGCGAATATTCCGTTTAACAAAGCTGGTACTCTGATGCTTCCCTTCATCCGCGGCGCGGTTTTTCGGGTCAATTCTGGAACTGCCGGTGACTTTAAAATTGGCGATTATGATGCAAAAGGTGCAACCCTTTGTTTTGCTCCTTTCAGCCCCCGGCCATTCGCCGGCATCATCGGCGTCGATTTTCTGTATTATCGGTCTGCGCTGATCGATATCGGGGGACGAGCTCTTTATCTAAAGCCGAGCACGAGCGGAAGATGAACGCAAACTCACAAATCCGTCGGGTCGGACGCAACATCCAGATGTTCCGGAGTCGGTAATTCGACCGGCGGAGGCGCGCTTTGGCGATCTAGCGGACCGATAGGTTCCGCTCGGCGAACCTGCATTTCGCCAGGATTAACTGGCAGAGCTTTTGGAGCGGGAGTCCAAGACGGTTTCGGTTGAGCTGCCGCGGTGCTTTCCTTCTTTGGCTTTACTGATTTGTAAGGGTCTTCACCAATGACGGTTTCTCCCTCCATCGCTACCGGCGGAACTTTACTGGGTTCAACCGCGTTCGTCGCTCGAGGGATATCTTGATTTCGAAGGGTTTTAACAAACGACCGGCCATCGTCCCCATGAAGCCAACAGTGCTCCTTCGGCATCTGTTTTGATGTCGTGAACTCCATAAACGTTCCTTTGCGCGGCGGTAAATCCGGGTCGTTCGATACCGTGGAAAGCAACGAACATTTTGGAGACGCCGGTAACCCAGTGTTGAGACAGACCTCGACTTTTTTCAGATCAAACGGCCGGCCAAGCTCGTGGGGCGAAAATTTATCCAGAGATGCGTTCATCATCGCCACCCAGACTGGTAACGCGATGTCCTTCGAAAACGCGCCTCGATAGATCGTGTGCGGGCGATCGAACCCGGTCCAAACGCCACAGGTAATTTCGCTGTCGTAACCAACAAACCAGTCGTCGGTAAAGTTGTAGGCGGTTCCGGTCTTTCCAGCGGCTGGAAAATTCCTCAACCCATATTCCGAACGCGCTTCAGCCCCGGTCCCGGAGTTCAAGGCATCGGTCATGAACGAATGAATCTCGTAGGCGATTTGCGGATCGATAATCTTGCTTTGCTTAGGTTCGGCACTGAAAACGGTTTTGCCGTCCTGGGTTTCGATACGCGTGATCAACATCAACCTATCAGGCCGTGAACCTTCATTCGGGAACATCGTGTACGCAGTGACCAGGTCGCCTAGCGCCACCTCGCTGCTGCCAAGAAACGTGGCAGGGAACGGCCTGAGTTCGTCTTCAATCCCAGCCGCTTTAGCCAGCTTGATAACGGACTCTAATCCCGCTTGGATTCCGACTCGAACGCTGGCTGCGTTCTTCGATAACGCGAATGCTTTCCGGAGCGGGATCGCCCCTTCGTACCGATTATCGGATTTTTCTACGCCCCACTCACCAAGGATGCCGCTCGTCCCCCCGATCATCACCTGTCGATTATCCATGGGCGAATCCTCGACTAACGATCCCGGAAAAACGCCTTTGGCAAAAGCGGCGGCATAAACAAACGGAATAAATGCGGTTCCAGCGGGGCGTTTGGATTGAAATGCTCGATTGTATTCGCTTTGCGAATAGTCACGACCGCCAATGAGCGCAAGGATTCCACCTGTCCGATTATCAACTGCCAGAACTGCTCCATTCAAATAGTCGGGAGTTGGCGCTACACCCTCTTTATGCGTCGCTTTCCATTCCCGTAATCCTTTACTGAACTGATCGTAGGTCTGGTGCTGATAGCCACTGGTCTGCTCGACCTGTAACAGTTCCCGTTGCAAAGCCTCTTCGCCGGTCCGTTGCAGAACTGGATCGATCGTGGTGTAGATCTTGTAGCCTTCGCTCGCGAGCGCCTCATAATCGAGCTCCGACTGCACCTGTTGGCGAATTGCGTCGATCACGTAAGATTCGTACACGACGTTCGTCTTTGGCCGCACTTCCAACGGGCGCGCCATCTCTTCATCCGCTTGTTCCTTAGTGATCTTATGATTCTCCACCATTCGTCCGAGCACGAAGTTGCGTTCTTCGGTCGCGGCCGTCAGGCTTTTCCAAGGCGAAAGATTGTTGGGACTTTTGAGCAGACTCGCCAATGTCGCGGCTTCACCGATCGAGAGCTCCATCGCCGATTTCCCGAAATAACCGCGAGCAGCCGCTTCAGCCCCGTAAAGCCCCCCGCCGAAATAGACCCGGTTCAGATACAGCTCCATGATCTTATCTTTAGGCAATGCCTTGTCGATTCGCATGGCCAGAAAGACTTCTAGGATCTTTCGATCGTAGGTCCGGTCGCGCAGATCGAACGTATTACGCGCGAGCTGCTGAGTCAGCGTAGACGCTCCCTGACGAATTCGCCCTGCAGCCGTGTTCTTGAAAGCTGCGCGAATCATTCCCCAAAAGTCGATCCCCCGATGTTCATAAAACCGGTTGTCTTCCGCCGAAATCACTGCCGCCACCAAATACGGCGAGATTTGGCTCAGGCTCACCTGTTCGCGGTTGCGAATAAAAATCTTACCGTAGACCTGGCCATACCGATCGTAGATGACGCCGGCCGATTCGAGGTCTTCAAGTTTAGCGAGGTTGAATTCCTCCGCTTTCTTCTCGTAGCGGACGATCACCCAGAAGTACAGAAACCCGGCTGCCCCGGCAAAACACACCAGCAGCCCAACGAGGGAAAGAAACCAAATTCGGCGATAAAAAGGCTTATGGACCGCCGGTTGGGAAGTGTCAGGCATGAGCATCTGGAGGTCACAGCTTTCACCAGCATTGCGGTCATTCAAACAAAAAAAGAGGCGACCCGGTCCCGAGGAGAACAATGAACGGCCACGAATTGGTGCGAACGTCTAGTGTCACGGAGCATCATGGACTAAAGGATTGCGTGCCCGAGAGCTCCAAACTTGTTCAAGTCATCCGCGACGAGATCGCGCGCCTCGGCCCCATTTCCTGCGAACGGTTCATCGAGCTGGCGCTTTATCATCCTCGCCTGGGCTATTATTCACGGGAACGGCTAAGGGTCGGCCGCCGAGGCGATTTCATTACGAACGTCAGTGTGGGAAGGCTTTTCGGAGAAATTCTCGCGGACCAGATTCTTGAGCTATGGGAGCTTCTCGACCGTCCTCCCGAATTCACTATCGTAGAAGCAGGCGCGGAGACCGGAGAATTAGCCTCGGATTTGCTCCGTCGTCTTTCTCAAATCGGACCGGATGTCGGATGGCGCTACCTGATCGTGGAACCTAATAAACTGAAGCAAGCGCAACAGCGGCAGCAACTTACCGGAAACTCTGTTCGTTGGGTGACCAGTTTGGATGAATTGGACCCGACTACCGGTATGATTCTCGGTAATGAACTCTTGGATGCGATTCCGACTCGAGTCGTTGAATTCTCAGCGGATAGATGGCGTGAGGTCTGCGTCACTTGGGAAGACAACAGTTTCAAATGGAGTTTGGAGCCAATCAAAGACCCCAGATTGCTTGCGAAGGTCGCCAAGATTCCTGTTCCCTTGCCGCAGCCTTACCGAACGGAAGTCAATCTCGCGGCAACGGACTGGATCGGTGACGCCGCGAAAGCTCTTCGGCGAGGATTCGTCCTCATGATCGACTACGGCTATTCGCGAAGCGATTATTATTCGCGGTTGAGAACGCAAGGAACCCTTGCCTTATACCGGAATCAGCAGCGGCAAGAAAACATCTTCGAAGGAATTGGCGAAACCGATATCACGGCTCACGTTGATTTTACTGCGATAGCGGATGCCAGTCTGAAAACCGGTTGCCAATTACTCGGCTTTACAGACCAACATCATTTTATGGTCGGCGCCGGGGAAAGCAGGATGCGATCTTTTGAAAGCCGTGACGACCGCGGGGACAGAGATCGGTTTCTGCGAGCATACAAGACGCTCATGCATCCGGAGATGATGGGGCTAGCGTTTAAATACTTGCTCATGGGCAAAGATGTACTGAGGACCGCGACACCGAGCGGCTTCAGGCATGCGGGCGATCCTAAGAAGGAGCTAGGCTTGTAAGCGGACGTGGTGGACTCAGTCGACACTGTGTGTCAATTGGGAGTGCTTCCTAACATTTTTGTCAGGATAGTTAGAACTCCTCTCTGATCGCAGATAGGCTAACTGCGCTTTTCACTTGCCATCGGCTACAACGACCTTGTTATAAGCACTCGCATGTCAGTTTGCCGGTTCTCGGTTTTCTTGTGGTTGTGTTTGCTAGTTGGCGGCACGCAGTCAGGTCTCGCCCAACAGAGTTTCGGTGTGGTTCAAGGAAGGATGGCAGAGGGAATCAGGGAAGTGCCGGTGCTCGGAAAGCTCGTACCTGAAAAGGTTGGGACCTCCCTCGCACTAACAGTGCCTGTATCAGTCAACGGCTCAAAGACTACGTGGTGGGTGGTTGATACTGGTTCTACTGTTTGCCTTATCGATCCCTCGTTCTCCACGAAATTGGGGCTTCAAGCCGATAACAAGTTAGGACGTTTTCCAGTGACGATGGTCAACCATCTCCAACTGGGAACGTTTCAGTGCAACGGAATCGCGTGCGTCGTCCGATCGATCGGAGAGCTCAAGAATCTCCAGCTAAGGAACGAGGGCGAATCATTCGACAAAACAGGACTAATTGGAATCAATCTGCTGGCTAAATACGGAGGGCTTATTAATTGCCGGACACAACAGATCTTCTTGTCGCCATCCGGCAATCTGGGGATGTCTCGACAGAAGTATGAGGAAATGGGGTACACTTACGTGCCGATGAACGTTACATCCAGGAATCGGCTTGAAGTAACCGGAACTCTCGGGGGCAAAGAATTCAGTTTTTTCCTCGATACAGGCTCGTACTCCACGCTGGTAGACAACTCGATTCGTAATGAAGTACACCTTCCTTTCTTCAATACAAACTCGAAAGTCGAGGGGCCTTTCCACGATTTTGGAAAGGACGCCCGGTACAGTTTCGGTGAGGCAACCGACTTCAAGTTGGGTACTTACAATGCAAGCGGCGCGCGCATCGGTGCTACAACTTTAAGCCTCCGCGAAGGTGCTGACTCCCCGCACCGATTGGCCGGTTTTCTCGGAATGGATTTTCTATTTTTCCGCTCCGCGATCATCGATGTCGGCGGCCGGGCGCTTTACCTGAAACCGAGCTCAAGGGTTCGATGATTTGAACCATTCTATATTCCGGGCAGATTAGCTCCGTCTTATGGGACGTCAGTGGTTACAAGCGAAACGCGAAGTTGCTCATTTAAAGAAAGGGCAAGCTGTCGGAAAATTGGTCAAGGAGATCATGGTGGCAGCGAAGTTGGGCGGAGCGGAGCCGGAGAACAATGCGCGCCTAGGAGCTGCGGTCGAGAAAGCTCGCAAAATGAGTGTCAGCCGCGATGTGATTGAGCGAGCCATCAAGAAAGGCGCCGGGATCGGCGATGAAAAGCTCTCTTTGACCAGCGTGGTCTTCGAGGGCTATGCGCCGTACAAAGTGCCGGTCATTGTCGAGGTTTTCACGGATAACCAAAACCGGACGGCGCCGGAAATCCGGATGCTATTCAAATCCGGCCAACTAGGGACCCCGGGCAGCAACAAATTCCTCTTTGATCATGTCGGTTTAGTGGAGGCCTATCGCCCCGAACCAGGTGCGGACATCGAAGCGGCGGCGATTGAAGCCGGAGCAAACGAGGTGGAACCGTTGTCGCCGGAAGACAATGACAGTGTTCCCGAGGGAAGCACCGGGGCGCGGTTTATCACCGAGCGGTCTGGGACGCATGCCGCATCGCAATGGCTAAGCCAGAATGGGTGGACTGTCGTAACGAGCGAGACTGGGTACCTGGCTAAGAAACGGGTCGAACTGGCAGAACAAGAGCGGGTTGACGTGGGCGAGTTTTTGCAAGCGCTCGAGGACCACGACGATGTCCATCGGGTGTGGGCGGCAGTTTGAGCAATCGAAAACCTAAGGACAGTGTTAGTTGTGGCTCACTTATCCATATCTGTTCTGCAAGTGTCTAGTTCCTAGGTATTAGTCGACCCAAACTAAGGTGTGATTGACGCTGAGCTTACGCGGCGGTTCGCTTCGGTGTCGTTCTATGCCGGTTGTCCCGCCTTCTTCGGTCTGGGGATTACCGAGTCGAAACTTTTGGGTCGACGGAGGAATTCCTCAAATACGACCGTTCGGAAGCCACGGGTTGCGTGGTGCTTGAACTGAAGATGCCGAGATTCAGCGGTCTAGAGTTGCAGGAGGCGCTCGCCCAAGCGGAGCAACCCCTGCCGGTGGTGTTTGT
>JGI12627J18819_10000490_pt1 | contig 13072 bp, 9 predicted proteins | sample TexAe_OM1H0_M2_FD_18819 | JGI IMG/M metagenome (IMG submission 18819)
ACGATAAGTCATTGAAGCGAGAGCAGTCTGGNGGTTTAGAAGCAATCAATTCGGCATCAAACCGCAGTCTATTGAGCTTCCTTAAAAGCTACGCCAAATGTAAGTAAATCATGGGAGCTACTTTGAAGTAATGTCTGGTGGAGGAGGAAGGTCGCGGTGTTTTAGCCACTCCATGCTGATGTTCTGGTTCCCCTTGTTTTTTGGAAGACTATCGAGATCAGGCATGAAGATTTGCAGGCCAGCTTCAGGAGTCATGCGGGTGTAGCCGTTCACCAATTGATTTTGATAGTTGTTCAAATCTAGATCAAACCAGGCATCATCCGAGAGATCCACCATAGTGATATCCACGTGATGCATGGTTAGTTTTCCAAAGTCGATCGTACCATCGTTAAGGCGCAAGAAATTTCTCCATTGTTCGACACGAGTCACTGCTTCTTCAGCATTTCCGTACACTTCTTCGATGTCAGGTGTGACGACGCGCACTTTGGTGAGTTGTCCATGTATGTGAGGGGGTGGAAGCAGTTTGAGCGTGTCGAAAAAGATGTCGTTGCCAGCGACCTCAATGCCCGGGATGCCCTTGGGGTGAAAGAGGTCTGAGACGCCAATGTTCAATCCACCGAGCAGTCCCTTCAGCGGAACCTTCAGAACCGACAATTTCGTGACGTGTACTTGAATTCGGTTATCCGGAGTTGCAGCAACGCTGCCGAGCAATTCGACCGGCAGTGAAATGAGCTTGTGCAACGTTCCTCTGAGCTTAATGTGATCGTCTTCGGCAAGAAGCGTGATGTTTTTCAACGGCGAGTTTGCCACACCTCCCGCATTCAGGAAGTTGCCGATATCTCCGATATTGGCGCGGATTACGCCGGTTTTTACGTCAAGACGAAAAGACTCGGGATCATCGAACGTTGGATTCACGTTCTGGCGAGTGCGGACCAGGTTTCCGCGCAGCCAGCGTACGTAGATGCGAAACTCTGGCCCTTTTCGCAGCATCAGGTTATGTGCATAGACGGCGGTGGGAACGGAATCGGGCGTTGCGGGGATGGTCGTGACGGCGGACGATATAACTGTGGAAGTTGAAGAAGGTGACGGTTGGGTGGAGCGCCTTGATCGCAGATGCCAGACCAGGAACACTAGCAAGAGGAGGCAAAAAGATACGAGAAGCGCCAGGCGAGTACGCATACCAAAACCATTCTATGGCAACCCTGGTCTCGTCGAGATGAGCCAGCCGGTCAAATCGAGCGCATCCGGTGTGCTTCAAGTGTTCTAGCTGGAACTTGATCTGACAAGGCCCAAGTTAGGCGGCAGCTGATTGCGCTCCGGTTCCGCTTCGCTTGGCAGGGTTCCGCTCCGGCTCCGCGCTCTGCACATCAACGTCGGAGGAAGTCGTAGGATGTCAGAGAATCGAGCATTTTCGCCTGCGCCAAGTGTTTGGAATCCAGAAAAGTTTGCCAGGGCGTTTTCCGGTGCAGTACTTGCCGGAGTGTTCGCGTTTTCTATTGTGGCTTTTTCCCTTGCCAGCAGTGTTTGCGCTGGTTGGATGGATGGGTGTGTTTATAACGCCTGGGCTGCAGCCGGGTGGGTGGAAGTACATGGTGTATGCATTTGGAACGATTCTCGCCGGGTCTGCCGCCTACCTGATCCTGGGATGGCATAAGCGAGAGTGGCCGTTCGCGCCATCACAACCTGAGGCACCCACAGGACCAGCACTGGAGCCGGGCGAACTTTCTGAACGGCGCGTTCAGATGGGAGTGCTGATTCATTTTGAGAGCCGTACCACCCGCTACGCTCGGCAAGATTGGATCGGTCGGTTCTGTTTGCTCCAGATACCACATCACTTCTCCGGTCGCCCTTGAGCACCCGAATGAGCACCGGTTCGGTCTTAGCAGTTTCAGCTAGCCGGTGAAAGTCCGTTCGTGGTAATCGCCAGAGAGCCACATAGCAAGCTCCTCATGTTCCCGGGCAACCTGGGGGTGTGAAAGTGGAGTATGCCTCCGAGGAGGAAGTGCAAGATGGCAGTCCGTACCATAAAGGAAATCCCGTAGCGTCGACATACGGAACAGGGAGAGCCGAGCTACTCACTGACTGGCGCAGGCCATGGAAGAGGGGAAGACTCTGAAGCGCAACCTCGATGAACTCCACGGGGTGATCGCGGTCGGGCTTAACTACCAACAAACCAATGATCGGTGGCGTTTGCCGCTCGTTCTTTCATTTGTCAGTGTGGTGATCCACTCACTGGTCTGGGAATTCTACTTTTATCGATCGGAACATTTTGCTCCATCGTATCGATCCGAATTGTAAATCGTCGATTGGGGTGCGACACGGTCCATTGAAAGGGAGTCTTCACACCATCTTGCTCGCGGTAGTCCCTGTAATCGACCTGAGTGGGGTTCATCCCTAAAGGCGTCTCGGTGTAGTAGACCATCCGCACCAGCAGCCCCGATTCGGAATCGAAATAGAGCTGCACAGGCGGGGAGTTGGGCCGACTCCCCGAACCTAAAAACATTTCCTTTCCGTCAATTCTTTCTTTTCCGAGCATCTTGACTTGTCCAAACGTGGTTCGCAGGTGCATAGGAAAGAAAACTTCGGCCTCCAGGCGGGCATCTTCCATCTCTGTTGTGCCCATATTGTGAACCGGACGACCGGGGGTGCTTAACCAGCCGCCCTCGGCGTTCAGTGCTGTTACATGATCGCCGTCGGCGAAGTGCACGATTGTCAGTCGCCCGTCAGGAGCTTCAGAGAGAACGTCCACTGGGAAGGTTTTTCCACCAACCGTCAGGGTTCCATGCTGAATGCGAGTGGAAACTTTGGGACTTGTTTCGGTTCCGCCGACCGCCCGTAAATACTTCTCGAGAACGCGATCCACGGTTGGCAAATCAGCATCGATGGGTGATTGCCGGTGCGATTCTGTCTCGGTGGCACTCCTGTTTTCATCATCGACGACAGGCGTGATCAGCGGCTTGCGAGCTCCGCGATGACATGCGTAGCAGGTGACTTTCCGTTGCCCTTGAAAATTCTCTTTATTAAGGGTCAACATCATCTGGATCATTTTCCGGGCAGTCTGCTTTGGTTCCTTGTCGTCCTTCTCAAATGCATTTTCCAGATGGCAGAAATCGCATTGCACCCCCAGCGAAGCGGTAATGAATTGCATTGTCGGTATGAGCTGATCGGCACTAACTCCCTTCAGGACCTGAATGTTCTTGTAAACCTGCTCAGTAGTCTGTGTGGCTGGAGGAGCACCGGCATTCGATGTGATCTGTACTGATGAGTAAAGCACAGTGGCTGACATTGCAGAAAATAGGTATGTAAGGACCCGGGTCGGTGTGAGACGCATGCAGATTCCTTATCCGCTTGCCTTGTCGTGATTAGTCCTCGGCGGGTACGCCCTGAAGCTCGGTCGAGAACAGTTGATCTTGAACAGGCCGATAACCCCTTATAGCAAAATAGAGTACGCAAAGATGGCATGCGAAGGGAACCAGGAATGCATAGCGTATGTTGGTCGCATCAGAGATGTAACCCATAATGGCGGGGAACACGGCTCCGCCGATGATGGCCATGACGAGCAACGAAGATCCCAACTTTGTGTGCGGGCCTAAGTGTTTCAGNCTCAAAGCGAAGATGGTAGGGAACATGATTGAATGAAAAAAGCCTAGCAGGACCAGCGCCCAAATGGGCGCAACGCCACTGCCCAGAAGAACGAGGCTCAGACATGTGAGCGCCGCGCCTCCGAAAAATGAAAGCAGCCGTGGGGCAGCGATGCTCTTCATCATTGCTGACCCCGCAAATCTGCCAATCATGAATCCCAGCAAATGGAGCTTCAGAAAATCGGCTGCGTGTTTTTCCGGAATTCCAGGAGCATTGTACTGCGCGAAACGGATGATGAAGCTGGCTACCCCAACCTGCGCACCGACATAGAAGAACTGGGTTACCACGCCCTTCAAAAGATGTTTGTAAGGCAACAAACCTCGCACGCCAGTGGTGCCACTCGTTTCAGGCTCGCCTTCTTCACGCACCTCGGGCAGGTGTGCCAAATAGATGAGCGCAGCAACGAGTAGAAAAAGTCCCGAGATCACCAGATAAGGTACTTTGACAGTGGAGGCCTCGGCTATTTCATAAGCTTGCAACTGAGCCGGGGTCATCGTGGCCAGTTGTGCGCGCGTATACTCCACCCCCGTGAGAATGAAGGCTGCGCCTACGATGGGTGTAATAACCGCGCCAACCGAATTGAAGGATTGGGCGAAATTCAGGCGACGTTCAGAGCTTTCAGGCGGACCCAGAACCGTTACATACGGGTTTGCCGCGACTTCCAAAATTCCCTGTCCGCACGCCATCACAAACAAGGCGAACAAGAAGAAGCCGTAAAGACGAATTGAAGCTGCCGGAATAAACAGAAGCGCTCCCGTGGCGCAGGTCAGCAGGCCTACCAGAATTCCTCTTTTGTACCCGATCTTCTCCATAAGCCAGCCTGCGGGCAAGGCGGCGAAGAAATACCCTCCGAAAAACGCAGTCTGGACTAAAGACGAGCGGAAGTCGCTCAGGTGAAAGGCCTTTTTCAAATGCGGGATCAAAATGTCATTCAGGTTGACGCCAAAAGCCCAGAGAAAGAAGAGGCTTGTGACCAGAGCAAACGGGACCGCATAGCGCCGTTCTGTTATCGGAACCGATGGATGGGTCATAACTTTTTTTTCACGTTAGGGCGCGATCGAGATGTACGTAGCCGCCATCGACGAAGACGTGTTGACCGGTAATGTGCCCCGCACGCGGAGAGATCAAAAAGGTAACCACATCTGCAATTTCGGCGGGCGTGGTCATGCGCTTATCCAATGGGATCTTGGAAACCACGCTCTTCAGTTTCTTCTCGGGGGAAGGGAAAGTGTCGAGCCAGTTCTGGTAAAGAGGCGTCATCACCTCGGCGGGCACAACTGCGTTAACGCGGATTCCGTAGGGAAGAAGTTCTGCTGCCCACTCACGTGTCATTCCAAGGATTGCGCCCTTCGCAGCGACATAACCCGAAGTCCCACCCTGGCCGGTCAGGGCCGTTTTAGAACTGATATTCACAATTGCTCCGCGAGTTTTCTTCAGGTACGACAACGAATAGTGAGCCATGTTGTAGTAGTGCAGCAGATTGCGTCCAAGCGAGGAGACGAATTCCTCTGGGCTACCGTGCTCGAGTCCCACCTTGTCGTTAATGCCAGCATTGTTCACTAGTGCATCAATCTGGCCGAACTTCGACACGGTCTCCTCAACTGAATGCTGGCAACCCTTGGCCGAAGACAGATCCGCACATATCACCTGTGCTTGGCAACCCTCAGCCTGAAGTTCGTTTTGGAGGTGCTGGCAAGCAGTGGCGTCGCGATCCACCGCGATAGGGATGGCTCCTTCCTGAGCACAGGCTTTGCTGATTGCTTGACCTATCCCCTTGGCTCCGCCCGTTACCAATACGACTTTGTTCTTGATTTGAAGGTCCATAGCCAAAGGGCAGTTTACGACGGGGATCTCCTTCGAAAGCCTAGCCGCGAAGGTTCAGAAAACCTCCATCGATCGGATAATCGGAACCTGTGATGAAGGAGGCTTCGTCCGAGCAAAGATAAAGTGCAAGGGCTGCAATCTCCTCGGGCTTTCCCATTCTGCCGATCGGCTGCGATTTTTCGAGTTTCTCGAACATCTCCTGCTCGCGCCCCGGATAATTGCGGTGAAGATAACCATCGACAAAGGGCGTGTGCACTCGGGCTGGAGAGATGCAATTGCAGCGGATGTTGTGGGCCAGGTAGTCCTTAGCTACAGAATAGGTCATGGCCACAACCGCACCCTTGCTCATCGAATAGGCGAAGCGATCGGAGAGGCCCGCGGTTCCGGCGATCGATGCCATGTTCAGGATGATACCGCCACCGTTCGACATCATTTGCGGGACCGCGGCACACATACAGTTGTACATCCCCTTTACGTTGACTGAAAAAACCCGATCGAAGTCGTCTTCGGACGTATTCTGCAAGTTTCCGATATGAGAGACTCCAGCGTTGTTCACCAGGATATCGATATGACTCTCTTCTGCAATCTTCTGAAATGCAGAGTTCACGCTCGGCTGCAGCGTGACATCGCAGATGTATGCCTTGGCATTCCCGTCTTTTTCAGAGATTTCGGTTGCAACAGATTGGAGGGTCTTCTCATCGATGTCGAGAAGCCGAACACATGCCCCGCTATCGGCAAACCGCAACGCAACTGCGCGACCGATGCCACTGCCGGCACCAGTCACGACCGCGAGTTTGCCGTCGAGGCGAAAGGAATGCGAGTTCGTTTTCAGAGAAAACCTCCGGTACCGATTCGCTACTTAGACTGTTCCTCGTGAGTTCGGTCGAGCCCTGCCAGGGCATTTCGAACATCACTGTCGTTGGGCTCCAATTCCAGGGCAGTTCGTAGTTCTCTCTTGGCCTCGTTGATGTTGCCCGTTCGGCCATAGAACAACCCAAGATTTTTGTGCAGATGCGCGCTCTGGCGACAATTTCCGCAGAGTTGAATCGCCTCGTTCATCTTCTGGATCGCTTGCGACCAGTCTTGGGAGTTCGCTGCCTCGATGGCAAGGTTTCCCAGTTCCGAAACCCGATCCGCGACTTGCTGTTTTTTCTGTAGAGCTTCGAAGCGTTCCTGATACTGTTGCGCCTCGGGGTCATGAGCCTTCCCCAAGGATTTCGCGAGGTTGTAAAGCGCCTGTGAATGATTCGGGTCGGCGTGGAGAGCGGCTCTCCAATGCTCGATTGCGCCTTGATGATTTCCGGAATGGTCAAGGTCCTGGCCCAGCAGGTATTGAGCATCCGCGTTCTGGGGTTCGAGCTGCACCACGTTCTGCAGCAGTTCAGTCGAGCGCTCAGGCTGATTGCTCTGTTTGGCCGTAAGAGCCAGGAAATATAGCGCGCCTGCATGGCTGGGCTGCAATTGAACGGCCTTTGTCAATTCTTTGTCCGCGTCTTCGTACTTTCCCCCTTCATAATAAAAGCGGCCCAAGTTGTAATGGGCAGCCGCAAGCTGTGGATCAAGGTGAGCGGCCCGGGTGAATTCGTTGAATGCACCCGTGCGATCAAATTGGTCGGCCAGAGCGATTCCGAGGTTCAAGTGTGCTTGGGCCAAGTTAGGTTCCAGCTCCGCCGCCCTACGAAAACAAGCGACTGCATCAGATGTGCGGTCGCTCTTGGCTAAGAGCATTCCCAATGCTGAATAAGCACTCGCATCTTTCTCGTTGATCTGGATCGCAGTCCGAAATTGTTGTTCGGCCTCCCCGAACAAATGTTGCTGGGCCAGCAACAAACCGTAGTTCACGTGTGCCTTGTTATAAGTCGGATCGTTCTTGATGGCATTCTGAAAAAACGACGCAGCTTCAGGGAGTCGGCCCATTTGGCTGTATACCACCGCTAAATTGCTCTGCGCCTCTGCGAAGGTTGGTTGCGCTTCGAGTGCTTTCTTGAACCGAACCTCAGCTTCGGCATGCTGGCTGGCATTCAGTGCGAGGAGACCCAACTGATTCTGGGCGACAGAGAACTGCGGATCTAGTTCAACGGACTTCAACAATTCCTTTTTTTCCGCCGCCAAGTCCCCCATGCGGTCGAGGGCAAGAGAAAGGTTGTAACGGAGCTTGGCATCTTTGGGATTGAGTTGCACAGCTCGCTGATATTTCTCAGCCGCCGCCTTTGCGCTTCTGGATGAAAGCAGCTGGTTTGCTTCTTCGTTCAGACGGCCGATCTCTTTGTCTCTGTTATTTCGCGCTTGCAACGCGGCCACTTTCTTATTTTCGGCATCGGCTTCTGCTTTGCGCCCGGCCTCTCCCAGTAGCGAGGCAAGCTGACTGTGGATCTCGGGATTCTCGGAGTCGATGCGTTCAGCCGCTTGCAGTTGTTGAATGGCAGCGACGGTCTGCCCACCCTCTGCAAGAACCTTTCCGAGCTCAAAGCGGCTTGCAGAGTCGTGAGATTCCAGTTCGACGGAGCGTCGAAGAACCTTTATGGCAGCTTCGGGTTGATGCAACCACTTGTAGGCGAGGCCCAGCTCATAAAAGCCTTGCGCGTCTTTGGACTGGTGAGAAGTGTATTCGACTAGAAGGGGGACTGCATCAGAGAACTTATGGTAAGAGATCAGCGTTCGAGCTAAAGCGAGTCGGGATGCATCACTGCTCGGATCGAGCCGAAGTGCCTCGCGGAATTCCGTTGCCGCTCTCTCCTGATCGCCGGGTTGGCGCCGCCGCGCCATCAGCAACCCAAGTTGAAGGTGCGCGTCGGCGGAATCGGGTTGGGTGGAAATCAAGTCTTTGAGCGTATCCAAACCCTTATCGAGTTGGCCATTCTCCGCGTATGCAATCCCCAAAGCTGCTTGCAGGGTCACCGCTTCATCTGTCGCAGGTTCTTGAGCCAGGCTCTCCTGCAGATCTGCGATCGCCTGCTGAGGCTTGCCCAATTTGATTAGTATCTGGCTCAGCTTCAGTGTGGCAGGAGCGAACCTCGGATCTTGCGTATGGATTGAGCGTAGTTGTTCCAGCGCTTCAGAGAACTTCTTCTCTTCCTCCAGGACGCTGGCGAGCGCGAAGCGGGAGGCTAGCGAGTCTGGTCTTTGCTGAATCGCGGTACTTAGCTCCTGCGTCGCTCTAGTCCGATCCCCCGTCCTAAGAAGAGCGACTCCAAGGTTGTAGTGGGCTTCCCAGTTCGGATCCTGTACTCGGAGAGAGGCTTGAAACGCCGAAATTGCGCACGAAACCTGATCTTCCTGAGCGTACAAAACACCCAGCATGTTGAAAGCTCCAGCGGTCGGATGGTTGTGAATAGTTTCCAAAACTTCGGTGGTCTTGTCGGAGCGATGAGCTTGCGACAGACAATTCTGGCGATTGACCGGGTGCCGGGGTGGTGAGCTGGCGTGAGCAGGATGTGCATTTTGTCCGGAAACGGAGAGCGTACCTGCCATCATGAGGAGACCCGCGTACCGCAGCGGACACTTCGCGGTTCCCGTCCGTTCTGTGCTCACCCCAAACATCTCTCAGTGGCCTTCTCCCGCGCTGTTACGAGATTACGTACTACACGCCCTCAAGAATTCGACGCTTAAGGAAAGCCCAAAAACCTACATTCTAGCGCCGAAAATAACGATCCGCTGGCCGGGAGAAGTCCAGAGGCGGCGTGTTGATTGGGTGGGCGCAGTGGATTGGTTGATCTCGCTACGCCCATCCAGCACTAATTAGCCCTCGCGCACAATAATTCGGCACTCAGAAGTACAGCTTGAGGCCGAATTGGAGTTGTCTGGGTATGTTTGCCGCATGCGTGACCTTCCCAAAATTTGAGTTCTCGAGACTGGTCACAGGAACCGCCCACACGGGTGTGTTGGTCGCATTGAACATCTCGAACCGGAACTCCATCCGGAAACGCTCAGTAAAAGCGAATTGTCGGAAGATTGAGAGGTCAAGATTTTTGTTCCAATCCGAGCGCAGGGTATCTCGGCCAAGGTTTCCGAAGGTGCCTGCGGCCGGTGTGACGAATGATGCAGCGTTAATCCATCCATGGGGACCTTTGCTGCTGGGATAGAAGCTTCCGAGGACGTCGGCGCGCTCGTACCCATATCCATTGCCGTAGTTGTAATTGCCGGTCTGGGCAATGTCTTTGCCGCTTCCCACGTCGAAAGGAACCCCTGAACTTAAAGATAGAACTCCGTTCAGGTTCCAGCCGCCAATTAGAGCATTCACCACACGATTTTCGGAGGACAGGGCAGTCCCTTTACCGAAAGGTAAGGTGTAGACCCAGGCAGCGGAAAAGATTTGTGGAAGATCCGTCGCGGCAGGGCCCTTGTCGGCTTGAAGATTGTATGGATTCTGAATGGAGCATCCTTCAACCCCGTACCAACCTGTACAGCCAAGATCGAGGCTCTTAGACCATGTGTAAGAGACAAGATAGGTGAGCCCATGTTGCTGTTTGCCATTCAAAGAAACCTGCAGCGCGTTGTAGTTGCTCTTTCCAACGCTTCGATCATAGGCAGTGGGACCAATGTAGGTAAAAGGTGCTCCACAGTTTGTCGCGGCCGAGTTGTTGGGATCGTATGGTGTGCAGGAAGTGTTCGCATTTCCGCCTGCCGCCATCGCCACGTTGTAGGCTCCGCCAATATCGAGTTTTCGTCCCACAGAACCGACGTAATTAGCCGTCAAAACCGAGTTGGACGTGACTTGTTGCTGTATCCCAACGTTCCACTGGTCGGAGTACGGCCGTTTGAGGTAGGGATCGGCAAACCATGTGGACTGATTGAAAGGAGTTGGCCCCGTTACAGGGCTTCCACTCCCCAAGCCGAACGGGTCCTCGGCAAATCGGTTGGGTACTGACTTAACGGGGTTCATATTGCTCGCGCCGAGTTGATCAAGGCTGGGCCAAGTGCCCTCATAGTTCTGACCGGTTTGCGTAATTGCCGCCCAGTTATCGTAAAACCTGCCATAACCCGCGCGGATAACGGTGTTCGGGTAAAGTTGATAAGCGACCCCGACTCTAGGTTGAATGTTGCTGAAGTCATTGTGAAAGATAGCATTGCCGCCCAGAGGAGTCACAATCACATGATCCGGAAGTGTGCCATTCGGTATACAGGGTGCAGCATTGGTCTGTGCACAGGAGGGAGCGTTCCTCGCAATGATGTACGTTCCGTTTCGGAAGTTCATGTCTCCGACGAAATTATTCGCGTTCTTGTTATCGCCGTAGATGGGCACTAGCGTTAGGTCATAGCGCAATCCAAGATTGACACTCAACTTGCCAGTAACCTTCCACTGGTCCATCGCGTAAAAACCATCTACCCACCCACCGTGTTCAGTTTCAATCACATTGCGGCGCCCAGCACTGGTGGGAATTCCCAAAAGGAATGATGCGAGGGCGTTGCCGCCCGAAAGGCCCGCAGGATTCGCGGTGTTTGCTGCTGCGAACTGAACGTTCGAGTTCAAGTAGAGTGCATTGGAGTTGTTCCTGGCGAAGTTCCCTCCGGCCCTCAACGTGTGGCGTCCAAGGGTTTTGGTGAAGTCCCCTCCGTATTCCCAGATATCGGAAGCCTTAGTGTTGTCTACCTGAGCCGCGCCATGAGCACTCGGATTCGGGTTGCCGATATATCCCTGAATCACCACGTTAGGGATCATCACTACCCCGTCTCGAAAGTTCCCAGCAAAGTTTGGAGAGAAACCCACCTGCGTTCCAAAGGAAGGCGGTGCCTTTGTAAAGTGGGAACCCTGGTCGATGTTTACATCTGTGCGGCCAAAATGAAATTCGGCCAGCGTGCTGCCTGAGAATAAATGTGTGTAAGTCAGGGCGAGGTTGTAGCCGTTCGTGACCTGCTCGTGCAGGTTCCCAATGAAGCCCCCGGATCCAGTGACGGGCTGCCGGAAGCTGGTATATCGAGCCCAGATGTTGTCGTGTTGGCTGAACTGGTGGTCTAGGCGGCCACTGCCTTCGTCCTGGCGAGTGATGACTTTCGTTGTGTCCAGACCATTAAAACTTCCACCGCTCACATTTGGGGCCGGGAACAGAGTTGTCGCATAGTTCACCATGTTCTGGTCGATCATGGTAGAGGGAATTTTGTTGCATGGTGTTCCGACGCCTTGGATGTTTCCCGGAGCGGGGAGTGGATTGCCACCCGGATCGCACTTGAAAGGCTGTGCGCTATATGGGTTGTAAATCTGCCCACTAATTCCAGTCAGATCCCCACCGAGCTGGGCCGCGGTTGGGGTAATGTACTGGTTGGAAGCTGCCGTATGATTTCGATATCCTTCGTAACTGATGAAGAAGAATGTTTTCTTCTGATGCTCACCAGGAATGGGGAGCGGGCCACCAAAAGTTGCACCGAATTGATTTTGCTGAAATCCCGGCTGATTATTGGGCGCTCTCTGATCCGTCGTCGTAAGCAGTGGGTAAATAAGCCCTGCATCCAGAGCCTTATTCCGCAGAAACTCCCATGCGGATCCATGATAGTGCGAGGTACCAGACTTGGTTACCACATTGATAACGCCGCCCAACACCCCGCCGAATGATGCGTCGTCATTGTGCGATTGCACCTTGAATTCCTGAATTTCGTCCACGATCGGAGGGATTGCGTAGGTGCTGCCGAACGAGCCCTGGTCATTTACCCCGTCCAGCAGGAACAAGTTGCTCCGGTTGGTCTGACCGTTTACTGACGGATACGAAAATGTACCGATCGGGTTGGACCAGATGCCACCGCTCGTGGTCGAGTTTTGCGAGACGTTCACCGTGCTAACACCTGGCGTCAGATTTAGCAGCTGAGTGAAATTACGTCCGTTAAGCGGAAGGTCATTGACTTGTTCACGGACCACAGCGACGCCCAACTCGGAGGTCGAGGTTTCAAGGGTGACCTGGTTACCCTGTACATCGACGATCTCGGTCACCGATCCCGCTTTGAGTGTGAAATCGTAAGTGGCGGTCTGATTCACCAGAAGGATGATGCCCGTCTTCGCCGCGGGACCGAAACCGTTCATGGTCACTTTCAAGTCATAGTTGCCGGGCAGGACATTGGTCATCACGTAAGAGCCAACGTTGTTGGTCTGTGCGGTGCGGTTGAGATTGGTATCGCGGTTGTGTAGCACCACGGTTGCGTCGACAATCACCGCACCGGCAGTGTCTCGTACCGTGCCGTTGAGTGCGGCGGTGGCTTGAGCCCAGGCGGGCGAGGCGGAGAGTGCGAAGACTAGTATCACTGCGAACACCAAGGCCAGTCCCGCAATCCACTGCTGAAGTCTGACGGAAAGAAACTGGTNCGCCATCATAGTCCTCCCTCAAACGAGGTCGCGCTNGGGCCTCTGCGGNGTNATNCCGCAGTGAAGCGATCGAATTTTTCGTTCGAATGGATCTTCGGGCCCCCATTNGCCCGCGAAGAAACCCCACGCAGCCCAAGCTTCTAGCACCGTTCCAGAAATGTTGTCAANAAAAAAGTTTCATCNNTGCGAATNTNNTTTCANATANTGAAACAAACCTGTCGCGTTTACNGNGAAGGCNTGGTAGTGTTTNGGATATTGGAANGACGTCTCGCACACAGCAGTGGGGGGCGTGCCCACTTTTTAGCGCGGTTTGAATTT
>JGI12627J18819_10000492_pt1 | contig 13063 bp, 12 predicted proteins | sample TexAe_OM1H0_M2_FD_18819 | JGI IMG/M metagenome (IMG submission 18819)
AACAGGACGCCCGGTTGCACTATCGTCTTGGCTGGGTCGCCAGCCCCGGTGCCCTACCGCGCGAGCGGTTTAGTTCTGTGGCCCTTCGCGTCATTTCGCGGCAATGCAGCGCTTCCGTCGCACTTGGAGTGAAGCGGACATCAACTGGCAGATGAAGCCGGCTGACTCGGTCAGAAATGACCCAAACCGGACCTCAGCGGAAAGCCGCGCTTCGTTTCACCAAGAGTTTGTTCGTCCGGCTACAAACGCAACCATTCTTGCCGAGACTGAAATCGTGCGGTAGCGCAGCCGGCCCCAATTTAGGCGGCGCCTATCAGCAGCGGGAAACCGAACAGATGGAGAATTGCAATGACGCCGAAACAAGTTGCACTGGTTCAGGACAGTTTTGGCAAGGTTGCTGGCCACAATGATCCGATTACCGGACAAGGATTATCGAATGCTGCTAAGGGATGTCGGTATCGTGTCGAATATCCCTACTTTCAACGAAGGATTGGGACCACATTGACTTCGAGGCGTATGTCGATGAAAGACGGGAAAGAATGCGCCGTCTGAGAATTACAGCTGGCTTGGCGACCAGGACACGGGTTGAATTTGGCGAGGATCCCAAGCAGCGTCGGGCCAGAGTCAGCAACAGAATGCTCGAACGCCAACTTTCTCCCTTGCCCGCTGCAGTCGTCGGCCCCGGAGCGATTGCCTGCTGAGGCTTACACGCCGGAAACGATCGAGAAGTTGATTGCGCCGTATCGCGCAGCACCGAAGCGACATTTTTCAATAAAGCAATCGGAGACACCATGTTCCCAACTTTGTCGTTTGGAGACCAAGAATTCTCTCCGGAGGAAATGAGCGCTCGATCCGCTCGGGTTGCGGGAGCGATGGCCGCAGCCGGTCTCAAAGAGGGAGATACGATTGCCCTTATGTTGCGCAATGAACCGGGCCTGATGGATGTGATGCTGGCTGCACGTCAGCTCGGTCTCTACTTCACACCCCTGAATTGGCACTTCAAAAGTGAAGAAGCCGCATACATCATGCGCGACTGCGGTGCGAAAGCCCTGTTCACTCATTTTGATTTGTTTCAGCAAATTGCGGATGGTGTCCCGCCTGACGTTCCCGTCTTTGCGCTTCGGCCGCATCCGCTCACGATTGCTACTTACAACATACGACAGTCGGCGACACGCATCCCGCCGGGGACGCGTGACTGGGCGGCTCTCGTTGCCGCGGCTGATCCCCTTGCGACGAGCGCGACGATCCCGCGCGGGATGATCGCCTACACATCCGGGACGACCGGCAGGCCGAAAGGTGTCCGTCGTTTTCCCCCTTCCCCGGAAGATGCACCGGCTTTCGCCGAACGTATGGCGCTGATGTTTCAACAAGCGTTAGACCTTTCGCCCGGTGCTCGCTGCCTGATTTCGGCGCCGCTCTATCACAGCGCGCCGTGCGTATCTTCGCTCATGATTGCGCAATTTGGCGGTTGGCTGCGGCTAGAGCCAAAGTTTGACGCGCAATCGACGCTTTCGACTATCGAACGCCTGCGGATAACCCATCCGTACCTTGTACCGACCATGTATGTCCGGCTACTCCGGCTTCCTGAAGATGTGCGGAATAAATACGACCTCAGCTCGGTCAAGTTCGTGAGTTCGACGGGCGCGCCATGCGCGCCGGACATCAAGCGCGCAATGATCGATTGGTGGGGCGATGTTATTAACGAAACCTATGCGTCCAGCGAGACAGGCTATCTTACCGCGATCTCCTCCGCCGAAGCCCGCCTCAAGCCCGGCTCAGCCGGGCGGCCAATAGAGGGTGTGTCTATCAAGATTCCATATCGACGACGCCATCGAGCGCAGTGAGCGGATCACTTGGGTCAAATGCAGCAACGAGCTGAATGCCGCTTACGCGGCCGACGGCTATGCGCGAGTCCGCGGAGCGGCGATCCTGACAACCACCTATGTTCGTGGACTTCCGGAACTGCTGGCCGTCTACCGAGGCCGCGCAGTGCCAGATCTCTCCGCGCCGGTATAGCTGGACCTTTCCGCCAAGAATTTCGTGCCGTGCCATGGCTGCCCCTGATGGGAACAACTGTAGCACAAAAGATGGCGGGTCGAGTTTGTGCTAGCGGTGTGCTAGCCCTTTTAAAGAAAGAGCCGGTTAGGTGATCACCTAACAGGCTGTTTTTATTTGGATTTGGTTGCGGGGATCCGCAACAAACGCCCTCTCAGATTGCCGGCCTTGCGCTTCGTGGCCTGAAAAGCTTTTCATTCACCGCCGGCCGATTGAACGTATTCGGACCGAAGGCGAAAGACGGTTCCGGAGTCCGTCGATGGCCGCCAACTCCGGCCTCCGATGGAGAAATGTCCCGACCAGCACGGCCTCCCCGAAGAATCCGGCTCGAGCTTAGGAGGGAGACAAGCCCCAGCGCTATCAGCAGCATGCCGAGCCAGGTTGCCGTCCCCCCGCCCCCGTCGACACCTACCTCGGCGTTCGGAACGACGACCGGGGTCACCCGAGGGGAGGCGTCAACTGCGTCGCTGGCAGACGGAGCGGCCATAAACGTCTCCACGTCGACCTGGAGGGGCGTGGGATGGTTGGGCGTGAGCTGATCGGCCGCGGGCTGGGCGGCGACGGGTGCCGGTGGCACGAGCGCGGCGCCCCCGGTGACGGGGACAGCAACGGCATCGACCACCTTCTTCTCGGGCGCAAGCGGCGTCGGCTGTGCCGCTTCCGTCGGCGCGGAGCTTAGCAGCTCCTCACGCGCATCCACGACCGCTTTCCGGTTGCGCAGCGGGGACTCATTCTCGTTGGGAGCGGCGACACGATGCCCCGCGGCGTGATGAATCGGCTTCTTCGCCGTCGCGGTCCCCTCGGCGGCCTGGAACCAGCATTTGCGGTGGCCGTCGTAACGATAGACCCAGTGCTGGACATCGGTCGTCGACTTGCCGGGTTGCGGCAAGCACTCTTCTTCAGCGGGAGCGGGCGCAGTGGCTTCCGCGGGAGCGGAATTGAACAAGGCGTCGAAGGGATTCGAGGCTGCTGGTGACGTCGAGAGACCTGCGAGGAAAAAAGCGACAAAGCAAAATCGCAAATGACCGGACATGGAACCCCCGGTGTTGCGCCCCGCCCGCACACGACCTTTGGCCGCGACCTGGGTCGCAATGCGACTCAAATCCGGCAAGGTGGGGGATTCATTCTGGCGCGGAACCGGGACCCCGGCTCGAGTTCAGGGCCAATCTGTAGCCGCGCTTTGATCGCCGCTTGGAATAACGGCGGAGATTGCGCCGCAGAGAGCTCAGAGGTTGGCAAACAACCCCTCCCGCCGCGGCAGCCACCATCGCGTGTCGATCTGGGGCTCGTTTGACGGCTGCGGATCTTCGTCTTCCTCGGCGGGCTCGCTCGCCTGCAGGCAGTCCTCAATCTCGCTGATCGCGCGCCGCTCCGAATCCTCGGCCTGCTGAAGCAGAGACCACTTTTGCTCAGGACGGAAGGCCGCGGTTTGGCGGCATAGCGATGCGATAGCGCGATATCGGCGCGCGTTTTCTAAGACAGTTTCCCCACTCATTGATCGTCCCCACTTTTTACGGCGGGACTTTGCTCTGGTCGATTTTCGAAATCGTTAGCGTGCTTGGCGGCGAGGGAGAGATGGTTTCTGAGCCGTTGCTCATACGGCGGGCCCGTTGCAGAATCTAGAAATTGAACGCGTAAATGCGCTCATCTGACCCAACATACAGGTGGTCCTGCGTCGCTATAAGGGTCTGGAGGCGTCGGAGACCGCTTAAGGGTTCGCTGGTAAATATCGGCTCACCGGTATCACCACGAAACGCATGCAGCCGATTGTCGCCTTCGGCCCCTAGCGTCCACACAATCGGATTGGAATGCCCGTCCGTGGTAGTTGCAATAGCGGACCCGCGGCCGCGGAGCACGCCGCACCAGGCGGTCGTCATCGTCGGAGGCCAACCCGCGGCGATCTTCAAGACCGTCAGCTCACGGTCCTCGCCAGATTGCGGGCAATGCGCCCCTGGCGCTTGAAACGCAACGAAGACATCGTTGCCGACGGGATAGGTGGCCGGCGCCGTGATGATCGCTGCATAGGATACGGTTTCGACAGCCAATTGACCGCCAATGCCGCCAAGGTCGTTTTGATCAAGAAGATAGGCCTTGCGATCCTTGCCCAGCGCCAACATCAACGCCTGGCCACCGCTGAGAAAGTTGAGAGGAAGCGGATTGCTGCCTCCGAGATCCGCATCACGTACATCGAGCAGTTTCCAATTCCAAGGTGCAAAATAATCCCGCTTGTTTTCACTGCGTCGCAGGTCGGCTCCAACCCGAAATAGGGCTTCGCCATCGCTCCAGGTCCACGCCCCGAACGTATTTCCGGTCGTGAAGTAGAGCTGATGTCCCACAACACTCAATCCGCCCGGGGACCAGATGCCGCCGCCTCGTGCGCGCGTTTTGAAGCTGACAAGATTGCTCGGATCGTGCAGGGAAATTCCGATCACCCAACCGTGATAATTTCCACAATCGCCGAAATGGCCGCCAAAGGCGACTTGGATAGTATCGTCGAGAAGTGTGAGCGCTGCCCGCTGATTTTGGACGCTTGGCTCGAAATGGCCGCCTGACTTTTGTAAGGCGTCGGCAACGTCAACAGGCCAGCCTGGAAGCACAGTACCATCCTTCAACGAGAGCCCGAACACCTGATGGCGAGGGCCGCTCGGTAACTCGACGGCTGCATCGAAATAGATGGCTTGGGTCGATGGGTCGATAACCGGCGTGCCGGTGATGCCGAGCGGATTGACGTTTCCGCATGGCAGCGCCCCACTGCGAACTGGACGCCCGACCACGCGTCTCCACAATTCTTTGCCGGTCGTCGCATCGATCGCCTGAACGACGTCGTTCTCCGTCGCCACAAATAGGATTCCGCTGCTCGAGCCCAAAGGATGCCAGTAGAGAGGCTGAGCGTAGAGGGGGCCGGCGACGCGGGCGTCAAAGATGAGATCCAGGTGCACCGACCTGGCTTTTTCCCAAGAGAGGGCCGGAACAACAAACTTACCGCTTCGACTGTTCTCTCCGTGGTAAGTCAAAACTGAGTCGTCTTGAGCGATGGCGCACGGTGGAGAGATCGGGAGTGAAAACATTCCCGCGATCAAAGCTGCCCATAGTCTCATCGAAAAATCGTTTCTGATGCTCATGGCACTCAAGACCCCTGCGGGCTAACTGTCCCAATTTTCGAGCCGATAGGCTATGCCATGCGGTATAGATTTGAACCATATGGTGACGAAGAAAATCGGCCGCGTTGGGACAGGCACGGCCGGAAAGGCCAGCTCTGCCTCGTCCTCGCGCGCGGCACGATGAATAGCTGCCTCGTCAAGTTCGAGGATGGCTACGCGATGGTCACCAGTCGCAATGCGCTTAAGCTCGCCACCGGCGATCTTTTCCAGTTGGCCGCGGTGCCAAGCGCCTCGAAAAATTTCCCGGAAGGCAAGGATGCGTGGCCCTAGCCATCGAGCCTGCGGAAAGCCCGGCCCCCCGACTACTTGCACTCCCCTTTTTTCTTCTCTTCCCTCGTCTGCAAGGACGTTGACGTGCAATGTTGTCCGATGGCTGTCAGTAGGTCCGGTTTCCGGGCGGCGCGCAGTCGAGGTATTTTTGCTGGGATGAGGTTCTAGGTCGCGGGCTCAGGGCGGACTTGGTCGACAGCACTAGGCCTTGGAGGAGGCCAAGGCTTTTGCTCGAGCCGAGCGGGAGCGGCTCTGAGAAACCGTCACTGGACCTTCACTAACGCGCCGCGGTGGCGTCTCATCGGCGTCGGCAACGAACTTGTGGTTGCCAAACTCAATGGAGATGGGCTTCCTGAACAGAGAACCACTGCCGGCGGATGACCGCATCTCATGAGACTGACAGCTCTAACTGTGCTTGGAGCGGTTCTTACTGCAGCATCGACCGCGCAGGTCACCACAGCTGCCCAGCCTCACCGTTCAAAGATGTACGCACCAGGCGTCAGTCAAAAAGCATGATCAATGGCGCAACTCCAACGCCTACGCACCTGCGCACGTGCCGTCCGTATCCCAACCCGATTTGTCGGGCTACGACAAAGCCTTCTCCCCACCCGCCGGTCACTGAATGGGCCCAGTCGCTAATGACGGCGCGGGGTCTCAACCCTGCCGGCGCAGAAAGCCCATGATCGTCACCTTCTCCCAGATGCCTGCTGCGAAGAACGGATCGGCACGGTGGAATGCCTCGACTTCAGCTCGGGTTGGAGACTCCACAAGAAAGAGACTTCCGATCATTCGCTGACCGTCATCGGCCACAAGCGGTCCGGACATTACGATTCTCATGCCAAAACGGCTGGTGTCTGAAAGAAACGCTTTATGCTCGTCGTAGTGAGCCAGGCGAGCGGGTAGCGCGTCGGCGCGATCGATAGCGTGGATGGCAAAGAGCATTTTCGTCTTCCGAAATTGTGGGCTCAATTAGGATGGGCCAAGTTGCCGCTCCTCGGCAACCCGGCCCCATTCACGTCAATCACTTCGCGCCCAGCTTAGTCGCGTCGTCCCATGTCGGACATGCGCGCGACTCTATCGGCGTTTCGTACGACTGATAATTCGCTTTTGTAACTACCGTCGGCTTCAACACGATTTCCGGCACTACCGGCTCCTTGCGCAGCGAGCGAATGGCGATCGTCGTGCCAACGCAGCCCTGCAGGAAGCCATTGTAGTCGCCGCTAGCAAGCAGCTTACCCGAATTGATCGCGTCGACAGCTTCCTTGGTGCCATTGATTCCGATCACCAGGGCAGTACGATTGGCGCCCTCCAGCGCCTCAATCGCTCCCATTGCCATCGCATCGTTCGACGCGAGCACGCCATCGATCTGTGGGTGGGACTCGATGAGGTTCTCCATCACCTGCAGTGCTTGAAGTCGCTGATAATTGCCCGGCTGGGAAGCAAGCAGCTTGGTACCCGGATTCTCCTTCAACGCATCGTTGAAGCCACGAACTCGATCGACGTTAGTCAGCGAGCCCTTGACGCCTTCGATAATGACGATGTTGCCCTTGCCACCCAGCGTCTTCAGCAAGTAACGGGCCGTCTCAAGTCCCAGGCTATAGTCGTCAGCGCCGACGAAGGAAACGAACTTTCCGGCGGCTGAACGGTCGGTGATGTTGACGACGGGAATATTGGCCGCGTTGATCTTCTCGACGCCAGGCACCATGGCCTTATAGTCGACCGGAGTAAAGACAATGGCGTCCGGCTTCTTCACCACCACGTCCTCGATCTGGCTGAGCTGCTCGGGAATGCTGTCAGGCTTGGTCGGAATGTAGTGCAGCGTCTTTGCATTAAGCGCTTTTGCCGCCGCATCAGCACCCACCCGAACGGCCTGGAAGTACGGGTTGGTTTGGTTCTTGGTGAACACAGCGATGGTCTCGCCGTCGGCCCACGCAGCGGTAGCTATAGTAGCCGCGGCCAGCACGGTTAGACCCGCGTATATTGTCTCTCGTACGCTCATGCTTCCTTCCCTTTTTGATGTGGACTGTCACACTTATTCCCCGCGGCGGCGTGCCTTTATGTCGAGCCAAACCGCGAGAATCACGATCACGCCAGTCACCAGCGGCTGCCAGCTTGCATTGACCGACAGCAGGTTCATGCCGTTCAGCACCAGCGTCAGGATCAGCGCGCCGACGAAGGTACCGAATACCGTGCCGACCCCGCCGAACAGCGAAGTGCCACCGATCAGCACGGCTGCAATGGCTGGCAACGTGAGGCTTTCCCCGATATCGGCTTCCGCCGAATTGAGGCGCGCGAGAAAAATGATCGACGCAAGCCCGGCCATCGTGCCGGAAACGGCATAGACGAGGAGTAGACGGCGCGAGAGCGGAATGCCGGAGAGCCGGGCTGCAACGGGATTCGCGCCGATCGCGTAGATCTCCTGTCCCCAGATGGTCCGCTGCGCGAAGATGGTACCAATAGAGAGAAAGATCAGCAGGAGATAGACAGGTATGGGCAAGCCAAACAGATAGCCGCTGCCGATTTGGCGGAAGGCCGCCGGAAAGCCATGGATGATCTCGCCGGCCATGTACCAGTAAGTCAGGCCGTTCAACACCCAAAGCATGCCGTAGGTTGCGATGAAGGACGGGATGCGTAGCGCGGTCACCATCAGACCGTTGAGAAGACCAATAATGCCGCCGGTCGCGAGCGCGGCGAGCACGCCGAGAGCGGGCGAGCCGGTCTGGTGGATGACGGTGCCGGCAAGGCACGCGGAGAGCGCGACATTGGCGCCCACGGACAGATCGAGCCCGGCCGTCAGCACCACGAGCGTCAGCCCCGAGGCAATGAAGAACAACAGGCTCGCCTGCCGAAGCACATTGAGGATGTTGCCGAGATTGAGGAATGAATCGCTCAAAATGGCAAGCGCGAGACAGATCAACAGCGCGGCGGCCAGGCGATAGAATACCTGCAGCAGATCATCCGACATGAACGCTCGCGCCGGCGCGAAAGCCTGTTTCGTGATGTCCGTCATGAGCGGCTCCGGAATCCATCTAGGAAAAGGGCAATGATGACGAGCGCCCCGATGCTCGCGACCTGAATCGACGACGGCAGCGCCAACAGGTTGAGTCCATTGCGCAGAACGCCGACCGCGAGAACACCGAGGGCGGTGCCTCCCAGCCAGCCGTTACCGCGCTCGAACGAGGTGCCGCCGACCGCGACCGCTGCGATTGCATCGAATTCCAGGCCGAGGCCCGCGGTCGGGTGCCCGGCATTCATGCGCGCGGTCATCAAGAGCCCCGCGATCCCCGCCATAGCGCCGCCCAGCGCGTAAACGCTGATCAGAAGCCTCGTGGGCGATAGTCCGGCATACGTCAGTGCCTCCCGATTGCCGCCCAAGGCGAAGACGTAGGCGCCGAAGCGCGTGCGATAGAGCAGACCATGAAAAAGCAGATAGGCGAGTATGGCGAGCACGATCGGCACCGGTATGCCGAACGGCGCGGCCGAATAGATTTCGCTCACGCTATGAGGAATGCCGACGACGCTCTGGCCGTCGCTGACGATTAGTGCAAGTCCCTGAGCCATGCCGAGGGTCCCGAGTGTCGCGACGAAAGGCGGTATTCCGAGCGCGGCGACCAGGCACCCGTTTGCAACGCCAAAGATCAGCCCGACCGCTACCGCCGCTGCAAACCCGAGCAACATCGATCCGGTGGCGACGGAGACGATGGCGACCATAAGAGAGGTCAGGGTCAGTACCGCGCCCATGGAGAGGTCGAGTCCCTCAGTCATGATGATCAGCGTCATCGGCAAGGACAGCATCAGCAGGAGCGTCGACTGCACAAGAACGTTGGCAATGTTCACTTCCGACATGAATCCTGGTGCCACCGCGCCGAAAACGGCGACAAGCAGCAGCAGCATGATCGCGACGCCAGGAATGCGCTGCAGCGGGTTGGAAGTGACGGCGAGAACAGCCTCACGCATGATGCATCCCCAATCGTACGATGTTCTCCTCGGTCAGCTCTGCTCGGGACAACTCACCCGCGACGCGCCCCTCTCGCATGACATACGCTCGGTCGCAGACATGGCAGATCTCAGCCTGCTCGGACGAGATCATCAGCGCGGCGGCGCCGTCGGCCACCAAGCGGTCGATAAGAGCGAAGATTTCCGCCTTGGCGCCGACGTCGATGCCCCGGGTAGGCTCGTCGAAGATGAAAAGTTTCGCACCGGCAGCGAGCCATTTGCCGATGACGACCTTCTGCTGGTTGCCGCCAGAGAGCAGTGCGACAGTCTGACGCGCGCTGGGTGTTGCGATACGTAATTTTGCGATCAGATCGCTGGAGACACCCTGGACCCGGCGAGGTTGGAACAGTCCGCTTGGAAACAGTTTGCGTAGCGCGGAGACCACCAGGTTGTCGCCAACGGAGCGCGCCAGCGCGAGCCCTTCGGCCTTGCGGCTCTCGGGAATTAACGCGAGCCCAAGACGGGCCGCTTCGTCAGGACCACCTGACTTCTCGCGGCCGTCGAAGATGATGCGCCCGGCGCTTGCGGGATCCGCGCCGAAAATCGCGCGCACGACCTCGGTGCGGCCTGAGCCGACAAGACCGCACAATCCGACGACCTCGCCTTCACGCACTACGAGATCAATGTCGGAGATCCCGGTCGGCGCCGACAACCCCTTTACCTCGAGGAGCACTTGGCCTGGCTCTTCCACGAAATGCCTCGGATAGGACATGTCCACGTTGCGGCCGACCATCATGCGCACAAGCTCGTCGGGCGTAGCGCGGGCGGGATCGACTTCGCCCACGCGGCGGCCATCGCGCAACACGGTGATGCGATCGCCAAGCGCGAACACCTCAGCCATCCGGTGCGAGATGTAAATGATGGCCACGCCATCGGCCTTCAGCTTTCGGATCAGTTCGAACAGCAGTTCGGTTTCGCGATCCGAAAGTGCTGCCGTCGGCTCGTCCATCACTAGGATGCGTGCGTTCTGGCTGACAGCCTTTGCAATCTCCACCATCTGCTGCTGCGCAACCCCAAGCTTCGCAACCGGAATGGTCGGGTCGATATCGAACCCGATGCTTTCGAGCACGCGCCTTGCTTCGCGCAGCAGCCCGCGGCGATCAATCGTCCCTGGAATCCGCCCCATCGGCTCCCGACCGAGAAAGACGTTCTGCGCAATATCGAGATAGGGAACCAGGGAAAATTCCTGGAAGATCACCGCGATACCGAGACGCTGTGCATCCGAGCTCGAATTGATCGCGACCTTTTCGCCACGGTGGAAGAACTCGCCTGCATCGGCGCGATAGGCGCCGCAGAGGACCTTCATCAGAGTGGATTTGCCGGCGCCATTCTCGCCTAGCAGCATATGAACTTCGCCCGGCCACACGCCAAACGACACGTCATCCAGAGCTTTTACCCCAGGAAACGCCTTTGAGATGCCGCGGAGTTCCAACAAGGGCGGCGCAGGCGCGTTGAACGGCGACGATTCGTGAATCGGTAATGTCATGCTCATGCGCGCGCTCCCGCAAAGATTTTTTCGGGATTCATCAATCCTTGGGGATCGAGCGCCGCCTTGATGGTACGCATCACGTCGACCGCTTCGCCCAGCTCATCGGCAAGAAAGCGGATCTTGCCGAGGCCGATGCCGTGTTCACCTGTTGAGGTGCCTTCCATCGTGATGGCGCGGGCGACCATGCGCTCATGAAGGGCCTTCGCGCGCGCGATCTCCTCCGCCTCCGCCGGATCAACCAGAATCAACATATGGAAGTTGCCGTCGCCCACGTGGCCGACAATTGGGGCAATAAGCCCACTTGCGTCCGCATCCCGTCGGGTCTCCGTCAAACATTCAGCCAGCCGCGATATTGGCACGCAAACGTCCGTGATCATCGCGCGCGCGCCCGGACGCAAGCCCATTCCGGCATACAGCGTATTGTCGCGAGCGTGCCAGAGACGGCTGCGCTGTTCCGCCGCCTGCGCCCATTCGAAACCGCGACCGTTATGATCGGCGGCGATGACCTGCGCCGATTCCGCGTGTTCGGCGACGCCCGCGTCCGATCCGTGGAATTCGAAGAACAGCGTTGGCGCCTCGCGATAGCCGAGCTTCGAATAGGCATTGATGCCGCGCATCATGACGTCGTCGACGAGTTCAATCCGGGCCACCGGGACTGCGGATTGGATCACCGCGATCGCCGTGTCCACTGCATCGCGCAGATTGTCGAAGCTGCACACTGCGGCAGACATCGCCTGAGGTAACGGATGGAGTTTCAGCGTAACTTCAGTGATGACTCCGAGCGTACCCTCCGCGCCCACGAATAGCCGCGTCAGATCGTATCCCGCCGCGGACTTGCGCGCACGTTTGCTTGTTCGGATGACGCGCCCGTCCGAGAGCACCACTTCCAGCGCCATGACGTTGTCCTTCATGGTGCCGTAACGTACGGCCATGGTGCCGGAGGCGCGGGTCGACGTCATGCCACCGATCGAGGCGTCGGCTCCGGGATCGATTGGAAAGAATAGCCCTGTGCCGCGCAGATGTGCGTTGAGTTGCTTGCGAGTGATGCCAGGCTGCACCACGACATCCATGTCGCTCTCGTGCAGCGCGAGCACCTTGTTCATGCGGGAGAAATCGATCGAGACCCCTCCCGCTACCGCCGCGGTGTTTCCTTCGAGAGAGGTGCCGGCGCCGAATGGGACGATGGGAATGTGCAAGCTCGCACAGAGCCTGACGATTTCGACCACCTCCTGGGTCGTCTCGGGAAACACGACGACGTCCGGCGGCAGCCACGTATGGTAAGCTTCGCTACGCCCGTGTTGTTCGCGCACGTCGCGCGCAAGCGTGGCACGAGCTCCAACAAGGCCCGCGAGACGATCGACGAGCAACGTTGCGTTGACAGGCGATCCCATCAAATTCCTCCTCTGAATCTTTGGCGCGGTAGCGACTTCTGTCGATCGGCCCCCGTGCTCTTTCTCTCAGCCGGCCCGCATTCCCGCATCCGGTTAGAGCTCGGGCTCGCCCAGGCCGGACAGGCGCTCGAGGTGGGGTACCGTTGCGATGAAGTCGGCTTCGCCTTCACCCTGCGCAATCAATGAACCGTAAGTCTCACGCACCTGCGCTGCGAGCTGAAGCGGCACGCCGACCGCATGGCCAGCACCCAAAATAAGGTCCAGGTCCTTGGCCATCTGACGGCACGAGAACGTCGACTCGAAATTGCGGGTCGCAAGTGGCGGCGTCTTGTACTTCACCATCGGCGACGCCACCGCGCTGTCATCAAGCACCTGCAGCATGTCGCGCCAGGCGATGCCACCCTTGCGAGCAAGTGCCAGACTTTCGCCCATCATCGCGGCCGAGACAGCGATCATCAGGTTGACCGCAAGTTTGGCGAAACGCGCCTGCTCAGCCTCGCCGAGATAGGTCTGCGCACGGGTAAAGCTTTCGAGCAGCGGCCTGATCTGCTCGAACGCAGATTTCGGGCCCGAAACGAAACAGGTCAGCGCGCCGGTATGGGCGATGCTGGCATTTCCTGACACCGGGGCGCGCAAGTAATTAACACCCTGCGCTTCCGCAGCCCGGGCAAGCTCCGCCGAAATCTCCGCACTGACGGTAC